>Ga0222713_10003059_pt1 | contig 17510 bp, 16 predicted proteins | sample C33_649DmetaG_FD_165061 | JGI IMG/M metagenome (GOLD analysis project Ga0222713, IMG submission 165061) | Estuarine water microbial communities from San Francisco Bay, California, United States - C33_649D | ecosystem: Environmental > Aquatic > Marine > Unclassified | place: USA: California...
CCTTGACGTGGTCCACCACCGCGCCCGGCCCGACAAGGAATTCAGTGACAGCGGTCGTCAGCACCGGCTGGCCTTCACGTCCCTCGTACCGCTCCACGATTGACACCTGTGCCTGCTCCCCCACGACCACGAAGATCCTCGGGGCGACCATCGCCGGCGTCGCACCGGGCTCCGCGACACACACGATATGAATGGGTTCGGTGACGATGGCCTTCGGAGCGATGTGAATGAAGAGGCCGTCTTCAAAAAAAGCGGTGTTCAGCAATACGAAGGGGTGATCACTCTTCAGGCTCGGCCCCTCGTGCGGCGGCTGCGACGCCCAGGCCTCCTGCAGGGTCGAGATGGTGACGCCCTCCGGCAGGCTCTGGTTGAGGAGGGTCACCCGTGCGGGGGTTGCCCGCCACTCGGTCTGCGCGATCGGCGCGACGTTCGTGAACTTCCACTCTTCGTCCTTCGTTGTCGGAAATCCCTGCTCGAGGAAGCGGCCGAACGCCGCCGCCCGGGCCGTGCGCAGCCACTCGGGCCCGAAGGCCGGCGCGGCGCGGAACGCCTCGAACGCGTCAACGAACGTACCGTGTCGTTCTGCCACCTGGGACATGACTACGCCTGCGCTCCGACAACGTCATCGATCCAGCCGTAGCCCTTGGCCTCAAGCTCAAGGGCAAGCTCCTTGCCGCCGGACCGGACGATCTTCCCGCCGCTCAGCACATGCACGAAGTCGGGCACGATGTAGTCGAGCAGCCGCTGGTAGTGCGTCACCACGATGATGGCGCGGTCGGGGCTGCGCAGCGCATTGACGCCGTTGGCCACGATACGAAGCGCGTCGATGTCGAGCCCGGAGTCCGTTTCATCAAGGATGGCCAGCTTCGGCTCGAGCACCGCCATCTGGAAGATTTCGTTGCGCTTCTTTTCACCGCCCGAGAACCCTTCATTCACAGCACGATTCAGCATCGATTGATCCATCTCGAGGAGCTTGGCCTTCTCCTTGATCAGCTGGATGAACTCGATCGCGTCGAGCTGTTCCTGGCCCTTGTACTTCCGTACGGCATTGACGGCCGCCTTCAGGAAGTACTGGTTGTTCACACCGGGAATCTCCACCGGATACTGGAACGCCATGAAGACGCCTTCACACGCGCGTTCCTCGGGATCCATGTCGAGCAGGTCCTTGCCGTCGTAGGTCACCGACCCACCGGTCGCCTCGTAGCCGGGGTGGCCCGAGAGAATGCGGGCGAGTGTGCTCTTGCCGGAGCCGTTGGGCCCCATGATGGCGTGCACTTCGCCGGGGTTTACCGAGAGATTGAGGCCCTTGAGAATGTCTTTGTCCTCGGCCCTGACGCGGAGATCGGTGATTTCTAGCAACATGACTAACCCACACTACCTTCGAGACTGATTGAGAGAAGTTTCTGGGCTTCCACGGCGAACTCCATCGGGAGTTCGCGGAACACTTCCTTGCAGAAGCCGCTCACGATCATGTTCACGGCATCCTCCGTGGAGATACCGCGCTGCCGGCAATAGAAGATCTGGTCTTCACCGATCTTCGAGGTCGAGGCTTCGTGCTCGACCATGGCCGTCGTGTTCTTGATTTCGAGATACGGGAACGTATGCGCGCCGCACTTGTCGCCGATCAGCAACGAGTCGCACTGCGAGTAGTTGCGCGCGCCGTGCGCGTTCTTGCCGATCTTCACCGCGCCCCGGTACGTGTTCTGCCCGAGCCCGGCGGAAATGCCCTTCGACACAATCGTGCTCCGGGTGTTTTTCCCCAGATGGATCATCTTCGTGCCCGTGTCGGCCTGCTGACGGTTGTTCGTGGTCGCGACCGAATAGAACTCGCCCACGGAGTTGTCGCCCTGCAGGATGCAGCTCGGATACTTCCACGTAATCGCCGAACCGGTCTCAACCTGGGTCCACGTAATCTTCGCATCGCGCATGGCCTTGCCGCGTTTGGTCACGAAGTTGTAGATGCCGCCCTTGCCGTCCTTGTCGCCGGGATACCAGTTCTGAATCGTCGAATACTTGATGACCGCCCGATCGAGGGCGACCAACTCGACGACGGCCGCGTGGAGCTGGTGCTCATCACGCATCGGCGCGGTGCACCCTTCGAGATAACTCACGTGTGAGCCCTCGTCGGCGACGATGAGCGTCCGTTCAAACTGTCCGGTGTTCTTGGCATTGATTCGGAAGTAGGTGGACAGCTCCATCGGGCACTTCACGCCCTTCGGGATGTACACAAATGACCCGTCGCTGAACACGGCCGAGTTCAGGGTGGCGTAGAAATTATCCGTGTACGGCACCACCGACCCGAGGTACTGCTTCACCAGTTCCGGATAGTCCTTCACCGCTTCGGAAAACGAGCAGAAGATGACGCCCATCTCGGCGAGCTTCTTCCTGAAGGTGGTGCCCACCGACACGCTGTCGAACACCGCGTCCACGGCGACGTTGGCCAGCAGCTTCTGCTCTTCGAGTGGAATGCCCAGCTTCTCAAACGTCCGGCGGACTTCCGGATCCACCTCGTCCATGCTCGCAAGTTGCGGCCTGGCCTTGGGCGCGGAGTAGTAGCTCAGGGCCTGATAGTCGATGGGTTCAATCGACAGGTTGTGCCACGTCGGCTCGACCATCTGCTGCCACGCGCGGAAGGACTTCAGGCGGAACTCAAGCAACCACTCGGGTTCCTCCTTCTTCGCCGACAACGCGCGCACGACGTCTTCGTTCAGCCCTGGCGGGAAGGTGTCGGTCTCGAGGATCGTCTCGAAGCCGTATTTGTACTCGCGCGTCGCGAGTTGTTCGATGGTTTCTTCGGAAGTGCTCATACTGAAAAACTCGTTCCGCAGCCACAGGTCTGCTTGGCATGCGGGTTCTGGAAAATGAAACCCCGGCTCACAAGACTGGTGTCGTAGTCGAGCGTCGTGCCGTCGAGCAGACGATGGCTGCGGGGATCCACCCACACCTTCACGCCATCAGGGCCTTCGAACACGAGGTCCTGTTCCTTCGGCGCGGCTTCCCACTCGAACACGTACTCGAATCCGGAACAGCCGCCGGCTTTAATGCCGACGCGCAGCCCACTCGCGTCGTCGCGTTTCGCCAGCAGCTTCTGGATCTGGCTCGCCGCAGTCGGCGTGACGGCAATCATGATCGCTTCACCATCTGCAGGGGCATCGTCCCCGGTTCGAGCGGCGGCATCGGTGTCGGCATCTCGGCCGCAAGCTCCGCCACCGACGTCGCGGCCAGGGTGGCGACGATGCGGTCCTTGATGCGCCAGAGGGGATCGCGAATGTTGCACTTGGCGTACTGGTCGCAGCTGTGGTCCGTATCTGAACACGCGGTGACCATCAGCGGTCCGTCCACGGCCTGGATCACGTCGGCCACCGACATGGCGGCGGCGGGCTTGGCCAGCGCATAACCTCCGCGAATGCCCTGCTGGGACTCCAACAGCTTGCCCCGTACCAGTTTTTGCAGCACCTTGGCGAGCAGTTCGGCCGGAATATCGTAGGTTTCGGCAAGTTCACGCGAAGACACGGCACCGCGATCGGCGTTCGCGGCCAGGTGGCGCATGGCCAGCAGGGCGTAGTCGGTCTTTTTGGAAAGGCGCAACATCACAAGCCTCACGGTGTCGGCGGACGGGCTGAGCGGGAGGGGCTCAGGACGGGACACACGATGTCCGACCGAACGAGTCCATCTTACCGGTACCCGTCCGATGTAGCAACCGGAGCGGTGGGGCTAAGTGGTTGATGAGAACGGTCTTACTAAATAACACTCGGTGTCGAGCCTGGTGCTCGAAACCCCGGGCTAACGCTTCAGTGCTCCGCGCAGTTTGTCCGCAAGCGACCCGCCAAAGGACCCCGACTGCGCCACCTCCGCTCGCTCCTTGTACTCGCGCACTTCGGCCGCTTCCGCCGCGGCTTCAATCGCCTTGTGACTCACACGGATGCGGCGCCCCTGCGGGTCGGCCTCAAGGACGATGACGTCAACGTCGCTGCCGACGGGGAACACCTTCTTGATGTCGGCCCCCTTCTCAACGCCGGTCTCACTCAGCGGCATCAAACCTGTGCGACCCGGCGCGAGGAACACGAACACGCCGAACGTCTCGTGACGATCGACCTTGCCTGTCACCCGGGCGCCGGGCACGATCCCTGTCCGGGTCTGCGTGGCGCCCCCGGACGCGGACGCGACCTCGCTGCCCTTCGCGGATCCCGCCTCGACCAGCGCAACACCAATGCGCTTCTTGTCGGGATCGATACTGAGCACTTCGAAGGCCCCAGCCATGCCGACCGTGATCGACTTGGACCAGCCGCCCGCGCGGCCGGTCGGCGCAAACGTGGACATGTGCGCGAGGGCCTCCACCCCCGGCTCCAACTCGACGAACGCGCCGAAGTCAGCCACACGCGTCACGCGCCCTTCACACACCTGGCCGATGGCATAGGTGTCCAGAATGGCCGCCCACGGATCCGCACTCAACTGCTTCAACCCCAACGCAATCTGCTGCGTCACGTCATCGACACGCAGCACCTTGACGGTGACTTCGTCGCCGGGCTTCACGACGTCTTCCGCCTTGGAGACACGCGCCCACGCCATTTCTGAGACGTGCAACAACCCCTGCACACCCGCGCCGAGATCCACGAACGCGCCAAAGTCACGCACCGACACCACACGCCCCGTGATGACCGCGCCTACGACGATGGATTTGCGCACTTCGACGGATTTTGTCTTCTGTTCTTCCTCGAGCAGTGCGCGGCGCGACACCACGAACTTTTCGCCGCCATCCCTGTACTCGATGATGCGGAAGGCATACACGCGGCCCTCGTGCACGGTCGCGTCCTCGGTGCGGATGGTATCGATTTGCGACATCGGGCAGAACGCGCGCTGACGCGCGATACGCACTTCGAGGCCGCCCTTGGTGGCCTTCTCGACCTTGCCTTCAACGGGCAAACCGGCCCGGAACGCATCCTCCAGCTGTCCGGCGTTGGCCGCCCCGAGCGCGAGTCGCCGCGAGAGGACGAGCCCGCCACTTGTGGACACAACCACCGCCTGAATGCGGTCGCCCACGTGCACCTCGACGTCGCCGTCTTCATCCTGCAGTTCGACAAGATCGATGGTGGCTTCGCCCTTGCCGCCGACGTTCACGAACGCCACCTCGGGCCCGATGGCCACGATGGTGCCCTCGATGGTCTGGCCGCGTTCAAACCGCCTGGACTGGATGGAGGCTTCAAAGAGTGCCGCGAAATCGTCGTCGTTGGAAGTCACACCCTAGGATACTGCTAGACTTTGCGGCATCGTGAGTATCCGGCGGGTCCTGATCGGCAGTGGGACCGTGGGCCGCGGCGGCTGCGGCGTTCGGGTTGTGGCCCGCCGATGCGCCGGCTGTGGACTTTGAGGACCCTCTCACCGGGCCCACCAGCGCCCAGTTTGATATCCCGTTCGCCAAGTACATGCCGACGCCCGAGGGGCTGCGGCGCGCGCACTCCGGCTCCGGCCGCGCCAATGGCAACGACCGCCCGGTGGTGCGCACCAGGTCCGACCAGACGCCGCGCTAGTACCCGGCGCGCTTCCAGGCCTGAATCCCGCCGACGAGATTGACAGCGTCATAGCCCTTGGCGCGCAGCGCGGCCGTCACGCGCGCACTCCGTCCACCGGACTGACACTGCACCACCACGGTTCGATCGGTCGGCAGTGCCGCGAGCTGCGCCATGACCTCCCCCATCGGGATGAGCGTCGCACCCGGAATATTCGCCGACGCATGCTCAAACGGTTCGCGCACGTCAATCAACATATGAGGGTGGCCGGTCGTGCGCCACTGCTGCAACTCGTCAACTGTCATTTCATCTTTCATGGGAGTCTCCGTCTCGCACACCTGATCGTAAGCGACCAGCGTGGTGATTGTTGGCGCATCGCCACACACGGGGCAGTCGGGATCGCGAGCCAGTGTGATGTCGCGGAATTTCATCCGTAGTGCGTCATACAGCAGCAGGCGGCCGACCAGTGGTTCGCCCATGCCTGTGATGAGTTTGATGGCTTCAGTCGCCTGAATGGTGCCGATGATGCCCGGCAGCACGCCCAACACGCCGGCCTCCGCGCAATTGGGAATCAATCCGGCGGGCGGCGGTTCGGGATGCAGGCAGCGATAACAGGGTCCCGCGCCGGCGGCAAACACCGACGCCTGCCCCTCGAAGCGGAAGATGCTGCCGTACACATTCGGCGTGCCGGTCAGTACACACGCATCGTTTACCAGGTACCGCGTCGGAAAATTGTCGCTACCGTCAATCACGATGTCGTACGCGTCGACCAGCCGGCGCGCGGTCGAGGCGTCAAACGCCGCGTCGTGCAGCTCAAGATGAACGAGCGGATTGACGGCGGCGAGACGATCGGCAGCCGATGCGAGTTTCGGCCGCCCGACATCCGGTGTGCCGTGGATGATCTGCCGGTGAAGATTGGTTTCGTCGACAACGTCGTAGTCGACGAGTCCCAACGTGCCGACACCCGCCGCCGCCAGGTACAACGCAGCCGGGGATCCGAGACCACCGACACCCACGAGCAGAATTCGCGCCTCCGCGAGCCTGCGCTGCCCCTCAGCACCAAACTCCGGCAGCAGGACCTGCCGGGCATACCGGAGGGCAGACGTGGACATGGGAATAGTCTAATGCGCCCAACCGCCCGCCTGCCGGGCCGCTCAGCTGCGGACGCCGGCTTTCTTGAGGAACGCAATCATCGGGCACCAGTTCGTAAATGCGGACTGGAACAGGTTCGCGCCGACGAACAACGTGACCCAGAGGAACCGGACATCGACGTACATTCCGGCCAGCACACTGGCCATCACAAACCCACCCGCAATCATTCGCAACATCGCTTCAAGTTTCATAAGACACCTCACCCAGCCTCACAAGGGCTGAATCCCTTGTGCCCGGAAGATTGGCCGCCTCAAACCCAGGCGGCCCTGCGTACCCGGACGCCTACGCACGTTCTGGCACAAACAACACGGGGCCGCGGCCCAGGCGGATCAGCGGCTCCCCGACTGTGGTCCGCCATGCACGGTCGTGGACCCACGGTTCCGCCACGACGACCATCGAGGCATCGCGGAACATCTCGTCCGGCACCGCCGCCGCGGTACGGCGGTCATGCACCTCGGCCTTCACGGCCTGCCCGATCCGCATCGCCAGCGCAAGCGCGTTCTGTCCGGTCAGTCCGGGCGCCGCGTACACGGCCAGACTCGTCAACGGCGGGTGTGTGGCATCCTGCGCATGCGCAATCAGCACCGGCGTCGTCAGATCACGGAGCACTCGTTCGGCGACAGACCCCAGCCACCACAATTTCGGACCTGAACGGCCGTGGGTGCCCATCACCACAAGGTCCGCGTCGCCGGCGGCCTCCCGAATCGCGTCGATCGGCGAGCGCATCGCGATTTCCGCCAGGAAGGGTGCCTCGGTGTACTTGTGTCCATACGTGGCAAGGTACTTCCGCGCCTGCTCCTGACGCTGCCTCCGCTCGGCTGCAAGCGCGTCGACCTGATCGCGGGTGAAATACACCGGGGCCTCGACGGCCTCCGCGTGCAGCAGCGTCAGCGACGCGCCGCATCCATCGGCCAGCGTGCCGGCCAGTGCAATCGCCGCGGCCGAGGCCTCGCCAAAATCCACGGGAACAAGAATTCGTTGAATCGTCATGACACCACCCAACCTCACCCAACCCCACCCAACCTCACAAGGGCTGAAGCCCTTGTGCTCCGAAGATTGGCCGCCTTAAACCCAGGCGGCCCTACGTGCGGGCAGACATGTAATACACAACCGGCACCGTCATCCGGGAGAGGAACAGTGACGCGACTTCGCCGGCCATCAGTGAGATGGCGAGTCCCTGAAAAATCGGATCGGCCAGAATGACGGCCGCGCCGACAACCACCGCCGCAGCGGTCAGCGCCATCGGCCGGAAGCGCACGGCCCCCGCATCAATGACCGCTTCTGCGAGGGACATGCCGTCCTTGAGTCGCAACTCAATGAAGTCCACCAGAATGATTGAATTGCGCACGACAATGCCCGCGCCCGCGATGAACCCGATCATTGAGGTCGCCGTGAAGAACGCGCCACCAAGGGCGTGTGCCGGGAGAATGCCGACGAGCGAAAACGGGATGGCCATCATGATCGTCAGCGGCGTCTTGAATGACTGAAACCAGCCGACGACCAGAATGTAGATGAGGACGAGGACGGCGGCGAATGCAATGCCGAGATCCCGGAACACCTCAATGGTGATGTGCCACTCCCCATCCCACTTCATCGCATACTGCGCGCTGTTCTCCGGCTGCACGGCATTGAAGATCTCGACGGGCGCTCCGTTCGGCACCTTCACATTCGCCAGCGATTCGTTCATCTGCAGGATCGCGTAGACCGGGCTTTCAACCACGCCTGCGACATCGGCGGTCACGTAGGTCACGGGCAGCAGGTTCTTGTGGTAGATGCTCTGTGCCTCGAGGCCGGCGGTGGCCTGCGTCAGTTCACCGACCGACACCGGCAGGCGGCCCTGCAGACGGATTGATGACAGAGTGTCGAGTGAGCCGCGTTGCGCCTGGGGCAGCCGCATCATGACGGGCACGGCCTCCCGCGCGCGGGGATCGTGCAACAGTCCGGCGGGCGCCCCCGCGCCGGCCATGCGCACCACCGACGCCACTTCAGTCGCGGACAGCCCGCTCGCGGCGGCCTTGTCGGCATCCACCGTCAGCTGCACCTTCGGACGATCGGACTCGACGTACCAGTCCACATCAACCACACCCGGTGTCTGCTCGAACACGGTGCGCACGTCCCGGGCGAGGGTCTGGCGGAGCGCGGCGTCGGGTCCGTAAACTTCCGCCACGATGGTCTGGAGCACCGGCGGTCCCGGCGGCACCTCCACCACCTGAATTTCGGCACCGACTGACCGCGCCAGCGGCACCAACTGATCGCGCAGGCGCGTGGCAATCGCGTGGCTCTGTTCGTCCCGGTCTTCCTTCGGCAGGAGCTGCAGCTGGACATCGGCCAGATTCGGCGCTTGCCGCAGGAAGTAGTGCCGCACCAGGCCGTTGAACGTGTACGGCGAGGCCGTGCCGACATAACTCTGGGCGCCAACCACCGCCGGGTCCCGGAGACTGGCTTCCGCCAGCGATTCCGCCGCCCGCGCCGTGGCTTCGAGCGGGGTGGCGTCAGGCATCCGAATGACGACCTGCAACTCGCTCTTGTTGTCGAACGGCAGCATCTTGACCTTCACCCACCCCAGTGGGATGAATGCCACCGACACAAGCAACAACGCGGCGACACTGGCCAGGAACGCCCAGCGGACCTTGGCGCTTTCGATCATCCGGCGCATCACGACCCGATACAGCAGCGTGAGACGGTCTTCTTGTTCGTCATGATGGCCTCCGCTGCCGCCCAGCAGACGCACGGCGGCCCAGGGCGTCACGATGAACGCCACGACCAGCGAAAACAACATCGCGGCCGTCGCCCCGATCGGGATGGGCCGCATGTAGGGACCCATCAGGCCACCGACAAACGCCATCGGCAGAATCGCGCCCACCACCGTCAGCGTGGCCAGAATGGTCGGGTTGCCGACTTCATCCACGGCGCGAATCACGACGTGATCGAGGGCGTCCTTGACGCGCGCCAGACGCAGATGACGCACGATGTTTTCGACGACGACAATCGCGTCGTCCACAAGGATGCCGATTGAAAAGATGAGCGCGAACAGCGTGATGCGATTCAGCGTGTACCCATAGAGATAAAACACGAAGAGGGTCAACGCCAGCGTGACGGGAATCGCGGTGAGCACCACGAGCGACTCCCTGCGTCCAAGTGCGAACCACATCAACAGCGAGACCGAGATGACGGCCAGCACCATGTGAAACAGGAGCTCGTTGGACTTGTGCGCGGCCGTGTCGCCGTAGTCGCGTGTGACCGTGACGTTGAGATCCGCCGGCAAAAGGTAGCCGCGCAACGAATCCACCTTCTGCTGCAGACGCGTGGTCAGGTCGATGGCGTTTGTCCCCTTCCGCTTGGCGATGGCCAGCGTCACCGCCGGGTGCGACGCGGTGGCGCTGGCATGGAACGCGACGAAGTCCGAGGGCTCGGCGCCGCCGTCGATCACCGCCGCCACATCGCCCAGCCGCACGGGCACGCCCGAGGCGTCACCGACCACCAGATCGCGCAGCGCCTCCACCGTGCCCGGCCAGTTGCCGGCCTCGACGATTGTGGCTTCGTTGCCGGCGACGACGGTCGCACCTGACGTGCGGACGTTGGAGCGCGCGAGTGCCGCCTGCACGCGGAGCGGGTCCAGTCCCCGTGCCTCGAGCGCCGGCGGATCGAGCTCAATCGTCACCTGGCGTGGCTGTCCGCCAATTACGGTGATCTCCGACGTGTCGGGTACTTCTTTCAGTGTGTCGCGCAACTGCGCGCCGATGAGCCGCAACTGGGCGGCGTCATACCCGGGACCCCACAACGTAAAGGCCATGACCGGCACGTCATCAATCGACCGCGCCTGCACGAGGGGCTTCGAGGCGCCGGCGGGCAGGATGCCGGCCGCCGCGTCGAGTTTTTGATTCAGCCGCACGAGCGCGCGCTCTTCGTCTTCCCCGACCAGGAACCGGGCAATCAACATGGCGCGGCCCGGGCTCGATGTGGAATACAGGTATTCGAGGCCCGGCACCTCCCACAACCGCTGTTCCAGCGGGCGCGTAATCCGCTGCTCGATTTCCGAGGGCGACGCGCCAGGCAGATCAACAAAGACATCAATCATCGGGACGATGATCTGCGGCTCTTCTTCACGCGGCAGCGCGATCACGGCCCACGCCCCCAGCAGAATCGACGAAATGATCAGCAGGGGCGTCAGCTTCGACCGGATGAAGGCCGCAGCCAGGTGCCCGGCCATGCCCGTGGGATGGCTCATGGCCGCACCTTCTGGCCGTCAGCCAGTGTCGCCGGGGGATCGACCACCACGCGATCACCCGCCGACAGCCCGGACAACACTTCGACGCGACCGTCACGTGTCGCACCCGCAGAGATGATCCGCAGGCGCGCGTGCGTGTCTGCGCTCACGACATACACAAACGACAGCTGGCCACGCGACACAATGGCCGTCTGGGGTACGGTCAGACGTTCGCGGGCCGCACCGGCAAATCGCGCGCGGCCAAAGTAGCCGGAACCGCCGGTCGTCATCGGTGACACGGGTTCCAGCGTGACAACAAAGCTGTGTGATGCGGGATCGACGCGGGCGATCTTGGTGATACGGGCAGGTGTCCAGTCAGAGATGGCGCCGGTCTCCACCCGAATCTCGGCCGGTTGGCCGAGCGAGAGTCCTGCCGCTCGCGTGGCATCCATACGCACGTCCATCTGCAGGCCGGACTGTGCGCCGGTCGCTTCAATGGTGACGAGGGGCTGGCCCGGGCCCACCGTGGTGCCGGGGTCCACATGGCGCGCCACGACGCGGCCGTCGAACGGCGCCGTCAGCGTCGCCCAACCGCGGGTGATGGTCGCCACCTCAGCGCCGGCTGTGGCTGCATCGACCGACCGCTTGCCCGCTTCCACCTGTGCGGTCACCGCGGCCAGCCGCGCCTCGGCCTGTCGCAGCCCGGAGAGGGCCTCATCCAGTTCCTGCGCTGTCGCCGACCGGTCCTGATGCAACCTGGCGATGCGTGTGTGGGTGGCGCGTGCGAGGGCAAGGCCAGCCTCAGCGGCGGCCTGTTCCGACTCGGCAGCGCGTGCCGAGGCCCGGGCGGCTTCGAGCGACGACGTGGCGCCGGCCGCACTCGCGATCATGTTCGCGGCATCAAGCTCCACGAGCACCTGACCGCGGCGCACCAGAACACCGGGCTGCACAGCGACCCGCAGCACAGGCGCCAGCACGCGGCTGGAGATGATCGCCGTCTGCCGAGCCACCATCGTGCCCCCGGCCTCAAACGAGTCTGCGAACGGTGTCAGCGCGGCCGTGTCGATTGTCACGACCATCGGCGTCCCACCATCAGCCTCGGGCGTGCGGACGGTATCACCACCACACGCGGCCGCGCTCACGGCCACCAGCAGACCGAGAACCATCACCTTCGTCGTCGTCATCGTTATCCTCACCGAAGCCTTACCAAGTGGAGGCCGGACCTTCAGGTCCGGCAAACAGCGACCGCCCGAGGGAGCGTCGCAATTCCGCGTGTGCGTTCAAGACATCAACCCGGGCCGCCGTGTGCCGCGCCTCGGCATCCAGCAACGCACTCGACGCCGCGAGTACGTCGGTCATTGACGCAAGGCCCGCGTCATACCGATTGCGCACCACACGTGCGCGTTCCGTGGCCTGGGCGACGGACTCGGCGCCAACAGCCACACGCGCACCGGCGGCCTCAAGCTGGCGCACCGCCGTGAGTATTTCCACCTGGACGGCTGCTCTCAGGTCCTGACGCATCAGCTCGGCACCAGACCGCGCATGGGATGCCGCCTGCACGCGGGCACGGTCAGCGCCGGAGAGCGAGACCGACCACCGCACCTCCCCACCGACGATCCACGACCGTGCGCGGTCGCCGGCGGTGATCCCGTTCCATTCGATGCCGGCCTGCGCAGCCACCTGAGGCCACCACACGGACGACGCCTGGCGTGCCGCAGCCGTGGCCATGCGGATTTCCGCATCGGCCCGCCGCAGGTCCGGCCGCGTGGCCTCGGCTTCCGCGAACAGCGTTGATAGGTCGCTGAAGGAAGGCAGCGTGACATCGGCAACGGCGACGACTCCTATCGGCGACTCGACCGGTTCGCCCATCAGACGATTGAGCGTGGCGCGCGTCGCTGCAATGCCGGCGCCCAGCTGGATTCGGCGCTGGCGGAGATCTGAGAGGTGCACCGCAATCGCGAGCACGTCCGCGTCGGTCACCGTTCCGGCATCCCGGCGACGTTCGGCGCGCGTCAGGTCCTCGGTGGCCGCGCCGACGGCAGCATCCAGTGCCCGCGCCGACGATTGCAGTGTCACAAGCTGCCCGAACGTCCGCGTGACGGCCAGGGCGACACCTGCGGCGGCTTCATCGGATGATGCGGTCGCAACGTCGCGGCGGGCGCGAGTCTCGGCCACCGCGGCCGAGGTCCTTCCGCCATCAAAGACCACCTGCTGGACGCCGATGCGTGTCGTGAAGAGGTTGGTCGCACCGGGGCCGTTCAGTCGGCCCACGGCAAAATCCTGGGCGGTGAACTGTCGGGCGGACAGCAGCGCCCCAAAGGCAAAGACCGGCTGGTCGCTGCGGGTGGCGCTCTCGCTGAGCGTCACGCGCGGAAACCACTGCCCGCGCGCGGCGGTCACGCCAACCGAGGCACCGTCAGCCTGCGCCCGTGCCGCCGCCAGCGCGGGGTTGTTCGCGTGCGCCTTCGCCAGCGCTTCGTCCAACGTCAGTGGCGTCTGGGCGTGGGCCGCCGACGCGATCACCATGAGGAGGGGGGCCAATCGGCCGATCTGTCGAGCCATCACCCCCCAGAGATGCGGGGTTCGGAAAAAGGTGACAATTTGGGCGTGACTGTCACCAAACCGGTGAATCCGCATCTTTCAGACGGCAACGACGTGTCAGCGCCGGACCCGTACGCCCCGCTTGTTCGGGCTGCTGCGGCCGGTGACGAGGCGGCAATGGAGCAGTTGTTGATGCGGGCACAGCAGGTGGCGTTCCGCTTTTCGCTTCTGGTCTGCGGACATGCCGAAGATGCCGAGGATGTGATGCAGGACGCCTTGATCAAGACGTACAAACACGTCGACAGCATCAAGGACCCGTCGGCGTTCCGAACCTGGCTGTTCCGGACCGTGCGGAATGCGTGTTTGATGAAGCGCCGGAAACGGGTGGATGAGCCGGCGCGCATGGAATCGCTGGACCGGCCTCAGGTGGACCACATCGATGGGCACACGCTGGAGGCCCGGGATGTGGCCACGCACTCGAAGGGGCCCGATGACCTCGCGCTGAACGCCTGGCTTGGCCGCGAACTGCGGACGGCCCTCGCAAAACTGCCGCCGGCGTATCGAATGATCGTGCTCCTGCGGGAAATGGAAGGCCTGTCCACGAAGGAAGTAGCGGAGGTCACAAAAATGACCGAAGACAACGTCAAGACCCGGTTGCACCGTGCGCGCGTCATGCTGCGCGAGTCCCTGGAGGCGACACGATGACGGCGCCACCGGTGACGTGTGAGGGACTGCTCGCGCAGATCTCCGCCTACCTTGATGGCGACCTGAGCGCCGCGACGTGCGAGATCATCGAACAACATGCCCGGACCTGTCCGTCGTGCGAGCGGGTCATCGCCGACTTCCGCGCGACCACGGGGATCTGCCGCAAAGCGGCTGACGCCCCGCTGCCGGATGCCGTCCGCGCAAAGGCGCAGGCACGGGTGCGGGAGTTGCTGTCGGGGCGAAAATGACTGGCTCCAACCTAAAACATCCGCCAAAGGGACGTCTGCGGTTTTGACGACTTGAAGCGGGAGTATCAGGCGCACGCGGGATCCAAGGCGCCGACCACGGCCGCCCAGACGGCCTACATGACCGGGAATGATGCGCCTGTTGGGAACAGCCAACCGAGTGCGCCCTCGGTCGGTGCATGCGGATCGCCACCGGACACCCGAATCAGCACGAAGGCGGCAAGAAGCGCCGGACCCGCGCGATGAAATAGCTCGCGTGGTCGATAGCCATCAGGACGATAATCAGTCCTCGAAGGCGATCGTAGGCCGCAACACGGGGAGTGACCTCGTGTGTCAGGGCGGGAGCTTACAACCACTGACGATGGAAAATGTGCTGTTTCTGGTGTTCGGGGTCGCGCTGGGTGCGGCGGCGGCCGGGGTCTGGTTCCTCAGTCAGCGGCAGCGCATGGTCGCAGACCTGGCCCGCGTGTCAGCGGAACTCGCCGCCGAACGACGCACGGCCGCGGAACAGCGGCAGTCGTTGGAAGAGAGCCATACGCGGCTGCGCGAGTCGTTCGCCGCACTCTCGCAGGATGCCCTCCGTGAGAATCGATCGGACTTTGTCCAGCGCGCTGAAGCGTTGCTCAAGCCGATGCGCGAGACACTCGACAAAGTGCAGACGCAGGTGGCCTCGGCCGACCGCGATCGGGAAGGCTCGTTCCGGGCGGTCACGTCGCAGTTGAGCGGCCTCGCACAGACGCAGGAACAACTCCGCAAAACCACCGAAGGCCTGTCGCAGGCGCTCCGGTCCCCCAACGCGCGGGGACGCTGGGGCGAAGTCCAGCTCCGCCGCATCGTCGAGATGGCGGGCATGCTGGAACACTGTGACTTCGAGGAACAGGCGCAGGCGACGACCGATGACGGCACGAGGCAGACACCGGACATGATTGTCCGGCTGCCCGGAGGCGCGACGATCGTCATCGATTCGAAGGTGCCGATCGATGCCTACCTGCGCGCGGCGAATGCGCGCGACGAGGCCGATCGCGATGTGCACCTGACCGGCCACGCGCGACAGGTCAAAGATCACGTCAAGACGCTTGGCGGGAAGGCCTACTGGACGCAGTTCCAGCCGTCTCCGGAATTCGTCGTGATGTTCCTGCCGCTCGAGCCGCTGCTGGCGGCGGCGTTTGAACGGGATGACACGCTGCTCGAGCTTGCGTCCTCCATGCGCGTGGTGCCGGCGACGCCGATGACGCTGATGGCGATTCTGCGCGCGGTGGCGTACGGATGGAAGCAGCAGCAGTTGGCCGTCAACGCGGAGGAAATCCAGCAACTGGGTCGCGACCTCTACGACCGGCTGGCGACGATGGTCGATCATCTGAGCGCCGTCGGCGCCAACCTGAAGCAGGCCGCCAACAGCTACGACAAGCTGGTCGGCTCACTGGAACAGAAGGTGCTGCCCGGTGCGCGCCGGTTCAAGGACCTCGGCGTCAGCTCAAACAAGGAGCTCGAGGTGGCTGAACCGCTGCACCTCACCGTGCGGCGCGTCCAGAAGGACGAGCTGACGTTGTTCGATCGCGACGACGAGCGTCCGGTGAAGCCGAGCTAGCGCCTATCGAATCTCGACCGTCAGCATGACGCCGGCGCGGATCTCAATCTCCGACGGCGAGATCGGCGTGGCGACAGACTCATTCATGGCACGAGGCGCCATCGCCATCATGGGTTCCATCTTGTCGAACTGCTGGGACCGACCGGTCTGATCGATCCGGCTGATTCGTCCGACGGTCGCACCCGCACCGGCAGCCATCGCCTTGACGTTCTCCATGGCATCGACCACGGCCAGACGCAGGGCATCCCGTTCGAGCGACGCGCGGTCCTTGAGATCGAAGCGCAGGTTGGCGATCGTCATGTTGGACGAGGCGGCCAGGCTGAGGGCGCCGACCGCGTCCAGTACGTCGGCGACCTTCGTGATGTCGTCGATTCTGACCTGCAGCTGGTTCGACACCAGGAAGCCTTTCATCCGTTGCCGGCCGTTCACGTATTCGTAGTCCGGATTCAGCGAATAGCCGACCGTCTTGATGGCGTCAGCAGGAAGGCCGGCGGTCTTGAGGGCGGCCATCACGGCCGTCATGGCCACGGCCGAGAGCTGTCGGGCTTGCGGCGCCCTGGCGTCGCGTGTTTCGACCGCGACGAGGGCCCAGGCTTGATCCGGCGCGACCTTCAACGTGCTTTCACCCTGGGCGACGATCACGGGTGGCCCGGCAGCGGGTTGTGCGGCGGAGACGGCGGGCAGCAATGCGGCCAACGAGAGCACGATCGGAAACATCTTCATACGAACCTCTACTACACTCTACGCCGGACCTTGCGAATGCGCGTTGCGTTACTGCTCCTGGGATTCGGTCATGTCGGACGCCGGTTTGTGCACCTGCTGGAGGAGCAACGCGCGGTACTGGACGCTGCCGGCGTGACGCCAGTGGTGGTCGGTATTGCCACCGGGCGGCACGGCAGCGTGTGTCTGGACGCGGGCCTCGACGCCGCACGACTCGCGCGCGAGGTGGCGGGCGGAGGCGCGGTTGGGCCGACGCCGTCCGCACACACAGCCGATCAACTCATTGCACGACTCGCCGCCCTGGACGCCGAGGTCCGCGTAGTCGTTGAGACGACGCCGCTGGTGATCGAGTCTGGGGAGCCGGCCATTTCGCATGTGCGTCAGGCGTTGCGTGCGGGCGCGCATGTGGTGAGCGCGAACAAGGGACCGGTCGCGCACGCGTATGACGACCTGGCCGCCGAGGCGCAGCGGGCAGGTCGTGAGTTTCTGTTTGAGGGCGCCGTGATGGACGGCATCCCCGTGTTCAATCTGGTGCGCGAGACGATGCCCGGCGTCACCGTGCTCGGCTTTCGTGGCGTGGTGAACAGCACGACCAATCACATCCTGACGGCGATGGAGCAGGGCGAGCCGTTTGCATCCGCGCTGGCGCGGATGCAGGCGGCGGGTGTCGCTGAGGCGGACCCGTCGCTGGACGTGGACGGGTGGGACGCGGCGGCGAAGGTGGCCGCGATGGCGAACGTGTGGATGGGGGCGGGGATCACGCCGCAGGCGGTCGCGCGCACCGGCATCGGCCCTGCCGATGCCGTGTGGGCGCGTGAGGCGGTGGCCCGCGGCCACCACCTCAA
>Ga0222713_10003060_pt1 | contig 17509 bp, 20 predicted proteins | sample C33_649DmetaG_FD_165061 | JGI IMG/M metagenome (GOLD analysis project Ga0222713, IMG submission 165061) | Estuarine water microbial communities from San Francisco Bay, California, United States - C33_649D | ecosystem: Environmental > Aquatic > Marine > Unclassified | place: USA: California...
CAGAACCATTAGACCCAACAATCAATGTTGTATTGTTGTTGTCTAGTTTCAGTTCAGTAAAGAAGTTTCCTGTTGAAAGAAAGTTCTTCCATTTTAAATTACGAAAAATAATCATTCTATGTTTTCTGTAGAAAGTGCCTCAACGTAAAGTTCACGCATCAATGTTTTAAGTTTGTTAGTGTCTGAAATATTTAGGCTTTGACCATCAATAAATTTGGAGAGAATTGTCATAGTGTCTTCAGCTTGATTCACAATATCTTCGGAAGACTCTTCGTTCAATTCTATAAAGTCTTCAACGATTGTAACGTCTGCTGGTCCAACTTTATAAATTTCTTCTAAGAGTTTGTCAAACAAATACGGATTCTGTTTGTTGACTACAATGATTTTCACATACGCATTTTCGTATGGCGCAAAATCATATTCTGACAATTCTTCAATCTTAAGAATAGCATCATCATAGTTGATCTTGTGGAAGATTCTAAGTGGGTTAGGAACAGTATCATATCGCATTGTCTCTGTGTCTAATACACCAAATACTTTTTGATCTTTGTAGTCTGACCAAAACAATTCATATGGTGTGCCAACGTAGATGACATTATCTTTAGAAGAGCGAGTGTGATAGTGCCCGCTATAAACTTGAGTGTAGTTACTCAAAAACTTATAATCAATACCATCGTGACTCTGCACACCTTTAGACAAATAGAAGCCATTGAGTTCAAAGTGACCCATGCACAATGGTGAAGAAGAGTTCTTTACGAATTCATAAACCTCTTCTTCGTTAGACTTGCACATCCAAGGAATCATATCAATCTTGATTCCATCAACTTCAAGTGTTCCTGGTTTCTGCCATAACACAATGTTATGATAGTCTCTCAACAACAAGTCTGGTGAGTTTACATCAAGACTTTCTTTCCAAAAGATATCGTGGTTGCCAATCAATGCATGAACAGTAATACCATGTTCAACGCACTTGTCAAAAAAGTATCGTCTGCTTTCTGCAAGAGAAATAAAGTTGATGTACTTGCGTCTGTCAAACAAATCGCCAAGCTGAATGATTGTTCTAATACCACGGCGTGCTAGTTCTGGAAAGAAAACTTCATTATAAAATTTTTCGTAGAATGCGTGAAACGTTTTCGAATCGTTTCTAACGCCAAAATGAGTGTCACCTAATATACATATTCTCATGTTTTCTTTGCCCGTGTTTCTTGATATTTGTTCCTAAAGACTTGTTGATTATATCACGTATTGCAGTCAAATGCAACACGGCAGATTCTTTCAAATCGTGCGGTGATCTTTTGTTCTCAACAATTTTAAGCCAATGTTCAATTTGGGCTGGTATCGGTGTTTGCATCATCTGTCTCCATAAATTCATCAAAGACTGTTGCGGTAGCTTTTTTCTTGCGTGGCTTTGCTACCTTCTTTTCTTTGTTTGCCTCAAATGCGTTAATGAAATCGCTAATGAATTCTTCGCTATACGAATCGTGAAGAACGCCATTCAGATTAGATGCGACATATTCTTCTCCATTGTTTTCAATGAGAGAGGTAATAATCAAGTTGTCCATACTCTTGTATTTGATGTATAGATGTTTTTTCTCTTTTTGAATTCTTCGTAAGAAAGCGTAGTAGATAATTTGGGTAAAGTATGCGAATGGGTTTTTTGATTTCTCTGGATCAAAGTTATCAATGTACAACAAACAATTTTCAATACCATCCGACACCATGTCTTCTTTGAATGTGTAGTTAGCAAAGTTTGGCTTACGTGCCAAGTGAGTTGCAATCTTGAACAAACACTCACCGATGTATTCAGGTACTCTAGGACGAGGACCGTTCTCTGCGTTTGCAATTTTTACTGCGGCACGGAACTTCGTCATCTCTTCTAGAAATGTTTCGTTGTTCACGTAGTGTTTTTGTTTAGTTGCTGGTATTGTGGTAGTAATGCTCATTTTGTTCCTCATTTTGTTGACAGGGGCTTGACAATAGAGTAATATTGCTGTGTCCCCTATGATATTCAATGAAAGGTTTGATTATTAGCTGTTAGTACAGTTAACAATTCCTTTATCTTTTCATCTAGCTTCTTCTCTTCTTCACTATCAAATTGTTCATCAGTTTCCGTCTCATTCAATTCAATGTTATCTTGTTGCGATCCTGCTTCGAATTGGTCATACAATTCTACATACACTTTAAAAACATCATTAGTTGCCTCAGCAACAGATACGATGCTCTGTTTAAATATTCTTGCTGGTACAGAAAAATTCAATAGTGGATCCCACTTCATCATAGACAACTGATACATATGATCTTCCAATGATGTTTTAGGAGAAACAATCACACGCATAGGGCGATGTACTTCTACATAACCTTTTGTCTCTTCGACAATGTTAGCAATAACTGTATCGCCATTTGTTAGTTTTAATATTTTACAAAACATTAAGTTTCCTTTAAGTTTATTGTATAAATTTTATACTCAAACTTTTCATCATTGTAAATTTTCATTCGTTCCATAAAATGGTCTAATGTAAAATTCTTTCTGCTCTTATGTGTCAAATCATCTGAGATATCAAATAGAGTTGCCTCTTCTTTGTTATTACCCAAACGTAATCCACGACCAATCGACTGCAATGTTCTAATCTTACTCTTACTAGGTGACGCAAAAATAACATTATGTAAATTACGAATATTAATACCTGTAGAGAAAGTACCATATGATGCTACGATAATTGCATTCTCTTCTTCTTCAGTAATTCTACGAACTTCTTCTCGCTCATCTACTCCAACAGCACCATGAATAAAGAATATAGGTCTAGAATCTTCTATAGCATCTTTCAACATATTATACAATATTCTGCCGTGTTTGTCAACGAATTGATAGAGTAAAAGTGTGTTCCCATTTAAACTCATTGTCAAGTTTCGTATGAATCTATTTCTCGATGGCTTACCTACAATATAATTTATCTCTTCTTGGTACTTATAATTCTTACATTGTCTACATGACTCTTCATCATGTTTCAGCACCAACGCTTTAATTTTAAATTTTGCTAATCGTCCAGAATCAATCAGTTCTTTTGTTGTTGTAATTTGTTTGACTTTACCAAATAAACCTTCTAAGACTAATCTGTGTGTTTGTGTTCCGTCTAATGTGCCTGTTAATCCAAATCTATATTTGCATTCTGTCAGTTTTGTTAGAATAGATATCAACGACTTCGCTTTAAACAAATGCGCTTCATCTCCGATAACTAATTCAAATTCTTCGAACCATTCTTTTGGCATCTTGTAAATTGACTGCCATGTAGATATGACAATGGGGCAATCAGTTTGTTTGCTTGCACCTGACATAATCTGGTGTACGTATTTATCACTTTCAAAACCATAGTCTTCAAAGTCTTTATACAATTGTGCAACAAGAGAGATTGTGGGAACAATGATAAGTGTTTTACAACTAAGCCATCGTGTAATTAGATAGATGATTAATGACTTACCTGATGCTGTGGGTGATACAAGTAAATTGCGTCTACTTCTAACAGCATGTACAAATGCGGCTTTTTGATAATCTCGAACTTCAAATGGAATTGCTAGAGTGTCAATAAATTCTTCTGCATCTGCTACTGAAAATTCATCATACGTTTCAACTGATTTGTCAAATTCAATTTCATACTCACGCTCTTTAGCAAACTTCTCTAAGTATGGAATCAAACCATAATAGATTTGTCTGTTCTGAGAATTGAACAGGCGTATCTTTCCATCCCACACTTTGTTCCTAAATGCGGGCATGAATTTATAACCTGGAACGTAGAACGTGAAGTATTCATTCAACTCCATTGCATCGGAGTTCTCACATCTTACATGTGCATATACTTCATCTACTTTTGTAATGTATAATTTATTGTACACCTTGAGTAAACTTCTTCCATTCTATTGCATTTTTAATTTGAAAGTTTCTTTGGTTGAGATTTTTAATTACTTCTTCCAAGAACGCTAACTTTTCTTTCTGATTGATTATACGCATGTTGTTTTGTATAATGTCTTTATCAGAATCAAGATACATGTCAACTTCATTTTTCATCAAACGTTTTACGAATGGTTCCCAATTGAGTTCGTCAAGTTCTTCTTGTGAAAGTTTTCCATTGTAGTACTCATACTTTTTCAGAGACAAGTCTTTACTCTGAAACTCTAATGCTTTGAGTTTTCTACGCTCATCAAAATAAATTTTTAAATACTTGCTGTGCAGTTCCGGAATCTTAAGTGATGCAAGACCCAACTCAGTAGAGTCTACTGGTGAGTCTGTACGCCATGTTTCCATGATTTGGTCTAATGTCATTTTCAATCCTCATAATAACGCCATCTTCAGTATAATAACATAAAACTCAATTTATGTCAAGTCTTCAAGTTTATAGTATGTGTAGTTGAAAGTGACTGATGCGGTTAGAAAATCTTGACTGCCGGTAGAACTAAAATCTAATCCACCTAAGTCTGTTGGGTATATACCATAGAAATTAATTTTTCTATTGTTGTTGTTCGCATTTGTTTTTATGTATAACGTTGCATCTGACGTTACACTATTCATAATGTCATCGGTATCTTTTAACGTACCACGCTTGTCGAATGTTTCGGGATTACCTAATTGATATATCCAATCATACAATTCGTACCATGTTCTCATGTCTTCATCTACCATGAATGATAGTGTCAACTGACCAAATGTAATTTGATTTCCTGGAATACTAACTGCTGTAAATGGCGTGTTAACTGTCGTTGATCCCAATGTCATTGATGGTAAATTTACGCTCTGTACATAGTATGTAAAGTTAGGCACCCTTCTAAGAACAAACTCAAATTTGTTGTTAGATAAAAAACTTCTGTTTACTGGTGTAATGTTTAGTGTAGCCATATATTCTCCTTTATTCTATTTATGGGAGACAAAAAAAGAGGACCCTAAGGTCCTCTTTTAAATACCGATGTATCTCGGTTTAATCAATTACATCAAGTTAGTGATGTTGATTCTGCGGTAGTAAACGTTCTTGTTAGAGAAAGACAATGTACCGTCAGCGGCAGATGTTGCGAATGGGTTTGCAACCATGCCATAACGTGTCTTGAATCCGATCTTTGGTTGGAACGAATCTTGACCGACTGCACGAACCATTTGCAATGGAACGTATGGGCAGTAGAACAAGCCAGCGTCAAAAGCAGAAGTACCTTTGTAGCCGATTGTTGCGTAGTGTGTGCCAGATGATGCGGCGAAGTATGGGTCGATATAAACCTTGATACGGCCATTCAATACGCCAGCGAATGTGTTACCTGTGTCATCAACTTGCAAGTTGTTTGCAAGTGCTGGAGTGTAATCAAGTACACCAGCCATTTGCAATGCAGATGCTACGTCAGAAGAACAGATAAGAACGTTACCTTTACCTCTACGAGTTGCTTTAGCGATAGCGTTAGACTCACGCTCCAATTGGAACATCAAGCCTTTGAACTTTTCAACAGACCAACGACCGTTAGCATCAACGTCAAGGTTGAAAGTACCAGCAGTTGTAACGTTTTCTTGTGCGCCAACTGTAGCTGTCAAGTTGATTGTACGAACAACTTCACGGTTGATTTCAGCAAGAATTTCTGTAGAAAGGATGTTAGCCAATTCTTGTTCAGCGTCCAAGCCATGAACTGCTTTCAAGTCTTGTGCTAATTCCATTGTGTATTCTGCTTTCAAAGCACGGCTACGTGCTGTAACGGCAACTTTCTCGATAGAGAATGCCATCTCTTGGAAGCCTTGACCAGAGCCATCACCCAATGCTTCAGCTTCTGCTGTTGTAAAACCAGTACCACGTGTGTACTCTGTACCACCAGACAAACTAGCAGGTGTAGAACCTGTTTGTGATTGTGCTGTATTAGGGAATGCTGTGTTTGCTTCATCGAACAAGGCTTCTGTACCACCTTGTGTTTTGTAACGTGAACGCATTGCAAAGATCAAGCCTGTTGGGCCTGTCATTGGCTGAACACCGCAAATGTCGTAAGCGATCAAGTTAGGTGCCGCACGGCGAACCAAGCTAATCAAAACTGGATCGTAAATGTCGATTGCGCCATCACCTGCTGTAGATGAAGAAGAACCCATGCTGTTAACAGGTGCCGCTTCGTTAAGCAATGATGTTGGTGCACGATAGCCACCAGATGCGCTTTCACGGCAAGCAATTTCTTGGTTCTCAAGCAATTGTGCTGTTACGGAACGCTTGTGGGAATCCTTGATGGACGCTAAATCAGCGTGTTCAAGAACTGGTGCCCATTTTTTAATAAGATTTTCTACGCTCATACTTTTCTCCTTTGAGTATTGTTTAATTTATTTATAAAAACTTATTTCTTGAGTGTTCTAGAAATACTTTGTACATATTTGCTCATCATTGGAGAGAAAGATTCTTCCAAGGTAGATGATGCGTCTTCATCAATAGTAGAAGCCTTTTTAACTGGCTCTTCTGTAGATTCTTCAAAATACTTCTTCTTTGTCAATTGAAGTTTTTCTTTGTAATCTTGTTCAGATACAAACTCAATGCCTTCAGACAATGACTTCAATTTAGCAGATTGAACTTCGCTTAATCCTTCAGAAACTTCAGCTACAATTTTTTCTTTCTTGTAGTTGTTGATTTCTGCGCTTAGATTTGCATTTTCAGTAACAACTTTGTCCAATTCAGACTCAAGTGTTTCTACTTTTTCTGCGAATTCTTCGACAACGTTTACTTTGTCTTCTGGAATATCAACATAATGCTCTGTGAAAAGGTTCTTTAGACCTACCATGAAGTCTTCAACCAATTCAGCCTTGATACCTTTTTCGATGGCAAGTGTGTTTTCTTCCATCCATTCGCTAACAACATACTCAAGGTATTCATCAACTTTTGTAACTAGGTTTTCGTTGATAGAAGCAACTTCTTCTTGAAGTTTAGTGGAGTACTCTTCTTCTAGCTTTTCCTTTTCAGTATTCACTTTTGCAATGATAGCCGCTTCGAAAATGGCCTTTGCGTTAGTTTTGAATTCTTCTGAAAGGGATTCACCAGAAAAGATTGCATTAATGTCTTCTTCGACATTCAATACATTCTCAACTTTTTTGTCTTCTTCAACTTTTTTGATATCGTCAGTAACGATATCGTCTTTAAGTTTTTCTGTCATAACAGGTCTCCTTTTACGATATTTAAAATTTATAGTGTATAGTATTTATAAAAAATTACAGCTTGGAAATGAAATCTTTGAAAACTTTAATCATGTTTTCTTCGAGGTCTTTCTTAGAAGATTTCTGAATGACTTGTCTTTGTTTTGCTACATCAACTTCTCTAATAATTCCGTTATCCCAAACCCACTCTTTACCTTCCATAATACCACGCACATATGCGTCAGGCGCAGATGGGTCGGCTACGATATCTGCACACGTTGCAAGATAGAAGTCATCTTTAACAACTTTAACTCCATCGTTTCTTTCAACGAGTGTTCCCATACCTCTTGTAGAAACACCTAATGTCGCACCTTCTGACATTAGATTCTTTACAATGTTACCATAAGGCGTATCCATGATTTTTGCTTTACCAATGAAGTTGTTACCTTCTTGGCGCAAACTCTTAGTCATGTGAGAAACACGCTCTAAGTTAATTGTTGGTCCTTCTGGATGTCCCAATTCACCATAAGCACGATTCTTGTTTACATACTCAGTAACATATCGCTCTGTTTCTTTTTGCAAAACTTCTAATGGATACATTCTTCCATTTCGATTTTGTTGTTCTGCTTGCATGAAGACACCTTCGATGTAGAAACTTCTACCACCAGCTTCATTTGCTTCTGTGATAATGTTAATTTGTTCGTTAACTTCTGTAATTAATTTCATTTGATCCCCGCAGTTGTTCTTTTTCTAATTGACAGTTTTCTTTTTCTTAGAATAACTGCAAGTTTTGTTGCACGTTTTCTAGCCGCTTTACGCTGTGCAAGTTTACGGTGCAGTTTTTCTTGTGAAGACATTCGCACAAGTTTACCACCTAGAACTTTATAACCTGGTGTGGCAGATACAATTTTTCTTCTTTGCACTTCACCAGCACGAACACGATTAACTCTTGCGAGTTTTGCTTCTTCAACTTCTTGTTCGTTCAGGTTTAAAAATTCTTTGAACTTGTACATTATGATCCTGTTACACCATCATCAGTAGTTTCTCTGCTAGAGTAACCAGCAGTCTTCTTACCTTCAATGATAACTGTATATGCGGCAGTATTTGTAAATCCTGCTGTTGACAATAGAATATCGCCATTGACACCAGAGCCAGCATTATTTGTTAATGGGCATTGGCCACCAGTTGTTAAGTCCCAATATCCGCTACCACTCAATGAAACGATAGTCGTATTTGATGTTGCTCTCCACAACAAAGTCACTCTAGGATCAATTGTTGGGGATGTACCTTTTGAAACGTTCCAAAATATTTTAGTGATTGATAAACGTTGTGAACTACCATCGCCGTTAGATGCAACTAAATTATTTGCACTAACTTTAACAACATTGGACTCACCAGTACCGTCGGAAACGTTAGTTAACTTAACTGCCCATGCAGACGCATGGTCTTTTAATGTTTGTGAGGTTACTGTATCTGCCATTTTATTCTTCCGCTATAGTTTTTGCGAATGCTAAAAGAACATCAGCATCTTCTTCTAACTGATTCAAAAATGTTTGTTGATTTTCTTCATTCAAGTTGTCATATAAATTAGTTAACAACTCAATGTCAGCATCTTCTTTCATTTTTGCTTTGATAGTAGCGTATGCTTTTTTTGCGGCTTCTGGTTTGTCTTTAACCATTGCTGTTGCTACTGCATATGGACCACCTTTAGATGCATCACCAACTTTTTTCTTTTCAAATTCTTTGCCAATGGTGTGCGCCATCTTTGTTTGTTGTGGTGTTAAATCTGCTTCATCAAGTTCATCTTCTTTCAATGCACCACGTGCTTTGGCGGCCTTAAGCATTGCAATTCTATCTTTGTATCCTTTGATGCCAGGTTTAATATCCTTAGCGGCTTTCTTTTCGCCTGCATTTGGATTACTAACGTGCTTCATTGTAGTCTTAGACTGATGACTTTCAGCTTCACCGAATGGTTGCTTGTTATCAAGTCTATCAGCAGGACGTTTACCTTGACCTAACTTAGTATCGTGTGGACCAACTTCTTCGGGTCCAACTTTTTCTAAATCACCAGGGTCTTTAACTTGTGCAAGATAAGATGCATTTGCAAATTTATTTGCAGTACCTGCTTTATACTTGACACGTTCTAATTCATCTAATTGAATGAAACTCTTAAAGGTTTTCATCTACGTTTTCCTCTGAACTTGATTGAAACTCTGTTTCGGTTGTTGTATCTGTACTATCGTCATTGAAAATTGAACCTGCTAATTCCATTCTTTTAATATCTAATCTAGATTGAATCTTATCTGCGAGAGCAGACAAAATAGAATCTTTAAATTCAGATGGTTTTGCATCATATGCACTCTGAATAGCAGTTTGAATTTGTTCCATGGTATAACTCCTTAATATTTATACATTATTTATACATTACCAATTTTAAGCATTGTAATATGGCATCAAATAGTCTCTTCCGCCAATGTTTACAGATATGAATCCAACTGGATTGCTTGGTAATGTTGCGCTTCCAGCAGTTGCTGTTTCTGATACTGCCGATGAAGGATTAACTCGAATGCCTCCGGCAATAACAACTGCATCATTCTCACCGACTTTAGAAATGTTATCGTCTTTGAAAACAAGCAATCTATGAATGTTATCAATGAATGTTGCAGTACCAAAATTATTTGTCGGTGCGATTCCCAATGGTCCGATAACAAATCTAACAGATGGATTAGGAACGACAAGTGTAGAATCGATTGATGGAAATGGAACATCATCAATCTGCATGTTGAACTGCATAGTTCCAAATGCTTCACTTGATGCAATTGAAACTGGACCGATAGCGGGACGTACATTTGGTTGGGAAACTTCCGCAACAGATTCAACAGAGTTTGCGTAAATTGTACTATTAATTTGCGCTGTGCCAAATGTCTGTTCATTAACTGTAGAGTTAACTGCAATACTCAGTTTAGGTAAGCTGTCACCAAAACTTACAGTAGACTCTACTGAAGTTGCATATATCGTACTATTGAGTTGTGTTGTTCCAAATGTCAGTGCGCTCTCTACTGAATTTGGATATGCAATGAAGTTAAGTTGTGCATTACCAAATGTTTGTTCGTTAACTGTAGAAGTTGAATATAATTTTTGATTCAACTGTCCATTGCCAAAACTTACAGTAGACTCTACTGAAGTTGCATATATTGTGGTGTTAAGTTGTGCTGTTCCAAATGTAACCGTACTTGATATTGTATCTGGATACGCAATAAATATTGTTCTAGGAGATCCAAATTCAATAGTCGAGTCAATAGCATAATCAAACCTATCGCTAAGTTGAACGATGGTATTAGATGATTCTGTTTGTAGTTGTGTATTCTGTACGTCTGATAGAATACCATCAAGTTGAATCACTTGATTATTAGCCATAATTTAAAAATCTAACTTAATTATAGAGCAAAAATTTTGCTCGAACCACTAGAGAAAGCAACAGAAATATCACCGCCGTTAGGTAGAATTGGCAAACCAGTTGCGCTATCGATATATGCAATTAGTCTCGATGTAGATTGAACACCGGTATCTTGAAATATTAATAATGCTTCACAGTTTGCACCAGTAACAGAACTGAACGTTGCATCATCTGCATCAAATACGCCATTTGTGATTGTCTTGTTTGACAATGTTGTTGACGAAATTACAGCAGAATTGGACACTTCATTTCTATATTGATGTGACGAACTGTAAGTATAAACACCAGTATCAATAAGTGCTATAGTAACAGTATTGGCTACCATATTAATGGAACCGTTTAAAAATGCTTCTTTTGCTTTTAAGTAAAGTGCGTTTGCCATGTAGATTGCTCCTAGTTTTTAGATATCTAAGTTATTTATAAAACGACTGGTGTTCCGATTTTTATGAATGCTTTTGTCGCAGAAATAGCGTAGCCAATCTTAAGTGAGAATGTAGCACCGTCAATTGTGGATGTTGTTACAATATCGCCGTTACTACCAAGATACAGAGATTGTTCTGGTGTCCAAGTCCAAGATGGATTTGTTATTGCGCCAAAAGTCACTACTTCATCGTTTGCGTCTAAAATACCAACAACACGATTTGAATGATTAACATCTAATACTGTTGCTGGAACTGTCTGTGCGTTATTGTTAAGAACCACTAGTTTATGTTCGCTTCCAGTTAGATTTGGAAAAACAATGTTCAATGATTCGGTAGCACCACCGCCACCTCCACCAGTGTTTGCTTGATTGTATGCCGCTTGCGCTAAAGATGCGGCATTATTGGCGGCCGCCCACGCAGAGTTAGCCGTTGTTCTTGCAAAGGTGTCTAGACTTCCTGTTACACTATTTGCGGCATCATATGCGGCTTGTGCTAATGTTGTTGCAGTATTTGCTTGGGTGTATGATAAGTTTGCTGTGGAGAATGCGCTATTGGCAGTCGACCATGCGTTGTTGGCTCTAGTTCTTGCGAATGTATCTACGGTACCTCCGCCGCCACCAGTTTGTTCTACGAAAACGAATTTCTTTGATGCTTCGTCATACGATAAAACATATCCATCATTAATACTATCTCTGTCAACGTCATCTAAGTAACGTAAATTGACTTCACCAGACCCAGTTGCTTTCCATGCATCAGTAGCCATTGCTTTAGATACTGATGCATTGATTCTATTCTTATATTGTTGTAAATCTTTTTCTAGAACATCTTGAAATTTTTTAAATTTCTCTTCTACAGGTTTTACGTCTCCGTCTTTACCATCTTTACCTGCAACCCCTTGAATGCCTTGAGGTCCGATTTCTCCTCTTGGTCCTGCTGGTCCTTGTTGTCCGTCTTTTCCTGATTCGCCTCTTTCGCCTTTGGCTCCAACGTCACCTTTCGGACCTCGCTCACCTTGAAGACCTTGTTCTCCGGCTGGTCCAACGGGACCCATTCCGCCAGTTTCTCCATCTCTTCCGTCCAGACCGTTTTTACCATCGTCACCTTTGTCTCCCTTTAGACCTTGCGGTCCACGTTCGCCTTGAATGCCTTGAGGTCCAACTTCGCCTTTATCGCCTTTTAATCCACGTGGTCCAGTTTGTCCTAAATTACCTTGAGGACCAACATCACCCTTTTCACCACGCTCACCAACGTCACCCTTGTCGCCTTTAGGTCCACGCTCGCCAATTGCGCCAGAAGAACCAATAGGACCACGTGGTCCTGCTGGTCCTTTAATCTCAACATACTCAACAATCTTGTCTTTATCTTTTAAATACTGAAACTCTTCTCTAAGTTTTTGTATTTCTTTTTTTGTAAATGCAACAGAAGTTGCAACAAGTAGTGCTTCGTTGAGTGTGTCTGAAAAATTATCGTCCTTCTTTGTCAACTTTAGCCTCTTCAACTAATGTGCCAAAAAATGCAGTCATTGATTTTGCTAACTCTCTTTGGTCTGCATCATCAACTAAACGATGTTCGTTCTCTTCCTTCTTAACACTAACAACAAGTTGTTGTGGTGCTGGCGCAGGTGGCGGTGGAGGTGCAACAGGTTCTTCTGGCAAGTCTTCTTCGTTTGCTTTGTCTTCTTCCATCTCTTCATCCATCTGTTCAATGTCATCTTCTGTTTGACGAAGAACTTTAGTGCGAATGTAGTTGACTGAGAAATACTTACCAACATATTGGTCAATCTCACCAAGAAGAGCAAGACGCTCTTTCATAATTTCTGTATCTTTTAATTCTGCAAAATGAACGTCAGATAAGAAATCATAACTAATTTCTTCTTTCATTTGTTGCCACTCTTTACGAGTGCATACACCTTTTAACAATAACTGTGTCTCAAGTACCTTATCAAACAAGTGAGAGAATCTTAAACGCAAACGTTGAATGAATTTAGAGAACTTCAATTCATCACGTGTGATTTCTGAAGCACGACCCAATGAGAATCCATTGTCAGATTCTAAACGTGAAACTGGAACGTTCAATGCTTTGTACATTTTCTTTTGAAAGTACAATACATCTTCAATTTCACCAAGATTTTGTCCACCTTCTAGTGTAGTAATCTCTGTACCTTTACCACCTTCTCTACGTGGCAACCAAAAATCTTCAAGCATTGTTTGATATCTTCTATCATCACGAATCTCACCAGTGTTAGCATCATAAACAATTTTATTTTTGTACTTCTGCATGATTTCACGTAAGTACTGTTCTGCTTTCATCTTAGGTAAGTTACCAACGTCAATATAGAAAATTCTACGTTCAGGCGCACGTGAGATACGATAGATAACTGTCGCATCTTCAAGCATACGTAATTGATTGAGTGGTTTAATTGCTTTGTGTAAATGCGAAATGATAATCTTACCATCTTTATCTGTGATACCTGAGTTGGTATAACAAACTGCATCTACTGCAATTTTAACGCCTTGTGAACCATCACGCATGAATCCTTTATCAGAGTATAAAAAGTATTCGTGATATTCTGGTGCTTGTGCGGCAGCATTAGATGTTCCTAATGGACGCTTATCTATTTTCTTTTGTTCACGCACTTTACGAATCTTGCGTGGATCAACGTAACGAATTTCTTTTAATCCTGCTCTAGGATTCTTTTCATCAATCAACATGTGATAGTACAAACGACCATCAACATACCATCTACGGAAAATATCGTAGCCTTGATTGTTGAAGTCGAGTAGCTTCATAACATAGTAGAACTCATCACGAATTTTTTTCTTAATTGATTCTGGTTGTTCTAAGTCATCTAAAATAATTTGAACTGGATAATCACCTTGTCCAAATACTAAAGATTCATTAACAATATCTTCTACTGCGGCATCACATTCTGGTTGCATCGCCATCTCACGATATTTCTTAATCAGATCAGCATCGCTTCTGATTTGACCTTCTAAATCGATGTATGTACCATAAACACCACCACCAGAAATGGCTACAGAACCATCATCATCAGACGGAGGAACAAAAGATTTTAACTCTTGTGCTTCTTTGTCTTCTTTACCAATTGTATATCCAAAAAGTTTTATTGCCATATATGGGTCTCTCTAAAAAGAAATGGGGGCGTAATAGCCCCCATTGTTGACACTATTACGCAATTATTTATATTGCGTAAATTTCATTCGATTTAGAAATTTATGCTGTAATGCTAGACGTTGAGTCTGAAGAAGCTACTGCATCAGATTCTGCATCAACTGTTTCACCAACAGTCACATAGTGATATTGGAACGTTACAGTAAATTCCTGAATTGCGTCTGTAGTATCGTAAGAAACATCGATAGCAGAAACGTCCGTTGGGAATGCATCAATCAACTGATAAACACGGCTAGTCTTACCATTAGTTTTCATGTGTGCAATCTCAATAACTGTGCGGTAATCATCGTCACCTGTAGTTCTGATATCTTCTGTTCCGTTAGGATTGTTAATGTACTTTAACCAATTGTCGAAGAACTTACGAATGTTTTGTTCGCCATCGTTAACAATTGTTGCTGTCCATTCTGCGTATGTTCTGTCACCAGGAACTTTAATTCTACGACCTCTGAATGGAACTTCAATCACACCAACCGTGAATGATGGGATCGCACCAGATTTGCATAAAATTTTAAAGTTATCAGCAACTGTACTGTCCAAGCCAATAGATGCTGGTGGAGTCAAACTCATTTGGAATAAGTTTGGTTTTGCACCACCTGCTAGTTTATCTCTGAATGTAGAGACATTGAAAAATGATTCTGTCGCCATTTTTTATTTTCCTTATGTTACGTCTGCAATTGTATCGCCAAACACAAAGTAGTCATATGACCATGTGACAGTAAACTCTTCAATTGTGTCTGTTGAATCGTAAGACAAGTCAATAGTGCTGATATCACTTGGCCAGCAATTCTTTAACGAATACACATAAGTTGCATTCTGTCCAGCATTGTCAAGTTGCTCTACTGTGATTGTGTTGAAATCATCTTCTGAAGTACCAGAACGAGACTTACCTTCTTCACTATTGTAGTTAGTTGGTGCATAAAGTCTCTGCAAGTCTTCTAATGCTTCTCTGATTTTTTGATTCTGGTCATTCAATACAGTAGTTGTCCAGTCAGCAAATGTTCTGTCTCCAGCAATCTTGTAACGGCGACCTGCCATGAACGGCACTTCAATCAGACCCACAGTAGAGCCTGGAAGTTGTGCCGCTTTACATAGATAGCTAAAGTTTTCTTCTTGTCCACCCAAAGATGCTGTAGGTAATGTTACTCTAAAGAGATTTGAACGGGCACCCGTTTTGAGTGCCGCTGTCAAATTAGAGAGTGTTGTAATTGCCATATAATTCTCCTTTATCTATTCTGTATTATTTATGCGGCAATTTCAGAGAATGTAGCGTTACCTCTTACAGAAACAAAGTTGAGTTGGATGAAGTTTACAGAGCGAATTGGTTGTACGAAAATATCGCAAACAAATTCGTTAGCATTTACAACATCTTCTGGATTGTTACGCTCATCGCAAACAACTCTGAATGCTGTGATACCACGGCGTGCTTGAACACTACGTAGGTATGGAACGATCAAGTTAACAAAACCTGCTCTTGTTGTAGCATCATTTTGGTCGAACAATACATTGTCTGCGGCAGATCCAATTGTCTTCTGCAATTCGATAAACAATTTACGAACGTTAACACGATTCATTGAAGTGTTCTTCAATGTGAATGTCTTGTCGCCAAACAATACTGTGCCACGCCCAACTTGTGTGAACACTGGATTGATAGCATACTTGTACAATGTGTCTCTTTCAGCTTGGTTTGGATTGAAAGCAAGTCTTACCAAGTTTTGAATACGACCATTTGTAAAGCCTGCTGGAGACAACCATGGCTCACGTGATGTGTCATTACGTGCAATGCAACCTGCTGTATCAGCATTCAATGGAACATAAACATATGTGTCATTGTATTTGTCATACTGATATTTCCAGCCGCTGTCTGCAACAACATATGTGGAACGTGTAACTGTGTCAGCCCATGTAGCAATAGAACCTGCTTCTGAACCAGCATTATTTACAACGGATGCACGTGTTGGGGAAATTGCAACAATAACGTCTTTTCTAACTTCAGCAACGTCTGCTGTAATTCTATTGATTACAGTTGCTGTAGATTGTCCTGCGATAATGATAGAAACTGGAACTTCTTGCTTATTAGACAACAAGCCATAAGCAGTAGAACGATCACCATCAGTAATTGCATTGCCATCTGAACCACCAGCTAAAGAGTAGTTTCTTGGCTTAGCGATTGCTGTGTATGTTACTGCGGAACCAGAAGTAATAAATTCATTACCCCAATTTGAACCTAATGTATCGTGATCTGTCCACCAGACATAGTTAGAACGATCATTGATAGCATTCTTGTAGTAGTTTGTACCACCAGACTCTGCTTTAGCATTAGATGCTTTAGACAAGTAGCCATACTTCTCAAGAACTGTACCTGCAACGCCTGTGATTAAACCATCTTGGTCTACAACAACAACGTGCAATTCGTCATTAGAAGCACCTGATGCAGATGCGCCAGTAGATGTTCCTGGTGCAGAATCAAACTCGCTGAAGTATTCCCAACGGCGTGTGAATCCTGTGTTTGCAGAACCAGTCAAGTGTGCTTCAGCAAGTGTCAACGATGTGTTGCTTGCAATAGATGCAACTTTGATAGAACGACCATTGATAACTAATACGTCACCAACTGTCAATTCTGTAGTGAATGTTGTGTTTGTACCTGTAACTGAAGTAGAACCAGCAGTAACGGCAACACCACCTGCTGGTGTAGACTGCCATGCCGCACTAGATGGGCAGAGAGAAACTTTTAAAGAGTTGCCCAAATCGCCTGCATAACGAGCCGCCCATGGTCCATTGTCAAAAGATGCGGCATTTAAATATGCATCATCGTTTGAAATTAATAGACCAGTACCTGATGAACCAGAACCTGTTGTCGCTTCTGCTGTAGCGTTCAATGCTGTGTTAGCGGCACGAACAACGAACAGAGGACTTGAGTATCCCAAATAATTGGCTGCCGATAAGAAATCTACAACGTTTGTTGCATTTGGCTTACCGAATTGTACTGCCAATTCTGTTTCTGATGTGATTAGTGTTGGATCGTTGATTGGTCCCCAACGGAACTGACCAGCAATGGCACCTGCTGTTGTAGAAACTGCTTGAGAAGAAGATACCAAATCTTGTTCGGTGATCTTAACTCCTGGTGAAATTAGACTTATAGCCATTGAATTCTCCTTGTTATAATGATGTGTTTTTTGTTAGGTTTGCTTTAATTTATTTATAAAAAATCTGTTTTATGACTTTCATTGTACCAAACCTGTCCGGACGAATCAACGAATTTTTCGTCTTCTTCGCCATTATTTATGAAACCGAATGGAGTCACTTCCTCTTCAATCA
>Ga0222713_10003062_pt1 | contig 17499 bp, 13 predicted proteins | sample C33_649DmetaG_FD_165061 | JGI IMG/M metagenome (GOLD analysis project Ga0222713, IMG submission 165061) | Estuarine water microbial communities from San Francisco Bay, California, United States - C33_649D | ecosystem: Environmental > Aquatic > Marine > Unclassified | place: USA: California...
GACTTCTTCATGCGAGCTCCTTGAGGTGGAACTCTACTTCCAAGTGGATCGAATTAACGGGGACGCTTCACCTGTCCAATGAGCAGGTCGTGGGCTCCGACACGACGGCGCCCTATCAGTTCACCCTGAGCGGGCTGGCCGCCGGGACCTACAAGCTAAGGGCCGTGGCGACCGATCGTCGCGGTGCGCAGGCGACGTCCGCCACCGTTACCGTCACGGTGAGGAGGGCGCCGGACTCCCCAGCCTCGGTCACCCGCTCCTACGTCTACGACCAGTACCAGCGCCTTTGCAAGAGTATCGAGCCGGAATCCGGCGCCACGGTGGTGGACTACGACGCGGCAGGAAACGTGATCTGGAGTGCCAGCGGACTGTCGCTGCCGTCCACGACCAGCTGTGATCGCGACCAGGTGCCGGCATCGGCCAAGGTGGTCCGCACCTATACGGTGCGCAATCAGGTGGACACCGTGTCCTTCCCCGATGGACAAGGCGACCAGGTGTTCAGCTACACCCCCGATGGCCTGCTGGAAGCGGTGGCGACCAATAACAGCGCCGGTGGCGATACCGTCATCAACAGCTACATCTACAACCACCGTCGGCTGATGACGCTGGAGCGGCTGGAGGCGGCCGGGACCACCTCAGACTACACGTACAGTTACGATACCAACGGCAACCTTTCCAGCAACACCTGGGATGGGGTGACGGTGGACTACGCGCCCAATGCGCTGGGCCAGCCAACCAAGGTCGGCAGCTACGCCAGCGCGGTCAGCTACTACCCCAACGGGGCGATCCAGCAGTTCACCTATGGGAACGGCATCGTGCACACGATGCAGCAGAACGGCAGGCAGCTGCCCGAAACCTCGACCGACATGCTGGGTGATGTGCGGCCACTGGACTCGAGCTACGCCTACGACGCCAATGGCAACGTCAAGTCGATCACCGACCACAGTCCCGGCTCGCGCCGCAGTGTGTCGATGTCCTACGACGCCCAGGACCGCCTGATCTATGCGTCCTCGCCCATGTTCGGTACGGCGGCCTACGACTACGACGCGCTGGACAACCTGATCAGCCAGCAGGTCAGCGGAGGCAATAGCGCGCGTAACTACTGGTACGTCTACAACCCGCAGAACCGCCTGGCCAGCATCACCGAGGGGCCGGACGGGGCAACCATCGTCGGCCTGGACTACGACACCCACGGCAACCTGAAGAACAAGAACGGCGTGCTGTATGGCTTCGACACGGGCAACCGGCTGCGTAGCGTGTCCGGGGAAAAGGACGCCTACCTGTATGATGGTCATGGCCGGCGCGTGCTGGATACCGTCAATGGCGTCGCCAAGCACAGCCATTACAACAGCGGCGGCCAGCTGGTCATGGCCAGCGACGCACGCACCAACGCCATCAGCGACTACGTCTACCTGGGTGGCAGCCTGGTGGCCATCCGCGAGCGCAGCACTGGCGGAGGCGCTGCCACGGTCAAGTACCAGCACACCGATGCGCTGGGCTCGCCGGTGGCGGTGACCGACCAGGCCCGCCATCGTGGAGACCAGCGAGTACGAGCCCTACGGCAAGGTGGCCAATCGCGCGGAGAAGGACGGGCCGGGGTATACCGGGCACGTGCAGGATGCTGCGACGGGCATGACGTATATGCAGCAGCGCTATTACGATCCAATGCTGGGGGGGTTCTTGAGCATTGATCCGGTGACAGCGTATGAGAAGCCCGTCGTCCAGTTCAATCGATACCGGTATGCGAATGGAAATCCCCTCAAATTTTCGGATCCGGATGGACGGGAATCACCTTGCTTCTCAAACAGGGTTGGTTGCGGGCTAACGCCGATAACTCCGGAAATTAGGCAGCAGCAGGCGGTGGCTATGACAGCGCTGGCAGGTGCTGCGTTGTTGGCTCCTGCTGCAGCTTTTGTGGGTGGTACGACTATTGCGGTAGCAACCGATGCCGCAGCCGGGACACTCTCGGGAGCAGTCGCAGCTAACGCGCCGGAAATAGTTGCAAGTAGCTTGATAGTGGCTGAGACAGTTTCAGGATTCGCAAGTGGTGGAGGTGCCCCTAGCTCTACGGTAATTACTCCGGCAGTTGTCGAGGCAGCGCTGGCAGGCTCCACAATGAAAACTACTCAAAAAGCGGTTTCTTTGCCGGTAGTGCAAAACTATGTTGAGCGACTAAACGCCGGAAGCGCAGCGCCAGCAATTGCCGTGGCGGACGGGGTTATCGTTGAGGGGACTCACCGCTATGTTGCTGGAAGAGTTGCTGGGCAGCTTCCGGCGGTTCGACCAGGTACTCTTAATCCTAGCGATGCCAGTCTTATTCAGCCGATTCAGAAGATAAAGATCGATACTACTGACTGGGGAAACAGGTGATTGAGATAAAAATTCAGAATGACGGCGTAGTGGAGCTTCCGTTCGACAGAGTCGATGGAGTTGACTTCGGTGGAATGAATTTGCATCGAGCAGTATTCACGGGGCTTAATGTTGCTGGTAGTTTATTTTTTGAATCAAATCTGAGAAATGCATATTTTGATGGTTGCGATATGCGTAGCTGTGATATGAGGCGTGCGGCAATGATGAACTCATTGCTTAAGAGTGCAAACTTACAAGGGGCATTAATGTGCGAGTCGGTTCTTGTGGGTGCTGTTTTCGACGATGCTGATCTTAGGGGTGCTGATTTGGCTGGGGCGGATGTCGCCTTTGCGAGCTTTATAAATGCTGATGCTCGGGGCGCCAAATTGACCTGCAAAAGGTTAAATGAGGCAGACCTTTCTGGTTTGATTTATGATGATTCAACTGTTTTTCCGCAGGGATTTGGATTTTCGGGAGTTAACTCTGGGAAATAGTGCCGGGCCGTGTGGGGGGGGGGGCTCCTGGCCCTTCACAGGACGCTTGGTCATATAACACAGGCCTTTTGATATAAAGAGAGGGACAGAGTCTGAGGTAGACTCACGTCTTTAGCTGAGCACCATCTGTAGGTGAACGTGGTCTGGCAACGTACGTGGGCAGGCCAGCCATCGGCCGATGGGCTCCATGGGCAACATCTGAGCAGGGCTTCGCGTCCAAGGCGTAGGAAGACAGGAGTCAAATTAAAGTTTTTTTTGTTGGCCCGGTAACGCGCTAGGCCCGCAACCCAAGCTTCGGGCTTTGGTGCGCGCGCGGATAGCGGGCAAGGTCCATTGCTTGGCTCGATTGGGGGCAAACCCGTCGTGACCTTGTCGCACATCGGCCCTCGCCCTATGATCCGCGGCCGCCCGAACCTGGACCGACGTATCGGCGCTGCGAGCGCTGACGACGCCATACGCTTGGACAAATTGGCCAGCCGCCTCGACCAACTGCACCTGTGGGCCGCCGTCGGCGCGGCGCCGGCCACAACGGACCCGCACCCGCGCAAGGCGGCAGCGGTGGGGAGCTCAGGTGGTCGGAAGGCATCCACATTGGGACGTGGCGTGCGTGTCGGAGTACGGGCGCACCGTAGTCCCCGTCGGCGCATCCAGGACTCCGCGTCCGCACAACTGCCGCTGTTCGGTGCTGCGCCTGCTTCGGCGCAACTGGTGCTGTTCTAGAGGTCTCGATTGGTGAGCGTCCGCGCCATGTAGCGTGGAGGTGAGTGATGACGTATGTCGGATGCGCACTCGCGCCATTGTTCTTCGGGCCAGCCGAAGCGCCGAGGATGCACCGCCAGGGCAGTCTCATCTGCAGACGTGCACAGATGTGGCTTTCTCGCACGGTGCCATTGACCAAACAAAAGCGCCGCCGCGGTCCCCCGCGGCGGCGCTTCAATCCATCGACTTCAGCCAGAGCCGATCACTCCACCAACGTGCTCGGGTCCTGCTTGGCGGTCAGGGCGCTGCACAGGCCGATGCTTTCGCGGGCCTGTTGCAGGCCGCGGATGGCGCCGGGCAGGTCCTTCAGGCGGGGCTCGAAGAAGGCCTGCAGGCGGTCCGATTCGGCCGGGGTGCAGGCACCAACGGCGGCCACGCGCGGGAGTGAGCCACCGGCGAAGGCGCCGATGCGGTCGTGGATGGCGTCGTAGTTGGCGGTGAACCAGTTCCACTGCGCATCGCGGTCGGCCAGGGTGGCGTGCTTGCCGGCGGTCAGCAGGTAGCGCATCTCGCCCACCTTGACGTCCTTGCTCAGGCCGAAGCTGCGGACCTTGGCGGCCAGGGCCGGGTCTTCGATCTGGCTCAGCGCGGCCAGCATGGCGTTGCGGTGAGCCGGGTCGATGACGCCGGGCAGGGCGGTCATCAGCTGGTCGACGACCGGGGCGCCGTGCACCTGCACGCTCACGCCCAGCGCAGCCGGCAGCAGGTCTGGGTTGGCCTTGTCGAAGTCCAGCATCTTGCCGCCGGCCAGCACCGCATCACCCTGGGCGAGCAGGGCGTCGCGAACCGGGGCGACCTTCATGTCCAGGGCCAGGAAGCTGGCCAGGTGCGCGCGCAGCAGGGCATCGCTGCCCTCCTCACCGGGCTTGCGGGTGTAGCCCAGCTGCTGCATGCGCGGCAGGTAGGCATCCTGTGCCCACTTGGACAGGGCCGCACGCTGGGCGTCGGTCTTGGCCAGGCGGCCGTACAGCCAGGACAGGCGGTCGGTGGGGACTTCGGCCACTTCGCCGACCTTGTCGCCGGCCAGTGGCTTGAGCGCGGCCAGCACCTGGGCGGGGGTTATCTCGCCCAGGCTGAAGGCGGCGTTGACGCCGTCGCCATAGGCCAACTTCTCGGTGTCGCTGAGCTGGCCCACGCCGGTGGTCAGCGCCTTGAGCGCCTTGGCGTCCAGGCCGATGCGGTAGTAACCGGCGGCACCGGCGTTCGGCATCACCCAGCCGCCTTTCTTGGCGCCGGGCAGCGCCAGGGTGCCGCTGGCGGCCGACAGCAGGGTGCAGGCCTTGTCGCTGCCTTGGTGAGTCTGGTAACGCACGCAGACCGGCACGCCCCAGGTCTTGGCAGCGTCACCGGTGCTGCCCAGCGGCAGGTAGCGCTTCTGGGTCAGCTTGAGTACGACCTTGCCGTCGGCATCGGCCACCTCGGTATGCACGTAGGGCACGCCGGGCTGGTCCAGGAAGCTGTTGAAGGCGGCCCTGAAGTCTGCGCCCTTGCCGGCGGCGCGGGCGATCTCGCTGACCAAGTCGTCGGCGGTGGCGTTGCCGAACTTGTGGTCCTGGATGTACTGGCGCATGCCCTTCTTGAAGGTGTCCTCGCCGACATAGTTCTCGAACATGCCCAGCACCGCCGCACCCTTCTGGTAGGTGATGCCGTCGAAGGCGTTCTCGATGTCGCCGCTGCCGGTGATCTCCTGGCGCATCTTGCGCGTGGCCACCAGCGCATCGCCGGACATCGCGCCCTGCGCGCCCAGCACGCGATCCAGGTCGGCGCGGTATTCCGGGTGCACCTTCATCGTCACCTTCTGCTGCATCCAGGTGGCGAAGGACTCGTTGAGCCACAGGTCGTTCCACCAGGCCATGGTCACCGTGTCGCCGGTCCACTGGTGGGCCAGCTCGTGGGCGATCACGTTGAAGGAGGACTGTTTGTAACTGGTGGCCGAGTTCTCATCCAGCAGCAGCAGGAAGTCGCGGAAGGTCACCAGGCCGGCGTTCTCCATCGCACCGGCGGAGAAGTCCGGCGCGGCCAGCAGGTCCAGCTTGTCCCACGGATAGCCGAAGCCGTAGTAGTCCTCCAGCGTGTGGATGATCACCGGGGTGGAATCCAGCGCAAGCTTCATGCGCGGGCCCTTGCCGGCCGGCGCCACGCCGCGCAGGGGCAGGGTGCCGCTCCGCTCGGGCGTGGCGGTGATGCCCGGGCCGTCGACGATGTCCCACGGACCCACGGCGAAGGCGACCAGATAGGTCGGCAGCGGCAGCGTGCGCGAGAAGGTCAGCGTCTTCCAGCCCTTGCCGGCGGGGGTTTCCTTCACCTGCGAGGTGTTGGCCACGCCCTGCAGGTCGCTGGGGATGGTCAGCTTGATGTCGTAGGGCGTCTTGAACGCCGGCTCGTCGAAGCCGGGGAAGGCGAAGCGCGCGCTGATCGGTTCCATCTGCGTCATCGCGTAGGGCTTGCCCTCGTAGGTGACCTTGTACAGGCCTTCCAGCTCGCCATTGAACGGTGCGGTGTAGGCGATGATCACGGTCAGCACCTGCGGCTGCAGGGTCTTGCCGAAATCGATGCGGGCCACGCCGTTCTGCGCGTCGGCGGCCACGTAGGTGGCCGGGGCGGCCTTGCCGTCGGTGCCGGCCACGGTGACCTTGGAGACCTTCAGTTCCTTGCCGTCGATCCACAGATGGTCGCTGGCCTGGGTGAGCTTGACGTGGATGGTGGTGGTGCCGCTGAAGCTGTCCTGCGCCGGGTCGATCTTCAGGTCCAGCGCATAGTCCTGCGGCACAGCCCAGCCCGGCAGGTGGCCGCTGGGCACGGCGTCATTGGCGGCAAAGGCACTGGCGCTGCAGGCGGCCAGGGCCAGGGCAAGCAGCGAACGGGTGGGTCGGCGCATCGCGCGGCTCCGGTTGGCGAAAATAGAACCGCCACCGTGCCGCCACCCGACCCGCCGGGACAGTGCCACAAGGCATGGGCCGGCGAGGCCTCCCGGAACCCTTCACACGCCCCAGAACACCACCACCGCATGCAGGAGCAGCCCGATCAACCCGCCCACCAGGGTGCCGTTGAAGCGGATGTACTGCAGGTCGCGGCCGACGGCCAGTTCCAGCACGTCGACCAGCTGGCGTTCGTCCCAGCCTTTCATGGTCTGGGCGATGTGGCTGGTGACGCCGCTGCGCAGGCGGGTGGTGAGGCTTTCGGCGGCGGTGGTGAGGTGGGTGTTGAGCGCGTCACGCAGCGAGGGATCGCGGCCCAGGGCCTCGCCCAGGGCCTGCAGCGAGCGTTCCAGGTGGGCGGCCAGGCGCGAGTCGGGGTTCTCCAGATCGGTGCGCAGGGCGGCATGCACCTGGTCCCACAGGCCGCGCACGTAGTCCTGCACGGCCGGATGATCGATCAGGCTCTGCTTGATCCGTTCCACGCGCGCGGTCAGGTCCGGGTCCTCGCGCAGGCGCACGACGTAGTCAGACAGCCAGGCCTCGTAGTCCTGGCGCAGGGGATGCTCGGGCGTGGACAAAACCTGTTGCAGCTCGTCCAGGGCGGCGGTGGCGATACGCTGGGCCAGCGCGTCGCCGATTTCATCCACCGGCTTGATCAGATCCACCGTGCCCATCAGCTTGGGCCACTCGCGCCGCGCATAGCGCACGATCAGCGCAGAGGCGCGCGCCTTGAGCGCCGGGTCGTCCAGCCAGCGGCCGATGCGCTTGAGCGCCTCGTCCAGCAGTTCCTGGTGGCGGCCGTCGGCGGTGAGGATGCCCAGCACCTCGCCGGCGGTCCCCGCCGCGTTCCAGCGCCGCAGCCGGTCGATGACGAAGCGCTGGATCGCCGTGCGCACGGCCGTTTCGTCCAGCAGGTTCAGGGCCTGCAGGGCCCAGCCGCGCGCCATGCCGGCCAGCATCTTCGACTGCGTCGGCTCGGACAGCCACTGGCCCAGGCGCGTGGCCGGGTCGAACACGCGCAGCTTGTCCAGCAGCGCCTCGGGCGCCAGGAAGTGGTCACGGACGAACACCGCCAGGCTGTCGGCCAGCCGCGCCTTGCCGCGCGGGATGATCGCCGTGTGCGGGATCGGCAGGCCCAATGGCCGGCGGAACAGCGCCACCACGGCGAACCAGTCGGCCATCGCGCCCACCGCGGCGGCCTCGCAGAAGGCGGCCACCCACGCCCACGGGCCGCGCAGGCCCATCGCGTGGCTCAGGGCGAAGCCAGCCAGCATCAGCAGCAGCAGGCCGAAGGCGGCCAGCTTCATGCGGCGTAGGCGCAGGCGGCGGGGATCGTCGGCGAGGCCGGTCAGCGATTCGGTCATGCAGCCAAGCCTAGCGCGTGTGATGCAAACCGCCTGCGATCACGCCAACAGCCGCCACAGCAAGGCGGTGCCGGCCAGGCCGACCAGCGACACGATGGTCTGCAGCACCGACCACACCAGCACGGTCTGCTTGAGCTTGAGGTCGAAGTACTCGCGCACCATCCAGAAACCGGCGTCGTTGACGTGGCAGAAGAACACCGAGCCGGCGCCAATGGACAGCGCGATCAGCGCGCTCTGCGTGGCCGGCAAGTGCGCGACCAGCGGGGCGAGGATGCCAGCGGTGGTGGTCGTGGCCACCGTCGCTGAACCGGTCGCCTGGCGAAGCGCGACGGCGATCAGCCAGGCCAGCAGCAGGAAGGGCAGGTGCGCCGCCTGGGCGACCTTGGCGATGGTGTCACTGATGCCGGCGTCCAGCAGCACCTGCTTGAGGCCGCCGCCGGCGCCGATGGTCAGCAGCAGCGCGGCGATCGGCGGCAGGCTCTTGAGCAGTACCTTGTTGACCCGCTCGCGGCCCAGTCCACCGCCCCAGCCAAGCATCACGATGGATGTGAGCACGGCAAGGGCGAGGGCGACGATGGGTTCGCCGAGGAAGCGCAGCCCGGTCGAGGCCAGCGAGCCTTCCGGCAGGGCGACCTTGGCCACGGTCGCACCCAGCATCAGTGCCACCGGCAGCAGGATGATGGCCAGGCTCGCGCCGAAGCCCGGCTGTGCGGCGGGCGCCTGACGCGAGGCATAGAGGGCTTCCATGTGATCCGGCACCGCGATCACCATGCGGCGCGAGAGCCATATCCCGTAGAGCGGTCCTGCCAGGATCACCGCGGGAATGGCGATCACCAAGCCGAACAGCATGGTGAGGCCCAGGTCCGCGTGCAGTGTGCTGACCGCGATCAGCGGGCCCGGATGCGGCGGCATCAACGCATGCAAGGTGGTCATGCCGGCCAGCGCGGGGATGGCGATGCGCAACAGCGGCTGCTCGGACCGGCGCGCCATGACGAAGATGATCGGCACCATCATCACTAGGCCGACCTCGAAGAACAGCGGTAGGCCGATCACCAGCGCCACCAGCGCCATGACCCAGGGCAGCGCCTTGCCCTTGCCGAGCTTGAGCAGGGTCGAAGCGATGCGGTCGGCGGCGCCGGTGTCGGCCAGCATCGCGCCCAGCATGGCGCCCAGGGCGATGATCAGGCCGGCGTCACCCAGCAGGTGTCCGGCCCCGGTGCTGAAGGATTTGGCGAGCTTCTCGGCGGGTAGGCCGATCCCGAGCCCGGCGGCGAAGGTGCCGATGAGGATCGACAGAAACGGGGGCAGCCTGGCCACGCTGATCAGGACGATGATGCAGGCGATGCCAACCAGGGCGCAGAACAGCAGGCGTGAATCCTGCGCAAGCCAATGCACGGTGGTGAAATCCAACGATTTGCTCCAAGGATTCTGACGAATATGTCAGTTTAGCGCCGGATGCGGTGGTGGCAGCCTGGGAAGGTGAGGGCCGGCTGGCGCACTTCACATTGGCTTCAAGATGAGCTCAATCGCCACCCACAGGGGGCGCGCAGGCTGCGTGCCATCGACCCTGGCCGGAGGCCCGCATGAAATCCCTCAAACTCGTCCTACGCTTTGCCGTGGTCGGTGTGCTGACCCTGGCGCTGCTGATCCCGCTGACGATGATCCGCAGCAAGATCGCCGAGCGCACCGCCTACCGTGCCCAGGCGGTGGAGCGGGTCTCGCGCAGCAGTGCCGGAGCCCAGCGCTTGGTCGGGCCGCTGCGCGCGGTGCCGTACACCGATACCCACGAGGATTCCTACACCGACGACAAGGGCGTGGCCCGCACGCGGACCGTGCACGAGCCCGGTGTGCTGTTGCAGGCTCCGCAATCGCTGAACGTGCACGGCCAGCTGCGTCCGCAGACGCGGCGGGTCGGGCTGTTCGACGTGCCCACCTACGTGTGGGAGGCGCGGCTGGCGGCACGCTTCGGGCAGGAACTGCCGGCACTGCCGGCCGGCGTGTCGCGCCGTTACGGCACGCCTTATCTGCTGCTGGGCGTGCAGGATGTGCGCGGCCTGATGGGCACCCCCAGGCTCACCGTCGACGGCGCCGCGCTGTCGCTGGTGCCGGGTACCCGCGACTTCAACGCACATCTGCCGGGCATCAGCGCCACGCTGCCTGTGGTGGAGGACGGGCATGTCGCCGCAGGCGAGGTCTTGGTGGACTTCTCCCTGGCCGGCACGGAGGCACTGGACGTGGTGCCGGTGGCCGACGACACCCGCGTGCAGCTCGCCTCGGCCTGGCCGCATCCTTCCTTTACCGGCGACTTCCTGCCGGTGCGGCGGCAGGTGAGCGGTGCGGGTTTCGACGCGCAGTGGGCGGTGTCCTCGCTGGCCAGCCAGGCCCAGACCCAGCTGCAGCGCCTGCGCACGCAGGACGTGGCGCTCGATGCGCTGCGCGTGGAGCTGGTCGACCCAGTGGATGTCTACACGCTGGCCGACCGCGCCAGCAAGTACGGGATCCTGTTCGTGGTGCTGACCTTCGTGGGCTTTGGCCTGTTCGAGCTGATCAAGCGCCTGCCCATCCACCCCATGCAATACCTGCTGGTTGGCCTGGCGTTGGCGATGTTCTTCCTGCTGCTGATCAGCCTGTCCGAGCACATCGCCTTCTGGATCGCGTACCTGGTCTCGGCAGCGGCGTGCATCGGGGTGCAGTTCGTCTACCTGTCGGGCGTGTTGCGCGGCTGGTGGCGCGCGGCGGGCTTCGCCCTGGGGCTGACCGCGCTGTATGGCGCGCTCTACGGGCTGCTGATCTCCGAGGACAACGCGTTGCTGATGGGCTCGCTGCTGCTGTTCGGCATCCTGGCCACGATCATGGCCATCACCCGCAAGCTGGACTGGTACGCGCTGTCGGCGGAGTTGCGCTGATGCTGCTGCAGGGACGCGCCGTGCGCCATGCGGCGCGTCGCCTGCCATCGATCCTGTCGGTGGCCGGCGTGCGCGTGGAAGAGGGGCTCACGCCGCTGCTGCTGCCGCTGCGGCGCGGCTGCGAGGGCGCGGTGGTGTTCCAGCTGGCCGAGGCCACGGTCCGGGCGTTGCGGGAGCGTCCCACGGTGTTGCTGGGCCAAGCGCTTGCGCCGCGTTGCGTGCATCTGTCCGCCTGGCGTCCCTGGCGCCTGCTGCGCAGTGCCCGATACGGCCTGCTGTGGCTGAGCGCGCAGCGCGACGGGCCGGCCTGGCTGGTCGTCGCGCCGGAAGACGGCGTTGCGGTTTACCTGTGGCGGGACAAGAAGACCGGGTGCGCTAAATTGACGCCATGACTTCGCCCGACCACGCGTCAGCCGCGCACCGGATCACCGTGGTGCGCGGTGCCGATATCGCCCCGCATCTGGATGACCTGGCGCGTCTGCGCATCGCCGTATTCGCGCACTGGCCGTACCTGTACGAAGGCAGCCTGGATTACGAACGCCAGTACCTGGCGGCCTACGCGCGTTCGCCGCGCAGCGTGTTCGTGCTGGCGCAAGCCGGTGACGCCGTGGTGGGCGTGTCCACCGGGCTGCCGCTGCTGGACGACACCGAGGCGTTCTCCAAGCCGCTGGCCGAACAGGGCCTCGATGCGACCCGGGTGTTCTATTTCGGCGAATCGGTGCTGCTGCCTGCGTGGCGTGGTCGCGGCATCGGACATGCGTTCTTCGATGCGCGCGAAGCGCATGCGCGCGCGCTGGGGGGCTTTGACACCACCGCGTTCTGCGCCGTCGATCGCGACCGGGGCGATCCGCGCCGGCCGGCGGGCCACCGCGACAACGATGCCTTCTGGCACAAGCGCGGCTACAGGCGTCGCGACGGCCTGACCGTGACCTTGCCCTGGCGCGAGCCGGCGCGCGGCGAGGTCACGCATACGCTCACCTTTTGGACCCGACCCCTGGAGCCGCAGGCATGAAAGTCGCCGTCGCCAAATATCCCATCGGCCAGCCGCGCGACTTTGACGCCTTCGCCGAAAAGCAGGTGCATCTGCTGCAGCAGGCCGCCGATGCCGGCGCGCGCATCGCGGTGCTGCCCGAGTACCTCTCGCTGGAACTGGCCGCGACCTTTCCGGTCGCCGTCAGTGCCGACCTGCTGGCCTCGCTGGAAGCGACCCAGCAACACGCCGAGGACTTCCTGCATCTGTACGCCACGCTGGCCCAGCGCATGGGCCTGCACGTGATCGCCGGCAGCTTCCTCACCGCCGCCGGCAACGGGCGTTATCGCAACCGCGCGCACTGGTTCACCCCGGATGGGCGCAGTGGCTGGCAGGACAAGCTGCAGCTGACCGGCTTCGAGAAGGCCGCGCAGGTGATCGAGGGCGGGGAGGAGGTACGGGTGTTCGAGGCCGACGCCATCCGCGCCGGCATCGCCGTCTGCTACGACGCCGAATTCCCGCTGCCGGTGCGCGCCCAGCAGCAGGCCGGCGCGCGCCTGCTGGTGGTGCCCAGTTGCACCGATACCGAGGCCGGCGCCACCCGGGTCAAGGTCGGCTGCCTGGCACGCGCCCTGGAGAACCGGGTGTTCGTCGCCCAGTCGGTGACCGCGGGCATCGCGCGCTGGAGCCCGGCGCTGGACGAGAACACCGGCGAGGCCGCGCTGTTCGCGCCAATGGACGTCGGCTTGCCGGCCGATGGCGTGGTCGCGCAAACGAGCGGCGAGCAGGTCTGGGCCGTCGGCGAGCTGGATTTCGAGGCCCTGGAGGCCAGCCGCGCCCGCGCCCAGGTCGCCAACGATCGCGACTGGCCTGGGCAGGACGCCCCTGCGCTGCGCCGTGCGCGGGTCGTGCCGTTGGCCTGACGCAAGCGTCATGTCTGGCCATGACCGATGGCCGGCGGCAATCTCCGCGCCGCACTGGCAGACTCGTCCGGTTGATCAACCACAACGGGGAAGCAGGACATGACGGGGATGCAGTGGGGTGCGCTGGTAATGGGATTGGGCCTGGCGCTATCGGCGCAGGCCGAGGAAGCGGTCGACCTGGCGATGGTCGGCAAGATCCGGCAGGAGGCCTTTCATCGTTCGCAGGTGGGCGACACGCTGGAGCACCTGACCGAGCAGATCGGTCCGCGGCTGACCAACTCGCCCAACATGGCCAAGGCCAATACGTGGACCAAGCAGAAGTTCACCGAGTGGGGATTGAGCAACGTCCACGACGAGGCGTTCGCCGACTTCGGCCGTGGCTGGGAGTTTGCCAACGCCAGCGTCGAACTGCTCAGCCCGCGCACGGCACCGCTGCATGCCGTGCCCAAGGCCTGGACGCCGGGCACCAACGGCCCGGTCGAAGGCGAGGCCATCGCGCTCAAGATCAAGACCAAGGGCGACCTGGACCAGTACAAGGGCAAGCTGCGCGGCAAGATCGTGCTGCTGAGCCAGGCGCGCGACTACAAGCCGGATACCGAGGCGGCCTCCAAGCGCTACGACGAAGCCGGCCTGACCGAACTGCTGGATTTCGCCATCCCCGCACCCAAGGACCCGGCCGCCCGCGACAAGCGCCTGAAGGACTACCTCGAACGCACCGAACTGGCCAAGGCCACCAACCAGTTCCTGATCGATGAGGGCGCTGTCGCCGCGTTGAGCATCAGCGGTTGGGACGACGGCATCCTGCGCGTCGGTGGCGGCGGTTCGCGCAAGGCCGGCGAGTCGGTCGGCGTGCCCGAACTGGTGGTCGCCGCCGAGCACTACAACCCACTGTTGCGCGCCCTGGACCGCAAGGAGACCGTGCGCCTGCGGGTGAACTCGGATGCGCGCTTCACCAGCGACGCCAACGACCCCGGCTACAACACCATCGCCGAGCTCAAGGGCAGCGGCAAGGCCGACGAGGTGGTGATGCTGGGCGCGCACATGGATTCCTGGCACGCCGGCACGGGCGCTTCGGACAATGGCGCCGGCGTGGCGGTGATGATGGAGGCCATGCGCATCCTCAAGGCGGTCGGCGCTCGGCCCAAGCGCACCATCCGCGTGGCGCTGTGGAGTGGCGAGGAGCAGGGCCTGGTCGGTTCGATGGATTACGTGGCGCGCCACTTCGCCCGTTACCCGGAGCCGACCGATCCGGCGCAGAAGGAACTGCCGGCCTACTACCGCGAGCCCACCGGCGCGCTGCAGAAGACCAAGGAGTGGAACACGCTCTCGGCGTACTTCAACCTGGACAACGGCTCGGGCAAGATCCGTGGCGTCTATGCGCAGGAGAACCAGGCGGTGATGCCGATCTTCGAGGCCTGGCTGAAGCCGTTCAACGACGTGGGCGCGACCATCGTCACCAGCCGCAACACCGGCAGCACCGACCACATCGCGTTCGACCGCGTCGGCCTGCCGGGCTTCCAGTTCGTGCAGGACCGGTTGGACTACGGCACCCAGGTGCATCACAGCGACCTGGACACCTACGACCACGCCTCCATCGCCGACCTGCAGCAGGCCGCGGCCATCGTGGCGACCTTCGTCTACCAGGCCGCCATGCGCGATGACAAGCTCCCGCGCAAGGACGTGCTGGAGGACTGACGCCTCCGTAGAGCGGAGCTTGCTCCGCTGGGGCTTTCCTCACGAAACGAACCAAGCGCAGCGGAGCAAGCTCCGCTCTACGGCGATGCGCTTGTTTCAGCCCAGCAGGCTGACGCCCGGCACAGTCCAGATCGCCAGGGCGGCCAGCGAGGTGCCGATGATCGAGGCAGCCAGCTCGTCGCTGAGAAAGTGCAGCCCTTCAACGCTCTGTAGAGCGGAGCTTGCTCCGCCGGGGCTTTCCCGCTGACCGAACCAAGCGCAGCGGAGCGAGCTCCGCTCTACGACGATGTGCTTGTTTCAGCCCAGCAGGCTGACGCCGGGCACCGCCCAGATCGCCAAGGCCGCCAGCGAGGTGCCGATGACCGAAGCAGCCAGCACGTCGCTGGGAAAGTGCAGGCCCAGCACCACGCGCGAGGTCGCCACGCAGGCGGTGAACGGCACCAGCAGCGGCGCCAGCGCCGGATAGTGCGCCAGCGCCACCAGGGTGAAGGCCACCGCATGCAGCGTATGCCCGGACGGGAAGGAGAATTCGTCCAGCGGCGCCACCCAGGCCTGGATGCGCACGTCCGAGGCGAACGGCCGCGGGCGCCGGGTCCAGCGCTTCAGGCCCTTGTAGAGCAGCAGGGCGACCGCGCCGGTGGCCGCCAGGTGCGCGGCGGCGGCCAGGCCGTGCCAGCCGTCGAACACGATCAGCGCGCCCATCAGCACATACCAGAACACGCCATCGCCCAGGCGGCTGATGAGGGCGAAGAAGCGGCGCACGTCCTGGCGCCGGCCAAAACGGTTGGCGAACAGGCACACGCCTGCTTCGCGGGGGAGGTTCAACTCACGCGGGGACGACGTGCGCATGGGGCCTCCGTTGACGCGCCAGACGGGACAGCAGGACATCGAAATCGGCGGCCACCTGGGCCGGTTGCAGGGCCTGGACCGCTTGGTGCGCGGCCGCGCCCATGGCTTTCCAGCGTGCGGGCTGCGCGCCCAGCGCGCAGACGGCCGTCACGAAGGCCTCGTCATCGCCCACCGCCGCGCCGTGCAGGCCGCTGCGCAGGTGCTCGCGCGCCGCGCCCGAGTCAAAGGCCACCGTGGTCAGGCCGCTGGCCATCGCTTCCAGGGTCACGTTGCCGAAGGTCTCGCTGCGGCTGGGGAAGACGAACAGGTCGGCGCTGGCGTAGTGCCGGGCCAGGGCCTCTCCGCGCTGCATGCCCGCGAAGATGAAATCCGGGTGCGCGGCCTGCAGCGCCGCGCGCTCCGGGCCATCGCCGACCCACACCATCCGCGCCTGCGGGCGATCGTGCTGCAGGGAACGGAAGCTGCGCACCGCCAGTTCCAGGTTCTTCTCCGCGGCGATCCGGCCGACCGAGAGCACCACCGGTGCTTCGGGATGGGCGTTCCACTGGGTCCGTAGCGCCTCATCGCGGAAGTCGGAATGGAACTGGCGGGTGTCCACTGCGCGCGCCAGGCGGCGCACGTGATGGAAGCCCTGTTCCTCCAGCCACTGGCCCAGTTCCAGCGTCGGCACCAGCGTGGCATCGCCACCATTGTGGAAGCGGCGCATCCAGCGCAGCGCGGTGGGCCGCAGCCAGGGCATCCCGTAATCGTCCATGTAGTGATCGAAACGGGTATGGAAACCCGTGGCCGCTGGAATCCCCAGCTGCCGCGCCGCGCGCAGGGCCGACCAGCCCAGGGGGCCTTCCGTGGCCACATAGATGGCATCCGGCGCGTGACGTGCGAAATGGGCCCGCAGTGCCTGCGGTGCGGGCAGGCCGAAGCGTAGTCCGGGATAGCGCGGCAGGTGGCCGCCGCGGACCAGTAGCGTGTCGGGGCAGGGCGGTGCGTCTTCATCGGCGGGCTGTCGCGGGCGCACCAGCGCCACCGCGTGGCCGCGCTGCCGCAGCCCTTCCTCCAGACCCTGCACGGTCAATGCAACGCCATTGATTTCGGGCGGATAGGTCTCTGTGACGATGGTGTAGCGCATGAGCGTCTCCCACGTTTGGCATAGCGTGGGCTGCGGCCGTGCACCCTGCATTGCAGCGGCGTGGCAGTTTGATGAAACGCGCTAGTTCAGCGACTTGCTGGCTCGCAGGGCCTGGAAGAGCGCATCGCGCGATAGTGGCTGGGAAAGGTGATAGCCCTGGACCTCGTCCACGCCCAGCACTTCCAGGGCGGCCAGCTCCTGGGCGGTTTCCACGCCTTCGGCCACGACATGGCTCCCGGTCTGGTGGCCGAAGCCGATCATCGCCGCGGCCAGCGCCTTGCGCGAGGGGGCGCTGTCGATGCTTCGGGTCAGGCTGATGTCCATCTTGATGATGTCCGGATGCAGCGTGAGGATGTGCCGCATGTTGGAGTAGCCGGCACCGGCATCGTCGACCGCGAAGCGCACCCCGGCCTGGCGCAGCTTCTGCACCGTGGCCTGCAGGGGGTGGTAATCGTCGACCAGGGCGTGCTCGGTGATCTCCATGACGATGCGGCCGGGCTGGATCACGTCCAGGTACTCCAGCACATCGCCGCTGACGAGCGTCTGCGGCGAGACATTGAGCGCCACATAGAAGCCACCCGGCACCGCACGCAGCCCATCGAGCGCGGTCAGCATCGCGTTGAGCTCCAGCCGCACGCCCAGGCCGATTTCGTTGGCTTCGTCGAACCATTTGTCCGGCGGACGGCGCGGCTCCATGTCGAAGCGGGACAGGCACTCCACGCCAACGATGGTGTGATCGGACAACCGGTAGATGGGCTGATAGACGATGCGCGGCTGCCCCATTTCCAGGACCGCGCTGATCCGCTCGACCTTGGCGCCATGGTCACGCACGGCAGCCAGGTCGCCCTCGACCTGGAAGGCCAGCAATTGGGCGAACGCACGCATCATGTGCAGGTCGCGCTCATCCAGGCTCAGGTCCGGCTCGAAGCTGAAACAGCAGAAGGTCCCATAGACCCGACCGTCGCCCAGCACGATGGGGACGCTCAAGTGGGCGCCAATCGGGATCGCGCTGGTCTCGGGCAGGCAGGCGGCCGCCGGAACCTGCGCAGTATCCGGAATCAGCTGCGGGATGCGCCCTTCCACCACGCCCCGGCAGTAGCCCGACTCCATCGCCATGGTGTCACCGGCATGCAGCTGGAGGCGGCC
>Ga0222713_10003065_pt1 | contig 17484 bp, 15 predicted proteins | sample C33_649DmetaG_FD_165061 | JGI IMG/M metagenome (GOLD analysis project Ga0222713, IMG submission 165061) | Estuarine water microbial communities from San Francisco Bay, California, United States - C33_649D | ecosystem: Environmental > Aquatic > Marine > Unclassified | place: USA: California...
CGATGCGGCGGTCATCGAGGGAGAAGAGCACCACCGAGGAGACCGGGCCGCCTTGGGCCTGGCGATGGAGCGCCTCGCGGCCGATGAAGTCCGGCTTCGCGAACTTCACCGTCCAGCCGAGGCCGGCTTGGATGGGCGAGATCTGCTCGGAGATCTCGTGTCCGTAGAGCGGGTAGTTCGCCTCGAGGCGGAGCGAGTCACGGGCGCCGAGGCCAGCGGGGACGAGGCCGTGCGGCTTGCCGGCGGCGAGGAGCGCCCGGGCGACTTTCTCGGCGGCGGCCGCGGGCAGGTAGATCTCGAAACCGGGCGACCCCGTATAGCCCGTACGGGAGATCAGGCAGCCGGCGACGCCGGCGACTTCGCCGAACACGAAGCCGAAGCGCTTGATCGACGCCAACGGCGTCGCGGTCGCCAGCGCGAGGATCGTTTCGGCGCGCGGCCCTTGGAGCGCGAGCTGGGCCCAGGCGGCGCATTCGTCGAGCACCTCGACCTGATGGGAGCCGACGTGGGCGCGCATCCAGGCGAGGTCCTTCGGGGCGTTGGAAGCGTTGAGGCAGATCAGGAATTCGTCTTCGGCCAGGCGGTAGACGATCAGGTCGTCGACGCAGCCGCCGTCGGGCTGGCACATCACCGTATAGCGGGCCATGCCTACCTTGATCGTGGACATCTCGTTGGTCATGACGCCGTCGAGGAATTTCGCGGCGTCGCGGCCGCGGACGCGGGCCTCGCCCATGTGCGAGACGTCGAAGAGGCCGGCCGCCTGGCGGACCGCCATGTGTTCCTCGATGATGCCCGTGTATTGCACCGGCATCTCCCAGCCGGCGAAGGGGACGATGCGTCCGCCGAGTTCGACGTGCAGGGCGAAGAGAGGCGTGCGGGAGAGCGGTTCCGACATGGTCAGGCTAAGGTGTGGTCCCCGGATTTTCTTCCAACAAAAAAGCCCGGCCGAGCGGCCGGGCTTTTCGAGGCGGAGCGAAGTCCGGCTCAGAGACCGAGTTCCTTGCGGAGACCCGCGAGGGCGGCCTTGAAGTCTTCTTCCGAGATGGCCTTGTTGCGGCGCTTGCTCTCGAGGAGGGCGTAGCGGGAGCTGAATTCGGAATACTTGGCGGCTTCGGCCTGGGCACGGGCGGCAGCGGCGGCCTTGTTGGCCTCGGCGAGCTTGGCTTCGGCGTCGAGGCGGGCGTCGGCGACGGCCTTCTCGGCGGCCTTGTTGGCTTCGGCGAGCTTGGCTTCGGTCTGAGCGCGGGAGTCGGCGGCAGCCTTGTTGGCTTCGGCGAGCTTGGCCTGCATGGCTTCGACTTCGGCGTTGGCCTTGGCGACGGCCTTCTCGGCGGCCTTCTCAGCGGCGGCGGCGGAGTTCTTGGCGGCTTCGGCCTGTGCGTTGGCGAGGGCTTCGTTGGCCTTGGCGTTGGCGGCCTTCTGGGCTTCGAGCGCCTTGTTGGCTTCGGCGAGCTTGCGGGCGTCTTCGGACTGCTTGCCCTTCGAGTCCTGGGTGGCGAGTCGGTTCAGTTCGTCGGCACGGGCGGCGAGGGCCTTGATCGCGATGGCGGCGTTGGCCTGGGAATCCTTGAGCGCCTTCATCTCCGTAGCGTAGTTCTGCTCGAGCTTGCCGAGGCGGTCGTCGCCGGTCTGGGCGGCGGCCTTGGCCTTGACGACGACGGCCTTGGCCTGAACGACCTTGGTCTCGGAGCCGGCGAGGGCGGCGCGGCGGGCTTCGACGGACTTCAGGTTCTTCTCGGCGGAGGCGCGGGCGGCTTCAGCGTCGGTGGTGGCCTGAGCGAGAGCGAGTTCGGCCTCGGCGAGCTTCGCCTTGGCGGATTCGTCCTTACCCTTGGCGGCCTTGGCGTCGGCGATGCTCTTGGAGATTTCGGCGAGGCGGGCCTTGGCGGCGGCTTCGCGGGCGGCGAGGGCGGCCTGGATCTTCACGGCCGCTTCCTTCGTCGCGGCGATGTCGGACTGCAGGCTTTCCTTGGCGGCGTCTTCGCCGAGCGCCTTCTTCGAGAGCTTCTTGAATTCCGGATTGTCGGCGACAGGCACGCCGGCTTCGCCTTCGGCGGGGCTCTTGATGAGGTTGACCTTAACGGCGGCGGGGAAACCGAACTCGATGCCTTCGCTGGTCGTGATCAGGCGGGGCTTGAGGTCGGAGGTCTCGGTCAGGTAGCCGCCCTTGCCGACTTGCAGTTCGTAATTCTTGGTGCGGTCGAGCTTGATGGTGGTCGGCGTGCGACCGACCGCTTCGCCGTTCAGGCGGACCGCCGCGGCGGTCGGGCTGGAGGAGACCACGACCGTGTCGATGTTGGCCGAGTCGACCGAGGACTTGCAGCCGGCGAGAGCGACGCAAAAGGCGAGGAGGGAAACGTGGATACGCATATGACGGGGCTTGGGGTCTGTGAATTGCGTCTAAAATGAAATGGGTTTCAACCCCTAATCGTCAGGGAAGAGGGCGGGATTGACATGGAGGCCCTGTGAACAACCCTGTGAGCAAGGGATATGGCCAGCATAGCTCAGTTGGTAGAGCAGCCGCCTTGTAAGCGGCAGGTCGTCGGTTCAAGTCCGACTGCTGGCTCCATTCCCGGATGATTTACCGCAGAAAGAGCGGTTAATGAGGCGATTTAAGCCGGTAGTGAGCCCCGACGGAGCGCGTCGGCCATGCGGAGGACCGGGCGGATCGCCGCCACCTCATGGACGCGCACCATCGAGCACCCTTGGGCGACCCCCCAGGCGGCCGTCACGTCATTACCCGCTCCGCGACGTAATGGGTCGGTCTCGCCGAGCACCAGGCCGAGCGTCGATTTACGGCTCGTCCCGAGGAGGACCGGGTGACCCAGCGCGGCGACTTTAGCGAGGTCGCGGACGAGCAGGAGGTTCTGCGCCGGCGTCTTGCCGAAGCCGAAACCGGGGTCGGTCCAGAGCTGTTCCGGGGCCATGCCGGCGGCCATCGCCGCCCGGAGTGAGCCGCGCAGATCAGCCAGCATTTCCGGCCAGAAATCATGATAATCCGCCTCGCGGCGGCGGTGCATCAGGATGAGCGGACAGCGCGCCTGCGCGCAGGCTGCGCCCATCGGCGACTCGTCTCCACGGGCCCCGAACCGCCCTCCTTCCACGTCATTGACGAGATCCGCACCGGCGGCGACGGCCGCGGCGGCGACGGCGGGTTTATAAGTGTCGACCGAGAGCGCGGCCTGCGGGAAGCGACGGCGCAAGGCTTGCACGACCGGCAGCAGGCGGGTGAGTTCGTCGGCGGCGGCGAGGGGGGTGGCGCCCGGTCGGGTCGACTCCGCGCCGAGGTCGAGCACGTCGGCGCCTTCGTTCAGCAGGGTCTCGGCCCGGCGGAGCGCATCATCGATACCTGGCAGCGCGCCCCCATCGGAAAATGAATCAGGCGTCAGGTTCATGATTCCCATGATCAACGTGCGCCGACGCCAGTCGGGCAGGGGGGTGCCATGAGGGCTAGACCAGGACATCACGAGGGGGTTAGGGGGCGGCTTCAGGGGGCGCAACCCTAGAGGGGGAGGGGGCCGATTTGACCGCTCCTCCATCTATTAGAGGGAATGATGGGGCATAATTAAACATAAACATTTAATCATCAATGACTTGCTAACTATTGCCTTGGTATCAGCCTTAACCGAGGCTATTTATGACCGATTTAGCCTGCTGGGGCTTGCAAATTACCGCTCTTTTGCGGACTTTTCCGCGTCCGAAACAACTCCTTTATGTTTTCTCGTATCCTCAGTCGGGTCGGTCTGCTCGCCGCCCTCTCCCTGGCCTTCATCATGGCCGGTTGCTCCAAGGAAGAATTGACCGTCCGTCAGTCGACCATGGATCCCAAGGGGCCGGTCGCGCAGGTGCAGTTCGACGTGTTCATGGACACCGTCTGGCTGGTCGTGGTGCTTTTCGCCCTGGTCGGCGGCCTGCTCGTCTACGCCGTGATCAAGTTCCGCTCCCGTCCGGGCGACGAGAACAAGCCCGCCATCGTCGAAGACGGCCACGGCAATCCGCTCGTCGAGATCGGCCTCATCACGGCTTCCATCGGCGCGCTCGTCATCATCGCGATCCCGACCCTGAGCGCTATCTGGTACACCGACGACGTCCCGGCCGAATCCATCCCGACCTCCAAGCTTTCCGTCTGGTACCCGCGCGTCGAAGGCGGCCGCGAGAACTACGCCCAGTCCGTCGAAGAGCAGGTGCTCGAAGTCGACGTCATCGGCAAGCAGTGGTGGTTCCGTTTCGAATACCCGCAGCTCGGCCTCACCAACGACGCCAAGCACTCCGTCCCGAACGAGCTCGTGATCCCGAAGGGCAAGGCCGTCCGCATCAACCTCCGTTCCGAGGATGTCATCCACTCCTTCTGGGTCCCCAAGATCGCCGGCAAGGTTGACCTCATGCCCGGCCGCAAGAACCACATGTGGATCCAGGCCGACCAGACCGGCCACTACTACGGCCAGTGCGCCGAGTTCTGCGGCGACTCGCACGCCTACATGCTTTTCCGCGTCGAAGTCGTCGAGCCCGCCGAATTCGCCAAGTGGGTCGAGAAGCAGAAGAGCCCGGCCGCTCCCGTGGCCGCCGGTTCCAAGGCCGACAAGGGCAAGGCCCTCTTCGCCGCCAAGAGCTGCGTCATGTGCCACAACGTCGGCGGCCACTTCGGCGCCGGCGCCTTCGGTCCCGACCTCACGCACGTCGCCTCGCGCAAGTCCCTCGCGGGCGCCTGGCTCGACAATCGCGACGCCGCCAAGCAGCGCGCGCTCGAGCAGTCGACCGGCAACACCGAGAACTCCGTCCCCGTCGATGACGCCACGCTCAAGGCCAACCTCATCAAGTGGATCGGTTCCTCCGGCGTCGCGCATGGCGCCGACGGCAAGATGACCAAGGACGTCAAGCCCGGCAACCGCATGCACTACTACAAGATGTTCAACGTCGCCGGTCTCCGCGAGACCAACCAGCAGTTCACCGCCGAGGAACTCGACCACCTCGCCGAATACCTCCTCACCCTCAAGTAAGGCTTAACCCCGAAATTTTCCGACCATGTCCCACGACTCCCATCACGCTCCCGTCGCCTGCAAGACGGAGCTGGCCCCTGAGCGCAGCGACCTCGGCCTGTACCGCCCGGACCGGGCGACCGGCTGGACCGACTGGCTGACCACTGTCGACCACAAGAAGATCGGCATCATGTACGGCGCCTTCGCGATGCTGTACTTCCTCATCGGAGGCGTCGAGGCCCTCGCCATCCGCACCCAGCTGGCCCGCCCGGACAACGACTTCGTCACGGCGCGCATGTACAACCAGCTGTTCACCATGCACGGCACCACGATGATCTTCCTCGGGGTCATGCCGCTGTCCGCCGCGTTCTTCAACTTCCTCGTGCCGCTGCAGGTCGGCGCCCGCGACGTCGCCTTCCCGCGCCTCAACGCGTTCTCGCTCTGGACGTTCGTCTTCGGCGCGTTCGTGCTCAACGCCTCCTGGCTCTTCGAGTTCGGCCACCTCGCCGGTTGGTTCGACTCCTTCGCCTGGCACAAGGCGCTCGTCTACACCGACTTCGCCCCGGCCAACGGTTGGTTCAGCTACGCGCCGCTCTCCGGCACCTTCGGCGCCAACGGCCAGGCCCTCCGCTTCACCGGCGTCGGCACCGACTTCTGGATCATCGGCATCCAGATCCTCGGCATCGCCTCGCTCGCGGCCTCCTTCAACTTCATCTGCACCATCATCAACATGCGCGCCAAGGGCATGACCATGATGCGCCTGCCGGTCTTCACCTGGATGACCCTCGTCACCTCCGTGCTGATCATCCTGGCCTTCCCGGCCATCACCGTCGCGCTCATCGAGCTCATGTTCGACCGCGCCTTCGGCGCCAACTTCTTCAACCCGTCGGCCGGCGGACAGCCCGTCCTCTGGCAGCACCTCTTCTGGATCTTCGGCCACCCCGAAGTGTACATCCTCGTGCTCCCGGCGATGGGCATCGTCTCGGAAGTCCTCCCGACGTTCACCGGCAAGTCGCTCTTCGGCTACCCGATCATCGTCTTCTCCGGCGCCGTCATCGGCTTCCTCGGCTTCGCCGTCTGGAGCCACCACATGTTCACCACCGGCCTCGGCCCCGTGCCGACCGCCGCGTTCTCGCTCCTCACGATGGCCATCGCCGTCCCGACGGGCGTGAAGATCTTCAACTGGCTGGGAACGATCTGGGGCGGCCGCATCCGCTTCACCCCGCCCATGGTCCTCGCCCTCGGTTTCATCTGGATGTTCATGTGCGGCGGCTTCTCCGGCGTCATGCACTCCTCGGCCCCCGCCGATTCCCAGCAGCAGGACAGCTACTTCGTCATCGCGCACTTCCACTACGTGCTCCTCGGCGGCGTGCTCCTCGGCCTGATGGCCGGCCTCTACTTCTGGTTCCCGAAGATCTTCGGACGCATGCCCAACGCCCCGGTCGCCTACCTCGGCTCCGCGCTCGTCATCCTCGGCTTCAACCTCGCCTTCGGTCCGATGCACTACCTCGGCCTCGCCGGTCAGCCGCGTCGCACGCACACCTACCACGCCGGCAACGGCTGGGAGACCTGGAACTTCGTCGCCACCATCGGCGCCTACGTCCTCGGCATCGGCGTGGTGATCGTCTTCGGCAACCTCGTCTGGACCGCGTTCCGCGGCAAGAAGTGCGGCAACGATCCGTGGGACGGTCGCACCCTCGAGTGGTCCCTGCCTTCCCCGGTGCCGGAGTATAACTTCGCCCAGGCTCCGGTCGTCGCCACCCGCGACGCCTTCTTCGAGCACAAGCATGGCGCCAAGAAGATCGGTCTCGAGAATGACGGCGGCGAAGCCGGCGTCCACATGCCGAGCCAGTCCTGGATGCCGATGCTGGCCTCCGCAGGTTTCCTGTTCATCGGCTTCGGCATGCCGATGATGGCGATGGGCATCCCGCACGCGGGCTGGCTCGTCATCTCCGGCCTCGGCGTCCTCTTCCTCGGCATCTGGCTCTGGGCCCTCGAAGGTCCGGGCGGTTACATGCTCAAGACCCCGGCCCCGTCCGGCGCCCCGGCTCCGGCCGAGACCGTCGCCCACTGAGCCGATCTTCCTCCTCACCTTAAACTCTGACCTCCATGTCTGACCACGCCGCCGCGCACGAAGCGCCTACCTCCACCGGGATCGACCACAAGAAGCTCATCATGTGGCTCTTCCTGGCTTCGGACTGCATGTTCTTCGGCACGCTGATCTCCACCCACCTGCTGTACCGCAAGCTCTTCCCCGCCGGCTTCACCGACGCGGAAGGTCACCAGCGTTTCATCCAGGACCTGTTCTCCATCGAGCTGACGTCTTTCTCGACCTTCATCCTCCTGATGTCCTCGTTCCTGATGGCGCTCGCCGTCTCCGCGATGCACAAGGGCCAGCTGAAGTCCTTCCGCCGCAACGTCCTCGGCGTGATCATCTTCGGCCTGATCTTCCTGGGCTGCCAGGTCTTCGAGTTCACGCACTTCTACCACAAGGGCCTGACCATCCAGAACAGCGTCCTCGGCTCGACGTTCTACGTGCTCACCGGCACGCACGGAACGCACGTCGCCATCGGCGTCCTCTGGCTCATCCTGCTCTACTTCTACAGCTTCACCGGCAAGCTCGGCGGTCACATGGGCGCCCTCGACGTCGAAGTCGCGGGCCTTTACTGGCACTTCGTCGACATCGTGTGGATCATCATCTTCACGGCCGTCTACCTCGTCGAATACCTCGGGCCCTACGGCATCTGGGGTTCGGGCCTGCCCGCCGTCGTCAAATAATCCGCCTTAACGCCCATGTCCTCTTCCCACGAAGCCGCTCCGAGCAAGGCCTTCCTCGCCGAGGAAGTCCGTCGCTACCACCACTTCATCGTGCTGGCCCTCTGGCTGGCCGTCGTCACCGGCGCTGAGATCGTCCTGATCTACCTGCCGCTGCCGACCGCCGTCATCTTCACGATCCTGACCCTGATGTCCGCCGGCAAGTTCTTCGCGGTCATCCTGTGGTTCATGCACCTGATCTACGACAAGCGCCTGCTCTTCTGGTGCTTCCTCGCCGGCCTGGTGCTCGCCTTCGCGACCTACGCCGCGCTGCTCTGCCTGTTCAGCGCCGAACGCATCGACACGCGCTGGTTCAGCTGAGCCGGACGACCACCGACCGACGAAGGCCTCCGTGCGAACGGAGGCCTTTTTCGTGCCCCACGCTTGCGGGTCCGCCCGCCTGTGCTTCATATCAACGGAGATGAACATCCCCCTGCACTGGCACACGGAGCCGCTCCTGCTGCTCCTGGTCGTCGGCGCGTCCTGGGCGCACGCCCTGGCCTGCGGGCCGTACCGCGCGCGCTGGATGCCGGGCCGGGCGGAATATCCCGTCGGGCATGCCGTGCGTTTCCACCTCGGCGTGCTCGTCGGCTACGTCGCGGTCGGTTCGCCGCTGGACCAGCTGGGGGAGAGTTTCCTGTTCTGGGCCCACATGCTGCAGCATATGCTGCTCATCTACGTTTCCGCGCCGCTCATCGTCACGGGCCTGCCGCCCGAGCTCGTCGACGGTTTCCTGAAAGACCGGCCCCGGCTCACGCGCGTGCTGGCCTTCCTGACCCACCCGGTCGCCGGCGGGCTGATCTTCACGCTGTGCTTCTCGATGTGGCACTTCCCGGAGCTCTACGAGGCCGCCCTGCGCAGCCGGCCGCTCCACGTGCTCGAGCACTGGTCGATGTTCCTCCCGGCCATCCTGATGGTGTGGCCGCTCTTCTCGCTCTCGCAGCGGCTGCCCCGCATCGGTTACGGGATGGCGATCTTCTATTCGTTCGGGCTGATGATCGCCGACCTGCCGCTCTGGGCGGTGCTCATCTTCGGCGACCACCCGATCTACGAGACTTACCGGCTGGCGCCGCGCGTGAGCGAACTCTCCGCCGCCGCCGACATGATCCTCGGCGCGGTCGTGATGAAGGGCTTCAACGAGATCTTCGCCCTGCTCTGCATGGGCTACGCCTTCTTCGCCTGGTACCAGCGCGAGAAGTGACCGGTCTCAGTGGCGCGAGGCGCGTCGCAGCAGGAACCAGCCCAGCGCGAGGACCGTCAGGTTCGGCAGCCAGACGAGCAGGTCGGGCCGCAGCGCCGGATCCTTCACGTAGCTCGCCATGGAACTCAGCAGATAATAGCTCAGCGCGATCGCGAGGGCGAGGGCGGCGTTGACGAAGGTCTCGGACCGGCCGACGCGGACGGCGAGGGGCACGGCGAGGAACGCGAGCGTGAAGACCGAGAAGGCGCTCGCGAGGTGCGCCATCAGCTGGGTCTTCACGACCATGCGTCCGCGCTCGAGGGCCGCGGCGTCGGCGCCGGCCGGCACTTCCCAGCCTTTGTCGATCGCGTCCAGGAGTTCCTGCGTCGTCAGCCAGCGCAGCTTACGCTGGAAGTTGTCGCCGTCCTTGAAGACGCCGGCGGCGGGGAACTCGAGGGTCGAAGTGGTCGCGGTGGCGAACGAAGAAGGCTGCAGGAAGGCCTGATCGCCGGCGGGGCGGGAATCGAGGCGCGCGTCGGTGAGCGTGATCCGCAGGACGCCTTCGCCGGCCTTGGAAACCGCGCGCGCCAGCCGCGCTTCGCGGGCATGGACCGATTGGACGAGCCGGCCGCGGTCGTCGACCCGCCAGAGCCAGAAGTCGCGGAGGACTTCGCCGTCGCGCGCGCTGGCGCGGATGACCATGCCGGGGAACTGGCGGTTCAGCTGGCCGGGCACGATGACCGAGGCGGGGTTATCCTTGGCGGAACCCACGAGCAGGCGGCGGTATTCGGTGTTGGCGGCGGGCGCTACTTCGAGGTTCAGCCAGGCGGAGAGCAGGGCGAAGGCGGTGGCGAGGAGCAGGGCCGGCCTCGCGATTCGGCTGAGGCTGAGTCCGCCGGCCTTCATCGCGGTGATCTCCTGTTGCGAGCCCATGCGGCCGAAGGCTAGCAGCACGCCGGTCAGTAGTCCGAGCGGCAGCGCGTAAGGCAGCACGCCCGGGATGAGGAGGGCGATGAGCTCGAGGCCCTCCCAGCCGCTCACGCGGCCCGAGGCGACGGCGCCGGAGACCTGGTTCAGGATGTTACCGGCGACCAGCACGAACACGAACGCGGCCGTGGCGCCCCCGCCGGCGACGGCGGTTTCGGTCAGGACGTGGCGGTCGAGGAGGCGCACGTCAGCATCCAAGCCGACCCCGCCCTTCTCTCCAAGGCGAAAGGCTCAGGGGGCCGCCTTCTGGTCCAGGTCGGCGGGCAGTCCCGGACCGCGGACGGCTTCGATCTCACCGGCGCGCACCCAGCCGGTCTTGCCGTCGGCGGTGCGGACACGCATGTGCCCGTTGAGCGGGCGTTCGGTCCGTACGACATCGCCTTCGGCCACGCCGCGGAGCGGTTCGCCGAACTGCGTCGGCGTCAGGCGGAGGGAGACTTCGGGGCGACGGACCACGGCGCGGGCGCCGAGCGAGCGGCCGCCCCAGAGTCCGGGCACGCAGAGGGCGAGGACGGTGAGCGCGCCCACGCGGGTCCACTGGTTGGCCTCGCTCGCAGGGCGTCCGCGCAGGCGCGGTACGGCGACGCAGAGGACCGTGGTCCAGAAAGACACGACGGCCAGCAGCAGCCAGAGATCGGCGGTCAGGAACGCGGCGTATTCTTCGACGGCCGTCGGTTTCGGGCGTTCGACGCCGCCGACGTCCAGTCCGTGCCTGAGGCCGGCGAGCGCGACCGGGTCGCGGGGGTCGATCAGGAGCGCGCGCTCCCAGCAGATCATCGCGCGGCCTTTCCGGCCGAGCCGCCATTCGGCGTTGCCGAGCGACGCCAGCCGGGCGGCGGACACGCCTTCGGCGCGGACTTCCGCGCTCCAGAGTTCGACCGCGCCCGCATAATCGCCCCGGGCGTAAGCCTGCTCGGCGGCGCTGGGCGCCTCGGCCGCGGCCAGCGGCGCGAGCCAGCAGAGGAGGAGCAGGGCGAAGGTCTTCATCGCGTGGCGAGCAGGCGGCGCAGGAGCGCGAGGTCGGCTTCCGCGTCCCCCGCGGCGGCGAGGGGCGCGGCCGGCGCGAAGCGGTCGGCGTGGGCGCGGAGGAAAAGTCCGTCGAGGCGGGCGCGGTCGGCGCCGGGCAGGACGCGTTCGACGTCGCTCTGGGTCATCGCCTGTTCTTCGGCATCGAGCTGGGCGGCTACGCCGGCCTGCAGGCCGCGCACGATGGCGACGGCTAAGCCCCGCGCGTCACCTCGGCGGCGGCAGGCTTCGGCTTCCGTGATCGCGGCGCGCATGAGGGCGCGGGCGCGCCGGCGCCGGCGGATCTCCGGATGCGCGGCGAGGTAGCCGAGGATTCCGGTCACGGTCGTCGCGGCCACGACCAGACCGAGGGCGGTCGCGTTCGCGGACCAGAAACCGTCGGCGTCGGCGAGCGAACCGGCGGGCGAGCCGCGGAAGAAGGGCGAGGAGCGGTTCGGCTCGGGCGTCGCGAGGCCGGTCGCCGGCTTCGGCTGGGCGGCGACGGGCGCGGCCGGATCGGCCGTCACGAGGTCGACCTGCGCCGGCGCGTTGCCGGTCACGGTGATCTCGAGCGGGGTGAACTCCAGGCGGCTGAAGGTCTTGGTCGCGGGGTCGAAGGCGGCGAGGCGGACGGCCGGCGTGCGCAGCTTGCCGGGCAGGCGCGGCACGAGCGTGTAGACGAACATGCGCTGGTCTTCGGCGTGGCGGCGGCGCTCGGTGGCCGGGAGGACGTCCCAGGTCTCGTCGCCTTTGAGTTCCGGCGGCAGGATGCGGTCGAGGTTGCCGTCGCCGGTCAGGATGGCGCGCAGGCGGATGGGTTCGCCGACCTCGGGCGTATCCTTCGAGACCTGCAGGCCTTCGGCGACGAAGCGGCCGATGGCGCCGCTCCACTCCGGCGGGCGGCCGCGTTCCGGCACGTGCGCGACCGTGAGGCGACGACGGAAGGCGAAGGGGCGGTCGCGTCCGCCTTGGTTGAACACGCCGGCTTCGCCGTTCTGCACCAGCATGATGCCGTTGAGGGAGAATTCGCCCGCGCCTTCGCGGATCGGCGTCAGGTCGAACGTCGTCTGCAGGCCTTGGCCGAGCCCGTCAGGCAGCGGCTGGCGTTCGGCGGTGACGACCATCGAGAAACCTTCGGCGAGCGACTCGAGCCCGTAGCTCGCCACGACCGCCTCGTCCTCGCCGCCGCGCATGCGGATGGCGCCGCGGACGAGTTCGCCCACGTAGAAGGTACGGTCGGGCAGGACGAGTTCGGCCCGGGCCTGGGCTTCGCGGCGGAAGGCGACCTGGTCGCTGACCAGCAGGCGGATCTCCGGCACGACCACGACCTTGCGGGCGAAGCGCAGGTTGAACGAAGGGATGACGTGTTCGCCGAGCGGTTCGGGGGCGACGCCCGAGAAGTTGAAGGTGGCCTCGTTGGAGTCGGGCCGGATGATCTGGCCGGACAGGCGCAGGGCCATGCCGCGCGGCGGCTTGATCTCGCGGCTGATGAACTGGGCGCCGCCGAGCACGACGTCGGACTCGACCATGATCTGGAGGCGGAACGGCTGGCCCGGCGCGGTCACGCGCGGGGTGATCTCCCAGTGGACGCGGTCCTCCGCGCGGGCGAGGAGCCCGAGGCAAAGCACGACGCAGACGGAGAGGAAGCGGCGCATCTCAGTAGTCCTTGCCTTTCTTTTCCTTCGGCTTGCCGCCGCTGCCGCCCTGGCCGTCCTGCTGGCCGGCGGGCATCTTGCGGCCGAATTCGTTCTTCAGGCCTTCGAGCGAGCCGCGGGCCTCCTGTTCGGTCATCTTCTCTTCCTTGCCTTCTTCGCCCTTCTTGTCGCTGCCGGAGCGGGGCTTCGGCTTGCGGCGTTCGGGCGGGAGGAAATCCTCTTCCTCATCCTCGTCGCCGCTTTCCGCTTCGGGCGGCAGCTTGTCGTCGGGGATGCGCTTCACCAGCTCGCGGATGACGTCGCGCAGCTCTTCGAGCTTCTTGCGCTGGGCCTCGATGGTCTCGTCGAGCGCGGCGGTCTCGCGGCGCAGGGCGCGCAGGAGTTCTTCGACGGCCTCGGCGTTGGCCTTGCCTTGGGCGTCGGCGGCGTCGAGTTCGTGCGCGCCGCGGAAGTCGCCCACCGAACGCGTCCAGAGGGCGATCACGCCGGAGCGTTTGGTGACCATCGCCTCTTCCTTCGGGATGAGCTTCTTGATGGTGCGGTAGGTGTTGATGCCGCCGCCGAGCGCGGCCGTCGCGGGCACGTAGTCCGGCTCGCGGCCTTCGGCCTTCGCCTTGTCGAGCAGCTCGATCTGATCCTTCATGTCCGAGATGTCGGCGTCGGCCGCCTCGAGGTAGGAGCGCGCGATGGAAAGTTCGGTGACGTCGCCGGCCGTGCGGCCGCCGAGGCCTTCCTTGCCCTTGCCGAAACGGACGTGGCCGAGGTTGTGCAGGGCCGGCGGGCGGAGGGCGTCGTCGTCGCGGCCGAGCGAGGCGCGCAGGGCTTCCTCGGCGCCGGCCAGGTCCCCCTCGGCGAGGCGCTGCGTGCCGCGGTTGTGGAGTTCGCGCGCATCGAGCCCGGCGAGCGGGTCGGCGACTTTTTCGGCGGCGGCCGCGGCGGCCGAGAGCAACAGGAGGGCGAGGAGGTTTCTCATGGCGTGGTCAGGCGGCGGCGGGTGGAAAGGAGGGATTCGGCGACCAGCAGGAGGAGGGCGAGCCCCAGGAACCATTCTTCACGGGGGACGCCTTGGCTCCCGGCCCCGCGTTCGTCGGTGCCCGCCTGGATGGCGAGGCGGAGGGCTTCCATGCCTTCGCCGGCCTGGCCGAGCCGGACGAATCGTCCGCCCGTCGCTTCGGCGACCTCGCCGAGGGTCTTCTCGTCGAGGCGGCTGAGCACCTCTTCGCCGGCCGCGTCCTTGAGCGTCTCGATCGAGCCCGTCTCGCCGATGATGCGGATCGGGCCGCCCGACGGCGTGCCGACGCCCACGGCGTGGACGACGAGTCCCTTGCGCTTGAGCTTCTTCGCCATCTCGACGCCGCCGGACTCGAGGTCTTCGCCGTCGGTGAGCAGGATGAGCAGCTTGCGGTTACGGTTCGAGTAGAAGGCCAGCTCGGCTTCTTCGACCGCGCGGCCGAGGTCGGTGCCGCTCACCTGGATGCTGGTCGTGTCGGTCTCCTCGAGCGTGCGGTAGAAGGCGTCGTAGTCGCGCGTGAGCGGGCATTGCAGGAAGGCCTGGCCGGCGAAGGCGATCAGGCCGACGTTGCCGGTGCCCTTGCGGCGGACGAAGTTGGCGATGGCGACCTTGGCGCGGGCGAGCCGCGTCGGGCTCATGTCGGCGACCAGCATCGACTTCGAGACGTCGAGGGCGAAGACCACGTCTTCGGTCGCGCCTTTCTGCTTGGACTCCTCGACGCCCCAGCGCGGGCCGGCGAAGCAGGCCACGAGGAGGGCGAAGGCGGTCGCGACGGCGGCGTCCTTGGTGAGCCGGCGCGCGGCGGAGAAACCGGAGACCAGCCGGCCGAGCAGCGTCGCGGAGGCGAAGCCGGTGAGTCCCTTGCGGCGGCGGTGTTCCGTCCAGCGCAACGCGACGAAGAGGATCAGTCCCGCGGCGGCGGCGACCGCCAGCAGGCGCGGATCCTCGAAATGCGGGTCGGTGGTGTCCATGGCTCAGGGCGCGCGGGGCCGCAGGACGGCCCAGCCGATCTCGGCGAGGAGGAGGAGGGCGGCGAGTCCGACCCAGATGAGGCGGTGGCTTTCGTAGACGACGGATTCGCGGAGGCGCACTTCGGTGCGTTCGAGGCGGTCGATCTCCTCGTAGACGCGTCCGAGCTGGGCCTGGTCGAGCGCGCGGTAGAAGCGGCCGTCGGCGATCTTGGCCATCTTGGCGAGCATCACGTAGTTCGCCGGGTTGATGGTCTGCATCGGGATCGTCCGGCCGAGGGCGTCGCGGTAGAGCTGGCCCGTGCGCGTGTCGAAGCGCGGCAGGACGGTCGGCTCGTCCTTGCCGAGGCCGATGCAATAGAGGCGGATGCCGAGGGCGGCGGCGAGCTCGGCGGCGGGCACGGGCAGGATCGCCTTGCTCATGTTATCGTCGCCGTCCGTCAGCAGGATGATGACCTTCGAGCGGCGGCCCTTGATGTTCTTCATCCGGTCGACGGCCATCGCGAGGCCTTCGCCGATCGCGGTGCCGGTCTCCTGGATGCTGCCGATGTGCATGCGGTCGATGCCTTTCTCGACCCAGATCTTGTTGATCGTGAGCGGGCTCAGCAGGTACGGCTTGCCCGAGAAGACCACGGCGCCGATGCGGTCGTCAGGCCGCTTCGCGAGGAAGTCGTAGATCACGTTCTGACTGGCCTGCCAGCGCGTCACTTCGGCGCGCGCCGTGCTCATGTCCAAGGCCATCATCGACCACGAGAGGTCCACGACGAGCATGATGTCCACGCCTTCCGCTTCGCGTTCGATCTCCTTGTTCGCGGTGCGCGGGCCGGCGATGGCGATCACGAGCAGGATCGCCGTCAGCAGGCGGAGGAAGAGGCGCAGGCGGCCGGCGCGTTCGCGGACGGGTCGGCCGACGGCGCCGAGCAGCGTGGTGTCAGGGTAGAGGATCGCGGCCGCCCGCCCGATGCGTCCGCGCAACCAGGCGTAGACCGGCACGAGCGCGAGCAGGAGCAGCGCCCAGGGGTATTGGAAATCGTAGCCGAAGATTTCCATCAGGCGTGGTCACGCCGAGGGAGCGGCGGCGGGACAGGGAGGGGCGGAGGGTTCGGGAGCGGCGCAGGCGGGGCCAACGCCGCGGAAGTCGCCGCGCCAGTCGTCGCGCGCGGGGGCACGATCGGCGGCGGCGTGGGCCGGGCGAAAGTCCGGCGGGCGTCTTCGACGCGGCGGGCGGCTTCGCGGACGCCGGCGATCAGCAACGAGGTCTCCAGTCCGGCGCCGGCGAACTTCGCGGCGTCGGCGCTGCGCAGCGCGGCGGCCAGCGGCTGGCGCGCGGGCAGGAAGACCGGGATGACGCCCGTCACCGTCAGCAGTTCTTCGGTGGCGAGCGAAGGCAAGGCGCGCGCATCGACGGCGAAAAGGTAGCCACGGAAAGCCTGCGTGACACGGACCACCGCTTCGGCGGCCGGCAGCGACTCGGCGGCGAGGAGTTCGGTCTCGAGCTGCGCGTGGGGCGGCCGCGGGGCCGGGGCGCGCCGGAAGACGCGGACCGCGACGAGCGCGAGGACGGCGACGAACGCGACGCCGAGCACGGCGACTCCCCAGTAGGAAGACCAGAAGCCGGGCGGCACCTCGGCCTTGGGGCCGAGCAGCGTGAACGGGATGTCTTCGGCGGGAGGCATCAGCGGCGGCGCCGGCGGCGTTCGAAGAAACGGGAGAGGGTCGGGGCCACGGCGGCGCCGGGGTCGAGGCGGGCGACATCGGTGCCGGCGCGGCCGAGGAGGGCGGCGGTCTCGGTCAGGCGGGCTTCGGCTTGGGCCGCGAAAGCCTGGCGCACGGCGAACGAACTCGTGTCGACTTCGCGGATCTCGCCGGTCTCGGCGTCCTCGAGGGCGACCACGCCGACGTCGGGCAGGACGCGTTCGCGCTCGTCGACGAGCTGCACGCACGCGGTGTCGTGGCGGGAGTTCAGTTCGGCGAGCGCGGCGGCCATCGCGTCGCCGCCTTCGGGGCCGGCGAGGAAGTCGGAGACCACGAAGACCATCGAACGACGGCGCAGCGCGCGGCCGAGGCGACGCATCGGCTGGACGAACGCGGTGCGCCGCGAGGCCGGGCGGAATTCGAGGACCTCGCGGATGATGCGCAGCACGTGGCGGCGTCCCTTGCGCGGCGCGACCCAGAGCTCCTCGCGGTCGGTGAAGAGGAGGAGCCCGACCTTGTCGCCGGCCTTGAGCGCGGAGACCGCGAGGCAGGCGGCGACGTCGGCCGCGCGTTCGCGCAGGGTCTGTTCGCCGGAGCCGAAGCCCGCCGAGCCCGAGACGTCGACGGCGAGCACCAGCGTGAGCTCGCGCTCTTCGCGGTGCAGGCGGACGAACGGCTTGCCCGTGCGCGCGGTCACGTTCCAGTCCATGGCGCGCACGTCGTCGCCGGGGACGTATTCGCGCAGCTCCTCGAAGTCGGTGCCGCGGCCCTTGAAGCGCGAGAGGTAGGCGCCGACCATCGCGTCGTTGACCTGACGCAGGGCGACGATCTCGACGCGCTGCGCGCGGCGGAGGGTCTCCTGCGGGTGGGTCGGGACGGGCGTGGCCACGGTCGCCGGACGGGCTTAGGGGACGCTGACGGCGTCGAGGACGCGGCGCACGATGGCGTCGGCGTCGACCCCTTCGGCGTCGGCTTCGTAGGTGAGGATCAGGCGGTGGCGGAGGACGTCAGGCGCGATGTCCTTCACGTCCTGCGGGGTCACGTGGTCGCGGCCCTGCAGGAAGGCCCAGGCCTTGGCGGCGAGGGTGAGGTTGATGGTCGCGCGCGGCGAGGCGCCGAACTGGAGGAACTTCGCAAGGTCGGGGCCGCCCGGGTGCTGGCCGCGGGTGGCGAGGACGAGCGAGACGACGTA
>Ga0222713_10003068_pt1 | contig 17475 bp, 16 predicted proteins | sample C33_649DmetaG_FD_165061 | JGI IMG/M metagenome (GOLD analysis project Ga0222713, IMG submission 165061) | Estuarine water microbial communities from San Francisco Bay, California, United States - C33_649D | ecosystem: Environmental > Aquatic > Marine > Unclassified | place: USA: California...
GCGGATCTTATCTTCTGTCGTATGTCTTTTACCTTTCATGGTCTGGGTCCTTTCTGGGGCCCAGACTAACATCAAAGGTGGCTCAAAATAGCGAGGTCAGGTCAGGATTTTTAACATGGCCGCGCCATGCGAAGCTGCTTGCAGCGAAGCATGGCGGAGAGGGAGGGATTCGAACCCTCGGTAGGTTTCCCTACACACGCTTTCCAAGCGTGCGCATTAGACCACTCTGCCACCTCTCCGGGTGCTGAACCGCGACGCCGGGGCGCCTTGGCTGTTGAGTGAAGGGGCAAGAAAGTGCCGCCGAGGGGCCTTGGTCAATGGCAAATCCGCTCCGTTTTACGAGGGGCGCGATATTTTCATAAAATGCCACTTGCACGGCTTGGACCGGACCGTAACGCTCAAGAGGATTCCGTTCATCTCGAACCGTCAAACCGTCCATGGTATCTTCCAACACAGAACTAACCTATAACAGCAAGGTAGAGGGTGAAGTCATTGTCACCCGGGCGGATGCGGCCATCAATTGGATCCGCACGAATTCGATGTGGCCGATGCCGATGGGGTTGGCCTGTTGTGCGATCGAGCTGATGGCGACGGCTTCCTCGCGCTATGACATCGCGCGTTTTGGTGCGGAAGTGATGCGTTTTTCCCCGCGTCAAGCCGACTGCATGATCGTGGCGGGCACGGTGACTTACAAGATGGCGACTTCGCTGCGCCGCATTTACGATCAGATGGCCGCCCCGAAGTGGGTCATCGCGATGGGCGCCTGCGCCAGCACCGGCGGCATGTATCGCAGTTACGCGGTGCTCCAGGGTGTCGACCGGATCGTCCCCGTGGATGTCTATGTCAGCGGGTGCCCTCCGCGTCCGGAAGCATTGCTCGATGCCTTGATGAAACTGCAGACCAAGGTGCGCAAGGAAGCGTCTTCCAAGAATCTGTTGACTGCCTGATCATCACTTTTACCGCGCAATGCCCGCCACCACCGCCGACCTCACGTCCGCCCTTCAGCAAAAATTTCCGCAGGTTTCGCCGCGCGCGAGTCTCGATCACGAGGCCGTGGATGTGCCGACCGCCGATCTGCTGGCCATCTTGGAAACGCTCCGCGATGCCCACGGGTTTGATATGCTCACGGATGTGACCGCGATCGACTGGGCCGAGGGCGCCAGCCCGCGGTTTGTGGCGGTCTACCATCTCTATTCCACGGCCAACCACTCGTATATCCGGGTGGCAACCCCATGCACGGGCACGGATGAAGCACCGACTGTCCCGAGCGTGACGGGCCTCTGGCCGACCGCCAACTGGCACGAGCGCGAAACCTACGACATGTTTGGGATCACGTTTACCGGGCATCCCGACCTGCGCCGTATCCTGATGTGGGACGGCTATCCTTATTACCCGTTGCGGAAGGAATTCCCCTTGGCCGGCATCGAGACCGCGCTGCCCGATCCGGAAGTGGTCGCCGAGACCGGGGTTACCGCGAAGCCGGCGCCGATGATGGGTGGGCCTTTCGTGGCCACCTGCGGTGAAATGAACCTGACCGAGGCGGAACCCAGCGCCAAGGATGAGAGCTGGAATGAAAACCGCGAAAAACCGGAAGCCTGATTTACGACGCCATGGCCACTGAATACGCCTTTCCTGAAGCCGGTGCGAAGACGCCACCCGCCGAATTTGAAACCGAGAAGATGTCACTCTCGATGGGGCCGTCGCATCCGTCCACCCACGGGGTGCTGCGTTTGCAGATGGAGCTCGATGGCGAGGTCGTGACCAGCGTCGATCCGGTGCTCGGTTACCTGCACCGCGGCGACGAGAAGATCGCCGAGAACATGACTTACAACCAGTTCGTGCCCTACACGGACCGGTTGGACTACCTCGCCCCGTTGGCCAACAACATGGCCTATGCGATCGCGGTGGAACGCCTCGCGAATCTCGAGGTGCCGGAACGCTGCCAGGCGATCCGCGTGATCACCGCTGAACTCGCCCGCATCTCCGCGCATCTGATGGGCCTCGGCGCCTTCGGCATCGATACCGGTGCGTGGACGGTGTTCATGTATACCTTCACCGAGCGCGAAAAACTCTACAAGCTGTTCGAAGAACTGACCGGCGCGCGCTTCACCACCAGCTATACCCGCATCGGCGGCGTCTCGCGTGATGTGCCCGAGGGTTGGAACGACCGCGTGGTGGCGTTCTGCGATCAATTTCTGCCGATTCTCGAGGAGATCCTCTCGATGCTTACCCGGAACAAGATCTTCATGGATCGCACCGTGGGCATCGGCGTCATCACCAAGGAAGAGGCGATTGCCTACGGCCTGACCGGCCCGAATTTGCGCGGCTCCGGCGTGCCGATGGACCTGCGCAAGGACAAGCCTTACAGCGGCTACGAGAAATACGATTTCGACGTGCCCGTCGGCTCGACCGGCGATTGTTACGACCGCTATCTCGTGCGCGGCGAGGAGATGCGCCAGTCGGTCCGCATCGTAAAGCAGGCCATCAAAAATTTCCCCACGGGCGACTGGTATGCCAAGGATGCGCGCAAGATTTTCGCTCCGCCGAAGTCGAAGATCATGTCCTCGATGGAAGAGCTGATCCAAAACTTCATGATCGTGACCGAGGGCCCGCAGATGCCGGCCGGCGAAGTGTATTTCGAAGCGGAAAATCCCAAGGGTGCGCTCGGTTTCTACGTGGTCAGCAAGGGCGGCGGCGTGCCGTGGCGCCTGAAGATCCGCTCCCCCTCGTTCTGCAATCTCTCCATCCTGCCCAAAGTCTGCGTCGGCGCGATGGTCTCCGACGTTGTCTCCATTCTCGGCTCCCTCGATTTCGTGATGGGGGAGTGTGACCGTTAAGTTTTCCGCCCGATGAATCTCAAGCCCGAAACAATGCAGCAAATTGAGGAGGTAATCACGCATTACCCGCAGAAGCGCAGCGCGACGTTGCCGCTCCTGCACCTCATCCAGGAAGACATCGGCTACCTGCCGCCGGAAACCACCGAGTGGGTCGCGGCCAAGCTCGAGATCCAGCCGATCAATGTTTACGAGGTCATCACCTTTTATCCAATGTTCCGCCAGAAGCCGATCGGCCGGCGGCACATCCGCGTCTGCCGCACGCTCTCGTGCGCCCTCACCGGCGGTTACAAAACCTGCGAAACGCTCAAGTCGGAATTCAACACCGAGCTCAACGAAATCTCCCCCGACGGCAACGTCACCATCGAGTTCGTCGAGTGTCTCGCCAGCTGCGGCACCGGTCCAGTGCTGATGGTCGACGACGAACTCCACGAAAAGGTCGATTGCGCCAAGGCGAAACAAATCGCCGCGCAGATCAAAGCCGAAGCCAAGTCCAGCTGACCCACGCCATGCCTGAACAACGCCGCTTAATTTTCCAGCACATCGACGAGTCGGGTTATTCCAACGACATCGACTGCTACCTGCGCAACGGGGGTTACGAAGTCCTCAAGAAGGCCGTCACCCAGAAGCCCGAGGACCTGCGCGAAGAAGTCAAAAAGTCCGGACTGCGCGGCCGCGGCGGCGCGGGGTTCCCCTGCGGCGTGAAGTGGGGTTTGGTTGACCGCAAGAGCGGCAAGCCGATCTACCTCATCGTCAACGCCGACGAGTCCGAGCCCGGCACGTTCAAGGACCGCTACATCATGCACCAGGATCCGCATCAGCTGATCGAGGGCACGATGATCTCGTGTTTCGCGAACAACGTGAAGCAGGCCTACATCTATATCCGTGGCGAATTCCCGCACGGTGCGAAGATTTTGGAGAAGGCGATCCAGGAAGCGCGCGACAAGAAATTCGTCGGGCAGAACATTCTCGGCACCGATTACTCCTGCGAAATCTTTGTCCACCGCGGCGCCGGCGCCTATATCTGCGGCGAGGAGACCGGCCTGATCGAATCGCTCGAGGGCAAGCGCGCCAACCCGCGCATCAAGCCCCCGTATTTCCCGGCCGTGCTCGGTCTCTACCAATGCCCGACGATCGTGAACAACGTGGAGACCCTCTGCCACGTGAAGCACATCATCGACATGGGCGGCGACGAATACACCAAGATCGGCACGCCCGGTAACACCGGCACGCGCGTCTTCTGTGTTTCCGGCCACGTGCAGAAACCCGGCTATTACGAATTTCCCGCCGGCACCATCACGATGGGCCAATTGCTCAACGAGGTCTGCGGTGGTCCGCTGCCCGGGCGCAAGTTCAAGGCCGTGATTCCCGGCGGTTCCTCGGCGAAGATTTTGAAATTCGGCGAACGTTTCAAAGGGAAGTTACGCTCCGGCGAAGCCTACGATTGGGGCGTCGAGGACGTGCCGATGGATTTTGATTCGCTCGCCATGATCGGCACGATGGGCGGCTCCGGTGGCGTCATCGTGATGGATGATTCCGTCAACATGGTCGAGGCCCTCGCCAACATCAACGCGTTCTACTCGCACGAGAGCTGCGGCCAATGCACGCCTTGCCGCGAAGGGTCGCTCTGGATGAAGAAGATCAGCTCGCGCATGGTCCACGGCGAAGCCCGCAAGGAAGACGGCGCCCTGCTCAAGAGCGTGGCCGACCAGATCCCCGGCCGCACGATCTGCGCCTTTGGCGAAGCCTGCTCTTGGCCGACCCAGAGTTTCCTCGCCAAGTTTGGCGAGGAATTCACCGCCTATCCCGAGGCCAAGAAATCGAAACCTGCCGATTCCCACGTCTTGGTCTGATTTTTTTCACCACGGAAAACACGAAACACACAGAAATTTAATCCAACCGACCCAATCCGATAATCCATGATTCCGACCTTCCGTGAATTCTGTGTGTTTCGTGGTTAAGAACTCTCTTTTTCAATGATCCAGTCTGCCAAACCCGACCTCGTCACCGTCTACATCGACGGCCAGGAGATCGCCGTGCCCAAGGGCACGAACGTGATCGAGGCTGCGCGCATGGTCGGCACCGATGTGCCGCACTACTGCTACCACCCGAAGCTCAGCATCGCGGGCAATTGCCGCATGTGTCTGGTCGAAATGGGCATGCCCATGACCGATCGCGAGACGCGTGCGCCGATTCTCGACGAGACGGGCAAGCAGAAGATCGGCTGGATTCCGCGTCCCGTGATCGGTTGCGGCACGACCGTCGCCCCCGGCATGCAGATCAAGACCAAGTCGCCCATGGTCAAGGACTGCCAGGAAGGCGTGATGGAGTTCCTGCTCGTGAATCATCCGCTCGACTGCCCGATCTGCGATCAGGCCGGCGAATGCAAGTTGCAGGAACAGGCCACCGGTTACGGCCGCGGTTACTCGCGCTTCATCGAGCAGAAGAACGTGAAGCCGAAGCGCACCGTGCTCGGGCCACGCGTCATCCTCGACGGCGAGCGCTGCATCCTTTGCTCGCGCTGCGTGCGTTTCAGCAAGGAAATCGCCAAGGACGACGTGCTTGGGTTTGTCGACCGCGGCAGCTACAGCACCCTGACCTGTTTCCCCGGCAAGGAGCTGAAGAATAATTACTCGCTCAACACCGTCGACATCTGTCCGGTGGGCGCGCTCACGAGCACGGATTTCCGTTTCAAGATGCGCGTCTGGTTCCTCAAGCAGACCAACAGCCTCGACACCGAAACCAGCGTCGGCGCCAACACCGTCGCTTGGTCGCGCGAAGGCGTGCTCTACCGCATCACCCCGCGCGAGAACAACGAGGTCAACGACACGTGGATGGCTGACAGTGGCCGCGTGCTCTACAAGGAAGTCGCCGCCGCCAACCGTCTGAAGAAGATCAAGGTTGACGGTGCAGACAGCGCCCTCGACCTGGCGATCAACGCCGCCGCCACGCTGGCGAAAGCCGGATCCGTTGCTCTGATCGGTTCGGGCCGCAGCACGGTCGAAGAACAATTTGTCACCGCGAAACTCGCGGCCGCCCTCAACGTCTCCGCCTCGCTGGTCAGTCGGGTGGGAGAGGGGGATGGCATCCTCGTTTCCGCCGACCGCAATCCAAACGTGCGCGGTGCGCTCATCACCGGTCTCATCACGTCGCTGCCCGAGCAAAAGCTCGCCGGACTTGCCGCCGCTATCGATGCGGGCAAAGTGAAGACCGTCATCTCGATCGGCGAAGACCTCACTGCCGCCGGCCTCACCACCGAGCAGTTGGCCAAGGTCGCCGTGATTTATATCGGCACGCATTTGAATGCGACGAGCGAAGCCGCGAAGGTGCTGATTCCTTCGCTCACGACTTTCGAAAAGTCCGGCACGTTGGTGAACCAGCAGTTCCGCATCCAGAAATTCGCCAAGGCTGTTCCACCGGCCGCGGGCACGACGGACGATCTTGTGGTTCTCAGCAAGTTGGTCGCCGCCGTCGGTGGCGCCACGCTCGCGACCGACGTCACTGGAATCTGGGCCACGATCGCAGCCGAAGTTTCGGCGCTTTCGACCATGACCTACGCTTCCATTCCCGGCACGGGTCTTTTGCTCGATGCCACGCCGTTTGCCGGCCTGCCTTTCGTCGAGGGTCAGACCCTGCACTTTGAACCGGCCGCCGCGGCCGCGACCACCGCCTGACCTGACGCGCTGCCATGATCGAACTCTGGTCCAATCTTCATCCCATCACTCAAGGCTTCATCAAGGGCCTCGCGGTCATCGCCGTGATCTTCCCGCTGGCCGGCGCCTGTTCGCTGGCTGAGCGCAAGGTCTCCGCGTGGATCCAGGGCCGTCCCGGTCCGAACCGCGCCATCGTGCCATGGGTCGCGTGGATCCCTTTTCTGGGCAAGTTCCTGCAGCGCCTCGGGGTGTTCCACTTGATGGCGGACGGCGCGAAGTTCCTCTTCAAGGAAGACCCGATCCCGGGCCAGGTGAACAAATTCTACTTCATCCTCGCCCCGGCGATTGCGATGATCCCGGCCCTCACGACCGTCGTGGCGGTGCCGTTCGGCGCCTACTTCGATGGTGCCGGCGAATTGGTGCCGTTAATGCTGGCCAATGTGGATGTCGGCCTGCTGGCCGTCTTCGCGGTTTCTTCGCTCGGCGTTTACTCGCTGATTCTCGCGGGTTGGGCTTCCAATTCGAAATACCCGTTTCTCGGTGGCGTGCGCGCCTCGGCCCAGCTCATTTCGTATGAGCTCTCGATGACCCTTTCGGTGCTGCCGGTTTTCCTCTGGATCAACGCTCCCGGTCGGGACGGCTCGCTGAGCCTCGTGCGGGTGGTGGAGCTGCAAAGCGGCGCTGGTCTGCAATGGGACAGCGTGTGGTTCGTCTTCACCATGCCGGTCTGCGCGATCGTCTTTTTGATCTCACTCTTTGCCGAAACCAACCGTCATCCGTTCGACATGCCGGAATCCGAGGCCGATCTGGTCGGAGGATTCCACACGGAATACGGCGCGTTCAAATGGTCGCTCTTCTTCGTGGCCGAATACGCGCACATGATCGTCGGCTCCGCCATCTTCACGCTCCTCTTCCTCGGGGGTTGGAATCTGTTGCCCGGACTGCCCATGGCCAGCTTGGCGGAGATGCTGGGCTTTGCCCATCTGCCGCTCGTGGTCGGCTTGGTTTCGATCGGCATCTTCCTCGGCAAGGTCATCGTCCTGATCTTTATCTTCATGTGGGTCCGCTGGACCGTGCCGCGTTTCCGTTATGACCAGGTCATGAAACTCGGCTGGCAACGTCTGCTGCCCATCGCCATCGCCAACCTGATCGTCTACCTCCTGGCGATCGCCTTTATTCAACCTACCGTCTGATCCCTCTCGCGCCATGGCCGTCATCCCTGTAGATCGCAAACCACTCACCCTCGCCGAACGGGCTTACCTGCCGCAGATCGCGAGCGGCATGAAGACCACGCTCAAGCGTTTGCTCAAGCCGGTTGAAACGCTGGAGTATCCCGAGGCGCGGCCGGAGATTCCGCCGGGTTACCGCGGGGTGCCGACTTTGGTGAAGGATCCCAACGGCCGCGAAAAATGCGTTTCCTGCCAGCTGTGCGAATTTGTCTGTCCGCCCAAGGCCATCCGCATCACCCCGGGTGAAGTGCCCGAGGGCAGCGGTCGCGAGCACGTCGAGAAAGGTCCGCAGGCCTTCGACATCGATATGCTGCGCTGCATCTACTGCGGCCTGTGCCAGGAAGTCTGCCCCGAGGAGGCGATCTTCCTGCAAAACCAATATTCCATGTCCGGTTACACCCGCGAGGAGATGGTCAACCACAAGGACAAGCTTTACGAACTCGGTGGCACGCTGCCGGATCAACATCACAAATGGGACAAAAAGAAGGCGGCCGCCGAACACGGCCACGCGCACTAAGCCCGGACGACCATGGCTGACACCCTGTTTTTCTTTCTCGCAACGTTCTTGGTGATATTTGCCGTGGGCGCCGTTCTGAGCCGCAATGTCGTCAACGCGGCATTGTGCTTCCTGCTCTGTTTGGTCGGTGTGTCCGGCCTCTTCGCCCTGCTCGAAGCCTACCTGTTGGCCGTGCTGTTGGTGCTGGTCTATGCCGGCGCCGTCGTCGCGCTGTTCCTCTTCATTATCATGCTGCTCGATATGAAGCACCCGACGGCGTGGAACACCAAGGGTTTCTCCATGATTTCCAGTGTGATTGCCTTCGGTCTACTCGTGACCGGGGTCGTGACCTTCGCCTCGCACGGCAAACTGGCCTCGCTGCCCATCGATCAGGTCCCGGCGGTCGGCGCCTCGCTCAATGGTTACGCTTACCAATTGTTCACCACCTACCTGCTGCCCGTGCAGGTCGTGGGTTTCCTGCTGCTGATCGCCATGCTCGGGGTGATCGTGCTCAGCAAAAAAATTGACGGAGTGGAGGACGCCTCATGATCACCGCCAGTCTCAACGCCTATATCCTGCTCAGCGTGCTGCTGTTTGCCATCGGCTTTCTCGGCGTGATCGTGCGCAAGAACACGCTCGCGATCTACATCAGCCTCGAGCTCATGCTGGTCGCCTCGACCCTCGCGCTGGTCGCCTTTTCCCGTTACAATGGCACGATGGACGGCAACGTCTTCGTGTTCTTCATTCTCACCGTCGCCGCCGCGGAAGTTGCGGTCGGTCTCGCCATCATCGTCGCCCTCTTCCGCAAACGGATGACCGTGCAGGTGGACGAGCTTAACGCCCTCAAGAACTGACGCCATGTCGCCTGTTCAACAAGTCCTCGCCATTCTTCTTCTCCCGCTCGCCTCGGCGGCGATCATCGCGCTTTTCCTGCGCCGGCAGGGCGCCATCGCCACCGCCGTCTCGGTCACCGCGGCCGCGGCGCTCGCCGGGCTTTCGCTCGGTCTGATCTCCAGTGGCGAACGCTTCACCGCCTCGATGGAGTGGCTGCAACTCGGCGGCCTGACGATTTCACTCGGTTTCAAATTCGATGATATCGCGGCGCTCATGCTCTTCGTGGTGAGCTTCGTCGGTTTTTTCATTCACCTGTTCAGCACGGGTTACATGCACGATGACAAGGCCCGGGCGCGTTACTTCGGCGGGTTGTCGATCTTCATGTTCTCGATGCTCGGCATCGTGTTCTCGGACAATCTGTTCATGATGTTCATTTTCTGGGAGCTCGTTGGTTTCAGTTCCTACCTGCTGATCAACCACTACCACGAGAAGCAGTCGGCCGCGGATGCGTCCAAGAAGGCGTTTATCGTCAACCGCGTGGGCGACTTCGGTTTCCTGCTCGGCATCATTCTTTGCTACTGGACCTACGGCACCGTCAACCTGACCGAACTCGGCGCCATCAGTGATGCCGGTGGTTTGGCTTACAGTCGGTTGATCCCGTTGCTCTTGTTCTGCGGTGCGGTCGGCAAGTCCGCGCAGATGCCCCTGCAAGTGTGGTTGCCGGACGCGATGGAAGGCCCGACCCCCGTCTCCGCGCTCATCCACGCCGCGACGATGGTCGCCGCCGGTATTTTCATGCTTTGCCGCATCGAGGTGCTGATGGTGCCCGAGGCGCTTAACGTTATCATGTGGGTCGGGACGATCACGGCACTTTACGCTGCGCTTTGTGCCATCGTCCAAAGCGACATCAAGAAGGTCCTCGCTTACTCCACGCTTTCCCAACTTGGCTACATGGTCGCGGCCTTCGGTCTCGGTTCCATGACGGTGGATCATAACGGCCACGAGATGCTGATCGCCGCCGGCGTCGGCGCCGCGATGTTTCACCTGACGACCCACGCCTTCTTCAAGGCGCTGCTCTTCCTCGGTTCCGGTTCGGTGATCCACGGCTGTCACCACGAGCAGGACATCTTCAAGATGGGTGGCTTGATCAAGAAGATGCCCGTCACCTTCATCACGTTCACGCTTGGCGTGCTCGCGATCATCGGCATGCCCGGGCTCGCCGGTTTCTTTTCCAAGGACGCGATCCTGCTCCTCGCTCACCAGAACAACCCGGCCGTCTTCGGCATTCTCGTTTTCACCGCGGTGCTGACCGCGTTCTACATGGTGCGCATGTGGAAGCTCGTTTTCTTCGGCACGACCCGTTCAGACAACGCAGCGCATGCGCACGAGAGCGGTTTCTCGATGACTCTGCCGCTCATGGTCCTCGCCGTGTTGGCTGTCACGGGCGGCTACATGGGAGTCTACGGCAAGTTGGCCGGTTCCTTGGCCGGCTTGATTCCGCACAGTGAAGCGGCCCACATGACGATCCTCGTCACGAGTCTCGCGGTGCTGGTGGTCGGTGCCCTCGGCGCTTGGTTCTTCTACAAGTCTGACGACATAGACACGCTCGAACTCAAGGCTACCGGCGTTTTCAAAACGTTGTCGGTGACCAAGGTCTCGTTCGATGCAGTTTACGATTACTACGTGGCCAAGGTGCAACAGCGCTTCGCCATGCTGATTAATTTCTTGGAGCAAATTTTTCTCGCGGGTCTCATCATCCGCGGTTTCGCCGGGTTGGTTGGCTTGCTGGGCTTGGGCGCACGTGCGCTCCACGTCGGCAGTCTCCACGCCTATGTTTATTGGTTCCTGCTCGGAGTGGTCCTGCTCTGGGCGCTGACCTCGGGAATGTTTTAATCTGCAATGAGCCAACTGCCCTTTGATCCCCTTTTGCTGGCCATCTTGAGCCCCCTCGCGGTGGCCTTGGCCATCGCGCTCGGCCTGCCCAAGCGTTTTTCCATCAAACTGGCCTACGTCGGCTTCGGCCTGCCGGCCCTGCTGGCGCTGCACACCTGGTATCACTTCCCGGCCAATGCCGGAGCGGATTATGCCTTTGCGACCACCTACTCAACGGGCCTCGACCATTTCGGCATCGCGCTGAAGCTGGGCCTGAACGGCATTTCGATGCCGCTCTTCGCGCTCGCCGGTATCGTCGGTCTGGCGGCCGGTCTCTACGCGATTCAATCCGGCGCAGAGCGGTTGGTGATTTACCTCATGCTGCTGCTGATCATGCAGGGCGGCCTGATGGGCGTGTTCGCGAGCATCGATGTGTTCTATTTCTACTTCTTCCACGAACTCGCGCTGATCCCAACCTTCATCATGGTCGGCATCTGGGGTGGCCGGGACCGCAACTATGCGGCCATGAAGATGACGATCTATCTGACGCTGGGCGCGATGCTCTCGCTGATTGGTCTGATCGCCATCTACGTGAAGAGTGGGGCCAACAGTTTTGATTTGATTACCCTGCGCCACGCGCTGGCGGAACAACCCCTGACCGGCAGCCTGCAGAAATACTGCTTCGGGCTGTTGATGTTTGGCTTTGGTATCCTTGTTTCCATCTGGCCGCTGCACACCTGGGCGCCCTTGGGCTACGGGGCCGCACCGAGCTCGGCCGCGATGTTGCATGCCGGTGTGCTCAAGAAATTCGGCCTCTACGGCTTGATTCAAATCGCGCTGCCATTGCTGCCTCTCGGGGCCAGCCAATGGGTCGGCACCCTCGCGCTGCTCGCCGCCGTCGGCAATGTGCTCGTGGTCGGTTTGATCACGATGGCCCAACGCGACCTCAAACAAATGGTCGGTTACAGCTCCGTGATGCACATGGGCTACGCCTTCCTGGGTATCGCCTGTCTCTCGAGCATGGGCGCGGGTGGGGTGGTGCTCCTGATGGTGGCCCACGGTCTTTCCGTTGCGCTGTTGTTCCTGCTCTCGACCAGCATTCATCACCGCACACACACCTTTGACATGATGGAGATGGGCGGACTCGCGCAAAAGACCCCCGTCCTCGCCGCGTTTTTCGTCGCCGCCACGATGGCCGGTATCGGCCTGCCGGGCTTCGCCAACTTCTGGGGTGAACTGACGATCTTCGTCGCCCTGTGGAATTTCTCTCACGTCTACACTGCGATCGCCATCGCTGGCATCATCATTTCCGCGATCTACGGCTTGCGCGCCGCGGCCCGAATCTTCTTTGGTTCGCCGACCGAGGCCCTGGCCAAGGTCACCACGGAACATCCCCCCGCCGATCTGAACTGGGGCGAGAAAATCCCTGCGATCCTCCTGCTCGCCACACTGCTTTTCCTCGGCTTCTGGCCGAAATCGATTTCCGACCCGGTTAATCATGCCCTGCATCCCGCCTGGCCTGCCGCCGGCGCGTTGCCATCCACGCTTGTCGCCAAGTAAGCCCCGCCGCCATGAACTTTGAACTTCTTCAGGCCGCCGCCGATTCCAACCAGTGGAGTGCCATTTTCCCCGAGATCGCCCTCGGCCTGCTGGCCTTGGCTCTGCTCGTCTTCGAGATCGTGCTGCCCAAGGCCCTGCACAAGAGCATCCCGGCGATTTCCATCGTTGGCCAGCTGACCCTGCTGGTCTGCCTGCTCTTCAGTTTCAACGCGCCCTATGTCGGCACCGAGACCTTCAACGGCCTCTTGCACCACACCCGGGACGGACAATTCCTGCGGGTCTTCTTCCTGCTGTGCTCGATCTTCGTCAGTTTGATCGCGACCGTCTCGCTCGCGAAACAAAAGGTGCCGCGTATTGAGTTTCATCACCTCGTGCTGGTGGTCAGTGCGGCCATGATGCTCCTCGCGCAGAGCAACCACTTCGTGATGCTGTTCGTCGCACTCGAGACCATCACGGTGGGGTTTTATATTCTGGTCAGTTACTTTCGCGCCAATCCGCTCACGCTGGAAGCCGGTTTGAAATACCTGATCATGGGCGCGCTCAGTTCGGGTCTGCTGTTATTCGGCATCGTGCTGCTCTACGGCGTGGCGGGAAACCCGTTGCTGCCGGATCATACCGTGGCCGGGATGAGTTTCCCGGAATTGCAAAAGTTCCTCGCGGCGAATCCGCATAACTTCCTCGCGAGCCTCGGCATCCTGTTGGTGCTCTCCGGCGTCGCTTTCAAGATCGGCGCGTTTCCGTTCCAGATCTGGATCCCCGATGTTTATCAAGGTGCGCCGACGCCCGTCACTGCATTCCTCGCCGTGGCTTCCAAGGCGGCGGGATTTGCCGTGTTGGTGACCCTCGTGACCTCGGCCTTTGCGCCCTATGCTTATTTGACGGTGCCCGTGCTGACCCTGATGGCGGGTGCCACCCTGATCTTCGGTAACATCGCGGCGTTGACCCAGCACAACGTGAAACGCCTGATCGGCTTGTCGGGGGTTTCCCATGCCGGCTTCCTCTTGCTCGGCGTCGTTGCGGCCATGTCCAATCCGTCCGCCCTTGGTGCGGTTTATTTCTATCTCTTCGTCTACCTGATCGCCTCCTTCGCCGTCTTCGGCGTGATGGCGCATGTGTCCGGTGCAAACGATGCCGAGCAGGAACTCGATCATTACTCCGGTCTGGCCAAGTCGCATCCGTTCCTCGCCCTTGTGCTCGCGATCGGGCTCGGTTCGCTCGCGGGTATCCCGCCGCTGGCTGGATTCATCGGCAAGTTGTTCATCTTTATCGCCGCCTTCCAAGCCGGCCTCTATCCGCTGCTGGCCATCGCCGTGATCGGCGTCGTGATCTCGATTTTCTATTACTTCGGTTGGATCAAAGCCGCGTTCTTCGACACCTGGCGGGCACCCCTGCTTGAAGGCGAGACGGATGACCGCCCCCAACCGACCGCGGTCCAATGGCCGCTGGGCCTGGCACTCGGCGCCCTCGCGGTCTTCACCGTGGTGCTGGGTTTCTATCAAGGCTGCCTCGGCGACTGGTTCCTGAACCGGTAATCTAGGGCGGGATCGCCGAATCCCGCCTTGGTGGACTTGTGGTATTCGAAGGCGGGATCAGCGATCCCGCCCTACATCTAGATTGCACGTGGACTAATTGTTTTGAGTTTGAAGCCACCCGCTAAACCCCGCTTCGTCTATTCACCATGACCCGCTTTCGGCCCTGTATCGATCTTCACGAAGGCAAGGTGAAGCAGATTGTCGGCGGCTCCTTGCGCGATGACGCCGCGGGACTGCGCACCAACTTTGAAAGCGACCAGCCCGCGGAGTATTTTGCCGGCTTGTATCAACGCGATGGCTTGACCGGCGGGCATGTGATCAAACTGGGTCCCGGCAATGACGACGCAGCCCGGGCCGCCCTCGCGGCTTATCCCGGCGGGATGCAGGTCGGTGGGGGCATCAATCTGGTGAATGCCCCGCACTGGTTGGCCGCGGGTGGGAGCCACGTGATCGTGACGTCATGGTTGTTTGATGCGGACGGGCACCTGTTACCCGAACGACTCGACGCCATGGTAGCCGAAGTGGGGAAGGATCGCCTCGTGATCGATTTGAGCTGCCGGGTAAAAGGCGATGGCTGGGTCGTCGCGATGAATCGCTGGCAGACCCTCACGGATCTGCCGATCACTGAGAAGACCCTGCAGGCCTTGGCCGGTTCGTGTGCGGAATTTTTGATTCATGCGGCGGATGTCGAGGGCAAGTGCGAGGGCATCGATACCAAGCTCGTGGAATTCATCGGCCGGCACTCGCCCATCCCCGCCACTTACGCGGGCGGCGTGAATCATTTTACCGATCTCGAAACCGTGCAGGACCTGAGCGGCGGCAAGGTTGATCTCACCATCGGCAGTGCCCTCGACATCTTTGGCGGCCACACGGTCCGCTACGCCGATTGCGTGTCGTGGAACCGGCGCGAGGCGCAAAACTAATTTTGTCTCCCAATCATGAAAACCTCCCCCAAGTCCAAGCCCCCCCGTCTGATCCAATGCGCCACTCCGTGGGGCATGGCCAATTATCCCACGGCCAAGAGCTCGTGGTCCCAAGCCCGGAGAATGAAGGCGATCAAAGCCGCCGGCTTCGATGGCATTGCGACTTATCCCGACGAGGAGACCAAGGTGCTCTGCGCGGAGCTCGGCCTCGAGCTGATGGGCGGGATGGACGGATCCGACGTGGCCAAGGCCAAAAAGGAGATGATCCGTCAGCGCGATCTGGGCGCGATTTATCTCAATATTCAATTGCTGGACCACGACACCGCTTTGCCCAAGGCGGCCAAGACGGCCGTGCAACTCATCAAGGCGGGTGAGGAAGTGGGCGTAAAACCGCATATCGAGACCCATCGCGACACGTCGACGGAGACGCCGGAGAAATATACCGAGATTGCGCGGCTCTTCAAAAAACTTACGGGCAAGTTGATGCCAACGACGTGGGATCATTCCCATTTCGCCATCGTGAAGCACGTCGTTCCCTCCAATTACGCGGAGCGGCTGCTGGCGTGGCCCAAGCTGATTCAAAATTCCAACATCTTTCACCTGCGGCCCTTCAATGGGCAGCATTGCCAAGTGCCGGTCACCAACGGGAAGGGCAAATTGACACCCGAGTTCGTCGATTACCTGCCCTTCGTCGAGGAGCTGTTTGTTTGTTGGCTGAAAGGCCCGCAACCGGCCGGACAACTCTGGGTGTGTCCGGAACTGGGTTACAGTCACGGCTACTACCTCAGCGGCCAGCCGCACCCGTGGGTGGATGCCCAAGTGGCCCGGAAGGAATACGCCAAGGCGTGGACCCGCGCGCTCAAGCGGATTTGAACAGATGACACTGTAGGACGGGATCGCTGATCCCGCCCTACAGCAAATCGGACATTTTGATGACCGTTTTCCGCCTTCATGCTTGGCGCATCGGCGGCTTTGCGTGAGAACTTAAGGCGCACCTATGAGAATTACCGGACTCGCCCTCGTCCCGCCGCCCACCGCCGCTGATCTACCCAAAGTCACCCCCGAATTACTGGCTTCGGTCCTGGCTCGTTATTCGCGGAGCAATGAGGGAATCGGGGCGATTCTCGACAAGGTCGACATCGCCAATCCCGATGCCTCGATTGACCGCATCCTCAAGTTTGTCGACTACGGGCACGCGTCCATCGGTGGCCTGACGGGCGGACTCGCGATCGCGCTCGATGATATCTCGATGTGGCTCGCGTATAAATTGTTTGAGATCGCCCAGATGGCCGACGGGCAGGAATCGAGCACGCGCTACATCACGATGGATCCAACCAATCTGCCGGGTGCCGCCGAGATCGGCATCCCCGAGGATTTGGTGCCCCGCTGGACCAGTTTGATGGAGAAATCCTTTGCGGCTTATTCAGCCGAGTATGCCCGACTGGATGCCCTCGGCACGGCCGAGCCCCAGCGCGTGCGGGTGCCGGAAAATGCGAAGCCTGCGGTGGTGAGCCGCATCCGCAAAAACTACGCGCTCGATCGCGCCCGCTACTTCATCCCGCTCGCCACCCGCACCAACGTCGGGCTGGTGCAGACTTCGCGCATGTGGGCGACCACCGTGAAGCATCTTGATTCGTTGCCCCATCCCGAGGCTCAGGCCGCTGCGAAATTGATCCGCGATGAATTGATCAAACAATCGCCGCGTTTGATGCGGCACAGCTATGCGGAGAAATCCTTTCAGGCCCAGGCCCAGCAGGAGTTGACCGCCAGTCTCAAGATGGGCTTGGCCCGCCTCTCGACTGCACCACTGGCTGATGAAGTCTGGGTGGATGTGGCGCGTTCCGCTCCGCCGTGGCTGGCGGAGGAACAACCCGTGGCGGAGGCGCTGCGTCACCGCGGCAACCGCTACGGCTACCAAGGCACCGCCACGCGCCGCATGCGGGTGGCCTTCGCTTGGAACAACATGGCGATCGCCGAGTTGCGTGATCTCAACCGTCACCGCACGGGTCACCGCTACACGCCGTTGATTCAAGCCGGTTTTTATCTGCCCGAGGAAATCAAGCATGCGGATTATCAGGCCTTGCTTGATGAACAGGCGGCCTTGACCAAGGAGTTGATGGAGCGGGATTCGTCGTCCTATGTCTACTCACTGTTGCTGGGGGCGCAGACGCCGTTTGAGCACAGCACGCATGCCGACAAGTTCATCTACGAGGCGGAACTGCGGACCGGGATGGGGGCGCATTTTCGCTATGCCGAGCATCTGAGTGCGGTTTTGAAGGAGTTTTTACAACAGGTGCCGGAGGCGCGGGAATGGGTGGTCGAAGGCACGGCTGAGCCGGAATAAAACATTGCCGCGATCTCGCCACTGGGTTGCAATCAACCCTACGCAGTTATGGGTATACCCTCCGCCACAATCATCTTGATATTGAGCGTGCTGATTTGGACTTCGGTTTCGGCAGGGATTCTCTCACCGGCCGACCAAAAAAGTGACCTGAAGGGAAAGCCTATGCGGTTTGCCGTTATGAAACCTGGCAGTGCCCGC
>Ga0222713_10003069_pt1 | contig 17473 bp, 14 predicted proteins | sample C33_649DmetaG_FD_165061 | JGI IMG/M metagenome (GOLD analysis project Ga0222713, IMG submission 165061) | Estuarine water microbial communities from San Francisco Bay, California, United States - C33_649D | ecosystem: Environmental > Aquatic > Marine > Unclassified | place: USA: California...
AAATCAACAGAAAGGTAGCGAACGGAAGCTTCTAATGCTGCCTTTGCAACACCCATAATGTTATAATGTGGAATATACTTTTCTGCACCGTAGTATGTTAATGTAAGCAAAGATGCATCATCATTCAAATATGGTTGAGCATATTTGCAAACTGCGATAAATGAATAACATGAAATATCCATCGTTAGAGCAAAGTTTTCGCGAGTGGTATCGTAAAAGTTACCCCTTAATTGGTTTTTATCTGAATATGCGATTGAATGCACAACAAAATCTAAATTTCCAACGCTCGAGTGAATTTCCTTAAATGTCTTTTCAATTGCTACATCTGTTGAAACATCACATTCTATAATAGTTTTAATGCCAAGTTCTTCTGCAATTGGTTGAATTCTTTTAAGAAGTGCTTCACCTTGATATGTTAATACCACTTCCGCACCGTTATCCACTAAAGATTTTACAATCCCGTAGGCGATTGACATCTTATTAGCAAGCCCCATAACGACACCCTTCTTACCTTTCATCAAATTAGACATACAAAGAAAAACTTTAAAAATTTTAATAACACACTAGTTTATAATAAATGATGATAAGTCAAGGTTTTTTTAGAATGTTGGTTTTGGTGTAGTTTTGGTAGAGCTCTTCAAGTTTTTTTATAGTACCAATTTCTTTGATACCTTGTACAGCAATAAAATTTGAATCAAAAGTTAAAATTTCTACTTGTGGCAATTGTGAAATATTCACAACAATATCTTTTTGAATATTGCCAAAAGCAATTTTTTTAGATAAATCAACACAATACCTCTCGTATACATTAAACTTCACCATTTTCTTTAAAATACTTTTCCAATATTATTTGAATTTCCATCTTGCTTAAACTTCGCACACCTGCTGTTGAATTAACAAATTCCGAAAAATCAATTTTTTGTAAAACTTCTTTAACACCTTTTTTGCTTTCCTTACAAAAATAAGTACTATTTGGGTTATAATCTGTTCCATTAAGAACCTGCCCTGCCCTGCCGCCAACCCTGCGAATTGCAAATTCTGCCTCTTCTTTTTGAACAAACTCTATATAATTTGATACATGATTTTTATAAATAAGGCGAGGTTTTTCTAATTTTTTCCAAATTTGAAAAACACACGGAACATCGTATTCAGATCCATTTAAAAGAAAGGAATTTTTAGGAAGATCAAAATCTTCCACTAAACCAAAATTACTACTAAGACGGTTTTGAACGGAATACTTTCTAAAGGTTTTTGGTAAAATGAATGCAATAATTTCAGTATTTTGAAAAGAAGCTGCATGGTTAAAAAATTTTATTGCAAGGCTTGAACACCGCCCAAACGGAGGGTTTCCTATTACAATAATTTTGTCGTCAATAGATGGTTTATATGTAAAGAAATCTTGTTTTTTTATGAAGTCATATTCCGGAGTAATATCAATTGCATCAATATTTGATATCCCGATTTCCCTTAAAATGTTAACAAAAACACCAGCACCTGCTGATGGCTCAAGAAATGTGTAATCTTGATTTTTTATAGTTTGTTGGAGTTGCTTCACACAAAACCTTGCAACGGTAGGATTGGTGTAGAATTTATCATGATGGCTTTTTTTTATTATGATAGTATTTTTCATACAACACTATGCGTGTTTTTGATAATTATTTCAAAAGATTTTACCGCATCAAGTAAATCATCAATCTCAACATTCAAGGGAGGCATTAAATAAAGAGTATTACCTATTGGGCGCACCCACAACTTTAATTCTTTTGTATTTTCGTAAATGTATGCTTTAATATCTAAGTTTTTTGCGTTAATTTCTATAGCAATAATTGCACCCAAAACTCTCGCTTCTAAGTGAAGACTCTTGTGAAGTCTATCTTTAACATTTGTAAAAATATCTGTAATTTTACAAATGTGAGCAGGATAGTTGAAATCATTAAATATATTAAGTGATGCAATACCGGCAGAACATGCAAGAGGATTTGCCATAAATGTTGGTCCATGTTTAAAGTAACCATCTGTACAAATTGTTGAAAATATATGTTCGGTAGTACATGCTGCCGCAAGGGAAATATGTCCACCAGAAAGTGCTTTTCCAAGTGTTATAATATCAGGTGCAATTTCTGCATGATCAAATGCAAATCTACGACCAGTTCTATAAAAACCCATAGCACATTCATCGCAAATGAACAGGATATCGTACTTTTTAATCAGGTTAAATATATCTCTTAAAATTGCCGAACTATACATTTTTATACCTGCAGCACCCTGCACTAGGGGTTCGATTATTGAACAAGCAATTCTTTTGTGGTTTTTTTCTAAAAAGAGTTTAAATTCATGCATCTCTTCTGCATTGCATGGTAATTTAACATTTAAAACATTATTTGTGTAGGAAGATATATATGAATTTTCATCGCTTGAAAGCGAAGATGCCATAAATGTTTCTCCATGGTAACAACCTGAAAATGTTAAAACATGGGTTTTTTCATACTTATTTAAAGATTGCCAGTATTGTAACGCCATTTTAATGGATACCTCAATTGCAACAGAACCTGAATCACAGAAAAAAGTTTTTTTAAATTGACCAAATGAAAAATTGTGTAATTCTTGTGCTAAAGTTTCCGCATAATTATGAGTAATACCAGCAAACATTACATGAGGCATTGCATTTAGGCATTTTTTCATGTTGGAAATAATTTTTGGGTGATTATACCCATGGCAAACAGACCACCAACTTGCAATACCATCGAAAATTTTAGTTTTATTTTCATCGTAAATAAAAGACTTCGATGTTCTTACAATATTGATGCGAGGAGTTTTATCTTTTATACTCCAATATGGAGGCCAAACATTATTCTGCATATCTAGTTTTTGTTTCTTTGATTTGCTTTGGAAATTTTCTCAAGAGAAAAGTTGTAAAATTTCTTAGAAATATATTTATTTCTTTCATAACTCACCAAAGCAACAAGCAACATGTACCAAATGGCAAAAACCGAAATTACAAAATATAACCAAAAAATCCAGGATACAAAAAAATAAACTTTTCCAATAGCAGTATTATAGTACAATTGATACGTTACAACAAAAGCACGATGTATTGTAATCGCTAAAGCGTACATCTCTATGCTTTTTCTGCTTCATCAAGAATTCTGTCAACCACTAAACCGGTTCCCGCAGGTATAATTTTACCCATAACAACATTTTCTTTAATACCAGATAGTTTATCAACTTTGCACGATATTGCAGCATCTGTAAGAACTTTTGTTGTCTCCTGGAATGAAGCTGAAGATATAAACGAATCTGTTTGTAATGCAGCTTTTGTAATACCTTGCAAAATATGCTTAGCAATAACTTTTCTACCTTTGTTTTGCTCAATTTCACGATTAATTTTCTCAAGCTGTCCGCGAGAAATCTTTTGAAATTTAAAGAGGTTGGAATCACCAGAATCAACTACTTCACATTTTTGAAGCATATATCGAATGATAACTTCAATATGTTTATTGTTAATTTTTACACCTTGCAGTTTATATACAGATTGTATTTCATCAATCATGTACTCAATAAGAGCATCAAGACCGTTAATTTCTAATATATCATAAGGATTTTTTTCACCAATTACAATAGTTTCACCCTTTAAAACATGTGAACCAATATGAACTGCAATTCTTGCATTACCTTGTGCAGAAATGTTAATAATTTCACCGGTTTCGTTGTCTTTTATGGAAATTTTCTTCTTTGTTTTAAAGTTTTTAATTTCCATAATAACGCCATCAAATGGAGATATTACTTCAGGGTTTTTTGGTTTTCTTGCCTCAAAAACATCGACAACTCGTGGTAGACCACCGGTAATATCTTTTGTTTTTTGCGCAGACATAGGTAATTGTGCGACAAAATCACCAATATTTACAATATCACCTTCGTGCAAGGCAACTTGTGCTCCAACTGGAAGATAGTAAACTGCGTCATGACCTGTATCAGTTTTAACAATTGCACCATTAACTTCAAATTTCATGGCAGGATGAATTGAAGACTCAACAATTGTTTTAATTGATATACCTGACGATTCATCATAATTCTCATGATATGAAAGACCGCGAACGAAATCTGTAAACACAATTTTTCCTGCATACTCAGATACAATTGGAACGGAGTGAACATCGTGCGTTGCAATTGTTGTACCTTTTTTAATTTGCTGCCCTTCATTTATTAAAAGTTTTGCCCCGTAAGGAATTTTGTACTTATTAACACGAGAGTTCTTATTTACAACAGAAACATGCGCAGAGTTTGTAATCACAATTTTCTCACCAGCAGAATTCGTGACAAATTGGATATTTTCAAATACTACATCACCATCGTATTCAGATTCTATAAGAGGTTTTTGCATACTTCTTAAGGCAACACCACCGGAGTGAAATGTTCTCATCGTCAATTGTGTTCCAGGTTCACCAATTGACTGTGCAGCAATAATTCCAACTGCCTGACCTATTGATATATAACTACTTGAGGAAATATCTTTACCATAGCATTTTGCACAAACGCCTTGTTCTAAAATACATTTGATTGGCGTTCTTACAAAGACCTGATTAATTTCAGCATCAACAATCGCTTGAGATTTTTCAAGAGTAATCATTTCTCCTGCTTTTACAATCGTGCTTCTATCATGGATAATATCTCTTAGTGCAACACGACCATAAGATAACACTCCCGCAGATTCTACAATTTTTCCATCTTGAAATTTTGATTTCAATTCAAGACCTTCTACAGTTCCGCAATCATCTTCAAGAACAACACAATTTTGTGCAACATCAACAAGCCTTCTTGTTAGATAACCAGCGTCTGCTGTTTTAAGTGATGTATCGGCAAGACCTTTTCTTGCACCATGTGCAGAATTAAAATATTCACCAACTTTTAACCCTTGTTTAAAGTTAGATAGAATAGGTGTTTCAAGAATTTCACCAGATGTTTTAACCATCAAACCACGCATACCGGCAAATTGTTTCAGCTGTGTTACCGAACCTCTTGCACCAGAATTTATTATACTATAAACGGTGTTGATTTTTGATGTATTGGAGTTTTTTTGAAAACCGATCATCATATCATTTGCAATTTGCTCCGTACATTCGTGCCAGATATCTGTTACTTTGTTATATTTTTCACGAGCTGTGATGTAACCCTCGGCAAATTGTTTTTCATATTGTTCAACTTTTTTGGTAGCCTCAGCAACACGCGATTCTTTTGTTTGCGGAACTAGGATATCATCCTTGCCAACGGATATACCAGAAGTTGTAGACCATCTAAAACCAAGACGCATTACATTATTTGCATACTCCGCAAGAAATCCCTGTGAAAAATTTGCATTAACAGCTCTTAAAAGATCGGCAATATCACTTTTTGTAAAACATTTATTAAAAAATGAAAATGGTATTTTTGTTTGCTGACCCAAGATGGAATAAAGTTTAACACGACCAGCAACTGTTTTAAATTCTTGAATCTTGCCTTCGCTTGATTGTAAAAATTTTATTTCAGAGTTAATTTTAATTTGTCCACAATCCAAAGCTTTGTCAATTTCATCAACAGATAAAAATTTGATTGGGCATTTTTGCAGATCTTCAGCAAGATGGGTCATATAATAAATTCCAAGCACGACGTCTTGTGTTGGCACAATAATAGGATCACCACTTGAAGGGCTTAACGTGTTGTTTGTAGACATCATCAAAACTCTAGCCTCCATACGAGACTCAATTGAAAGAGGAACATGCACCGCCATTTGATCACCGTCAAAATCTGCATTAAAAGCAGGACACACAAGCGGATGTAACTGTATTGCTTTTGTTTCAATTAATACAGGTTCAAATGCTTGAATACCAAGCCTGTGCAGTGTTGGAGCTCTGTTTAGCAAAACCGGATGATTTTTTACAACCTCTTCAAGAATTTGCCACACAATTGGGTCCTTGTCATCTATTAAATCTTTTGCAGCTTTAATAGATTTTGTAATACCATAAAGTTCAAGTTTAGAATATATAAAAGGTTTGAATAGTTCAAGAGCCATAATTTTTGGCAAACCACACTGGTAAATTTCAAGACTTGGACCAACAGTAATTACTGAACGACCGGAGTAATCCACACGCTTACCTAGAAGATTTTGCCTAAATCTACCTTGTTTTCCACTTAAAATAGAGCTAAGGGATTTAAAGACCCTCCCGCTTGCATTGGTAATTTTTGTGCGTCTATCGTTATTGAAAAGAGCATCAACAGATTCCTGAAGCATACGCTTTTCATTTTTTATGATGATATCTGGCGCATCAAGATCAAGCAATGTTTTTAAACGATTATTTCTGTTAATAACCCTTCTGTAAAGTTCATTTAGATCGGATGATGCAAACTTTCCGGTATCAAGCATAACGAGTGGACGCAAGTCCGGCGGTAGTACTGGAATGATATCAAGCACCATTAATTCCGGCTTGTTATTTGACTGAATAAAATCATTAATAATGTTAATTCTTTTAATGATTGAATTTCGCTTAATCAAAGAAGATGTTGATCTTAGTGCATCTAACGATATCTCTTTTTCTTTCTGTAAATTAATTGATGCTAAAAGAGTTTTGATTGCCTCCGCACCAATACCAACGGTAAATGTGTCTTCGCCGTACTTATCAAGAGCATCTTCATATTCAGATGTAGTCATTGTCGTAGACTTTTGTAGCGGTGTATTACCAGGATCTACAACAATATACTTATTAAAATGAATGACATTCTCTACCTCTTTAAGTTGTACATCAAGCAGTATTGCAATTCTTGATGGCAAAGAGTGTAAAAACCATGTATGCACAACCGGAGAAACAAGCTTAATGTGTCCCATGCGTTCGCGGCGAACTGAAGATTTGGTCACCTCAACTCCACATTTTTCACAAATAATTCCTTTGTATTTTATTTTGCGATATTTTCCACAAAGACATTCGTAGTCCCTAATAGGACCAAATATTTTTGCACAAAAAAGACCGTCTTTTTCAGGCTTATATGTACGATAATTGATTGTCTCGGGTCTTGTAACTTCACCATAAGACCATTGAAGAATGTCTTCAGGTGTTGCAATGCTGATTTTTACACTATTAAAGGTGTTTTTATCAAAGAATTCTCTCGGTGTAATTTCGGACATAGTAATATAAAATTATTTATTGTTCCACGTGAGCATTTTCAACATACTCAAGCTCAACATTTAAACCCAATGAACGCAACTCTTTTAGCATTACATTACAAGATTCTGGCGTTCCATGTTTAAAAGTATAGTCACCCCTAACAATAGAGGTATACATAGCAGATCGACCATGTATATCATCAGATTTTACAGTGAGCATTTCTTGTAAAGTGTAAGCGGCACCGTAAGCTTGCAACGCCCAACATTCCATCTCTCCAAATCTTTGTCCACCAAAATATGAACGACCACCCAAAGGTTGCTGTGTAACCAAACTGTAAGGACCAACAGATCTTGCGTGTACTTTAGCCTCAACAAGGTGGTGGAGTTTTAGCATGTACATCACACCAACTGTAACATCTCTGTCAAACTTTTCACCAGTTAAACCATCATACAATGCAAATTTACCAGTTCTGTTAACGCCCAGCGTTTCAAAGATTTTTGAAATATTATCATCAGAAACAGACTGAAATGAAGATGTCGCAAGTTTAACACCATTTTTCCACTTTTGTACAGTTGATTGAAAATCAATATCCTTCAGATCTTTTAGCTTTTTAATGTCATCTTTTTCTCCAAGAGATTTTTCCAAAAGTGATACAATGTCTTCTTTTGTCTTTTTTTCTTCTAGCATTTCATTAATCTTAGCACCAAGCATTCTTGAAGCCATACCTAGATGAACTTCCAATATCTGACCAATATTCATACGATTTGCTATCCCTAGTGGATTCAAAACAATATCTACCGGTGTACCATCTTCAAGGAAGGGCATATCCTCTACTGGTAACACAACAGAAACTACACCTTTGTTACCATGTCTACCGGACATTTTATCACCAGGTTGCAACTTCCTTTTAATTGCAATATAAACTTTAATAGATATCAACACTCCGTTTGGAAGATCATTACCATTAATAATGTTTTCTATTCTACCCTGACACTCTCTTTTGTTATCTTCTATATGATTAGAGTATAAATTTTTTAGATTTCCAAGAATTGATTGGTTATCATCGCCACTTAAAGTAAACTTAAGTTTGTCTTTAAGGGAAATTTTTGACAATTCCTCTGAACTCACTTTTGCGTTCAAGTTTTTAACTTTGTGTGTTGCAATTACAATATTTTTTAGTATTAAATCGTCAACAAGATTATTAAATGTATCTTCGATAACATCATTTTTTTTATCAAATTCTGCTTTAATTTTTGCAATTGATAGAGCATCTATTTCTTTTGCACGCTCAACCTTGTTAACACCATTTTTTGTAAATATTTTAACATCAACAACGGTCCCACTTACACCAGGAGGTACAACCAATGAAGTGTTTTTAACTTTACTATTACGCTCTCCAAATATCGCCTTTAGCAACTTTTCTTCTGCAGTAAGAACATCTTCATTTTTTGGAGTTACCTTTCCTACTAAAATATCACCAGGCTGAACATACGCACCAATATTAACAACTCCCGATTCATCAAGCTTCGCAAGAACAGCATCGGATATATTTGGAACATCTCTCGTAATTTCTTCAGCACCAAGACGTGTATCACGAACTGTTGCTTCAAATTCTTCAATGTGAACAGATGTAAAGATATCAGATTTTGCAACTTTTTCAGAAATTACAATCGCATCCTCAAAGTTATAACCATTCCAAGAAGAAAAGGCTGCTAAAAGATTTTGACCAATAGCTAATTCACTACCTTGCGTACTAGGACCGCTGGCTAAGATATCACCTTTATTAACATATTGACCAATTGTAACAAGTACATTGTGGTTGAAGCATGTACTTTGATTTGTTCTATCAAACTTGTGAATTCGATAAACATCACAAGGTTGTTGTGGATTGTTAGTTTGAACCACAATAAAACTACTTGTAATATCACAAACTACACCGGAATTTTTTGCGAATACTGAAACAGTTGTACTTGAGATAATGTCTCTTTCCATTCCGGTTCCAACAATCGGAGACCTTGGGCTTACCAAAGGTACAGCCTGTCTCTGCATGTTTGCACCCATTAATGCACGCGAAGCATCATTACTTTCAATAAATGGAACCAAAGCTGATGCAACGGATATAATTTGTTTTGGATTAACCTCAATGTATTCAACATCACTTGCGTCAACCATTTTAAAATCACCATTGACACGACATCTCACAAAGCCAGATTTCAAAGCATTTGTTTTTAAATCAACAAAATTTTTATCGGTTTCTACAATTTTTTTATCATACTCTTGAATAGAATCAAGATACTCAATTTCATCCTGAATCTTACCATTAACAACTTTTCTATATGGAGTTGTGATAAATCCATAGTGATTCACTTTCGCATAAAGAGCAAGTGTGTTGATTAGACCAATATTTGCACCCTCAGGTGTTTCAATTGGACATATTCTACCATAGTGACTGTAGTGAACATCACGAACCTCGAATCCTGCTCTGTCTCTGTTTAAACCACCAGGACCTAATGCCGAAATTCTTCTTTTGTGCACAATTTCAGAAAGAGGATTTGTTTGGTCTGCAAATTGTGAAAGTTGCGACAATAAAAAGAAATCTCTTACATCAGATGAAACAATTGACGCAGATATAATATCAGACGGCATTAAAGATTCCGGTGTTCCAGAGTTCATTTTTTCAACACACGAACGCGATAGCTTCAATAATGCATTTTTAAACACATTACCAAATAATTCGCCAACACCACGTACTCTACGATTTTTTAAGCTATCAAGATCTTGAACTGGCAAATTATGTAGTTTTAAATTTAGAAGTTTTGCAACTGTATTCTTTACATCCTCAGATGTAAGACATGTTGATTCAATGTTTGTATTAAACTCTAAATTAATTTTGTACCGTCCAACAACAGATAGATCGTACGATGTTTGACTTGCAAAAAATTTTTCAAAAGATGGTACAACATCTTCGTCTCTTATCACAACGCCAGGTCTTACAGACTTTAATATGTAACGCATAGATCCTTCTGGAGTCTCTATGTATTTCTTAACAAAAGAAATAATTTGAGAGTCGTGCGATTCGGAATTATCTATAATAGAAACTTTTGCATTGCTTTGTAATAAAACATCTAAAATGCTTTTTGTAAGAATTGTGCCAGACTCAATGTCAAACCCATTAACACTCACATCATGACTAACCACGCAACCAATAATGTCATCAGCCCTTATATACAAAGATGTATATTTACTATGTAAGGACTGCTTGTTTTTAGTACCAGCACTAATAACAAGCTCTCCTTGGTCATTAAATAGGTCCATAGTAATCGATTTACCAAACTGATTAGGGGAAACCTTTACATTTCCAGAACCAAGCTCAACTACAATTGATTTACAAAATAAGTTAACTATCTCAACTTGAGACATACCAAACGAAGAAAGTAAAAAAGCAGAATGTATCTTCTTCTTGCGATTAATACGGAAGTATAGCGTACCCTTAGTGTCAAATTCAAAATCTATCCAATTACCTCTGTAAGGAATAATGGAAGCCGTATAACCAAAAGATCCTCTTTGCAAATCTTTTTCAAAAAAAATACCAGGAGATCTATGTATTTGAGACACAATAACCTTTTGTATGCCATTTAAAATAAATGACCCAACATTAGATGACATTAAGGGAATATCACAAAGCAGCACCTCTTGTTCTTTGATTGACGAAACTTCAGATACACCCGTTGACTCATCTATCTCGTAATAAAACATTCTTAGTGTAACATACAAAGAAGAAGCATATGTAAATCCCCTGTCAATACACTCTTGTTCTGTATATTTTGGTTTGGTAATCCGATGAGAAAGATACTCAATTGAAAGAGAGCCAAATGTATCGAATACAGGAAATACAGATTTCAAAATAGACTCCATTGAAATATCACGGTAAAATCCATCAAGACTATCATTCATCTTGAAAAAGTTCTCGTAGGAACTTTTTTGAAATTCAAGTAACGAGGAAACAGTACCAGAATAAAAATTATAGGAGTCTAGGTTTATTCTTTCAATCATCAGATTATGCAAAATTTTATCGTTAAAAAGGCAAATGCTTCACGCTTGCACATACTATTATTGCAATTTGATTTTTGCACCAGCTGCTTCAAGTTTTTTCTTAATATCTTCGGCTTCTTCTTTTGATACGCCTTCTTTAAGTGTTTTTGGTGCACCATCAACAAGATCTTTAGCTTCTTTTAAACCCAAACCTGTAATTGCACGCACTTCTTTAATTACATTGATCTTGCTTTCACCAGCAGAATCCAAAATAACTGTGAATTCGGTTTTTTCCTCAGCAGCTGCAGAAGCAACAGGTGCTGCAACAGAAGAAACTGCAGCAACAGGTGCTGCGGATACACCCCATTTTTCTTCAAGAGTTTTTACAAGCTCAGCAGCCTCAAGAATTGTTAACGAAGAAAGTTGATCAACGATTTTTTGTAAATCAGCCATATTTATATAAAAAAGTTATTATTTTGATTTAAAATTACTACTAATTACGCGACCAATTGCAGTTGGACAGTACAGCAAAGAGTAAGCAATTTTTGTTGGAAGAGACTGTATAACAGAAAGTAATGAAGCACGAATAACCTCCATACTTGGCATTGTTGCAAGAGATTTAATATAATCTGCACCATAAAATGCTTTTCCATCTGATACACCAACTATTTTCATTCCAGAATTTTCGTCCTTTGTATGCGAAACAAGTATTTTAGCAATACTCACAGGATCATTTGCGAAAATGGACATATTTTGACCAGATAGCGATTCACAAACTACAGTGTGTTTTGTGCTTTTGATTGCTATCTTGTTTAAAGTATTTTTTACAATAAGAGCAGAGCCATTCACATCTGATATTTGTTTTCTTATTGTATTGCTTGAGTTTGATGGTAAACCAGAAGTATTAACAATAAAAATATAGTCGTGAGAAATATATTTATCTCTCAGTTGCTCTACTAAACCAAATTTTGAGTTTTTATCCATAATCTATATGCAACTAGTTCGTCTTTAAAATATATATATTTTTGAATGTCAAGTTTTTTATAAAAAAGAAGGAGGAACTTTTAAACTAAAACCAGACATTGTTGTAGAAATATTCAGTCTGAGTATATATGAACCTTTTAATGTTGAGGGTTTTGCCTGCTTTATTGAGTGCAGTAATTCTTTTATGTTTTCAACAATTTTGTTGGGTTCAAAATTTACTCTTCCAACAGATACTCTTACAACTGGATCTTTTCCTGTTCTATATTCAATTTTTCCACCAATAAATGATTTTACAGCTTCAGAAACATCTTGAGTTACTGTACCAAGTTTTGGATTTGGCATTAAACCACGAGGACCTAAGGCCTTACCAAGTGGTGTAAGTTTTTTCATAATACCTGGAGTGGCAATACATTTATCAAAATCCATAAAACCATTTTTAACACGGTCAATGAGTTCATCTCCGCCAGCTTCAATTGCACCAGCACTTAGAGCTTTCTTTGCATCATCACCTTCAGCAAATACAATGACTCTGACAGTTCTTCCTGTACCATGTGGTAGTGTTACGGTTGATTTTACAACTTGTTCACCCTTTGTTGGGTCAACACCTAAAAGAATATGAGCATCAACAGATTCACTAAATTTTGCAGGTGCTTTTGATGAATAATCTTTCAAAAAAGCAACAGCTTGATCCAAGGTAAACTCTTTTTGGATATCTCCACAACTTTTTAAGTATTCCCTGATACGCTTCGATTGTTTCATAAATACATTAACTATTATAATCTACTGTAATTCCCATTGACATTGCCGTTCCAGCCATTGTTTTAACAGCAGCATTAAGTGAGTTTGCTGTTAAATCTTTAATCTTAACTTTTGCAATTTTTTCAAGTTGAGATTTTTTAATGGTTGCAACAATATTTTTACCCGCTTCTTTTGAGCCGCTTTGTAAGCCTAATTCTTGAAGAATCATGTAAGATGCAGGAGGCGTTTTAATTTCAAGTGTAAATTTTTTGTCCTTATAAAAAGAAATAATCACAGGAACAGGGCCGGACATTTTAGAAGTCTGTTCGTTAAATGTCTTACAGAATTCCATAATGTTTAGACCTCTCTGACCAAGTGCAGGACCGATAGGAGGGGCAGGGTTGGCTTTTCCTGCCTGTATAATTAACTTAAAAGAACCATCTGGTTTTTTTGCATTCATTTTGTATTACCAAAAAATTACTTAATAATTTCAACATCACTAAAATTCGCCTCAACAGAGGTTTCTCTATTAAACACAGAAACCGAAATTTCAAGTGAAGATTTTTCTTTGTCAACACCAACAATTGTACCTTTGAAGTCTTTAAACGAACCTGATATAATTTTGACATCCATACCAATTTCAAACGCAATTGAATCAGTTTTTCCTTCGGAAGACTTCATCATTGTTGCAAGCATCTCCTTGTACTCTCTTTCAGTCAAAGGCTGCGGCGTACTTGCTTTTGGAAGAAAGCTGATGATCAGCTTATTACCAGCACCAGATCCTGACATTTCATTAATTACTGACATTGAAAGTTCGTTGACTTTCATTTTCACAAAAACATATCCACTGCAAAGAACTTTACTTTTTGGTTTTGCCGTTCCATGTTTTGCAACCTCTACCGAAGGCACATTGAAGTCTTCGAATAAATCACTAGCATTTTTTCTTACTGCAATTCTTTTAATGTTCTCTACAACGGATTTTTCCACACCAGAACGCACTTGTAGTACATACCAAAACGCACCATCATTTGCTTTTACCGCTGTTGACATACAAAAACTTTACATATAAAGCTCCCATTGAACATAAATAATTATTTTGTCAAGAATATTTTATCAATTAATAATAAATTTTATTTCTTGATATTCAAAACTATTTAAAATAGTCCTGTAGGATAAATTGATAACTCACCATGCAGTATATTGCACTTTTACTTGCATTTTTATGCGAAATAACAATTCGTCCGGCATATATCGTTTCAACTATTACAGTTGAAACGATTACAATCGTCTACTTTATTATATTATTACGTACTCAAAAAAATGTTACAGTTTTACTACCTGCTATATTAATATGTATAGCAAATTTTATTACTGGCAAAGTTTTAGGATTGCAATCAACTTTATTGATGATTGTAATATTTTTATATTATCATATATTTGTTAACAACCAGCGCAGATTGCAAAGCACTTTGCACACAAAACAGAAATTTAGTATGAAACAATCTGTATCAATTTTTTCTTTTCTTTTTGGAATCACTACAGTCATGAAAGCACTTATACTTCATTTATTTGGATACAATGTATTGTTGACATCTGAATTTTTCTATTTTTTACTTAACACCTTTATTTTTGTCACTCTTGCGTTATGCATATAACACTATTTCTAGTAATCATATACACATTTTTTTCTAAAACATTTGCCTTAACACATCCATCTTGTATTAAGGAAGTAGAACAGCATGCAAACAAAACAACCAAGATCACCAAACTGCAGGAAAAGCCAAAAATTGATTTTTCAAATAAAAAAGTTCTGAAACAACAAACCAAGGAACATCGTCAATATATTTACAAAATATTAATTGAAAATAAAATATCACCACAGATAGCAAAATATGCTAAAAAATTAAATTTTATTGAAAGACCTACGGTAGAATCTAAAAACCAACCTGAATTCACTTTTACTCTTGAATCGTATATATCAAGATTTATTAAAAGAACACCAAGTGCCAAAAAGTTTTTGGAAAACAATCTAGAGGCATTCCTTGGGGCTGAAAAAAAATATGGAGTAGATAAAGAAGCTGTTGTTGCTCTTATGTTAATAGAATCCAATTTAGGTGGCAATAAAGGTAAGCTGAAGATTCTCGATGCTCTTTTTACAATGTCTCATCCATATAACAGCTCAAGAAATGCTTTTTTTACAAATGAGCTTATTGCAACATTTAAACTACTGTCTTCAAACAACTACTACCTTCGCAGCAATACAATGGGTTCTTGGGCAGGTGCAATGGGATATATACAATTCATACCGTCATCAGTGTTAGCATATGCAACAGACGGCAACGGTGATGGAAAAATTGATATCATTAATAACAAAGTTGATGCAATATATTCTGCAGCGAATTATCTTAAAAATGCAAAATGGCAAAATGGTAAACCGATTGTACAGGAGATTCCTAAATCACAATTAAATAATATTGATTTATGTAAGGATCTTAACAAACCATACCAAGATGGCACATTGGTGCTTGCAGAAATAAAACCGGAAGAAAGATATTTTATTACCTATGGAAACTACAATGCATTACTTCGTTGGAATAAAAGTTTTGTATTTGCTTATACAGTACAATTAATTATGGATAAGCTAAAGAAAGTATGAAAATACTACGCATCACACCGGTAATTTTATTATGTATTGCAAACCAGTCTGTGGCAATTACCTTAGATGAAGCAATAACAAGTATCCAGAGACAGCAAAATGTACATGAAGTTGTTCTGGAGGATTTATCATACAAATCGGACATTGCCTCTGCAAAGCAAACAGTAGATCAATTCCTTCCAAATCCTTATCTATTTTATAATTATACAAAACCGGGGGACCCTCGCTTTGCGTCACCACTACCACAGGTTAATGAAGGATTTCCTACTAGATTTGTTACCGGTCTTGTTCAAAAAAACTATGGGATTGCGGTAGATTATAACATAGTTGCTTTACCGCAATTAATTAAAAAAGTACAATCAATCAGTGTTGCCAAGGCTGCAGCATTCACAAGCACGGAACATAAAAAAAATGAATTCTTTTACATTCTTGCACAAACTTATATTGAATTATATCGCACAGAAGCAACATTAAATTTGCAAAAGAAAATTTTTGAAGCAGCAAAAGGTAGGTATGAAGAGCTTAAAACACTGTTTGCATATGGCAGAGTTTCTAAGTCCGATATGCTAAGAGCATATTCCGATTTCTTAACATCTAAAATGAATGTTGAGAAATATCAAATATTGTTCAAGGAAGCACAGGATAGATATAAAGTCAAATTTTTAGTACTACACACAGATTTATCACTCCCAGAAGCAAGTTTAAGTGATATTGCTCCAAACTTGCAAACACTTAAAGAACAGGTAAAAAATAATTACGCAATACAGAATGCAAATTATACAGCACAAAGTTATAAAAATGAGTCACAAATCAATAAACTTGCTCTTTTACCAAAAATAACAGTCGGGTATAGATATGCTCTTACACAACCGGATTACCACTTATCAATTCCAAATTATAAACAGGGTACTTTTGTAATCAATGCAACAATTGATTTATTTAACATCACAAATTACATTGGTGGTAGAAAGTATACAATAGAAGAACAAAAGAAAAAAACCGAAGCAAAAATTTTAACAAAAAATTATATTGCAGAAGTTGAAGCACTATGGAATGACACAAAATATCAAGAAGAATTAATAGAAATTCTCTCGCAAGTAGTAAAAAATGCAAAAGAAGCACATGCAATAACAAAGCAAGAAGTTAGATCTGGCACAAAATCGTTTACAGACGAACTCTTGGCAAAACAGGAGTACACAGTAGCAGAACTTAATTTATTGGAAGCAAAGTTAAAAAAAGTAGAAAACATTCATAGACTGAAGTTTATAATCAGTAAAAGGTAGCCTCAATATAAGCCGAATTCTGTGTTAATCTTTTATTAATCTAAAGCATTTTTTTGCAAAAATGCATCCAGCAACATACCCGAAGTACTGAGTTAAAGTATAAACTTGTTGCAAGCAACGCGCACTTCCTATTTGTTTTGCTTATGGTGGGGTTTACAAAAAACCATGTTGCCACAGCTAATCGTAAGCTCTTACCTCACGGTTTCACCCTTACCGTTTCCGGCGGTTTATTTTCTGCTGCACTTTCCGTGGCACCTTGCGGCACCCCCTGTTTTCACAGGCACCATATACTTTGTAAGTTCGGACTTTCCTCATACACAAAATATGTATGCAAAAGAAATTGAGGCTAAATATGGTGCAGCGAAAAAACATACAATGTCAAGAGAAACTTATGCACCTCTATTGATTTTAAAAATATTTTTAAAATCAAATTTATTAATAGTTCTATCGTCTCTTTGAACTTTTTGGATATCAACAACTTTTTTTGGTACAAAAGGCATGGATTTGTATTCTTTTTCTCTTTCCATTGCCATATCGTCAAATTTGTTGCGTTTTTCTTTGTAGAAAGAGTTGAAGTAGTCTCCATCTTCTTCGTCTTCTTCTTGTTCCGGAATATTATATCCACCAAAACTTTGATCATCTTCATG
>Ga0222713_10003070_pt1 | contig 17464 bp, 18 predicted proteins | sample C33_649DmetaG_FD_165061 | JGI IMG/M metagenome (GOLD analysis project Ga0222713, IMG submission 165061) | Estuarine water microbial communities from San Francisco Bay, California, United States - C33_649D | ecosystem: Environmental > Aquatic > Marine > Unclassified | place: USA: California...
GTCGTAGTCGTAGTCGGTGCCCTTGACTCCCACGATTTCAACTCGAAGGGCAATTGCACCCGGATCTTCTTCGGTATCGCGAATTCCGAGCACCTGCTCAAGAGCTTCGGGAGCAATCGTGAGGACGTAGTCGCTTGTCGACGACGCATCGTCAGATGTTGCGGAAGTGAGATCGGACATCGGAACCTCTGCGGGAGAACTGCCGGGTTCTCCCGGCACCGGCCCCGAACGCTACCGGTCTGCGACACTCGCGCCTCGCTTCAGAGGCGAAAACGGGGAGTGACCAAGATCGGGTCAGGAGATATACGAACCTCGTCCGAACCCCACTGCAAACGCCAGCATCACCAAAAGCGAGACCGGCAGGATCACCGCTCGAAGTTTCGGACGGGCAACAAGGAGTTCAGCGGCGATCACGATGCACGGGAACGTCCCAAGCAGATAGCGGCCGGCCCCAAAGAAATCTTTTGTGCCGAGCAGCGGCAACGCAATGAGACCCAAAGCGTAGACGGTGTAGGCCCAGCCGAATCGCTTCTTCACACGTGGAAGGAGGAAGAGCGCACCAAAAACAACGAGCCCATGGGCCACGTGACCGATAGTCGACCATTCAAACGGCCGATGTTGAAGTTCCTCAATGAGGCGGAACTTCAACCATGTTGAAGGACCAGCCCCTTGATCCCAACCTTTACTCGCCTCAATCGAAGCGAATAACAGCGGATCGCCGAATTTGACCCAAAGGAAAGCGCACCATGCACCAACACCTAGCCACGAAAGGAAGATCGGTGCATCAGATCTTGTGAGCGTTCGGGGGTTGAAAAGTTCACGAAGGCCCTTCGCTCCCTTTGCCAGATTCCGGCGCTCGATCACGCGCAGAACGAGCGCAAATGCCACCACCAAACCGGCGGGACGACCTGCTGTCGCCATGATTCCAACCATGCCCGCCCAGAAATATCGATCGCGTTCGACGAGATAGAACGCGCCTATGGCCGTTGCAACGAACAACGCGTCGGAATACACAACGCCGTAGAGATACCAGCTGTAAGGAAAGACGCACAGCAACGCAACCGCTGTAATGGCAACACTGTTCGGAACAAAGACCTTTGCCCAATTGCGCAACAGAACAACTGCAGTTGCTCCGCCACACACAGTCACAAAAGTTCCAGTGATGTAGATGCTTGGAAATGCCCAGCTAAAGAGACTTACGACGATGGGATAGGTCGGCCAAAAGGCAACCGACGACTGCACGCCCGGGTAATAGACATAGCCCTCTCGGACAATCGTCCGGTACCACTCGGCATCCCAACGAGCGAAGCCACCGAACCAGGTGTCCCCAACTGCCTCGCGATACGGAAAAAATGAATCGTGCGCGAGATGGTTATTGCCGAACCAAATCGCAATCCAAACGAGCACCCCGACCGACACAAAGATCACAAGCGGCGACCACCAGTGGTCGGTCCATGGTTGACGTTCAATCGACGGATCGCTTTTCCGATCGCGCAAGCGCGTCAGGGCCCGTGCTTTCGCTGGCTCAGTCGGAGTAAGAGTGGTCGAAGAGGAATCAGTCATGTCGTGTGCGGTCCATCCCCCCGATGGAACCCGTGAAACGCTACTCGTACCGACCCGAACCACAACAGAGGGACGGCGGGGTCGTCGACTGGTCGTAGCCTGATGGCAATGATCTGTGTGGATGTCGACCGAGTGACTATGACCCGTCCCGGTCGCCCACTGTTCACCGACGTCTCGCTGACCCTTTCCACGGGCGACAGGCTCGGGATCGTCGGACTGAACGGAACAGGAAAGTCCACACTGCTTTCTGTCCTCACCGGAGAAGTTGAGCCGGAGTCTGGGGCAGTTCGGAGGGGTCGAGACGTTCGTATCGCCACGCTCCCCCAGCGTCCGGTCCTGCCAACCGGCACAGTTCTTGCCGCCGTCGAAGTCGTCGCTGAACGCGACTGGGAAGCTGCAGCAGTCCTTGACCATCTCGGAATGGCGTCTCTCACGAACGCCGACACCGGTCATTTATCGGGAGGTCAAGCCAAGCGAGTCGCACTCGCTCGCGCACTCGTCGCCCCAAGCGACCTATTGATTCTCGACGAACCAACAAACCATCTCGACATCGATGCAATCGCTTGGCTTGAAGATCGCCTCGATAGTTATCGAGGCAGCCTCGTTCTCGTCACTCATGACCGCCACGTTCTTGATCGCGTCACAAATCGGGTGCTCGAACTCGACCGGGGTCGGTCGTATCTCCACGACGGCGGCTACGCCGGCTACCTCGAAGGTCGCGCCTTGCGCGAAGAACAAGCCGTCACTCAAGAAGCGACGCGCAAGAACCTTGCGCGCAAAGAACTTGCGTGGCTTCGCCGCGGCGCACCGGCACGAACAAGCAAACCAAAAGCGCGCATTGATGCAGCGACGACTCTCATTGAGACTCGCGCAGAACCTGCTGCTCGGTCGGGCATCCCCGACCTTTGGTTTGGAACCCCACGCCTCGGCGACAAAGTGGTTGAACTCACCGACGTGTCGTTCAACCATGACGGCGCACCTCCGCTGTTTCGAGATGTCGAACTCATGCTTGACAATCGTGAGCGACTCGGCCTTGTTGGCCCGAACGGTGCAGGAAAGTCAACCCTGCTCGACCTCATTGCGGGACGACGTTCACCGACAGCGGGAACAATCGACGTTGGTTCAACGGTTCGCATTGGCTACTACGACCAGATCGGCGTTGATCTTGATCCGCGTCAACGAGTTCGCGAAGCAATCACAGGCGGACGCCGCGAACCCGACTGGCAAGATGCCGCCCTTCTCGAATCGTTCTGGTTCGATGGCGACGCGCAGTGGGCGCCAATCGAACTTCTGTCAGGCGGTGAGCGCCGACGCCTTCAACTTCTGCTCGTACTTGCGCAGAAACCAAACGTCCTACTTCTTGACGAGCCCACCAACGATCTCGACCTCGACACGTTGCGCGTTCTGGAAGAGTTCCTCGACGATTGGCCCGGCGCCCTCATCGTGGTGAGCCACGATCGAGCATTTCTGGAGCGAACCGTTGCCGATGTCATCGTGATGGATGGCATAGCCACGCCTTCCCGCCGACCTGGTGGTTACGCCGCATGGGAGGAGCAGCGCCGCTCCTCGATGGTTCGCGGCCGAATCGCTGATCCCCGGAAATCGTCTGCGAGTTCGACGGGCACCTCAAAACCTGCGAAATCGAAGAACTCGAACGTGGCGAGCGCCGAAAAGCCGACAACTCGATCTCCCAGCACCTTGCGCTTTCTCATCAAGGACCTTGAGAAGGAGATCAAGCGCCTGACAAAGGCAAAGGACCGCCTCGAGCACAAAGTGGCGGAACTCGCTGTCGGCGGAGATCACGTCGAACTCACACGTATGGGCGGCGAATTAACCGCCGTCCTTACCGATCTCGATGCCGCAGAAGAGAAATGGCTCGAACTGGCCGATGAAGCCGAACGGGCGTCGAACTGAGCCTTCGCCTATCAACGGTAGATTCCTACACCGTGACCGACGTCGAGACTCCCACCGAAGCGCTGCACGACCTGCGGCGCGCTCGACGACATAACCGTCTTTCCGAAGTCCACTGGATCGATGCGCTCTACCGCGTCTACATGGTTGGCCTGGCCGCTGTGATCTTCATCATGTTTGCGGTGAGCCGACTTCCAGATGATCGCCTCACAAATGAGGAAGCCGTGCGCTTCGCCAACGAAGCTCCGATGTGGCTCGGACTCGGCTTTGCTATTGCCATTGGCATCGGATTGCGTTCGGGCGGCCGAGGCGGCCCACTTGTCCTTGAAGCACCAGTCGTCATGCACGAACTCAACGCACCGGTTCCTCGCGAATCTGTTGTGCGAGGTCCGGCGATCAAACAACTCCGCTTCATGGCGTTTGCAGGTGCGGTCGTCGGCGCAATCATTGGCGAGGTTGCAGCGCACCGCCTGCCGGTCAATCCTGCTGCGGCGATCGCATGTGGAGCTTTGACATTCGCACTCGCCGGCATAGTGGCATCGGCTACGGCACTCGCCGCATCTGGGCGCCGCCTCCGCTGGTGGCCCGCCAATTTCTTGGCCGCCATTCTCATCGTTTGGTCGGCCCTTGATGTTCTCGGGAAGCGAACGACCTCACCTTTTACGTTGCTCGCTGATATCGCCTTCTGGCCTATTACGTTTCGCGCGCTTGCATTGATCAGCATCGCGCTCGTTGCAGTCGTTGTTTGGCTGGGGCTTTCCCGAATTGGCGATCTTTCCATTGAACATGCACTCCGTCGTGCCGGATTAGTTGCCCAGTTGCGTTTCGCCGTCACACTTCAAGACGTGCGAACGGTCGTACTTCTCCGTCGCCAACTTTCCCAGGAAAACGCTCGATTGCGTCCTTGGATTCGTATTGGACGCGCAAAGAAGAAGGGCTTCATTCCTCCAACGTGGAAACGCGACTGGCAAAGCTATTTGCGGTTCCCGCTCCCCCGCCTCATTCGTATGGCAATGCTTGGCGCAATTGCCGGGCTTTCTCTCGGTGCACTTTGGCGCGGCACTATCCCGATGCTCATCGTTGCTGGCCTCGCGCTTTACCTCGTCGCCTACGACGCGTCAGAACCCACTGCACAAGAGGTTGACCACCCCACCCGTTGGGAAAGCTTCCCTGATCCGCCAGGTGTGTTGATCCTCCAACACATTGCGGCCGCATTCGTCGTTATGACTTTCATATGTCTCATCGCCGCTGCCACAGCAACACTGCTCGTACCGTTTGCCGTGGTGTGGAAACTCACGCTCGTGATGTTCATTCCCGTCGCACTCGCTGCCGCAGTATCGGCCATGATCAGCACCGCACAAGGTGCGCCCGATATGGCTGGTCTGGCAGGACTCGGCCCCGATGTCATGGGTTGGCTCATGATCGCTCGCCTTGTCATTCCTCCAGCGATCACGATCATTGCCCTGCTCCCCCTGCTCAGCGCCGGATCAGATCCCAATGCCATCAACACCACCAAAGTCGGTAATGCAACGGTGTACTCACTGTTCGCCGTCGGCGGTGCAATCCTTTATTTGCGCACACGGAAGCCGAAGCACCTGTGACCTCAGCATTCGCACTACCCAAACAACCGCCCACGCCGGCCACTGAGCCCCGCCTGAAGCCCGACGCGGCCCTGCAGACCCTCGATCTGTCGAAGGACTACGGCGACGGCATGGGCCTCATGACAGAACTCGATCTTGTTATCGACAAGGGCGAACTCGTCATGCTTGTGGGCCCCAATGGTGCCGGTAAGTCAACGTTCCTGGGCCTCGCAGCCGGAATGCTCGAGCCCTCCAACGGTTGGGCATTCATCGCAGGTAGCCCTGCTGGAACCGTTCCGGCTCGCGCAGCACTTTCGTACCTTCCCGATAATCCCGTTCTGTACGACGACCTCAGCCTTGGTGAGCACATCGAGTACATCGCGCGACTTCATAAGACGGTCGATTGGCAGGACTATGCCGACGATCTTGTTGACATGTTCGGACTCGGCGATCGCATCGACGATCTCCCGTCGCGTTTCAGTCGCGGACTGAAACAGAAGACCGGCCTCATTCTCGGACTCATTCGCCCGTTCACCGTGATGCTCGTCGATGAACCATTCGTCGGCCTTGACACTCCTGGCCAAGAAACACTTGTTGAAATCATGAGTGATGTCGTTTCTCAAGGAGCAACGATCATTTGCTCAACCCACCAACTTGATCTTGTGCCTAGCGCCACACGTTGCGTCGGTCTACGAGACGGCGAACTCGCCTACGACGGACCCGCCACTGCCGCGAAAATCCGCGAACTCGTCGGCGGCGAATAATCCGTGGCTGAAACACCCTACCGCAAAGGGATTCTGTCTGAGCCTCTTGATCTCGACGGGGACCCGCCGCGTTCTCGACAGAAACCACCAGTTATTGCCGCAACACCGGGACTCGAGGTCGAAGTCCGCGGCACCCACCTTTGGGGTGTCGTCGTTGAATGCGATTCCGCCTTCGTCACCCTGCGAGACCGCCAAGGCCGGGACCACAAGATTCGATTGCGCGATGGCGCCTTTGATGTGAAGGGCCGCCAGGTCACTCTCGTTCGCCCGAAAGCATCAGCAACTGCAGCCGCAACCCGCACTGCTTCTGGCTCCGTTGCTGTTCCGTCGGCTCCCGCCCGCATGGCTCGTGCCAGCCGGCTCCTCGTGGAAGGTGTCCACGACGCGGAACTCGTCGAAAAGGTGTGGGGCGACGACCTCCGAGTCGAAGGTGTCGTTGTGGAACTTCTCGATGGCGCAGACAACTTGCATGAGATCGTGCGTTCGTTCGGGCCCCGAAGCGGTCGGCGACTGGGAGTCCTCCTCGATCACCTCGTCGACGATTCGAAGGAATCGCGAATCGCCGCTGGAATCGATCACCCCGACGTACTCGTAACCGGCCACCCGTATGTCGATATTTGGGCTGCGGTGAAACCATCTGTAGTTGGTATTGCCGCGTGGCCAAATGTTCCGAAGGGTCAACCGTGGAAAGAGGGTATTTGTGCTGCTCTCGGCGTCGATGACCCTCGACTTTTCTGGAAGAAGATTCTGAATTCGGTGTCCTCCTACGCCGACCTTCAACCGCCGCTCGTTGGTGCAGTTGAGCAACTCATCGACTTCGTCACCGAACCTTCGTAGTCGGCCCTCACCGTCACGGGTAGCGTGCCCTCCATGACTGACTCCGCCGTGAACTACCAACTCGAGGACCGCGTTGCCCTCATCACTATTGACGATGGCAAAGCCAACGCAATCAGCCATGACATCGCTGCAGGTGTCCACGACGCACTTGAACGGGCTCGCTCGGAAGCAGGCGCGGTCGTGCTTGCCGGTCGCCCCGGCCGATTCTCAGCAGGCTTTGACCTTTCGGTAATGACGTCAAGTCCTGAAGCAGCGCGAAACCTCCTGAAGGCCGGCGCCGACATCGCAATTGAGATTCACGAGTTCCCGATGCCAGTGGTTATCGCGTCAACCGGCCACGCTCTCGCCATGGGAGCGATCCTGCTCATGGCTGCTGACGTGCGCATCGGCGCCGACGGCAATTTCAAGATCGGTCTCAATGAGGTTGCAATCGGAATGCCAGTTCCCAAGTTTGCAGTGGAACTCGCCCGAACCTCGCTCTCCAACGCGGCATTCACCGCAGCGGTGAACCACGCAACTGTTTACGACCCCGCTGGCGCCGTGGTTGCCGGCTACCTCGACCAGGTTGTCGCCGATGACGCCGTACTCACGACGGCACTCGCCCATGCCGCCGATCTTGCTGAACGCCTCGACCCTGATGCGTTCGCACTCACCCGCACCAACTGCCGCGGCGCATCTCTTGAACTCATCCGCAGCGGGCTCGCCGCTGACATTGCAACTTTCGTCGTAAAAGTCCCAGAATCCTGATTACTTGAGATCGGAACGTTTCTTGGGCGCTGACTGCTTCACGCTCTCTGCGCGTCCAGGACCGACGATTCGATAGACGGTAAAGAAGATCACTGCACCTACCGTCGCCAGCACACACCAGCGAAGTATCGGATTCTGATTATCTGAACCGGCCGTAAGCAGATGAATCGTTGCCATCGCATACAACGGGTAACTGGCCATGTGCACACCCCGCCACAACTTCTGCGGCAACCGATTCTTTATGAGCGAGGTGCATTCCACGGCGAGCAGCAGGTAGAAGGCGACAATTCCCCATGCCATCGGCCCCGGCTTCCACGAAGAAGCGAAGGGAACAAACGCCTGGGTGATCGTGTAGCCGTATTCGGAACTCATCCATGGGTCAAACGACAACGTCACGAAATGCACGACGGTAAAAACGACGGCGAGACCACCCAAAAAGCGATGCACGTCGAGAAGCCACGGAGCAGGTGTGCGTTTACCCAGCGCACGCGTTGAGAGCGCGAGCCCCCACAGCACGGCGAGTGCAAGTAGTGCCCATGCAACGATTCCGGTGGAACGAGACACGTACCACCAAACTTTTGTGGCGCCAAAAATCAAGTTGGTCATGTCAGAGCCATCGCTGCGTCATTGATCAAGAGTAGGCCCGTTCATCACGAACGCTTCAAACTGACCGACAGCAATCGAATCACCATCATCAGTCACGAGCAGTCCTGAGAGACCCGCGTTCTCAATGAGCGCAGCACCGTCGGCCACCCCGGCGATAAGCGCAGCTTTCGCGTGGACTTCACCCCATGCAGCGTGAGCTGCGATCACTGTGACTGATGCAAGACCACTCTCGGCAGGTTGAGACGTTGCCGGGTCAAGGAGATGATGGGCTTCGCCAGCCGTCGTCGGCCATTTTCGGCGCAGTCGCGAACTCGTCGTTACCGCACCATCACCAAGACCTAGAACAGCGAGGTCTTCGCCGGGTCGGAATGGATCGTCGATGACAATTGGCCACCCACCACCCTCAGCCGTTATGCCGCCTACGCGAACATCACCGCCAAAATCGAGACACGCTCCACTCACACCGTCTTCCATCACCTGCACGAACACACAATCGGCGGCATAACCCTTACCGATGCCACCAAGATCGAAATGGAGACCTGCTGGCGCATGAACCATAAATGACCGCGCGTCCAGAACCACACTGTCCAAACCATTCGTATTCACTACGACTTCAGCGACGTCCACAGGAGGACGCGTCGCCATGTCATCGAACGTGGTGTCATAGCCAACTCTCTGTAGCGCATCGAGAAGAGTTGGATCGAAGCGTCCACCAGTTACCCGCCACGCGTCAATCGCTAGCGAAAGAAGTGTAAACGTTTCGGGACTCACGAACACTGGTGCACCAGCATGGTCATTCAGTTGCGATACTTCGCTGTCGGGAAGAAAACGCGACCAACGCTTTTCCAGTTCGGCCACCTTCTCGACCACACGATCAAGGATCGGCTCGGCCCGATCGTCATCGACAACAATTCGGACGACACAGTCGCTGCCCATAGCGCGAAACGCGCGCAAATACTCTTGCATCGCGCCCATGGTTACCGATCAGGAAGCGCGAGTGCGTGGTGCAGGTACCGTCACAACGGGAGCCGGGGGTGAGGTGACCACCGGCGCCGCTGTCGCGGGAGGTGAGGTAACGGGGGCCGAAGGTGCGGCGGGAGTTGCCGCAACAGCGGCGACCGGCGCTGACGCCGCACCGCTGCCAGAACTTGCAGTCGCAGAACCTGACGAAGCGGGAACAAAACCCGAAGACGTGCTCGCACTTCCGGCAGAACCGTTCAGACCGGCGGTTGCTGCGGGAGACGCAGCAACCGGTGGCGCACCAGCAGCCGGAACTGCAGTCGGATCTACAGCTGCACCCGTGAGCGTTGGGTCCATAGCTCCAGAAACCCCGGAAGCCCCGGTCACATTGAGTTCAACGGTTGCAGGAGTCACAGAACCAGCCGGCTGGCCACTCAGCGCAAGTGCAGCAACGATTGCGGATGTCGCCGCCAAACTCAGACCGGCGGTAAGTGCTCGTGATGCCGGCGCAGTGGTTCCCTTTTTCTTCGAAGTTGCCTTCTGAGCGCTCGACGTCGGCTCGGCGTTCGTTGACGCTGCGCGCGCAGCAGCGGGAATGCGGTCAGTCATCGTCGTCTTCTTCCTCGTGCTCTTCGTGTTCCTCGGACTCCTCGTGGTCCTCACGTTGTGAGCGAGAGGTGGTTGTAGGACCAGATGGAAGCGGCGCTGAAGTCGTTGGTGGCGTCACAACTTGCGATGCCGGTACACCTGAGCCCGAAGGGGATGAGGCACCGGGGGGCAACCCGCCCAGGGAACCCGCCACTCCGAATGACGACGAGCCATTCGAGGTCCCTGAGCCAGCACTTGACGCCGTTCCAGTGGTCTGTGATCCGGCTGCGTTGGTCGAACCGGCCGGCGCCGTTGGATCAACCGTGCCAGAAACGGTGACCGTTCCATTCGCCGAAGCAGCCGCGGCTCGAGTCGCAGCGGGCGTTGCGAGTTGGGCGACATTGGCAGCGCTCAACTGACCTACCGGTTTCGCGGGTCCAACGTTGAGGATTCCGACGTTGGCGGCGACAGCGCCGCTTGCAGCAGTCACGAAGATCGCTGTCGCTCCGGCGAAAGTGAGTGCGAGGTGCCTGTTCATGACGACCACGGTAAAGAGTCGCAACCCAACCACACCCGCGCGAATGGTTAAGAACTGGCAAAGTCCTGTTGCCGAAGGTCCCAAAACTGATGAAGAACGGCAATTGTTGCTGACGGCCGCTGCAACCGCGTGCCACCCTTGCAGGGTGAACGTACTTCTAGTTGAGGATGATGACGCCATCGCTGAGCCCCTAATGAAGGGACTTGAGCGTCAGGGCTTCAGCGTCCACCGCGAATCAACCGGCCTCGGCGGCGTCGATGCCTTCCGCTCCTCGACCCCGGTCGACATCGTTCTCCTTGATCTTGGACTTCCCGACATTGATGGCTATGAGGTGTGCCGCCGGGTTCGATCCGATTCATCGATTCCGATCATCATCCTCACTGCGCGCGGCGATGAAATCGATCGAGTTCTCGGCCTCGAACTCGGTGCAGATGACTACATGGTGAAACCGTTCGGATTTCGCGAACTCATCGCGCGAATCAACGCCGTCACGCGCAGAAGCCAGGCCACTGGAGTTCAAACCGACGACATCATCAGACTCACCGGCGGCGTCGTTATCGACAACCGAACACGACGCGTGACCATTAACGGCGAAGAACTCTCCCTCACCCGTAAAGAATTCGACCTCCTCGCACTACTCGCAAGTGACCCCGGAGCAACACAGACCCGCGAAACGATCCTTGAACAGGTCTGGGATGCCCATTGGTACGGCCCTACAAAGACACTTGACGTTCACATCGCGTCCTTGCGTAAAAAACTCGGCGACCCCACCATCATCGAAACAGTTCGCGGCGTGGGCTTCCGACTTCGCACTTCGATTGAGAGCGACACCAACTAGTGACCCGGCGCCTCCTCGCCACTTATCTCCTCCTCACGCTCGTGGTGCTCATCGCTCTCGAACTGCCACTTGCGCTCGGTTATCGAGATCATCAGATGGATCAGTTGAAATCAGGTATTGAGCGCGATGCGTTCGTACTTTCGTCCTATGTGTCCGATTCGCTTCTCGGTGGAACTCAGGTCGATTACGAAACGGTGGTGGCGAATTACTCCGCGGCGACCGACGGCCGCGTCGTTATCGTCAATAGCGCAGGCGATGTGCTTGCTGATTCCGAGCCTTCGGCCGCTGGCCAACGAAATTTCCTCTCACGGCCAGAAATCGCAGACGCGCTCAATCGCCAGATCGCAAGCGGCACTCGCTATTCAACAACTCTCGGAACCGGGCTCCTCTACGTCACCGTTCCGATTTCGGTTGGCGACAAAGTTCTCGGTGCGGTTCGGGTCAGTTTTTCGACAGACCAAGTTGATGCAGAAGTTCGCCGCTATTGGCTCATCCTCATCGGAGCAGCTTTTGGAACGCTTGTTCTTGCTGCTGCGCTCGGTGTGCTTCTCGCACGCTGGGTAACGCGACCAATCGCGGATCTACGCGACGCGGCGACCCGCATTGGCGAAGGCAATCTCTCGGCTCGGGCTGATGTCGATCGCGGTCCCCCAGAAATCAAAGATCTTGCTGCGGCGTTCAACGCGACCGCAGTTCGACTTGAGGAACTTGTCACGGCCCAAGAGCAATTTGTTGCCGACGCGTCGCATCAGTTGCGCACGCCGCTCACCGCACTTCGTTTGCGCCTCGAAATGCTTGAGCTTGATGCCGACGACGCCGCTGCGGAAGATCTTGAGGGTGCACGCAACGAAGTCCAGCGAATGTCGCGAATGGTCGACGGATTGCTGGCCCTTGCACGTGCAGAACGAACCCAAGGTTCTCGACCCGGTCGCATTGAACTCGAAACTCCCCTCACCGAACGAGCCGCAGCCTGGCAACCTCTCGCGAGCGAACGCGGCGTTCAGATCCTGGCGGAACCTTCGGAACTCAAGGCACGTTGTTCGGCAGACATGCTGGGCCAGGTTCTCGACAATCTGATTGCCAACGCGCTTGAGGTTTCACCCGAAGGTTCGACAATCATTCTCAGTGCAACCACCGAGGTTTCTCCTTCGGGCCCCATCGTTGCCGTCCACGTCATCGATCAAGGACCCGGACTCACCGACGAACAGCGCGATCGAGCCTTCGACCGCTTCTGGAGAGCAACAACAGAGCGAGGGCAGTTAGGTGGGACCGGCCTAGGACTTGCCATTGTTCAGAAATTGGTCGAATCCGAAGGCGGGCGGGCCGAGTTGCGAGCTGCACCCGAAGGTGGCCTTGATGCCGTGCTCCTGCTTGGTAGCTAACGACTCACCCCGTAGAGCGATCACACTCACGCACCTCCTGCGTGCGACCATGTAAAAGAGATCTCACACTTCCCATGGAGGGATACCAATGATCACGACCATCGTTGTGCCACTTGATGGATCAGACCTTTCGCACGCGGCGTTACCCATCGCCAATGAACTCGCAACTGCACTTGACTCCACCGTTCTTCTCCTTGCATCAGGCTGGGGAAGCACCGTCGAACAATTGCAGTCCTACCTCGATGAAAAATCTGGGTCACTTTCCGTTCCGTTCGGCACTTCCGTCGTCCCAGACACCTTTCCCGCAACTGCCATTGCCGATTCGGTGAAGGGAACAGAAGACGCGATCGTCATGGCAACCCATGGTCGCACCGGATTCGGTAAGGCCCTCCTCGGATCTGTTTCCGAAGATGTTCTGAAGCGTTCGGACCATCCCGTGCTACTTGTTGGTCCCGGAGCAAAGTCGTTCACGTCGTTCAACAACGCAACGATGGCGGTCACCACCGACGGGTCACCTATTTCGGCGATGGTCCTTCCTCGTGCTGCCCGGTGGGCAAAGGCACTGTCGATGTCAGTCGTCGTGTTGTCGGCAACGACTGCTAGCGGTTTGCCACTCGGTGGTGCAGAACCAGAGGCGCTTTCGAATGCGGTGGAGTCGGCAGTCGCATTCTTCAACCGTGAAGGAATCAAAGCCCGAGCTGAATCAGTTGTTGGTGTCGATGCTGCCGATGCCGTTTCGGATTGGGCGAATACCAACAAGGTTGCGTTGGTCGCCATGGCAACTCATGGGCGTGGCGGACTCGCACGAACGGCACTAGGGAGCACCACGATGCGCACCGTTCACAACTGCCACTGTCCCGTACTTGTACAAAAACCAGTCGGCTAGAAACCAAACTCTTTCCCAAAGGTTCACGTTCCGATTACCGGGTTCACCTCGGGTTCGCTTGTCTTCCTAGAACACTTTGCTCATCAAACGCGTTGAGCAAATGCCGGTACCTAGGAGTCAACGTGAACCCACCTATTGCACGTAGCCTCACTCTCGTGAACGAAACAGATCTCGCCCTCGCGACCATCCACCCAGACCGTCACCTCAGTTTCGAGGGGGCGTTCAACTTTCGCGATCTCGGCGGGTACACAACCACCGATGGTCGAACAGTGAAGTGGCGCACGCTGTTTCGCGCCGACGCTGTCCATCGCCTTCCCGATGCGGAACTTGATCAACTTGCCGAGATCGGCCTGCGAACGGTGATTGATTTGCGCACAGGATCAGAAGTTGAGGAAGGCCACCTTCACGACCCCCATCGCGGCATCACCCACGTCCATCTCGATGTGCTTGGGCAGGTCTGGAAGCCTCTTGATCTCGATGAAGACGCCGATGCTCGGGTTGTTCTTAGCGACCTTTACGTGCACATGCTCGACATCGGTGCACCCGCACTTTCCGACGCGTTCCGCACCCTGGCCAACGCCGACAATCTTCCCGCCGTCTTTCACTGCGCAGCAGGCAAGGACCGCACGGGCGTGCTCGCCGCGATGGTTCTTTCCACCATCGGTGTTGCCGATCATGTGATCGTCGCGGACTACGCGATTTCAGGAACGAACATGGCGGAACTGGTCGAACGTCTCAAGCGCGATCGGCCAGAAGCATTGACCGCGATGAACGATCAACCTTCCGCCTATCTCGCGGCACCACCGGAGGCAATGAGTCGGCTACTTGCGCACGTCAACGCCGAATACGGTTCAATGACCGGCTATGTCAACAGCATCGGGATCGACGCTGATGTTATTGATGCTCTTGCTGCAAGTCTTCTTGATTGAAGACTCGCGACGCCTTCGTCGTTAGCGACGCTTACGGCTGACAACAAGTATGGCGAGAAGTGCAGCAACTGCTGCGACAATTGCGATTGCCATCTTCGAACGGCCGTTGTCCGCCGACCGCACGACTGGAGCGTTGTTCCAGTCAGCGAGATCTGACGGCGCACGCGGTGCGGTGTCGATGAAAATTTCTTCACCAGCAGTATCGACAATCACTTCATCGAGTTCGGCACGAACTTCAACGAGCGCGTCACGTGTGGACACGATGACGTCGTCACCAGCAGGCGTGATTGCGATGTCGGCGTCGGCGGTGTGCACGATTGTGTCGCCTCCGGGTGTCACTTCGATATCGACACCATCAGGAAGAACGGCGACCGCGGGAACAACATCGGTAACAGCATCAAGAAATGCATCGACAGGAGCGGGACGATCAGCTGCAGGCGCTGGCCGATTCCGAGTCTTCTGCGGGTCATAGGCCATTGCTTCCTCCAGAGGTTTCGGGGGGCGCTGCTTCCACGGGTGCGGAAACGGGCACACCAAACCGTGCCATCTCGGGGACTGCGGCATCAAGCAGATTGTCGAATTCCTGTGCCGCATCGCTTGCACCTTGGCGAGTGCCAAGCCCATGGATGGGCAGGGACTGCGCTGACGCTTCGGCAACTGCGGCGCGCATGTGCACCGGGGCAAAGACCTGATCGCCGTATTGCTCGAGCAACATCGTGTGCCAGTAGTGAGCATCACGAGTGCGACCAAGACGATTTACAGCGATGCCAGCAACCTCGGGACGACCGCCCCGACGAGCGGCGATACGCGAAATAGTGAGTTGCACATTCGCAACGCCATCCGAGGCCCACGCGCCTGGCTCCGTAACGATGAGTGCACGGTCAGCAGCAAAGAGACCATTGATTGTGAGAAGACCCAGCGATGGCGGACAATCGATCACCACAAGGTCGTAATCATTCCCTTCGAGTGCGAGCTGCAGACGGTCTTGCGCCCCGACGGGATCGTTCGCGAGCTGTGGCTCTCGAGACGAGAGTGCAGGTGTACTGGCGAGCACATCGGGCGCCACGCCACCTTCGAGCACCCACGCTGTGGGTATGGCGAGGGAACGGGCCGAACCGGGGCGATCCGTTTCGAGTGCAGCATCGACTGTGGTGGCCGGCTCCCAAATACCGAGCCCCGCGGTGGCATTCGCTTGGGGATCGAGGTCGACGACAAGGACTTTTTTTCCCCGTCGAGCGGCGGCAGAGGCGAGGCCCAGAGTGACTGTTGTCTTGCCCACTCCGCCCTTTTGGTTCACGACAGCGACGATTGGCATGCCCCAACGCTACGCGGCAAGCCCTTGTGATCGGGCGATACCGCCAACAAAAAGGCTGACTGCGACGGAATAACAACGGAAGATTCGGTGCTGAGAGGGTGCATGACCATCACTGAAGGCCAAACCGTTCCTGCGTTTTCACTCCCCGATCAGGACGGCAACACCGTCACAGCTGCGCAACTTCGCGGAGGCTGGGCCGTCGTCTATTTCTACCCAAAGGACGACACGCCTGGCTGCACGGCCGAATCATGTTCCTTCCGTGACAACTTTGAAGCGTTCACCGATGCGGGCGCGAAAGTGATTGGCATCAGTTCCGATTCGATTGAATCGCACAAAGCATTCGCCCAGAAACACAACTTGCCGTTCACGTTGCTGGCCGATACCGACAGCACCGTGCGCAAGCAATTCGGCGTGGGTAAGACGCTTGGATTGTTGCCAGGGCGCGTCACCTACGTGATTGACCCTGACGGCATCGTACGCAAAGTGTTTTCTTCACAGTTCAAGCCAAAGAAGCACATTGACGAAGCGTTGGCAGTAATTACCAACTCCTGAGCAACAGGCAGTCTCTAGTTCTTGCGAAGCAGCGACGAATACTGAGTCGGATCATCGACGTCGGCATCGGCGAAGCCGCGGGCCCGCAGCAGGCATGCGTCGCAGTGACCGCAGGCTCCACCGTCAGAGGCTGGGTCGTAACACGACATCGTGATTCCGTAGTCGACGCCGAGTGCAATCCCGCGTTGAATGATCTGTGCCTTGGTGAGGTCGATGAGCGGCGTGCGGATTCGCAGGCGCCGCCCCTCGACCCCTTCACGGGTCGCAAGGTTGGCCATTGTCTCGAATGCCTCGATGAACTCGGGACGGCAATCGGGATAACCCGAGTAGTCAACAGCGTTCACACCGATAAAGACGTCGTGCGCACCGCGAGTTTCAGCAACTGCGGTAGCGAAGCTCAAGAAGATGGTGTTGCGGGCGGGAACATAAGTGATGGGAACCGAATCAGCAGTGAGGTCGTCAACCGATTCGTGCTTCGGGACTTGAAGTGACTCGTCGACCAATGCGGAGCCACCGAATGCGGCAAGATCAATATCCGCAATGAGATGTTCAACTCCGGCAGCGGTCGCAATGGCCGCAGCACATTCGAGTTCACCAGTGTGACGTTGTCCGTAACGAAAACTCAATGCAATTGGCGTAAAGCCTTCGTGCTTCGCGATTGCGAGACAGGTCGTGGAATCAAGTCCGCCCGAAAGCAACACGATCGCCATTGGCTGGCTCACAAAACGCCGTCCCACACGCGTCGCTCACCAGACATCGGGTCCATAAGCACCTCGCGCTCAAGATCGAATCGCTGGGTCGGACGTGCCTCTACATTCCATGCTGGCCAGCCGGGATCGCCGGCACGAGCAAACGACAACCACGCGTCCTGCATTGCGTTGGAAAGGTCGCGAAGGTCATCACTAATCGGCCCGCCGAGAAACAGTTCCGCGCCCGCTGCGTTCAAGACTCCAAAAACAAAGGGAATCTCAAGCGCATGGCAGGACTTGATAACTCCGCCGAACGCGGGAGTCGCCCACGTAAACAGGTACTGCCACGTCGACGTCTTCGCCGATGACCGAGCTTCAACGAGGCGAATTGCCGGAATTCGGAACGTTGCATCTGTGAGTACTGCATTCCACAGGTCGTCCGGCGACGCATCCGGGCGGTCTGCCACATATGCGTCTCGAACCGGATGACCTGAACCAAAAATACGTTCAAGCCGTTCCAACAACTTGGGATCATCGAGACCGCCGGGGCTCATAAGAGCAAAGAGATTCCACTCGTCGAGGTTCGTGCCTGTCATGAATGGAACATCAACGGCGTCGCCATCGGCAACGGCAACCAGCGGATTTTTCGGCAGGAACGCACCGTCAACAACTGGTTGAAACGCCATCGCAAGCGCAATGCCGGTTGGACCACCGAGCCCTGAAGGATCGTCATACAACTTTGCTTCGACCTTTGTGGCCGCCTTGGCAATGTCATCAGC
>Ga0222713_10003081_pt1 | contig 17445 bp, 29 predicted proteins | sample C33_649DmetaG_FD_165061 | JGI IMG/M metagenome (GOLD analysis project Ga0222713, IMG submission 165061) | Estuarine water microbial communities from San Francisco Bay, California, United States - C33_649D | ecosystem: Environmental > Aquatic > Marine > Unclassified | place: USA: California...
CTTTACCTCCCCACAAACAGCCTTGCCAATACATATCACCAGGAATAGAAACACATGCCTCAGAGAGTCTACGTCTCTCATAGGGCATTTCTTGCTTCTTCATATAAAAACCTGGATGATACACACCAAGGTAATTCTTATCAGTTAGAATTTCATCTTCTAATACTTCTTCATGAACCAACATGTCAGCATCTAAGTAGATGACATATTCATACTCAGACAATACAGTTTTTTCTTGTAAGATAGTATGAAATCTTTCCAGAGTAATGCCTGGCCAAGACTTATGCTCTATCGGCACTACTTTAATATTGTCAGGAATATCTCCATAAAATTCTGCATCAGTAAAGCAAAAATAAGTCTTTTTGGTATTTGGTAAAAAGTATTCCTCACATTTTTCATAGTAGTTATGAAAAAAGTTTATATACTGCCCAGTTCCTATAAAAATTACTGCTACCATTATGAATTTAAATGTTGTTGATAATTTGTTTATACTTTTCTATTATAACACTCCAATCAAAGTTTTGCTGACAATATTCTCGAATAGTTTTTCTCATACCCAAAGAAACTTTTCTATTCTCTTCAATCTTTTCTCTGAGATACTGAATGTCGTTAATTTTATTATCTGGAATAACAGTAATAAAAGGTTGAGTCAAATCAAGATTGGCAGTGCTTTGTTCAGATAAAACAAGTCCTAGTCCAGATGCCATTGCCTCTAAGCAGACAAAAGGATGTGCTTCACCAGAACTTAACAATATCATGTTGGCATAAGCAGTCAGATTCTCCATGATATCTTCTTTACTTTGCTCCCCAAAATAACAGGGGTCTGAAGTATTAAAAGAAGGGTCAACACAGTTACCAATAAAATCGATATTCAGGTTTCTGTTCTGAAGAAATGCTTGACGCTTTCTTGGTTCAATTTTTCCAACTACAATTGATCTATCAAAAAATGTTGCTTCCTCTTCAAAAGAGTAAGACTCTGTTTCAATTCCACAAGGAAGAACACTGGAGTTATTCTCACTTACTCCACGCCTTACAAACTGATCACGAATTGCATCAGATAAAGACACAACATGACTTTGTGCATTTTTAAACTTTTCAAAAATCCATAGATACTCTCTTTCTGGATTTGTCAAATATGGATAGTGACTTGTAATTAATTTCTTATCACAGTTCAGTTCTTCCATTATATCGGCATATCCATCATAATGTAAATGGACTGCATCAAAGTTTCCTGAGTTAACTTCATCAACAATTTCATCAAGGTCCTGAGTGTTGATAATAGTTACTTCATCTCCACTCTTAGTAAGTTGTTGATAAAAATTCCAAATAAGGTGTTCAACCCCACCCCAACCATTTGGAGGGATGGGTAAATGACCACCAGCGACTAATGCTATTTTCATTTTTTGATTCGTGTATTTCCGTAATGAATTACAGTGCATCCAGAAATATTAGGGCACTTTCTCCAAGGGTCAATAATAACAGATCCTTCTGGGAAGATAGACTTTTCTTGCTTTTCAGGATCAGGATCTAAACACCCCAAGAAAGTAGTCTCTGGATCATGACCTAACAAATATGATGCTGGTCCAAGATCAGCAGGTGGTTTATCTCCAGTGTAGTCATCATCATAATAAACAGTCCCACCAAGTTCTTCTACGTAGTGACCAACAAGAATACTATATGAACCATCTTCATAGTGAACGTGTGGTTTATATGCTTTACCAATGATGACCACTGGGAGACCAGGTTCTACAAGTTTAGCAGCAAGGTTCTTTGCTTGAATCTCCCTAGCTTCCATAATTGCATCAAACAGGTCATATCCAAGACCAAGATTCTCAGACATCCAACGAAGTGCAATGTTGTCTCTAGGATGGCAAGCACCACCGTCACCCATACCTGCTTTCATGTAACGAGGACCCATAATTCTTTGATTAGAATTTTTGAGTGCATCAGTAACGACATCTACATTAATATTGCCCTGGCGTTCGGCAACATCCTGAATCATGTTTACCAGACTCAATTTTGCTGAGATGAATGTATTATAGAAGATCTTAATACACTCACATTCATCCCATGTACCAACAACATAACGAGGCTCATTATTCATCATAGGACGATAGAACTGAATGAGTTCTTTGGCATCTCCAGTTTCAGAACCATCCTCAGTACCAATCATCACCATCTCTGGGTTAGAGAAGTCCCAACCTACAGTTCCCATAGCAATCAGATACGGGTTATAAACAAACCTAGCGTTGGTGATTGCAGGTTCAAGTTCTCTCCTCACAGTTCCAGGAAGAACAGTAGAAATCAAAACTACCAGTTTTGACTTGTCGGCATATTGGTTTACGTCTACCAGAATATCTCTAACAATAGAATAGTCAAAGTCTTTGTTAGGAAGATGGTGAGTAGGTTTGCGACCATCATATTCTGGGTCATGTGGAGTTGGAGCTGCAATAAAGACAATATCGCCAAACTCTACTGCTTCTTTAACAGTATCCACCATTCTAAAGTTTCTTGGATTTCTAGGAGCAACATCATATCCAACTACTGGATATGACTCTGCCATCACTTCAGCACATGCCTGCCCAAGTTTACCAACGCCAATCATGGCAACTTTTGTAGATAGTTTTCTAGTCATCTTAACTCTCCTTTATTTTTGCAGTGATTAACAAATGCCATCCAAGTTTTTTCTTCAAAACGTTAAAAATTTCATCTGGCATTGCTTCAAACCATGGTTGTTTCTCAAACCTACCCTCTTTGTATGGTTCAATTTGGTAAGGAAAAATATGGTTCTGATCAATTGAAACAATATCAAAACCATCTAGCAAAGTAGCAACTTCTTCTTCCGTATAAGTATTTGCTATAGGACATCCATACTGTGCTTCTGGTTGGTCAAAACCAGCATCAATCATATAATTTTTCCATGACTGACTTGCATATAACATTATCTTCAGTACACTACTTTCATTCATGTACTTTTTAATTTCAGAAATAATTTTTTCTGGATGAGGACTATGGTGAATAACACCAAAAGAGTAAATTAAATCGTAAGGTTCTACTGGAACGAAAGAAGAAAGTTCTTCAGAATTACCAACATAAAATTTTCCTCTTTCATTATACACTTCAAATCTTTTTTTGGCAAGTTCAAGAGACTCGGCAGATAAGTCAGTACCAGAATATTCAGCACCATGACGAGCAAAGTTAATACCGTCAGTTGCCATTCCACATCCAACTTCCAAGACCTTTTTACCAGTCCAAGATTTGAAATCTGCAAAATCAGAAATGTGAGGTTCAGCAGTATATCTCTTTTTTTCTACCTCATCAAAATATTCCTTTGTACCTAGTTCTTTTTTGGAATGACGAATATTACATGGTCTTTCATTCCAAAACTTTTTTACATCTTCAATAGTTGCTATCATAGTTTGAATGTTGGAATAGGATTCATCTTATGTGAATTTTGTTTATTGAACTTTTCTAGAATTTCTACACCAGGTCCAGTACCATACTCCATTGCTTCTTCCAAAGCAGAGTAAGGAACACCTAGTTGATCTTCATCAGTTCTACCATCATCCCAAAGTCCGTCCGTTGGTTGGGCATTAATAATGCGTTGATCTACACCAAGATGCCTTCCAAGTTCCCATACTTCAGTTTTATAGAGGTCTGCGATAGGAGCAATATCAACTCCCCCGTCACCATATTTAGTGTAGAACCCAACACCGTAATCTTCAACTTTATTTCCAGTACCAACTACAATACCACCCACCGTTCCAGCAACCTGATAGAGTGTTACCATACGAAGTCTTGAACGACTATTAGCAAGAGAAAGTTTATCTGCACCATACTCTCTCATGGTAAATTGAAAGGTGTCAAAGACTCTGGTCAAATCAAACTTCTGGACAATAACATTATTAAAGTTTTTTTCTAACCACTCCAAGTGAGCATCAGAGAGGGTTTCTTGTTCTTCTTTCTGATGAATAGGCATACCTAATGCATAGGTAGGAAGACCTGTCGATGCAGCAAGGGTAGATACCACTGCAGAGTCAATACCTCCAGACACTCCCACTACAAGTGACTTGATAGATGGATGCTCTAAAATGTAATCACCCAACCATTTAACAATGTCCGTTTTTAGTTTTTCATAGTTTTCAATTCTGTTCATTTTAAATCACTGAATTTCTATATAAGGATAATGAGAATCATCAGAATAATACTCTCTAAACTGATGAACTATTGGGTGGTCAGAGTTTTTCCAAGAAGGATCTCTAATACATTCAATAATTTCTGAGTTGTAAACTTCTTCTTCACCAATCAATGAAAATAAGAAGGGAAGAATTACATCAAAACAATTAATACCAAATACAGTTGACGTAACATCATCTAATAGATCAAAGTTTTCTTTATAAACTTCAACTGCTCTCAGGTAAGACTTGGTTTCAAATATCGGAGGGACTGCACCCCACCTAAACATAGGAATAGATCCACTGACTTGAGAAGAAATTTTGTTCATCTCAATATATTGCTCCAGTCTTCCAGGAATGTCCCAAGCATAGTTCAAACGAGTTCCTAAAAGTTTAGCGTTATCTGGATAAGAAACCTTTCCCCTCAAAAGAACATCACACTCAGTCATAAAAATCCAGTCTGGATTTCCACAATACTCAATACCCTTAAGAACTCTTTCAATGTTTACGCGAATATTCTTTTTTATCGCCTGCTGGTTATCTTCATCACGATAGTTGTAAAAATCCATTTTAGTGTAGGCACTAATGGTATCTTCGCCCATTTCAAATTTTAGATTATCGTATTCATCCTGAAGATAAGAATAATCTAAACCACCATCAGAAACAATGTATATTTTTGAGTTAGGATAAATGTTTCGAATCTGTTTTATACCATGTTCCAGAGCAGACTTTTGTTTGTAAACTGAGTTATAGATAAACCCTACAGTGATATCCTCACCATCAATTAAAACTTTATTTGCACTATCGTTTCTTTGTTCCAGAGGATTAAAGTTTTCTTTTTCGGTATCTACATCTATCTCATAGTTTCCAACTGAAATTTTCATACCTATTAGACCCACCCTCCTAGTTGAACATTAGACTCTCTTAAAGCATTCATAAGTTCTGAAGTTTTTGAACTATATTCTGGCATTACCCAGTCATGCCATTCAATGAATGCATGGTTTATATACCCTATACTACCATCTTTGATCATTTTTGGCAATACTTGATATTCAGATCCTTCAATGTCCATCTTAAGAACAATGAAGTCATCTTTACTGAAGTTGTCAAGAATCCATTGTGAAATATCAATCGATTCTACTTTTACATTTTCATGCCACTTATAAAGTAGATCTCTTTCTGCAGTATCGTGTATCTTATCTTTTAGTTCAGTAACACAAGATCCACCGTCCCAAGGAATTTCTAAGGACTCATCAACATCAAGACCATTATGTTCTCCAACCATGGTTGCAAGATCATTTTTCCAATCGTCACCATAGTAGTTGTCGTAATGATGTCTGGTTATTCCTCTTAGAGAAAACTCAATACCATCATTATGAATCCATACTGCTTTGTTCTCCAACTTAATATTCTTATCAGTTAAGATTGGATACTTTTCAGACTCTATGTTTTTAACATAAGCATCAAAAACAAATGGATTAGCTTCAAACCCAAAAGTTTCCCATCCTTGGTCAACATCAAATGCTGCCGCCAGTTTTGAAAATCCCATCCCAAGATGAGTTCCACAATCGATTAAAATGTTACGGTTAGTCATGTTTTTAATAAAGCTCTTTGTACTGATGAATAATTGAATATTGTGGTAACTCCCAGTCTATTCCCCACTTTTCTTTCATCCAGGTTTCTGCAAACTCTGGATTGGGAACATACTTACATCCAAGATAAAAATAAATGATGTGCATGAAGAAATCTAACCACCCCATTTTATCATCAAGATAAAATAAAGTCTCAAACTCAGTGTTTATAAAATGCAAAACATTATAATAGTTTTCTACAAAAAGTTTTGCATCAAAAATTGCACCACCACAACAAGCATAAAAATTAGTGTTGCAGATTACATTATATTTTTGTGCCAAATAATTTGTAAGTGCATAACTGATTGAATTCTCCATGTTCTCTGGACCACAGCAAAATCCATAATTTTCTGGAACAAAGTTTATTTGACCTTTGACCAATACATCATCTTCTAACATAACAATATATCTACAACCATTACTCACACCATAAAGACAAGACTCATAAAATCTTTGTAACCATACAAGGGTCTCTTCTTTATTAAAGGCATAACTAGGATTTGCAGGATACTCAGACTCTAGTTTGATTTTTTGATGCCCCTGTCGCCCAAGGTTTAAAAAACGATGTTGATAGTTACAGTTATATTTTTCTGCCAAATCACTAAAGTCAGATCCAGCATCAGAGAACATCATTAATGGTGCATTTGGATGATGCTTTCTAAAGTTTTCAAGAACAAACTCGGTCGCCTTCCTATTTTTGTAGGTCTGAAAATAAGCACAAATGTTACTCATGATATCAACTCCTCAGTTCACTGTGGTTTTTCTTTAATGCAATAATTTTTGGTTCGTAAGGATAATTAGGATTTCCCATTTGCTCCTCAGCAAAACAATATGAAGGAGTCAGACTCAGCGTTGGTGGGTTATCAATTAAATAACGGTTCATTTGAGATTCATCATGCCAAAGGGCAATAACATCATTCTCAAGGTCTTTCGTTACACGGTCTGCAAGAACCTCTGCCATCTCAAGGAATCTTTTTGTAGAACCGCCATTGAATCCGCCAGCATAATAGTTCTCACCCTCTTCACCGTATGGAACATATGCCAGCGATGCAGGGTTCCGATCATAAGTCCTCTCGTCCTTTTTATGGAAAGACTGATAAGGATGCATTGTAGCAACAAGGTCACTTAGAACCTCATCACCAACCTTATCCACAAGACCCATGTCTACATCAAAGTAAAAACAATAATCAAACTGTGAGATAAACTCTTTCTCCTTTACAAAATAGTTGTATCTCTTAAGGGTGGGCATTGGCCAAGGTTCGTGGTCAATCTGACACACTCGTACATTGTCAGATGCCTCTACTTCATGATCAGTAAAAAGAAGACATTCAATGTCATGTCCATTCAAAAAGTTCTCCTCAATATTATCAAGAAGACGCTCAACAAACTGTATGTACTTGTTTGTTGCAATAGTCAAAATACAAATTTTCATCAGATAATAATCCAGTCAGAAAGATATAAGTCTTGTGTATTATGATTTATACAGTCACCACCAAACCAATTTTTAGGAGCAATAGTTTTTTCACTGTTTGCTAACCAAGAACCCCACCAACTAAACGAACTGTTAGCGATAATGTGATACTTACACAATGACATTAAACATAAGTCAGCGTCTGTAGAATTTCCCTCAGCAACTGCAAACCTATCAGATGAAAATATTTCTTGTTGATTACACCACTCAGTATCATCGGAAAAAATAATGACTGGTAAATCTGGAAGAATGTTTAATGCTTCTCTGTAATATTCTAGAGTTTGAACTGGGTGATTTGGGTTGACTGTATAGTCTCCTCTCCGAACATGAAGAGAAATTACATCTCTATAGACAAAGTTTTCCTTTATAAAACCTTCACATATTTCTAACAACTCATCCTTGAACTTGAAATCTTTTCTTATTTCAGTTTCAATATGCTTGAAATATTTTTCGGTTTGAAAGTAACCAAAAAGATCTACGTTATCTGGACAGTTATTAAAAATATTTTCGTCAAATTCAAATCCAGATTCTTGAAGAACTTGATTTACTATTGCCTCTTGGTGAACTTTGGATAAATCAAAACACTCATACAAAGTAATATCAGATCTTCTGACGTTTATGTCATTTTTACCAAATAGTTCTCTAGGTGGAATACAAAAATCATATCCATTATTACTAGCAATTCCCTTAAGAGAAGCATACTGAAACATTTGGTTGGCAAGTCTACCAAGATTGCCAAGGTTATTAAACGAGAGCATTTTGTTTATACCATTGATAAGTTGTCTCAATTCCTTCACGGAGACTAATTTTTGGTTCCCACCCAAGTGACTTAATCTTATCTACGTTTAGAACTTTTCTTGGAGTTCCATTTGGTTTAGTAAAATCCCAGTTGATATCACGATCATAACCAACAACATCAGCAATAATATTTGCAAGTTCCCAAATTCTCACATCTTCACCAGTTCCAACATTGATGTGCTCCGCTTCATCGTAATTTTGCATACAAACATAACATGCTTCTGCAAGGTCATCTACGTGCAAGAACTCACGCATTGCTGAACCATTACCCCAAAGTTTTACCTCCCAATACTTACTATGGTCTAGAGCAGCATGAAACTTTGCAATCATTGCTGGAAGAACATGCGATGTTTCCAGATCAAAGTTATCATTAGGACCATAGAGGTTAGTAGGCATTAGAGAAATAGCATTAAAACCATACTGTTCTCTATATGACTGACAGAGTTTTATTCCAGCAATCTTAGCAATAGCATAAGCGTCGTTTGTTGGTTCCAAAGGTCCAGTCATTAACTGGTCTTCTGTAATTGGTTGAGTTGCAAACTTTGGATAAATGCAGGAGGAACCTAAAAACAAAAGTTTCTTTATATCATTCACCATAGAATAGTGAATAATATTATTCTGTATCATTAGGTTTTGATACAGAAAATCTCCCTTGTAATTGTTATTTGCCATGATGCCACCCACTTTGGCAGCAGCAACAAAAACATACTCAGGTTTGTTTCTTTCAAAATACTCTTTAGTTTCTTCTTGATCGGTAAAGTCAACTCTGTCACGAGTTGCTTCATTAACATAGTATCCTTTACTCTTTAGGTTTCTCACAATTGCAGAACCAACCATTCCGTTGGCGCCACAAACTAATACTCTAGAATCACTGTCCATAAATGCACATATCCTCAACTAATTGTTTAAAAGAAATCTTAGGTTCCCAACCTAGTTTTTCCTTTGCCTTAGAGGCATCACCTAATAAGGTCTCTACTTCAGCAGGTCGAAAATATTTAGGGTTGACTCTCACAACCGTTCTGCCAGTGCTCTTGTGAATACCAACTTCGTTTAAACCTTCACCTTCCCATACAATATTCATACCAAAGTATGGTGCTGCTTCTTCTACAAACTCACGCACCGAATACTGGACACCTGTGGCAATCACATAATCTTCAGGTTCATCTTGCTGAAGCATCAACCACATTGCCTCAACAAAGTCTTTTGCGTGTCCCCAGTCACGTTTTGCATTCAGATTACCAAGTTCCAAAATGTCTTGCATTCCCACAGATATCTTTGAGAGTGCCCTGGTAATCTTACGAGTTACAAATGTTTCACCGCGTCTTGGCGATTCATGATTAAAGAGAATGCCAGTACAAGCATACATTCCATATGCTTCACGATAGTTTTTCGTAATCCAATATCCGTAGAGTTTCGCTACACCATAAGGAGAGCGGGGATAAAAAGGAGTAGTTTCGCTTTGAGGAGTTTCTTGGACAAGACCGTAAAGTTCACTCGTAGACGCTTGATAGATGCGTACACGGTCTTCCATACCCAAGAGACGCACTGCTTCAAGAACACGAAGAGTTCCCATACCATCCACATCAGCAGTGTATTCAGGCATCTCAAAGGATACTTTGACGTGACTCTGAGCACCAAGATTATAAATCTCATCGGGTTGGACTTTTTGTATGACTCTTACTATATTAGTTGAGTCTGTTAAGTCTCCGTAATGTAACTTAACATTTTGATACAAATGGTCAATACGATGAGTATTGATCAAAGAAGAACGACGAATGATACCATGAACTTCATAACCTTTCTCCAAAAGAAGTTCAGCAAGATATGAACCATCTTGACCCGTAATTCCAGTAATTAACGCAACCTTCATAAGGGAAAATACTTTTTATCATTATACTAAAAAAGGTGGGTTTATGCAACCCACTTCTGACCCAAGTTACAGTCTCTTCTCTGCTTCTCCCACATATCTTTCATATTATCTCTATTTGTTCCTACCCAGAGATTATCAACATAGTTTATCTGTGGGTAAGGTAAAGTCTCATCTTTATGTAAAATAAACATACCCTTCTTATATTCGGGCAAAAAATATCTACCAACTAGTATGTGTATTCTGGTGGAATATTTTCCAATATTCACTCTAGTATAATATCTTTTATTTTTGGGGGGATTTTTTCTTCTCTTATCATGGTAAGTTTTTTCTTGACTAGTAGAAGCCCATCGTTTCTTGCTTTCTATCCATACTCTACCATTTGTAGTAATAAAAAATCCTGGATAGTCTGGAAGCATTTCTTTACATTCCTCACCATCTTTCAAATATTGAACAACTTCATATTTACTCATAAAAAAATACTCTTATATAGTACAATAATATACTATAGAAGAGTATTTGTAAAGGAGTTGCGCTTCTCCAGGTTGCTCGCCACTTGTTCTTTAACTGGAAACAAGAAACCAGGCGGGAGAGAGTCCCATCCGCACCACTTGCTCTTTAATGGAAAAGCAAGAAACCGTAAGGGGTCGTTTTGACTCCACCACTTAGTTTTAAGAAACTAAGAAAAGTTGGACTAACTTTGATATCTCGGTAATACCAAAGAATGCTATTAGAAATAGCACATCCCAGAGTTTAAGTTTGATCGCAAAAGGAATGCCGAGTAGTCCCCCGACAAACTTGATTGCTAGACCAAACTTAAAGTTTCCCCATAACATAACTTGATAACCAAGCATGAGGAGGAAGTTCCCAAGATACCTCAGGATACTTGCTTTAGACATAAGGGGTTTGCTCCCGACCAGTGCTGTTATAGACCATCCGTGTCTTCTTCATCGTCTTTCACATAACAAGGAACTCTGTCTGGATCTAACCATTTCGCATACTCAATATCTTCCATTGCAGTAGAACATTGAAGAATGTTATCAAACAGATAAATGTCGTTCCAGCGTTTGGTGTATTCGTTTTGCTTTTGCATACGGTAATCAGGTTTACCGTTGATTTCAAGGATACCTGCTTCAACGAAACGGTATCCTTCACGCTCCAGAAGAACCTTGCTCACGCTTCAACTGCCTCAAGATCTCCGGCGATATACTCCATAAGCATTTCGTAATCGTCGAGAGGGTCACCAGAAAATACCACCCCTTCATTTTCATAGAAGCGACGGACCTTTTTATAAAGTTTCGGACTCTTTACATCAAGATAGATTTCCCCGTTAGCAGCAAGACGAAGAGTGCTAACATCTTTTTTGAATTTTTGAATCAGAGACATTGTTTTGAATTGTTGCCTTAGTATTATAAGGTTTGTTGAGTGTTTAGTCAAGTGTGCCAGTGAAGTAACTGGCTAGTCGGAGTATTCAGATTTGAACTGAAATTATTCCGCTTCCCAAAAGCGGTGCCATGACCAAGTTAGGCGATACTCCGTAGTTCTAATTCACAAGAGTGAACTGCTGCGTGGCAACAAGCACATAATAGCACACATCCCTTTATTTCGTCAAGAATACGCTCATGACTCCATCCACGAATACCATGAAATTTAGCATCTTTTTGAGAGGGGTCTAAATGATGAACTTGAAGTGCTGATGAATATTTATCATATCCACAAGAAACACACTTGCCTCCCATTTGCTCAATAATAAAACTTCTTTTTTTCTGTCCCAACTCTAATGTATATTTGTTATGGCAGGCACCACATACTGATTTTTTGTGCCCATAAAATTTAGATGGGTCAGTTTCTCCACAATGCCCACATTTATGAGTTCTCATTTTGGTAGAATAAGTTTATCTACCGTTATTTATGTTTTTTGTCAAATGGAGCCCAGTGCTGCCATCCATATTTATGAATTGCCCAGATACCCATAATAGGCAGAACAACTAAAATATAACTAAGCATTCCAAGAGTATAAGGGTTTTCTAATACCCACCGTGCAAAATGTCCCATCAGTATCCCCTCCAGGTTTTAAACTCATAGTAAAAATATTGATCAACAGTATTATCTAATGGAGCATTTTCTTCCCTATGTGCCCATTCTACACAAAAATTAACAATACGATGGTCGTGTAATGAACTGTGTCCCCACATTCTCACAAATGCTGATGCAGCAAAGTGATATCTCTGTTTAATGTGCGGTTCCGTTTCCTTTATAATCTTTGGAGTCATAATACCCTCCTCTTGTTCCGAAATAGAGTGTTGTTAAAACGAACGGAATTGAAACAAATAAAAGTGCTTTTGCTAATAACATCAAACCATCTCCATTGCTCTTGTAAGTTCGATATAATGGTTCATCTCATCAACTGCAATCTCTGCAACCTTTGAGTCTTCCTGATGCTCCCAGAGGTATGAGAGATAGGTTTCTGTGGCGTGATACTCAATACCTGCGTTCAGGTGATAAGCAGAAACGGGAGCAACAAAATAATAACCCACCAGAATCCAATAATAGATGAGAACCAAATGATAAGCGAAAAAGCGATCAATCCAGCGGTCTGCTCCGCCACGTAGCTCCATTTCGATGAGGTGTTCTGTTTCATTGAGTGTCTGTGCGAAGTGTTCTTTCATCAAGTAGTAGTGTGATAAGTCTCTGAGTCCTAGAGATTCTTTAAGATGAAGCACACTTACAAAAGCAAAGTAAGGTGCTCTAGCAATAGTCTCAAGCACCCAGAATCTTTGAATGGGTAAGTCACGATACAAGAAGTCAATGATTGCTATCGTGACTGCTAAAACAGTATCGTTGAACTTTTTCATTGTGGATATGCGTGTGTGAGACCCCACCAAATCCACAATCCCATAATTGATCCATAAATCAGTGTTGAAAAGAAAAGTGTTTTAAACATCTTCTTCGTCCTCGTAACTTGATGGTTCTTCAAATAGTTCGTCTATCTTCTGTTGTAAGACTCTTCTTTGCAATTCTTGAATGTCTTCGTCTGTGAGAGATATCATTTGTCCTTGAGTAGTTCTTCTATTCTTTGACGCATATTTGAGCTTTCCTGTTTCATATAGTCTCTAAGGGAATATCCTCTTTGACCTCTCATAATACAGGTGCCTTGATAGAACATCGTGGCGGCAAATACTAACAGGAGAACGATACCAATTATTTCAGGGTAATGTTGAGCCATGGTAGTACTGGTGGAATAACTCCAACTAACCTTAGAAGTCCCTCAGCAAATAAAGCAAGAACCACCCAACCGACGCACATACTAATGATACTAGCATTACGGTTGTGTCGTCGTATTGCTGCATCGATCATCTCCTGAACTTCAGTGCGAGATACATAATCGTCATCAAAAGGTTCCATCATTTCTCATCTCCAAGAAACTTCGCAAGAGGATCCCTCCGAGTCTTAACTATTTCAACTGCTCTCTTATAGAACATATTGTCCATGTTCCCAGAGGCTTCAAAAGTCTCCTTGATCTTCACCCAATTATCGTAGGTGTGCTGATCCATAAGGTTATGTTTGAATACTACTAGTTATGCTAGTGAGTATTTTCAAACCGTCAAGTTTGTGTTGGTTTCAAGAAAGTGTTTAAGAGAATATTAAATTACTATGGTTTAGGACCTAAAAGACTTTCATCCCAAATTTCTTTGAGTTCTGTTGTGACTTCATCAACGGTTGTTCCAGTTATTTCTGCTTCCGTAACAAGGTTTGTTGCGTCTCTGAGTGCTTGTTTCTGTGCAACAATAAAAGCAGTATCTCTACCAAGTTCTAATGCTCTTACAAAATCTACATCAAGTTTTTCAAGAAGAGGTTTTCTTACTTGACGCATTTTATCTTTTTGAATTTCTTTTGCTTTATCTACATTAATTTTAATCATTTTTTATACTCCTTTGCCCAATCTTCGTAATCAATACCATATCCATCAGGTTCTCCAAGTGCCTCATTATCAAATTCCCAAGCATCAAAAAAAGTACCATCAACGGGTATTTCGTTCTCATCAACAATCCAAAAAGGTTGTCCTGTTGGAGTATCTTTAATAGCAATTTCAAGAATAGTATAAGTTTCTAATGCCTCCAATGATGGGGTACAAATTGCAACTCCACCATTTTCATTTTCATGGAGAATATATTGTTTCATCGTATATTAAATGTTTTGAATATTTATGAGTATAAAATTAACGGAAAAAACTAACGTTAATCATATCATGATCCATAGCTGTTCCATTATATCCACCAATTAACCAACTGTTAGTATCTAATGGAAAACTGCTAGAACTTCTTGTTACTTGAGTTCCTTTTCTTTCGCTAAAAGCTGCGACATTTCTATCATCATTAGCATCACGATTTTGTGATGTAATAGATGCTGTGTAATCTGCGTCAGGCATTGCATTAGTAAAATTAATAATAAGTCTTCCTGTTGAACTTTTTGTTACTGAACTTACATTTCCACTAGCACGAATTGTACATGGAGATGCAGTTGTGCCATTAACATTTACCCAAGCACGACAAGCATAAGCCCTTGCTACTGAACCATATCCAGAGTTAAATGCAAAATTACCACTACTATCAAAGTTTGCTACATTAGTGCCGGACCTATTAATATTAAATGTTCCTGACGATGGATAATTCAACGAAACTGCTGTTGAACTTCCTGCTTGTAATGAAAGAACTTCCGATCCATTATAATGTAAATAAAAGTCTGCTCCAGATGCTCCATTTACAGTTAGAGTATTTCTAGATCCAGCAACAGTTGGAGTTGCTGTTCCTATACCCAAACGACCACTTGAATCTATACGAAGTCTTTCAGAACCTCCAACGGCAAATGTAATTGGATTACTAGTATCAGCGTGTAATGATAGTTTATCATATGAATAAATTAAACTTCCAGTTCCACTTACTCCACCATAGTTATAAGAAGATCCAGTTCTAGTTAATTGAAAATTTTTAGTTCCATCATAAACTCTCAATCCATTAGAACCACTACCCAAAGTGGTTTCATTGCCAACTAAAACGGAAAGTTTATTTATTGGATTATCGGTTCCTATACCAATATTACCACTTGAATCTATACGAACTGACTCAACATTATTAGTTCCCAGAGTCAACACATTAGTCGCAGGAGAACTGATAGATGCTCCTGTTCCTACATTTAATCCAGTAGAAGCGGCAAGAGGAGTTACCTTAACCGACCCTCCAGCAGTCGTTGAAGTAACTGTATCAGTTTGCCCGTTTATTTGAATACCCATTAGTCACAGAGACTTTTTGAGTATTTATATGAAGCGGAGAGGGTAGGATTCGAACCAACGGAAGCTTTCACTTCGGCAGTTTTCAAGACTGCTGCCTTAAACCACTCGGCCACCTCTCCAATATGATATAATATACAGTATCTATTTGTTTTTGTCAAGTGCTCATCAGACCATCGCAAAAAAGAATTGAGTTTGAAAGACTATTAAGAGAACTTGGATATAAAGATCGTCTTCCAGTTTACCCAAAAGAAAACAAACGATATCAACAGGTCAACTTCAACTGTGACTCTGGTGCGATGGCAATCTATACATTTATTATAATGTATCAGACCAAGAAGAGTTACTTATATCTTGAGTTCATCGACAACTATAACTGCCCAGATCTAAAAGATAGAATTCGAAAACTTGCTGAACGAATTTATTTTCACGAGAAGACCAGAGTTGCAGAAGTTGGATATGAAGTCAAGTATACCAAACAACCTGACGAGTTTTCTCTGGAAGAAAGAAAAAAGATATTCTACTACTTTATGAAGTATACCTACAAGAACTTGGAAGAAGGTATGGTCAAACTCTCTCCAAGACCTGGTGATGTGCTTGCAGCAAAACCACACGGACCAAAGATCAATGAAGGGTTCACAGAGTCTTCATTAGTTCTTGGAAAACATCAAAGGTCTTTAGTCGCTCGCAAGTTTGGTTTTGGTGAACTACAAGACGATGGTTTCCAGTACGCTCGCTATGATGAGAACTGCGTCTTAAGACCTATCTAATCTCAAAGTCTAAACGACGAACCTTACGCTGTCTTCTTGCTTCCTGAAAAGCAAGGTCTTCATTTGAGAGAACACCAGACTTGGACTTGTTCCCATAGGAGTTGAGCATGATGACCTGACCAAGGTCAAGTGCAGAAATAACTCCATTACGAATGGTCGCCATATTGGGACAACCACACGACACAGTTTTTCCAGAGATGCCTTCTAACTCCTTACCACAGGAGCGGCACCTGATTCTTAAGTTTTCCATTGTATTATAAGATAACTATTTTTCAGTAAATGAACGCAGCATCCAAACAAACTTACCGTGCGACTCCATCAAGTCTTGAACTAAGTTTGCTGTAGCATATGACTTTTGCTCTTCTGCTTCTTCTGAAACTTCTGCAAGAAGTTCAATCAGACTTCTATTATCATCATGTAGTTGACGAACCATTCCCATTGAATCAAGATCTTGTGCGCTATTTGATGCTTGGTCAACTCTGGAAACTTCTGTGGTTCTGGTCAGAGTGCTAAGTGGTTTGATATTCAAATATCTCATATGCTCAGAGATACGGTCAATTTCACCAAACATCGTTTCATACTGCTCACCTAAAAGAGTATGCACCTGCTGAAAATCAGGACCAACCACGTGCCAGTGATAAACCCAAGTTTTATGAAATAGAACAAAGAGTGATGCCTGAGCGTCACTTACGAGTTTGTATAACTTTTCCATTATACCAGACTTTTTAGGTATTTATAAAAGTGGGCAATATCGGATTCGAACCAATGACCGTCTGCGTGTAAAGCAGCTGCGCTACCGCTGCGCCAATCGCCCAAAAAATTAAAATTTGTTCATCATATATTCTACAGTATTTGCTACATCATTCATAGCATCCCGTAGATTTTCTCTTTGACCTGACTCTTGCCTAACAACTGGGCGATGGTCGTCTGTAAGAGTCCAGCGCCATTGTTTCATATCGGCGCAATACCACAGATTAATTTTCATTCTTCTGATATTCTAGTTTAACCCAGTTGATAAGAGCATTAAGTTCCATCATAAAGGCATCATTTAGTTGAACATCAGAAACACCAAGATCTTTAAATGCTTGCTCTCTACGGAGTGTATCATCACGATAATATACTAGTGCTTCAATAGCAAGTTGCCTATCACGCTGGGAAATAAGAGACATAAACCTCCTAACTCGTTATCTATAATACACTAAAAAGGGGGTCTTGTCAACCCCCTTATATATCACTTCTCGCCTAGACCGACCTGTTTAACTTTCAGGCGTGCTTTGTTGAGAATAGAACCAGACAGAGGCACATAACCCAAGTCATCAGCAAGACCCTGTGCCTTACCACTCAGGGCATAGTTCAGAGCATCACGGACTGCGGTTGCTCTACCATCGGCATAACCACTCTTATAGGCAAGAATCCAAGTCAGAGTGGAAATAGGATATGCCTTTG
>Ga0222713_10003084_pt1 | contig 17440 bp, 22 predicted proteins | sample C33_649DmetaG_FD_165061 | JGI IMG/M metagenome (GOLD analysis project Ga0222713, IMG submission 165061) | Estuarine water microbial communities from San Francisco Bay, California, United States - C33_649D | ecosystem: Environmental > Aquatic > Marine > Unclassified | place: USA: California...
TTTTTAATATAAATTGAATTATTTATAGGCATTATTAATATAATTTAGAAAAATAATTTATAACTTATATTAATAGTATAAATTATGAGTCTTAATAATATTGAAATATTAGGATATAACAGTTTAGCCAATTTGTCACAAATTAACGCAGATGAAGTAAATACAGACATATTGACTAAATCAGACCCCGATATATCAGATGCACAATTTGATACATTATTTGGAATATCAACAGCCCAAACAATACAACAACAAATAGATGGAACAACCGGTGATATATCAACATTACAAGGTGAAGTGAATACATTACAATCTGAAATGAATACGGCACAATCAGATATAAATACATTACAATCTGAAATGAATAATGCACAATCAGACATTAATGATTTACAGACTGACGTAGGGGTTTTATATGGTTTCTCAGCAACAAATACAGCAGCGATTGCGGGCTTGTCAGTTTCACAAGCAGCGCAAGATGTAACATTAACAGCGCATTCAGCATCTATTGCGGGGCTTAATGGTGACGTCAATGATTTAGACGATAGAATAACACCTTTAGAAGTGAAAACAACAGACCAATCATATGGAACATTTACAGGGACTACATTTGATAGACGCGTTAATATAAAAAATACAGCAGGGGGAGGGAATGCCGTGTATTTAGCATCATCTGAAGATTCTGAGTTTATATATGGATTAACAGCACAAGCCCCTATAATATCAACAGCGGGCACATCTCAATTCTCATCATTATTAATTAATACAGTAGCAGAAGTAACAAATGATTTTACAATAACAAATGGTGATTTATTTGTGACTAGAGATGTATTAACAAATGATAAAAAAATAGTATTATATGATAACACAACGGGGAATGATTATGATTATCTTGGTTTCTGGACTGATTCAGGAACAGCATCTAAAAAGTTTTTAAATTCAGAAATAGATGGTGTTACTGGTTCGGCTTTTCAATGGTATTATGGAAACGGAACAGGAAACGGGCGAACACTTGCTAAATCATTATCATCAGCCAATGAAATCAGTTATACACCATTAACAACCTTTTTAAAATCAAATGGTTTTTCACAACAAATTCAACTAGTAAAAGATTCAGCGAATAATATAGTTAGAATTGATATGTTAGGAGATATAGCGGGTTTAAATTCTTTTGATGGTCAAATCATCCAACAAGAGGGAAACGCTATAGATGATAATAGAGGAACGATGACAATACAAAGTGGTAATATAACATTAAACGCTTTAACACCAACAACAGGAATAGTCACAGTAAATTCAAAAATTATTGATATAAATGCAACAGGCGCCGTCACATTAGATTCAGCATCAACAATTGGTATTACAGGAGCAACAAATACTATTTTAGGTATTACTAATATTAATAGAACAGGAACAGCAACAACAAGTATAGGCAATACTGGAGCGGTTGCATTAAACGGGAGCACATATACAAGTAGCACAACAGGGAATACATCAATTACATCAACAGGTGGCGATGTTACAATAGCAGGAACAGATATAAGATTAAATAGCACAGGGACAAGCGCTGGTGAATTAGTTGTTAGAGCGAATACAAATGTAGATATTAAAGCAAATACAGGAAATGTTGAATTAAATGCTAATACGACAATGTTATTAATATCAGGCGGGAATATGACCGCAACTACTTCAGATATTGGAGCAGATATGAGTTTTACAGCACAGAATTCTTTATTATTTAAAGCAATTGATGGATACTGGACGGCACAAAGTAGTTCAAATTATTATTATCAGTCATCATCTGACAATTATATTGTCACATATGGCAACCAAACAGGGAGTCAATTCTTAAATGTTGAGATTTCAACAGGAGCACCACCAACAGCAAATATAACAAGCACAACACATAAGGTAATAGTTCAGAGTCAAGTAGAAACAGTATTAGGCACTGATGCATCAACAACAACAATAAATGGGTCGTCTATTGTTCTATCAGGTGATACAGTTCAAGATGTTGGTTTTACTAATAATATGATGCCGACCGCTACTATCATACAAAACGTTTCTAGTGTTGTTCCGTCTGGATTCTTATATTGCGATGGTGGGGCAATTTCACGAACAACATATGCACGATTATTTGCATCTATTGGGACAACATTTGGAGTTGGTGATGGTTCTACAACATTTAATAAGCCAAACTTTAAAGGGGCATATCTTCGCGGGGCTCAAAATCAGGTAGTAGGAGGTGTAACCTATACAGGCGCAGCAGTTGGAACAGCACAACAAGACAGCGTTTTATCATCAGGGGCGAAAGGCTACTGGAACATCGATAGTGGAGGTGGTGGAGTGAGTCGAAGTGTTCGTGCTAGAGTTCAAGTAGCAGGCGACCCCGTTGATACAGGAACTAATAATTCAGTGCTTTTTACTCGTGAAAATACAACAGAAAATAGAGTCTTTAACTATTCAGTTTATTATTATATTCGTTTTTAAAAAATAATATCTAATTATATAATAATGGATATTGAAACGATTAATTATACGGCTATTAATCAAAGTTTAAGTAATCTATGTTTAGAATATTATAATGAGACAAATGAAGAAAAGAAGAAGATACTATTTGAAAAAATACAATTAATATATTTAAAGAAAATGAAGGATAAATAATATCTAATTATAATTAATGAAATCTAGAGATATTAAAAATATATTAGATGCAAGTTATCAAAAGAATCCACCCTCTAAAATCAATGGTTATAAATTAGATAAGGATTTAACAACATCAACGGCTAAAGTTTATTATCATCCAATTAAAAATGAGGCAGTGGTAGCACATCGTGGAACTCAGGGACTTTTAGATTGGAAGAATAACATAGCATATTTAACAGGTAATTATAAAAGAACAGATAGATATAGACAGGGTGTTGCAGTTCAAAATAAAGCAGAGGATAAATACGGAAAAAAGAATATATCAACATTAGGACATAGTCAGGGTTCCATCATAGCCCGAGAAGTTGGTGGAGATACTAAACAAATTATAAATGTAAACCCAGCATATAAATTTGAAACACCTAAAAAGAATGAATATAATATTAGAAGTAGTTCAGATATAGTAAGTGGATTATATGCACCAGTATCAGCAATTAGAGGAAATAAAAAAGACATTACTATTCCATCACAAAAGCCTACTGATATTATAGGAGAACATTCATATAATATATTAGATAGATTAGAAAATAAAAGAATAGGGATACGTTAATGATTATAACTATATAGTTAATATAATATTAAAATAATAATATCTACTTTAATATTATATAATGTCGTCATTTAGTTTTATTATGCCAAAGAACCAACTATGGAAAGACGCAAAGGTTCAGAAGGCACATGACCAGATAGTAGAGCACATCTCAAATCTACCATCTAATATAAGAAGCACCGAACATAAATTTTCAATGGAGTTATTGAAAATGATAGCATGTATGGTTGAACATAAAATAAGTAATGAAGGGAAAAAGGACAAGTTAAAGATTGATAAAAAATCATTATGTATTCAAATATATAATTCATTATATGGAACTCTCAAACCTGATGAAATACAAGTCATTTCAAAGAACATAGAATATTTACACGATAACAACCAAATTATTAAATATCCTTTATGGGCTGTAGCGAAAGCAACTATAATATCATGGTTAAAAAAAAAATTAATGTAATTAAGGAATGGGTTGAGAGTTATTTATCAAGCGGATTTATAGATGGAGTTATAAATGAGTTTAATATACCGACACAAATAGGAATGGTGATGAAATTTGCATCAAGTCTTGATAGATTCTCATTCTTACAAATGGCATTGGCAAAGTGGGGGGTGTATAAATACATGGCTTATCTTATTTATCTTATATTTTTAGCATAATTAATAATATTATAATAAAAATATAACTAAAATTAGTTATTAACTGCTATCAACTGCTTAATTAAGGGGTTGATAGGGGTTGATAACTAATTAAAACGTTTTAATTAATCAGTTGAGCGTATCAACTGCTTAATTAAGCAGTTAATAGCAGTTGATAATTAATATCTAGTTAATATTATATGAATTGTTGGGCTAGATTGTGTGATTATATCAATATGTTATTCATTCCTGATATTCCAAGTAGTGAGCAGTCTATAATGAGAGACTTACAAAGCGTGGGGTTTATCCCTGAAGACGAAAAAAAGGTTTAGTTAATTTATATCAACATAAATTAATATCTAAGTTATATTATATAATGGATTTCACTGACGAACTAAAAAAGAAAAGAGAACATTTAAGCGCCGGTTCTCTTAAAACTTATAACTCACTTTTAAAAACTGTTTATCGCGCTTGTTTTGGTAATACTAAAACACCAGAGATTAAGAACTTTAAAAAGGTAGATGATATTATTAAATTCTTAGAACCTAAAACAATGTCATCACGTAAAACTTATTTAGCCTCTCTCGTTGTAATGTGTCCCGATGTAGAAGAATATAAAAAGATGATGAATAAAGATATGATAGATTATAAACACGAACAAGATAAACAAGAGATGAATGATAAACAAATTGAAAGTAATATTTCAAGTGAAGAGATTAGAGCGATTTATGAAGACTTAAAAAAGACCGCCGATTTTTTAATGAAGAAAAAAACATTATCTATATCTAATTTACAATCTATTCAAGATTTTATTATCGTTGCTTTACTTGGTGGTATCTTTATAGTGCCACGCCGAAGTTTAGATTATTGTGAATTAATGTTTAGAAACTATAAGCCAGATGATGATAATTACATCTTAAAAAATAAATTAATATTTCATAAATTTAAAACTGCTAAGTTCCACGAAGACGGTCAAACATTAGATATACCTAAACCATTACAACTTATATTAAAGAAATGGATTGATGTAATACCATCTAACGTTGATAATGTGCTTTTTAATTCTAACTTACAACCTCTTTCTAACGTTACGCTAAATCAAAGATTGAATAGAATATTTAAGGGGGCTATATCCGTCAATCAAATGAGACATACATATTTAACTGAGAAGTATGGGGCTATGATGAAACAAGAGAAAAAAATGGAGACTGATATGAATAATATGGGCAGTTCTACCAAACAAGCGAAAATTTATGTTAAGTTTGATGAACCTTAATTAAAGTTCAGAACGCAGAAATATTTAAAAAATAAAAAACCTTTAAAAATTTTTATTTTCTAAATAATATTATATAATGTTTCAATACAGTATTTATAAAATTACTTGTAATAATCCCCTAGTTACTGATATTTATGTCGGTAGCACTACCAATTTTAAAACTAGACAATCATCACATAAATCTAAATCAGTTAAACCTACTTATATTAATAAAGTTAAATTATATGAATGTATTAGTAATAATGGCGGGTGGTCTAATTGGACTATGTCGCTTATTGAATTATTTGATTGTGAATGTAAAAAAGATGCACAAAAACGAGAACGTTTTTATTGTGATGAATTAAAAAGTAGTTTAAATATGAGAATACCATCAAGAACTCAAGAACAATATTATCAAGACCATAAAGAAAGAATAATAAAACGAGTTACTAATAATACTAATAAATATAAAGATAAATATAGAGAATATGCTAAACAGTATAGAGAGTTACATAAGGATAAAATAACTTGTTCATGCGGTGGATGTTATACCATGATAAATAAATCTACACATTACAGAAGTTATAAACATATTAATTTTATTAATTCTTTAGATTTAGCAGTTCATAAAGCGGTTACTCAAGTAGTTTAATTAGTTCTTTTTGTTTATTAGTGTCTAAATTTTGTAATAGTTGCATATTTAATAATACTTTATTAGTATTCATTCTCCCCTTATATTTTAAATCATTTAAACTCTTTTTTATTTTATCAATTGATGATGTATAAATTAGTTTTTGTAATTTGGCACTTATAGTGTCTTCACTTTCTTCTGGTTCTACTTCCATCATTTGTTCTACTTTTGCTTTCTCTTTATATTTTCTGGCTGCTTGTGTGCCCTGTGTATAATCTAACCAGTCACCATAAGCCGATGTATAACCTTTTAATTTTTTTAATTCAGGGAAAACACCAGTTATTTTTCCTTTGAAAATATTAAATATTTTCCATACTCTATATGAATTAAATTGTGATTTAGAAGCCCCCCATTTTAAATCTATTTTCTTTTTGAATTCATCGGCAATTTGTAACCCGAATAATAATAAAGTTAAATTATCAATATCTTTATTATCTTTTTTTAATGCTGGAAAAACAACAAGTTTGACAAAGTCAGATAACTCAGTTTGTCCATCTTTTTTCTTTTCCATCCAAGTTTGAATATATTCTTGAGCCTTTTGACTAAAATCTACTTTTTTAAATGAATCTTTAACTTTATCAGTTTTAAAATAATTATCAATTAAATCATACATTACATTTATAATCTTCATTTCTTCGGGTTGTATTCCTGACTCTTTATTAACTCGTTCAATATCCAACCAATCACTTAAAAATTTACTTTCTTCTTCTGGTTCTGGTTCTGGTTCTGGTTCTGGTTCTGGTTCTGGTTCTGGTTTTGCTTTCTCTCTATTTTTTTCTGCTTTTAATCTCATTCTTTCATCTCGTGCTTCTTCTGGACTTATAACTTTCTTTACTTTCTTTTCTTTCTTTACTTTAGGTTCTGGTAATTCTGGCATTTCTATTTTTTTACTAATTTTAGTATTCATCATTTCACCTAATAAATCTTCTACTTCTTTTTTATTATTTGATTTTTTTGTTCTTGGTTTAGGTTGGGCTTTAGGTTTGGGTATCACTTCACGAGGGGCGGATTCTATAACCTCTATTTTATTGCCTTCTGATGGTTGAACATTTAATGATTTAATACCAAAACGTGATGCAATGGCGCCGGACTTTGTGATGGGGTTTGTTAGGTTATCGTATCCTTGTTTATTTACAAAAATCATTTTATTTGGGACTTTAATTGTAGTTTTTCCAAATTCTAGAAAACTTGACATTATGTTATATAATTATATTTAGATTTTAATTTTTATTAGTTTGTATTTATAATATAATTTATAGTTTATATTATATGAACAAAGATATTTTTATTGATAAAAGAAAATTAGTAGTAAATAAACATAATGAATGTAAAAGACTATTATATGCTGTTTCTGAAATGGCAACTGTAGAGGATGTTGTAATGCTCAAATTAATTATTAATGAATTATCAAGACAAAGAAAGATATTAAACTTTATGATATGTAATTATGATTTTATTAATAGTTTAGTTAATCCCATAGTCTAAGGGTGATATAGGTTTTTTTTTGATATCGTTTTTAATCTCTTTTATTAATTCATCATTTTTTTCTTCTTCTTCTCCATCTTCAAAATTTACATCATCTTGGATTGGTTCGATTTGTTTAGTTGTTATTAGATGATTTTTAAGTTCGTTAATTTTAATATTATAATAAATACCTTTTTTAGTTCTGGTCTTAATTATATAAGTTTCATATTGTTTCAATTCAATTCCAAATTTAGTATTATTGTATTCGTAATTAAAATTATTTGATTTTAAAAATGTTGTAAATTTACTATAGAATTCTGAACCACCAATTAAAAATGATTCATTAAATTTAAATATTAAATCTTCATAAAATGATATAATAGGGCTTTTAGTTGCTTCTTTAATATTATTATAAGCATTAGTTTTAGGTCTATTGTTAGTGAAGTCATAACCATCAATAGGGGTTGTCATTAATAAATCATAAAATATTTTATCATATTCTTTACTTTCTATTTCTTTATTTAATGCTGTAAAGTATTCATGATTATTTGCTATTTTTCCGTTACATTCAAAAATAACAAATCTTCTATCATTTTCTGATACTTTAACGGGGTTTTTATTATTAGATAAGAAGATGTATGATATGCAATTAGTATTAGTGAATAATTCATAACCTTTCTTTTCTATTGTGTTTAGTTCATTAGTAATTGATGCTTTAATTTTATCTGATAATTGAAAGGTATCTTTCCCTGATGTTTCATTAATTACTATTAATACTTTATCTTGAATTAAACCATTAAATCTTCCAAAAATTGAATCAATTGATTCTGTATTAACATAATATTTCTTACCTAATATTGAGTTGCCGAACCAATTTAAAAAGGTATCTTTTCCGCATCCTTCATTAGATTGTAAAACTATTGATGTTCTTGTGATTTGTGTAGGCTTTTGAACTTTTTGGGCTAGGAACTTAATAAAATAATCATAACATAATTCATCATTACCACATAAATTTTTAATATGTTTATACATTAATGAATTACTAAAGAATAGATTTTTATTATTTGTTAGTTTATCGGCTTCAAATTGTGTGAATGTATTATAGATATTTTGAGGGGCTTCTAATTTAGGTAAGAAATCAATTCTATCATATGTTTTAATTTTTTCATCTTTTAACCATTCGGGAACAAATTGTTTTTTTATTATTTTTTTATTTCCTTCATCATCTGTTTGTAGTTTTTCATAGTGTAAATTTTCATAGACACTTAAAAAATCGGTTTTCTTTCTTATTATTAATTCTTTATTGGTATCAATAGTAACATATGATATAGGATTTAATAACTTGAAATTAGTTTTTTCAAATTTAAATTTAACTGATTCATAATCATTTTCATTATCATCATCTTCTAATTGGTGGTCATCAAGAATACTTAAATAATCTTGGTTCATTTCCTTCATGATAAACTCAAGATTAAAACCGAATTTTTCATTTATTATTATTTTTAATTCTTCTAATAATTGAGGTTTATATAAACTTTTAGGAATCATTAAACCATCAGCACATAAAACGCATTCATTACTATTAATGTAATTCATTTTATTACAATATTCATAAATGGTTTCTAAAATTTGGTTTTCGTATTCTTGTAAGTAATAAGATAATGATGAACCGATTTTATATTGTTTATTGTTTTTTTCTTTATTCTTTTTTACTGCTTTATCGATATCTGGATTATGTAAAATAATTCTATGGCATATATGATTTAATTCTGTTTGTAATTTGACCACAAAGTCATCATGAGTTTTATTTTCTATTTTATTATCACTTAACCAATTTTCAATAAGTCCTAAATATAAAGAACGAATAAATAAGTTTTTGGCGGTGTCTTTATTAACATTATATTTTTTCATTATTCTTTCTAAATGTTGAGGGCGGTTAAATACGTAATCTTCTAAGTGTTCGCATGGGATGTTGTTTGCTTTACAAATTTGATATAATAATACGGGGTGACAATTTACTACATCAATATCTACAAAATGATTTTTGGCTAGTGTGTGTCTTAGTTCGCGTCTAATTGAAAATAAACCGCAACCATTAAGAGGCATTACACGCCCCCATTTAATACCTTTACTTTTATTATATTCTACTTTGGCTTTACCATTTTTGATTAATTTTTTATATTTTAATAATTGTTGTTTTTCGTTGGTGTTGTAGATTTTGCACATTGGGTTGTTGAATGTAGTTTTTAATAAATCAGAATGAATGAGTTTGTCAAGTATTTGAATATCAACTGGTTCATTGAGTGTTAAGCCGTTAAGTTTAGAGTCTTTAAAAGTTAATTTTAAATTAATTTGTTCCATATAAATTAATATAGATAATATTTTTTTAAATATATTTTTTTTAAATATATTATTATTTTTATATATTTAAAAAAACTATAGTATTTTATTTTCATTTTCTTGTAATTTTAATAATTTTTTTTGTCTGTATCTTTCTTTGGCGCGTTCTATGGTATTTCGTCTATATTCTTCATTGGTTTCATATTTGTTCTTCATATGTTGTGCCATTTTCTCACGGTCTCTTTCTTTGGTTTTTTCATAATATTTATGAAATGCTTTTTTTTGTGCTTCAGTAACTGTCATATAATAATAACTAGATAATATTTTTTTAAATATAATTTTTTAAATATAATTCTTGTAAATATTTCCACTATATAATCGGGGGTTAGTATGCCCGTGGATTATCGGGGGGGTGGTGACGGGTGGTAGGTGAAGGGGGTCATTTAAGTTCTTATAAATTACATATCTATTATTTGAATATTCATTTGATTCTATAGAGGTCTTATTTCTCTACTGAGTTACTATAAACCTTTCATTACTATGCATACTATACACCTTCTATTTATTTATTAATAATAAAATAATAATAATATAAATATAAGTAATACCATCATAAAAAAAAAGAACAATAATAATAATAAACCCCGTCGGTGTAATCCCCCCGTGTAAGGTATAATAGGATTACACCACGGGAACACCAACCCCAAATATTTATAAATAATATCTAATTATTATTATATGGATATAGTAAAAAGTAAAAACAAAAATAAAAGATTTACTGCAGTATTCACCGATGGAACACTAACTAACTTCGGCTTGAAAGGCGCATCAACGTATATAGATGGTATAAGGACTAAACAAGAACGAGACAATTATTTAAAACGTCATAAAGTTAATGAAAACTGGAATAATGCAAAAACTGCGGGCGCTCTTTCTGCTGGCCTCCTATGGGGACGGTCAAAAGATTTAAATAAGAATATCAACGAGTATAAACATAAATTTAAACTTAATTAAATAAAAATTAACGAACATATAAATTATATTTGTTAAATGTTATTTTTAATCCATAAAATAATACTGACCCATTACCGATTGAACGGGATTACTAATAATTCTAGACTTAGCGCTCTGTTGTGTTTTAGTATTTCTTGACACTGGTGCAGGCTTAGGTGGTGGTGGTGCCTCCTCCTCTTCCTCTTCATCACTTGATTCTTGTATTATTACTTTTCTAATAACCTTTTTTACTGGTTTCTTTTTTGGTTTCTTCATTATAATAATCTCTTCTTCTATAACTTCTTCTTCGCTTTCATCAACACTATCAGAATCTGATTCATATATAGGTTCCTTCTTCTTCCCTTTACTACTAGCATATTTATTTTCTATAATTGGTTCTTCTTTAATCTTGGGTTTTCCTCTACCACTTTCTACTTTTGGTTTCCCGTTCAATTCATTTTTAATTTCTTTTAATGTATCCCGTTTTTTCTTTGTTTCTTCTTCTTTCATTTTTTTCTCATCTAAATACGCTTGTCTGGCTTGTCTTGCTTTTTCAAATGCTTCAGTCTGTTTCTCGCTTCTCTTAGTTTTGGGCTTGGTGAGTGTGTCATCATTATCAGAATCCATGTATTATATAATATATAACTAGATTATTTTTTAAAATCTTAATTAAATAATTATAAAAATAATAAATAAAATCTCGTTTAAGTTATTATAACTAATGCCAATAGTCGCTATTAAAGAACTAGAGAACAAAAACATTAAAACATCAAAGCCAATAAAAGAAGTTATGGACATTTACATCCCCGATATACCCGATGGAATAAGCCGACGTAATGGGATGATATATTTATTGGTAGGATCCGGTGGTTCAGGTAAAACATCATTATTATTAAATCAGTTCAAGAAAGGAGGCGCTTATCGAGGCGCTTATCATAAAAAGTTCCATAATTTATATTATTTCTGCCCCTCCTCATCCTTTTCATCAGTAGAGAAACATCCATTTGAAAAACATGATAAAGTTTATCACGCCTTAGATATGGAAGTTTTAAGTGACCTAAAAAAAGAATTATCAAATATAAAAAAGGAATCAATTGAAAACGACCAACAACAATATAATTGTGTTATTATTGATGATTTCGCAAATGATTTAAAAGACAAAGGAATTCAACAACAACTAAATTCAATGTTAATAAAAGCCCGCCATCTTAATACCTCATTCATTTTCACCCTTCAGAGTTATATCTTCATGCCCCGCACATTAAGAAAACAAATAACATTTTTAACTTGTTTTAGACCAAGAAACAGCGAAGAATGGGATTTAATAAGAAAGGAGATATTACAGATGAAAGACCAAGACGCTAAGATTATATTTGATTATTGTTTTGATAAACCATATCAACATTTAGACGTAGACGCATTTGAAAATAAATATTACAAGAATTTCAATTTATTAGAAATTGATAATAAAAACGATATAAAATAAAATCTAAATTAATATAATAACATTTCATGAGTTCAAACTCCGCCACAGATTCAATACAATTATATCTAAATTCAGGCTATGCAGATACCAAGGTTAACAATGATACATCTATTTGTATTTATAGTTTCCCACAAATTACAATTCCTGATGGTCATTACATCTATCTATCACTACAAAATGCAGTAATTCCATACTCATTTTATAGTATCAATGATAATAATAACGTATTACGAATATTAAGAAATTCAATAACAACAACAATTACAATAGAAACAGGTAATTATAATATTAATCAAATGATAACAGCACTAAAAGCACAATTAGGGGGAACTTATACTATTACATATAATGTTCTCAAAAATAAAATAACTATAGTAAATAGCACAAATGAATTCACAATATTATCAACAGGCACACTAAACCACGCCCTCGGTTTCTCTACATCTATTGACACAGTATCAGTATCACGAACAGTTACATCAGAATCATGTATTAATTTAAATTCAATTAGAGCGATTAATATTGAAATAGATATGCCTACATATAATATTAACGTCGCCCAGAAATTAAACCAGAATATTTTAGCCACAATCCCCGTCGTCACCCAACCATTCGGCATGATTAACTATACAAATAATAATAACTTTAGGATTAATATGTTTATGGATAAAATGGAAAGTATAAAAATAAAATTATTAGATAATATGAATAACTTATTAAATATGAATAATGTGAATTATCAGATGACCCTACAAATTGATATAGTGCAATTTACATAAATAATAAATAATAATATAAAAAATTTAAATCTATCTATAGTTATATAATATGTTAGGTTCAAAACAACCATTAGGACAATACATGATGGGATTAAAAAAACCATTAAGTTACATGTTAGGAGGTAAATCTCCTATGTCTCATTTACCAAAAAAACACGAAGCAATTAATAAATTAAATGAAAATAAAAAATCAAGCGGGTTAGAAAGAGCAATGAGAAAAGAAGGTAGAAGTTTAGGTCAATACGCTTAAATAAAACCTATAAAAAATTTAAAATTATATAAATAATATAGTTTTATTTTTTTTCTATTTATAATTATATAATAGAAATGATTCCCGCTAATCTTAAGTATCAAACAAAAACTGAATCTGCCCCTGCTAGACGCTAAACCCCCCTTCTATGGCGTCAAATGTGGATGAACAACCATCTGCAAGTCTTGATTAATCAAGGCAACACTTCCAAATTGCGGGAAACCCCTCAAGATATAAAATACTAAATTATATAAGAAATTATATGATGGCTTATGATAACAACATAAGGTATAGTAATAAGTTTTATATTATAGGGCAATCCGCATCCAGTCTTCTAAATCCGATATGATAGGACATGAAGGCGGTTCAACGACTAAATGCTAGTGGGCGTTATATGATGGCTTAATCAACCTGATAACGCATAAGATATAGTCTAATCCCACCCGAGAGGGTGAAACACCCATTTAAAAAGTGTTTAATGGCAGTAAGAGCAAATGCTTACTGTGTATTCATTGGTATTATTTGATAGAACAAATATTCAACCCCAAAATGGAAGTGGAACCGTCACATCAGGTTACACTGGTAACAATTCCATTATACTTAACATCCCCACAAGAAACAACACCGCGCTTATAACTTCTGAATCCTGTCTTAAATTCTCAGTCCGTAATACTGTAGGTGGAACTGCTGCCACCGTTTTTAATCTTGAATCTTGTGGTGCTCATAGTTACATCCAAAGAATCAGAGTTTTCCACGGTTCCAATTTATTATCCGATATTGACCAATATAATGGTCTCGCTAAAATATTATATGACTTTCAAATGCCTTTAGACGCTGTTCAAGGTAGATATTCCGCCACTTCTGGAACCACTAATGAATATGGCATTGCCCCCCCTGCATTTGCTGACTTCGCCGTTGCTGCTGCTTGCGGTATGACTGCTAAACCAACTAATAGAGGTAAATGTTATATAACCATGGGTGCAACTACCGCAGCCTCAGTTCTTGCTTCTGGTGCAACCGTTGATGATAATTTCAGTATCAATTTAATATCTTTAGTTGGTTCATTAAGTTCTGGGAAGTATCTCCCCCTCTGGGAGATGACATCAGCCCCGCTCCGTGTAGAAATCCAACTAGTCCCATCAATCATTAATGCTTTAGCCATTGCCCCCGCTGGTGCTGCTACTGGAACTGCTGGTTTCGTTATTCATAACGTTGAATATGTTGCTGAATTCTTAGAACTCCCCGATTCTGCTATCAGTGCTATTAAAGCCGGCTCTTCTAATCCTCTTCAAATGGTATTTAGTGATTTCCGCTCATATCCTTATTCTACCTTTTTACAAGCAACTACTACTCAAGTATCTATGCCCATTCCTGCTAAATTTAGTTCATTAAAATCAATTGCAGTTGCTCAAAAAATTACGATCGGCTCATCTACATATTACCCCTTATCATCATCTGATTTCAATTTACAATCATATCAATTTAGAATAGGTTCTGAAGTAATCCCATCAACTGCTCCAAGTAGTAAATCTGATTACTTTAATGAAGCCGTCAAATGTTTTGGCTCTATTGCTGATTTAGGATACCAACCATCTATAGACTCCGACTCATACAATGTAGCATATAATGCTGGCGCAGTCACTACAACTGTTCAAGCACAAACCACAAATTCAGGCTCATTCGTTGTAGGTATTGATTTAGAAAGTTATCAAAACACTGATAAATCTACTATCTTTGCTGGTATGAATACTAACACATCCGATATCTTCTATAATCCTATCCACAATGCCACCGCTAGTAACACCCCCATCAATTACAATGCATATGCAAACTTTGATTCTGTTTTAGTCTGTGAGAATGGTGTTGCTTATGTTAGATTCTAAATAGATAAATATTTAAAATAAATAAAACATTATAAGTTTTTTTAAAACCATATATAGATTTTATCTTATAAATTATATTTTTGTAAAATAATTTATAATCTATTATAATATAATACATGTCATTATCAAAGTCATCAGAAACAAGAGTCTTATTTTTAAAATCATATGATATTAACCCCTCAAACGACCCCTCCACTTATTTCTCACTCGATGGCACCCTTTCAGTTCAAACTGAACAAGGTATAGTAGCAGATAATAGAAATAGTTTAACATGGTTTAATGTAAATTTAAGATTAGCATTAGGTGATACATACTATAATAAATACAACAAATTCCATATTAGATTAAATTCTTTCTGGTGCGGTCAAACCGCAACATCGACCGCAGTAACAACACCCACAAGCGCAGTAGCCGCCGCTACTGATGCCCGTAGCGTTGATATTTATTTACATAATCTAGCATTTGAACCATCACCATATGCTCAGGCTTCAATGTCAAAAAACAGCGGTAAAGCATTCATAGCGAACGTATTACTTCCTGCCGTAGGTTCCGCAAATGCAGGTGTGGTTTATAATTTTGCAGAAGGTTCGACACCATCATATACTTTCTCTAAAACAGCCGATAATGTAAATCTCACTATTCAAATGTTACAAGCAACTTCACAAACCCCCTATATCCCATCAGCATCAACTCATGTATATGGTCACTCATCATTTAATTTTGAAATCCATGGAGTAGATGAAGTTATTAATTAAATCAATAAAATTATTAATACTTTAATAGTATAAATAAATTTATTTAAATTCATCAATTAGTTTATTAATTGATTGACTAGCCATTTCACCCGATGCTTTACCAAGTTTAGAACCAACAGTAGCCCCAACAGTCATTAACTCAGGAGCGCCCAAACCATCAGCCAAACCAGCCCCAAACAAACCGCCAACCTCTTCACCAATATCAGATAACCCTCCTCTTAATAATTCCTTGCCGGCGAATTTCAAACCATCACCCAACATATCACGGCTAGACATTGTTTTAGGTCTTTTTAACTTTTCATGCATTATATAATATAATTTAGATTTTTAAATTTTCTAAATTAATTAATTCTTTTAAACAACATCTTTCTTCTAATTCTTGTAATGGTGTTTTATTAATGCATCCTTCAGCCCATTCTAAATAATATGATTCTAAACAGGGAAATTGTTCAAGTAATCCATCGGGTAATTTATCAAGCCAATAATCAACTCTATTATAATCATTATAAATTAATGATGACCACTCAAATTTACATGGTTTTTCTAATCCGTAAGATAATTGATAAGGAACAAATCCATCCTCTAACTCAGTAATAACACGTTTTAAATCTTTACTCATTATACATTACTAGATTTTTTTTTTAATTTTTTAATTTTTTTATATTCTAATTCTATAATATTATCTACTTGACTTTCTAATTCTGCTTTGGTTCTATCTAATTCTACAGTATATCCTAATTTTGATAATTCGTTTAAATATGCTTTAAATGTATTCTTATCCTTATAAGAACTTGGTTTCTCAGGTAATTCACGATATGATGCAACTGCAAGCATCTTCTTCCTAAATGGGTCAATTAATTGAATTTCTTTTTTCTTTTTTTGTTCAACAACAGGTTCAGGCTCGGCTTCAACAACAGCATCCCCGCCTTGTTTCTCAGTAACAATAATAGGTTCATCACCAACATCCCCCTCATCTTCTAATATTTCAGTAGGCATTGGTGATAAATCAACTTTCATTAAATCATCAGGTATATCTTGGGTTCCTTGATTACTAAATGGGACATCTTCAACTTCATATTCTTCTATTGTAACACCTTGACCCTTAACATCTTTAAAAGGATTAAATCCTTGACTCATTCCGCCTTCTCTTATTCTTTGTTGAACTTGTGATAACTGAGAACCTAACAAACCACCATAAGCGGTTATCATTCCTTGTTGTTCTTGTGTCTTTTCCATTTGGTCTTGTAATAATGCTAATCTTGCGTCTGATTGTTTTTGAATATCTTTGACATCCTCAATTGTTAAAGTCTGACCACCTCCTATTCTATTATATTGTGATTGTTTAGATGGTATAACTGTTACGGAACCTTTCATATGGTCTGAACTACTTTTAATTCCATCTTCATTCATATCCGCTTTTATTTGTTTATTTTGTTTCTTTTTACTTTTATTTGGTATAATTCCCAATTTTGAAAGTAGTTGTAATGTTTTTAATATTTCACCTTGATTTGGAGATTTTAGACTATTTTTAATATAAATTGAATTATTTATAGGCATTATTAATATAATTTAGAAAAATAATTTATAACTTATATTAATAGTATAAATTATGAGTCTTAATAATATTGAAATATTAGGATATAACAGTTTAG
>Ga0222713_10003085_pt1 | contig 17434 bp, 12 predicted proteins | sample C33_649DmetaG_FD_165061 | JGI IMG/M metagenome (GOLD analysis project Ga0222713, IMG submission 165061) | Estuarine water microbial communities from San Francisco Bay, California, United States - C33_649D | ecosystem: Environmental > Aquatic > Marine > Unclassified | place: USA: California...
CCAGCGACCATCCCGAGCTCTAACGACGTTCGATCGCGCACTAAACTCGCCTCGTTATCGATCGACGTCTTATTACTATCCCCGGCGTCCGCGATCGCCCCTTTCGCTTCCTCCAACGCCGCCTCCGCGCGGTAAATCTTCCCCCGCAATCGCAGTTCGCGCTCGAGCTCGCGCGCGATCGCGCTGTCGCTGTCCTCGCTCGAATCATTCGTCGCGCGCGTGCGCGCTATCCGCGATCGCGTCGAGCGACGCTCGCGACGCGCGCGCGCGCGCGGCCGTTCGAGCGCGCGAGCGACGCCCGTCGCGGTTCGCTCTCGATCGCTCGCCGACGTCCGAAAGGTCGAATGCGCGCGCGACGTCGATCGAGAATGCCACGACATCGCGATCGCGGCGCTCATCGAACGCGACCGAGGGCGATCGAGAGATGGGCGATGCGTCGTCGTCGGCGAATGACGCGCGTGGCGCGCGAATGCGAGTCATTCTCGAGCGCATCCCGTCGAGAAGCGCGTCGTGTGACGCACATAAAGCGCGATGGCGTCGATCGCACGCGCGATGATGACCAGTGCGAGCGTGATGACGATCGGGGACGCGTTGACGCAGTATAATGAGCGACGATTGAAGGCGGACGCGCGCGCGAACGCGAACGCGCGCGCGAACGCGAACGCGAACGAATTCGAGCACGATTTCGCACGAAGCGCGAGATTCGCCGCGATTGGTTTTGCGTTGCATGGACCTTTTTTTTATCACGCGTTTCGAGCGATCGACGCGAAGATGGGCGTTGGAGTGGACGCGGCGACGGTGATGAAGAAGGTGGCGTTCGCGCACGCGACGCTGTTCCCGACGTATACCGTCGCGTTTTTCGCGTCGATGCGCGCGATGGAAGGGGAATGGATAGATATTTTTAGCGAGAGGTTTCGCTCGGACGTCGTCGAGGCGCTCGTTCGGGGAAGCGCGTTTTGGCCGCTGGCGAATGTGGTGAATTTCGCGTACGTTCCGCGAGAGCGACGGGTGTTGTGGCTCAACGCGTGCGGCGTGGGATGGAACGCGTATTTATCCACTCTCGTGGGTGATTCGAAAGGAAATCGATGAGTTCTTAGTCGATGACGAACGCGATGGCGAACGCGATTGCGAATTCGATGGGAACTCGAGGACGCGCGCCGGAGCGAGCGGGAGCGCGCCGCCGACGGCTCGATCGATCGACGACGCGCGCGTCATATCATGGCGCTCCGCCGAGTTTTCGCGCTCGGCGCTGGGCGCAATTTCGCGCGCACGTTTACGTCGAAAAATCCGTTCGACGCTCAGGGCGCGGAGGTCGATGCGTTGCGCGTCGAGCTCGCGAGCGCGTGCGACGCCGCCGTCGCTCGCGGCGACAAGCTCAACTGGGTCTTCCTCGGCGCCCCGGGCGTGGGTAAGGGCACGTACTCCTCGCGCGTCGCCAAACTCATGGGCGTTCCACACATCGCCACGGGGGATTTAGTGCGCGCCGAGATCAAGGCGGGCACGGAGAGGGGGAAGGAGATGCAGCGCCTGTCGGGGAGCGGCAAGTTGGTTCCGTTCGAGCTGGTGATGGATCTGTTGAGCACTAGGATCGAGCGAGGGGCGAGCGAGGGCGAGCGCGGGTTCCTGCTTGATGGTTTCCCGAGAACTGTTCCCCAAGCCGAGGCGTTAGGAGCGATGGTGGACGTCACTCGCGCGATGAACTTGACGCTGCGCGAGGATATTTTGGTGGAAAAGTGCTGCGGCCGCCGCGAGTGCGGTGAGTGCGGGAAGTCGTTCAACATCGCGGACATCAAGAGCGTGGTTCCGGGGCAGCCGACGATCATCATGCCGCCGCTCAATCCGCCGGAGAAGTGCTTGAGCAAGCTGACGCAACGCTCGGATGACACGGAGGAGGTTGTCAAGAGGCGCCTGGAAGTGTACAAGAACCAGACCGTTCCCGTGATCGATTTCTACCGTCAGAAAGGAGTGTTGAGTGAGTTCGCAATCATGGGGGGGATTCCCGAGACCACGCCGCTGCTGCTGAAGCGCATGATTGATATTTTAAATGAAAGGGCGCCGAAGTCGAAGTCGAAGTCGAAGCACGGCGGCGGGTGTTGCTGAGCGAGCGGGGGACGCCAGGGTCGCACAAAGGTTCTCCTACAAACTACAAATCACTGGACTTTTCTAGTGGATGAATGACGAGGTAATTATTAGCGGGGTTTTATAATAAGGAATGTCAGCGCACACGCACACGCGGCGATGGCACTCGCGGCGATGATAGATCGAGTGTCCAGAAGCGGCACGTAAATCGAGCTCGCTCGCATCTTCATTGCTTCATTCTTCATTGCGTCGCCGACGTCTCCTAGCCCGCGCCGCGCGGCTTCAACACCGAGATGGCTTTCCAACCGCGCTGCGTGCACGCCCGCGTAGAAGACGCGATAGTCTTGCGGCAACGATTTCAGAGCCTCTATCGCGGCGTCCACGCTTTTCGCCGCGAGCGCCGCTTGTACCGGATCCGCGTTGCCGTACAAATCCTTGGATGGGTACTGTTCGGCACTCAAATGACGGAAAAACACGTTTAGCGCGATCGACGGTCCATGCAACGCCGTGACGTGATGCGACCAAAGTGCGGGAATATAGAGCACATCGCCTGGTTGTAGCATGACTTCAAACGCCGCCCGTCGCGCGCGAGAGAATCGCGGAAATACCGAAGGGTCGTGGGCGTCAACGTCCCGCACGATGGATGAAGAACCTTCGAGATACAAATCCCCAGAGACCGCCGGCGGAAACAGCAGCACGCGCTTTTCGCCGTGTAACTGAATTAGCATGTTATCCATGGCGTCGTAATGCGTCCAGAGCTGCAAGTCCCCGCTGCTCACTCGAACCACGGCGCTAAAGTAACTATCGTCTCCACCCCAAAATTCGCTCGGTAACAACAGGTCATTCGCAAATGAAGGAAACTGTTGAAGTGCGTGCGCGGGCTCTTTCCGCGGATTCTCACCGATGCTTCGGAGATAATAAGACTTTCCGTCACAATTCTTGCCCTCCATTTTTGCGAGGAGGTCGCCGAAAGGCATGACTTCATACTTGAAATTTTTACGCACAAAATCGAGCTTGGGATCGTCACTCACATGCACGCTCACCAATTTTTCCGCCACGCCTTTCATTTGAGCCAAGTACGACGGCGTCCACTTCCAAGGCGCTTGCCCGAGATCTAAACCACTGAGCACGGCTGGGATTCTCTGCGCCGCCGGGCCTTCGTGAAAAGCGCGCACCGTCGGCCGATGCATGCGACGAACGCTCGAGCGCCCTTCGATAGCTGGCTGCGTCGAAACAGGCGCCAATGTAGTCCTCGGCGATATTATCACGGGCGATGCATCAGAATCATTCGCATGTGTTCGGCTCGCGCACCTGACATCGCAAACGACGTGGCGGATCCGCGGGCCATACCATTTTACACGCTCTAGATGATCGACGACAAAGTCCAAATCCTCGCGTCCAATTCCTATGGCGAGCGATTTCAACTCGCCAAGAAGCCTCGCCATCCATTCGTCTTCTTCGCCACTATTTACGTTTGAGTGCACGTGCAATACTCCTCCATGCGGCTTGAGCGCTTTCAGCGCGGTTTCCCACGACATTTCAGCGTTTGGGAGCAAGCCGAGCAAGACTCGATCCGCCACGCCCGTCGGCGCCGTTCGGCGATTGTCTCCCTCAAGGACTTCGCACTTTGATTCCACCCCGTTTACGCGCAAGTTATGTCGCAGCGCGACACAACTGTTTGGATTCCACTCGCACGCGTACACTTTTTTGACGTCGGCGTGCTTAAGCAGCTGCAACGTGTAATACCCGATGCCGGCGAATAAATCAACCACGGTTTCGCCTCTCGCTTGCAATGCCCCCATTCGGTTTTTCTCTGTACCATTCCCACTACTAAACATTACCTTCGTGACATCTAACCCGTACGTCACGCCTAACTCTTTCGTTTCTACCCAGCCGTCGGCGCCTCTTGGGTACAACATCGCGGCTCGCGATTCGCGTTTAGGCCCTTGGCTCACCGGAGCCTGTCGAGCTATTCGCGACACCCCGAGCACGCGCGCCACCATGGCGTACAACTCGTCCTCAAACTGTTTGAATTCTGCCGCCGCGAACGCGTGCGCTGGGATGAGAACCAAATCACCAAGTTTTTCCCATCGCGCCGGCGTCTCTTGTGCCAAATGTTCATTCAATCCGCGTGTTTTCAACATGTTCGTCACCTCGAGCTTCATCGCAGTCACAGGATTTTGCGCGCGCACTGCGACTTCGGCGAGACCATCGCATTCGTCGTCGTCGTCGAACACCACTTGCCCAGCCTCGACGGCGCGCATCACGAAAGCGATGTCGGACGAGGCCTCCGCCGACGACGATTCCATAAACATCTCGCGCGCCGCTCTCGTCACGGGCAACACCACCGCCTCGACGACGCCATCACTCGCGCGCTTCGTCGCAGACTTTCTAGTGTTATCCAAAACCCCACACCGCTTAAGCGCATCTTTCACCGCCTTGGCGATATCCTTCGACGCCGTCGCCCGCATCGCCGGTCCGTTCGCCTCCTCCCCCGCTCCGCCTTTTTCCCTCTGTCGCACCATCTCCTCGAACGCGCGTAAAAATCTCGCCATTCTCTCCGTGTTCGCTTCAAACTTCGCGTTCGCCACGCCAATCATCGCCCTGACGCCATCATCATCCACCACCCTCGCGCCGTTCGCGCGTATCGGCGCCTCCAACCGAATCGAGCACCGCGCCGAGCACACCACCCTGCGTTCGCTCGCCGTTATCCCGCTCTCCCTGTACCCGCTCGCTATCGCACACTTCACGAACGCCTCACCCGCTTTCAAATCCCGCGCCTCAACGGCCACTATGAACGGCTCGAACGTCAACGTCACGTCCATCGTCGCCTTCCCGTCGCTCGCCTCGAACGTCTTCAACGCCTCCAACACCTCGTCCTCTCGCGCTTCATCGTGCGTCACGTACACCCACTCCCCGCCTTTCCCTTCTCCTTCACCCCTCTCGTGCGCTCTCGCGAACAACGCCGTTCGTCCTGAACACGATGACGTGGTAAAGTAATCGACGCTCGCCCGCGCCGCGCGAACGAACGCTCGCGCGCGCGCGTCCACCGCCCCGATCTTCGATCGATCTCTCCCGACGTCTCCTCCGTCGTCGTCGTCGTCGTCATCGATCGCGATCGATTTCATCGCGCGTGATTTTCGTTCGTCAAACTTTGCGAAACCGAGGTCGTCGTTCGCGTTTCCGTTCGTCATCGTCCATCGCATTCTCGAGAGACGCGATCGATCGATCGATCGGATCGGATCGGATCGATCGGATCGATGCTCGGTGTGATGCGTCGTCACACGTCGTCACGCGCGCGATCGCGCGAGCGCGATCGATCGCTCGATCGATCGATCGATCGCGCGATCGATGTCGCTTTCGATCGCGACGAAAACGCGCCCGAAGACGCGATCGATCGCGCGTTCACAACGAATCGGCGCGACCGAGCGAAGGAGCGTTTGGGCGCGCGAGCTCGAGCGATGGAAGTCGCGAACGCGCGCGATCGCGCGCGAAGACTACCAACACCCGCTCGATCGCGCGTCCACGGAAGCGCTGAAGACGTTACCGTTCGTGGAAGACGTCGTTCGCCGAGCGATCGCGCCGGAGTTGGAGAGCGCGTTGGCGTTGGAGCAGACGTCGACGAGCGTGCTCGTCGGCGTCGAGCAGTTACCCAAGTACGATAAGATGATGCGCGAGTGCGCGGGAGTTTTAGGGATACCGATGCCGAGGTTGTATATAAAGCAGAATCCATCGCCGAACGCGTTCACGCTGGCGGTGAGAGGGAAAGAGCCGATCGTCGTCGTGCACACGTCGTTGATCGAATTGCTGGATGACGATGAGTTGAAGGCGGTTTTAGCGCACGAGATGGGGCATTTGGCGTGCGATCACGGCGTTTGGCTGAGCGTGGCGCAAGTTCTCGGGATCGGCGTGGAGTTTCCGGGCGTGCCTTTTTTCGTGCGACGACAGTTTGAAGAACGGTTGCTCGAGTGGAGTCGGTCGGCGGAGTATTCGTGCGATCGAGCGGCGCTGGTGTGCGTTCGCGAACCGCGCGTCGTGGCGTCGGCGCTGATGAAACTCGCCGGGGGATCGCCGAAATTGGCGAACGAGTTATCGGTCGAGGCGTTTTTGGCTCAAGCTCGCGCGTACGAAAGCAGCCTCGCGAGAGCGTCGCCGCTGAATCAATACATCGACCGCGCGCGCACGAGTGCGCTGACGCACCCGCTCCCGGTGGCGCGCGCGAAGGAAATAGATGAGTGGAGTCGCTCGAGCGAGTTCGAAGCGATTCGCAAGCGATTGTCCGCGAACGACAACTGAAAGAAATTCATCGAATCGGGACGCCGCTCTCGTTCGGAATCGGGACGCGTCCCCCACCCCTGACATCTCGCGTCATCTCGCGTCAACGTCGACGCATTCTTTACTTCTTTTACAATTTTTCACCGTTTGCTGTACGCTGTACCATTTTAACCCTTAGCCGCGCGCCGATTTGTCATTTAATTTCTTACTCTTTCATCGGCGTCACCATCCGCCAACCGTTCGCCCTCCGCGAGCGTCACTTCAACGCGCGCTCTCGCTCGTCGCTCGCGAACGCCGCGACCGTCGAACGCACCGATCATCGCAAGATGTCCCTCGGCGCCCACGCCTACGCGAGGCTCCGTTTCGATGACGCCGCTGAACACGCCGTGGAGCACCTCGCCCACGCGTTGCAGTGGCACCGCGGCAGCGCGTTCGAGGGGCAGTTCATCGCGCAAACCGAACCAAGGGCGGGTGCGTGCTCGTTCGACTCATTCGCGCGATCACGATCGTTTTGTCTATCGATAGCGCGCGCGATCGACGCTCGTCGTCGCGCGCGTCGACGCGCGCGCGCGTTCCGTCGCCGTCGGCGATCGCGCGCGACGACGATTCGCGAGGACGCGTCCACGCGTCGTCGCCGATCGTCCCCGACCGTTTCGTGGACGTTGTGGTTCGGTTTTACGATTTGTCACTCACTCATTCGCGCGATCGTTCGCAGGCATGGGCTCGGCACCACCGCACGTGGCGTTGATTTCGGGATTGGACGCCACCGGATTGGGCGGAGAAGAGATCGCCGACGCGCTGCGACGCGTCGCTCGCGCGCACGCTCCCGTCGTGGGGCGCGTGCTCGCGAAATGTAAAGTCACCGCGAATGGATGCGTTCTCGTGGGCGTGGACTGCCCCGGATCGCTCGCGATCGCGCGGGCGTTGAGCGCGGCGCTGCCCGGGGCGGACACGTACTACGCGAGTCAACACCCGGACCAGCAGTTGATAACTTTGGGGCGATTCGCCGGCGTCGACGCCGTGGGATTCGCGAAATGGCTATCGGAGTCGCTAGCGGGACAACGCGCGCTGCTCCCGGAGTTCACGTGCGTGAGCATCCAGTTGTCAGATGAGGCTCACCCGTTTCCGAATCCACAGATTCCACTGAGCGGTGGCTCGGGCGCGAACGACGGGAGAGGAATAGACTCTGGGCTCGGGTTGGGTTTGAACCTCGGCGTCGGTCTCGGTTTGGGCGGCGGGTTCGGAGGGTTCGATAGCGGCTACGGCGCCATGAGTGGCGGTAGCTTGGTTGGGGGCGTCGGGAACTATGCGGCGCCAGCTACGGCGGTGGCGCACAACGCGGCAGCGTTTGGGAACGTGGCGACCTCAGCGGTGCCGGTGCAGCCGCCGATGCCAAGTACGCCGCCGCCCCAACGCATGCACGCGGCTCCTTTGGCACCACCCTCTTACGCGAGCGCGATAGGTATCAAGGCTGCCGCACTGGTGTCGCCGGCGCAAACGGCGCCGATGCCGACGTCGCCCGCGCCGCGACCGACGGCGGCGCCTTCGACGCCGCCAACGACGCCCCCGGGCGGATCGTTCGCACAGCGTGCCGCAGCGGCAGTCGCTTCGCAGCATGTGGCGGCACCAGCGCAAAGTCCCGTTGCTGCGTCCCAGGCGCACACACCCGAGCAACTTCTAGCCGCGTTTCAACAACTGACAGCGCGCGCTGAGGGAGCTGGTGTGCTCGGCAAGGACGCGAACGGCGGATACGCGTTGCGCCCGCGCGATTCCGCGTCGTGGTCGCAGCGATTGCAACCTTTAGTGAGTTTGATGCAATCGACGCTCGCGAGCGTGGGCGCAGCACGATTCTTGGCGATGTTGGACCGAGTGGCAAATCCGTACGGGATGTCCATCGCGGCGGAGCTCAGCGCCAGCCTGAGCAACGGCGCGCGAGTGGAAATCGTGCAGGACATGCAACTTGCGGCTGAAGTTGCGAGTACGCCCGTGGTGAGCGCGAACGAAGGCGCACAAGTGCGACTCATAGCGACACCAGTGAATCAAGTTGGCGCCGCCGGGCACGGTAGCACGGGAAGCTGCGTCATCGTCGGCGTCGCCGCAAACCGCGGCGTGGATCCAATTACCGGCATGATTCGAGTCGCACCTATCGCCTTGAATCTCGAACCTATCGCAAACGTCAATCCGCCTATACAAACTTCGTATTTAGGTTTGACATTTGCGTGGTTAGTCGTGAGTTCTGTTCCGAGCAGCGCGCCGGCGCCGGTGCCGGCGGCGCGCGTCGACGGTGGCGCGCACGTATCCTCGCCGAGCGCGAGCGTGGGCGTTCGCAGACCTGGCGATTGGTCGTGTGCGTCGTGTTATGCTCATAACTTTGCCTCGCGATCGGCATGCTTCAAATGCAAGGCTTCTCGGCATCGGGGCAGCGGTGCGGATACGGAGAGCGATGGTGGATTGTCGCAGGGTGGCAAGGCGGATTCGGAACAAGGCGGCCCAAGTGCTGGTGGATTCCGGCCTGGAGATTGGATTTGCAACGGTTGCCGCGCGCACAACTTTGCCTCGAGATCGTCATGTTTCCGATGCCGCGAGCGCCACAGCGCTGGAGGGGAAGACGAAGTGCGCGCCGAGACGAGTGGATCAAATCCCGACAACTTCCGGAGCGGCGACTGGATTTGTTCCGGCTGTCGTGCGCACAATTTTTCATCGCGAACGGAATGTTACAAGTGTTCGCGCCATTCTGGATTGACTTAAAACGTGAAAGATGAAATAATCATAGACGAACATTCAACAAAGGTGAAAACTTCCCCACACGCGTACTGTACGAGACTGCTTCTGTTTGATGTTTCGATTCGATGATACTTAAACGAACGCTGAAGTGTCCTACAAAGTATTTTCCTAAAATGATTCGCCTCTTACCGGTAAAATTCGAAGTCGTTTTCGGGCTTGCGTACGTTCGTCTTATACGCAACTTCGAAATCCTTCGGCAAGACAACGTATCTGTTCTTACGCACCGCCTGCAAGCCAGCTTCTTGGCAAATGGAACGAATGTCCGCAGCTGAAATTTTATCCGGTCGACTGACGTAATCTTCCAAATCGACTTCGTCGCTCAAGCTCATCTTGCCGACGCACACTTGGAACACCAGACGCTTTTGCCTGCGGTCCGGGTACGGGCATTCAATCTTCCGATCGAGACGACCCGGGCGCAGAAGCGCCGGATCAAGTGTGTCAGCGCGGTTCGTTGCCATAATCACTTTGACGTTCACAGTTTGATCGAACCCGTCCATTTGATTCAAGAGCTCCATCAGAATACGCTGCACCTCACGATCTGCTCCAGTGTGCGCGTCAAAACGAGCGGTGGCGATGGAATCAACTTCATCGATAAAAATGATGGCCGGTGCGTTTTCTTTAGCTAAACGGAAAACGTCGCGCACCATTCTCGGCCCTTCGCCGAGGTACTTTTGAACAAACTCGCTCCCGACGACGCGGATAAACGCTGCCGTAGTGTGGTGTGCCACCGCCTTCGCCAGCATCGTCTTCCCCGTCCCTGGTGGACCATAGAGCAAAACCCCGCGCGGCGGATCGATTCCGATTTGTCGGTACAAATCAAAGTGCGTCAACGGAAGCTCGACCGCCTCGCGAATTTCCTGCTTCTGGACGTCGGCGCCGCCAATGTCGCTATACTTGACGTCGGGTCGCTCCGCGTCGCTCAACAGCGAAATCGACGAATCCGCCTCCGGAGGTAAAATCTGAACCAACGCATTCGAATGTCTATGCAACGCCACCGAGGACGATGGTTTCAAAAGCTCACGATTCAGCGTAGACAAGATCCGAACGTAATAATTCGACCCCGTCGTGCTCGAAATGATTCCCGTATTCTCATCCACCATCTCCAAAAACTGTCCGATCACCAGCGGCACCGACTGGATTCGTTTCACCTCCTCTTGCGCGCGCAACAACTCAATCTTCAAATTCTTCTGTTCATCCTTAATGTACTCCTCTTGAATCTCCACCAACTCGAGTTCGCGTTGGAGCGACTTGAGCCTGGCGTACAAGTCTCCGTCCCCCGTCGCCGACGCGTCGCTCGCGACCTGTTCGCGCCCATCATTCGTCAGTCTCCCTTCCATTCCCCATCGCCCCGAACGCGTTTTCCCTACTCCCATGCCTCAATCCCCATAATGTCGATCGCCCAAGTCGCACTCTCGCTCGCACTCCCGCGTCGAAGCGCTCGACCGTCGATCATCCTTCGCGCTCGCGCGCGCGCGATCCGCGCTCGCGCGCTCGCGATCCCGTTCGTCCATTCTCCCTCCATCCACTCCACGTCATTCGACGCCCATAGTCTGTCGCGCCCGTCGCACACGTACGGCGTTGACGTTCATCGCTTCGCTCGCGTGTCGCGTGACGTCGCGATGAAAGTCGCTCGCGCCGAGCGTCGGCGAATGACGCGCGGTTGACCGCCCGCGCGCGTCGCGACGCCAGACGTCAGTTCGCGCTCGATCGCTCGATCGCATTCGCCATCGACGACGTCATCGAAGGATGGTGAATGACGATCGACGCGAACGCGCGCGCGAGATGAACGCGCTGACGCAAACGTTAGCCAGGGCGACGATTCGCGGGAGCGCGTTCCCGAGCGCGAACGCGTGCGTGGATTTCCCATTAGCGACGACGTTCTACGTCGATCGCGCGCCGAGTGAAAGCGATATGGAGACGTTCGTGAACGCGATGGAGGAGTTTTATGAGTTCGCCTCGAATGCGAGCGCGAAAACGATCGATAAGAAAGGAAAGGCATCGAAAGAGTTGGAGTGGAGGCGCGTCGAGACGAGCGATTGGCGCGCGCGCGCGCGGAGGATCGAGGTGGCGAACGCGCAGGAGATGCGACGAGCGATGGATGAGGCGACGCTAACGCCGATAGATGCGTCGAAACCGCTATGGGACGTCGTAGTGGTGACGATGAAGGATGGGGCGACGTGGGACGGCGAAGAGGGGTTTCCGGCGCCGCCGGCGGTGACGTTACGAGTGAGCCACGCGATCGGGGACGGTATCGCGCTCGTTGAGGTGTTGAAGCGCGTGGCGACGTCGTTGAGTGGTGGAGCGCTGAGTATGGTTGATTTTAAACGCCGAGCGCCGGTGGCGCACGCGTCGGTGTTCGCGGCGATTTGGAGTTTTTTTACGTTTCTGTTCTTGTGCGTGTACGGAACGTTCAAAGCGTTGCTCACCGCGGCTGGTCCGTACGACACGTACACGACGTTTAAAGGGGTGAAATCGCCGTATAAGTTCACGGGGAAACGGCGAATCGTCGTGTGCCCGACGGTGGCGATGGATGATTTGAAGGCGATTAAAGACGCGAGCGGGTGCACGGTGAACGACATTGTCGTCGCCGCACTCGCCGGAGCGATTCAAAAATATCACCTCAAGGTTGGCGATAAGCAGGGCGAAAGAACTCCTCGTTTGCGCGCGGCGTGCCCGTACGCGTTTCCGGGACGCGTGCGCGGAGTGTTGACGAACTCGTGGACGTTTGTTTCGCTCACATTTCCCATGGGCGTTATGAGCGCCGCCGAACGCCTGAAAAAGGCGCAGAAGGTGTGCAACGCCATGAAGCGGTCACCCGAACCGTACGTCACGCGCTCGCTGAACAAAATCGTCAACTTGGCGGGACCGGACTTGCAGCGGCAGATCGTGTGCGATTACATGACCCGCCACAGCATGGTCTTCACCAACGTCCCCGGACCGACTGAGCCTATTCTCCTCGTCGGTATGCGCGTGCGAGACATCATATTCGCGTGCTCAAACATCGTGAACCAAGTCAGCGTGTTGTCATACGCCGGTACTTTGCGATTGACCCTCGTCGTGGACTCGGATGTCACCCCCGACGCCGAGTACGTCGGCCAAATGTTTCGCGAAGAAATCGACGCTTTACGAGCCATCTACTCTTAGCAACGACGCGCCCATCTTCGCGTCGAGCGAACCCGAGAATTAATATCACCCCCTCCCGTGTTCGTTCACCATACGCAATCGTCACCGCAACTATACGCCTCTCATCTCCTGTTCAAATCGCTCCGCTCCTCGCGCCGTCGTCGCTCCATCCGCCGCGGGTGCCTACTCGACGCCAGCCGCGAGACCCATCTTATCCTCCCACATTGCGTCATTCCCCGCCTCCGAGTCCGTCGCCGCGACTTCTCGGTCGCATGAAACGCGCGTATGCGTGCGTGTTCATCGCCTTAGCGTGCGCGCACGGCGTCGCGGCGTCGCACTTCAAGCCTGGAAAAGCGAGCGATAGGTCTTTCGGTGACGTGGTGCAATCCAACGGCGCCGACCGACGCGACCGGCGCGGGTCACGCGACGATTCGTCAGCGAGCGACGCGCATCACGCGAATGAAACGCACGCGGTGAATCACACGGAGATCGAGGCGAAGGACAGGAATCGCACGGAGAGAGAGACGCACAAAGGGAAACGCAAGAATTCTGTCGGCGGAAGCAAAGGCGACGACGAGCGCGGCGATCGCGAGAGCGAGAAACGCTCGATCGAAGGACGCAGTTTGCTCGCTACATGCTTGTCGCACGATATCTGCGGTGAAGGATATTATTGTGCTAATGATTCGGGCGCGCAGGAGTGCTGGGCGTGCCAATGGTGTTACTGGACGCCCGTCGCCGGACAGGACTCCATCACGGGGACGTGCCCGTCCAAGTGCAACTACGCGGCGTCTTGCGCCAACCTGAAAGGTTTCGTCTCTAAGTACAACACCGGTAACAATGATGTCGGGATGTTGAACGAGTACACGGGGTGGTGCGATGCGTTTTCGAACCCGACGAACCGGTGGTGCGCGACGCACGGCCCGCATGTCGACGCTTCGTGCTGGGCAACTGACGCCTCGCAGTGCTGCAAAACGAACGGTGGGGCCGTCGTCGGCGTTTTCTTCGGGTTACTGATTGGTATCACCCTGATTATTTTACTCTCCGCGTGGTGCTGCCACTGCTGCTGCTTCCATCAAAGAGTCGTCGTGTACGGGGAACCGCATCCCGCGCACGTGCGAGAACATCAAGTGGTATACGTTGTACCGCAAGGATCGCCGCAACCGCAATACGTACGACGTGTGTAGTACTTTACACTAGAACATTAATTATAACAATAAATACAGTCGTGCGATGGAGTACTTGGGAAGGGTTGATGGTTAAAGACACAAAGCCTTGATGTGCGCATTTACGCAACGCGCAAAGTTGTCGCGACCTAAATTCAATTCTGCATCCTTCAATACGCCATAACCTCCTTCTAATACAGAAACCACGTGACCATCGCATGCGTTTGCGACATCGACGATTTGTTTCGTCATCGATTCAAAATCCTCTGGACGAAGATTAACGCCTTGCAGTCGTAAACCGCGTTTGGCGTCAACGCCGATGTTACCAATATCTCCGCTCGCGGCGTCAAAATCCGGCAGAAACGATTATTAATTCCGGACCAAACGCACGCAGCGACGGAATTAAACGCTCGCGAAACGCTTTCATCCACTCCATTCGCCCGCCCCTGTTTACCTCGGATGTCTCCGCGCTCTTGACCGCGGCGGGAGCTTGCTGTTCGTCCTCACCGAACCGTTTCGATTTTTTGCGTGTGCGCTCGCCAAGATCCCCACTCGACACCGCGCTCTCGCCCTTGATTATCCACATTGGTGGCACGACGACATTCACGATATTGTTCATCATGTCGTCGTGCGTACCGGTACCCGGGTAGAAGTGTATTCCGCTCGATGCGCCGTCATCCGCCAAGTGAATCGACGTAAAGAATAAATCTGGCGATTTGTGTCGATCAAAATCGTCTCTCGAGCGCTGCTTCTGCAGCCAATGCCGAACGATTTCTTCGGTACCATTGCCGTGATGTACATCAAAGTCGACGACGGCGACGCGCATGATACGTTTTTCGCCAATCGCGTATAAAGCGCCTGCGTGCGAGTCGGAAAATAAAAACGTGAGCGTCAGTCAGCGTGCGAGCCAGCGCAAGAAAACCAGATGAGCGAGGCGAACAGAAAATGTACCATCCGTATGTGTCATCAGAGACGTACTCGGTTCTCCGTGTATTTTCAAAATGGACGTTGATGTTGGACGCGCATCATCGCACGATTCACATGACTCGGTGAATCGGCCATGCGTGCGGCGTCCGAATGCGCACGAAAGTCGAGAGACGAGCGCTCGCTACGACGACGTACGTACCAATCATTGCATTGTTCAATATGGAAAACCCACTCGAAGGTGCGCCTTCGGTGGCACCCGATACTCCGGCGTGGTGACCCGGTGGACGGCAGCACACAAACGCGCTTCGATTGCGTTTTTCGAGCACGCGGTCAACGGCCTGCAAGACGCCACCGGCGGCTCGCAAAGCAGCTTGCAGTGTCCCGGGGGAGAAAAACGTATCACTATTCTCCACGGATTTTCGAAGCTTTTCAGGGACGCCCTTTTGATTCTGGCAAAAGGGCGTGAACGCGATGGGCGTGTGCCCGACCTGATTGCTCAACTTGGCTAGTACGCAAACGTATTCCTCGGAGTGCGCCAAGAGAATGTCATGCGGCTCGGCGCAGTTGAAAGATTCCGAGCGCTCGAGCTCGTCCAACATCAGCTCTCCGCGCTCCGTCACTCGCTGGAGCTCTTCGAATATCGCCGTCATGCGCTCTGGGCTCTCTTGGTGCGGCTTGAATGACACGTGCTCTTCACAATCCGGGTGACTTAAAAACGCCACTCGCAGTTCTGGAATGAGATTGAAGACCTTTGCGCGAAGCTTCGCGCGCTCGGTGAGATTCAATCGACCCATCTTCGACCCAAGCACACCGAGGACGTTTCTCCCGAGCGCATCGACGGCGAAGGCGTTGCACCCACCACCGCGTTCATCTCGTTTCGCGAGCCACTCGACGACTTCCATCTTCCCGTATGCCGCCGCCACGAGCAACGGCGTCGAGCCATCCGACGCTCGGATGTCGACGACGCGCTTTCGCGAGCTGCGCTTCGCAAGCACGTCCAGTGTCGTGACGTTACCCGTTCGAGCGGCCCAATGCGCGGGGGCGTACCCTGAACTCGAAATCGCCGATACGTCCGCTCCCGCGGAGAGCAACATTTCAACCAGCTCCGCCGATGACCGCTCGAGCGCCGAAGCCACCGCCAACGCCGTGTCCCCGTGTTCGTTCCTCGCCTCCACCGCGCGTTCGCCGTCGCTTGAAATGCTCTTCAGTGACGTCGCGCTCGACAGCCGTCGCAACGGCGATTTCCGCGGCGGCCACGTCGCGTCGTCGTCCTTCGCGCTCGCGTCCTCGTCGTCCCGCTTCGGCCAAAGCAACGCTCGCACCGCGTCGACGTCCGCCGAAGCCACCGCGGAGTGGAGCGGCATCGCGCTCGACGTCGTCGCCGGCGTTTCGCTCGCCCGTCGTTGCTCGAGCTCGTGATCGAGAGCGATGGAAAACGCGCTCGCGACGCCTCGAGCGCCGTTTCGCTCGTCGGGCGCGAGCTCGAGCGCGTCTTCGCGAAGCATCTGCGAAAGGCACGGATTCGGCGATTCCCCCTCGCCGTGCGCGGGCAAGCGAACGTTCAACAAACGTTTTGCCGGCGTAGGTTCCACCGACAGATCGCCCGCGGTGGCGTCCGAGGACGCGTCCTTGGCGTCGAGCCACGTCAACGCGCACAGCTCCGAGCGCTGCCTCTGCAAAGACATCGCGCGCAACGTCGGCGACGGAAGAGCGAGGAGAGATGAAAGACGCGCGTGAGCGAAAAGGGAAGTGGTGAGGTGCGATCGGAGACGGTCGTCGCGAGATGACGCGCGTGAAGGTGTGAGGTGTCGCGGCGGTGAGCGCGACGGTTACTACGAGACGGCGTCGGACGGGCGGCGCGCCGAGGCGGTGAGGCATGGCGATCGTATTGATCATTCCACTAGGGCTAACTATGAAGCGTTGACGTCGATGACTTCGAATGGACGCCGATTCGAGCGCTTGGTGGCTAGTTTTCTGACCTTGAGCGGCGGGCCGGGGGTGGGATCGAGCGGCGACGCCGCCGACGTCGAATGTTCGCTGCTCAAAGATTCCCTTTGCGAGAGCTTGATGGGCGTCATCGTCGCAAAAGTCGCGTCTTCGTCACCGAGTGCGAGACGAATTCGAGCGTTCATCGTCGACATTGTTGTTGGCGGCGTTGACTTCTTCGCCGAGCGCTCGCGCGGCGTAGGCGCTTTGTACGGATTGACGCTCCACACGCGAGTCGCGCCGTCGTCCGAACAACTCGCGAGCGCATCAGCTCGGCTCGACCAACTCACCACGTTCACGCCGAGCGTGTGACCGGTGAGTTGAATCGACTTTTCTCTCGGTTGACCCACGCTCCAGACGTGCACGTTGTGATCGAGCGAGCCGCACGCCACGTGCGCGCCATCGGGCGAGAAGCACGGCTTGATGTAATACGAGCTCGACAAATGCCCGACGAAATGGCGCGACGGTACCGCGGCGGGGGCGTTGGAGTCAAACATCGACATATGATTGTCGACGTATGAAACCACGACTCGCGACGACGTCGGATCCACGGCGATTCCTGAAATCCCTCTAGGCTTCTTCGCCGCCGACGCGCCAGACGAAGCGCCGCCGAACCGACGTCCCAATCCGTGGTCGTAGAACGATCCGGGCACGTACGAATCGTCCGACGCGTCTTCGAGCACGCCAATCGTACCTTTCATCAAACGCACGTCCCACATTTTCACCACGCCGTCGGACCCGCCCGAGCTCAGCACCACGTCTCCGCTATTGTCGAACGCCACCGACGTCACGCTGTGCAAGCACGACCGCCGTCGAGACTTGTTTCGCACCCCGGGAAGCTTGTGCGCGAAATTCACCCCATTCGATGGCGACGCACACGGTGCGCCTTCGCCCTCGCGTACGACCCCCTCAGCGCGCGTGTCGAAGAGCAACAACCGTCCGTCTCGTCCTCCGCTCGCGAACACGTGCGCCGACGTCGGTTGCCCGGCGAGCGCCTTCACGCACGATGCGTGCCCATCGAACGCCATCATCTGCACATTCGTCTCCACGTCGAATAAATGTATTTCGTGATCCGCCGACGCCGTGATCAATCGCTC
>Ga0222713_10003088_pt1 | contig 17429 bp, 17 predicted proteins | sample C33_649DmetaG_FD_165061 | JGI IMG/M metagenome (GOLD analysis project Ga0222713, IMG submission 165061) | Estuarine water microbial communities from San Francisco Bay, California, United States - C33_649D | ecosystem: Environmental > Aquatic > Marine > Unclassified | place: USA: California...
CGATGGCTGTGGTGGCGACGGCTGCCCCAGCAGCAATTCGCGCAGGTCGTGTGCAAAGCCCTCCAGGTCAGCTTCCACCTCAGCAATGCGCCGTCCCAGCAGGTTGTAGCCCAGCACCGCCGGGATAGCCACCGCCAGGCCGGCTGCCGTCATGATCAGGGCCTCGCCCACCGGCCCGGCCATGCGGTCAACCGCGATCTGACCCTGGGCCGCAATGCCCGCCAGCGCCAGGTAGATGCCCCACACCGTGCCCAGCAAGCCGACAAATGGCGCTGTAGCGCCCACCGATGCCAGCAAGGTCTGACCAAACTGCAAGCGGCGTGAGACAGCATGCAGGGCGTCGCGCAATGCGCGGGTGAGCTGGGTGGCAGGCCCGGCACTGGCGGCCAGCGTGCCGCCCGACTGGGCCCGCACAGCGCTGAGCATGGGGGTGAGCAAAGCCAGCCGGTCATAGGCTTGAGTGCGCTGCACTGCCTCATCCATGGATCTGGCCTGCCAGAAAGCCGCCACGGCGCGTGCCAGATCGCGATGGGAGCGGCGCAACAGCCAGGCTTTCCAGACCAGTACGGTCCAGCTGGCCACTGACATCAGCAGGAGCAGCACCGCCAGGGTGCGGCTCAATGCATCACCCTGGGTCAACAACTGGGTCGGATCCATCGCCTGATTCAGCGCAAGCCCAGCACGTCAAACATGTCGAACAAGCCGCTGGGCTTGTCGGCCACAAAGCGCGCGGCACGCAGACTGCCCTGGGCGTAGGTGGCCCGGCTGGCTGACTTGTGGGTGATCTCGATACGTTCGCCCGTACCTGCAAAGAGCACGGTGTGATCGCCCACAATATCGCCGCCGCGAATGGTGGCAAAGCCAATGGAAGACGGATCACGTTCGCCGGTATGGCCTTGGCGTGCATAAACCGCGCAATCTTTGAGATCACGCCCCAGTGCCGCCGCAATCACCTCGCCCATTTTGAGCGCAGTGCCCGAGGGTGCATCGACCTTGTGTCGATGGTGCGCCTCGATGATTTCGATGTCATAGCCGGTGTTCAGGGCCTTGGCCGCCATCTCCAAGAGCTTCATGGTCACATTCACGCCCACACTCATATTGGGCGCCAGAACAATGGCAATATCTTCCGAAATTCGGTGGATATCTTCCTTTTGCGCCTGGCTGAAGCCGGTGGTGCCAATCACCGCCTTGACCCCCAGTTCTTGGCAGACGCGCAGGTGCGCCAGCGTGCCCTCCGGACGGGTGAAGTCGATCAGGCACTGCGAGCGCTGCAGGCCGGCCCGCAGGTCAGCGGTGATGGTCACTCCGCTGGCATGTCCCAGAAAGGCCGCCGCATCCTGACCGATGGCCGGGCTGGAGGCAATGTCGAGCGCGCCAGCCAGCGCACAGTCGTCAGCGCCACGCACCGCCTCGATCAGCATGCGACCCATGCGCCCGCTGGCGCCCGCAATGGCAAGTGCATGGTTTGGCGCTGAAGTCATGAAGTGCTCGGAATGAGATTGGGGAAATCCACGGCTTCAGCGTGCCGGAGCCTCCAGGGGAGGATAGCTGGACGGCAAAGGCGGCAAAGTCTGCTCCTGCGCTGCGCGGGCTGTCGGCGTGGGGAATTGTTGCAGCTGCTCAGGGCTGGCCTCCAGCTTAGGCAGCTTGGCCGGATCGATGGTGGAGCGCTCCAGGGTGGCGGCAAACTCGGCCTCGGTGGGCAGTTCGTCGGCTTCAACTCGATCCAGCATATCGCCCTTGAAAAACACGGTCACCCGGCGCGACTGCGGCGCCACACCCTGGCGGTTCAGCGTGAAGACATAGTCCCAACGATCCGCATGGAAAACGCTGCTCAGCAAGGGGGTGCCCAGAATGTCGCGCACCTGTAGCCGGCTCATGCCTGGCTTGAGCGCGCTGGCCTGCTCGCGTGAGACCACGTTGCCCTGAACCACTTCAATGCGGTAGGGGCTGACAGCCTGCACCAGCCGGTTGCTGGCGTGATTGATGCTGCCACAGGCACTGATCAGGACGAGCGGTAACAGGAGAAGGCGCCGTCCAAGCGAAGCGCACACAGTTACGGACATGAATCGAAAGCTGGCGATATGATCGGACCATTGTAGCGGTTGACGCCATCGCCGGCGAAACAGCACCCAAGCATGACCAACATCAAAGAACTCAAGAGCACCGGCCTCAAAGCGACTCTGCCACGACTGAAGATTCTGGAGATTTTTCAGAAAAGCACCCAGCGGCATATGAGCGCGGAGGACGTATTTCGGGTGCTGCTGGATGAGCGCTCCGATGTTGGCCTGGCCACGGTCTATCGGGTTCTCACCCAGTTTGAACAGGCCGGAATTCTGAGCCGCAGCAATTTCGAGGGCGGCAAGGCAGTGTTCGAACTCAACGAGGGCCAGCACCACGACCATCTGGTCTGCCTGGATTGCGGTCGGGTGGAAGAGTTCTACGACTCCCAGATCGAGCAAAGACAGCAGGCTGTGGCCGAAAAAAGAGGCTTCGCCCTGGCCGAGCATGCACTCAGCCTGTACGCCCACTGCACCAAGAAGAACTGTCCGAACCGAGCTATCAGCAACCAGGCAACCTAGGCCTGCTGGTCCAAGGCTTGGCGGTGGCGCTCCATGAATTCCTGGTAAGTGTCAATGCCGCGCAGCTGCAAGATGGTGTTGCGCACCGCGGCCTCCACCAGCACAGCGAGGTTGCGTCCGGCCACCACCTGAATGACCACTTTGCGCACCGCAATGCCCAGCACATCCTGGGTTAGCGGCTCGGTTGGAATGCGCTCGTAGTCGCGCTCCAGGGTTTCGCGCCGCACCAGATGGACGATCAGCTTGACACGCATCTTGCGCCGCACTGCGGTTTCGCCAAAGATGGCCCGGATGTCGAGCAAGCCGATGCCTCGCACTTCCAGCAAGTTGCGCAAGAGCTCTGGACAACGGCCTTCGATATTGGCCTGATCCACCCGCCATAACTCCACGGCGTCGTCCGCCACCAGGCCATGTCCGCGCGAGATCAGCTCCAGACCCAGCTCGCTTTTGCCGAGCCCGGACTCCCCGGTGATCAGCACACCCAGGCCCAGGATATCCATCAACACCCCGTGTTGCGTGGTGCGGTCGGCGAAGTGCTTGGACAAGTAATTGCGCAGCACATCGATCACATAGGCTGGCGGCTCCAGGGTGGCGAACATGGGGATCTGGGCTTGCTCACACATGGCCAGCAGGGCTGGAGGCGCAGCGCGCCCATCAGCCAGCACCAGCACCGGCGGCTCCAGCTCCACAATGCGCGCCACCCGGCGTGCACAGTCTTCGGCCGAAGCGTTTGTCAGGTAAGCGATTTCGCGCTCCCCCAAGACCTGCACCCGGTAGGGGTGGATGTAGTTCAGGTAACCCACCAGATCGGCGCCCGAGCTGGCTGCCCGCACCGCGACCTCATCGAAACGCCGCTCGGAGGCCCCCAGGCTGGCCACCCATTCCCAACGCAGTCCAGCACGAAACTCCTCGAACAGGACCTGGGCACTGACAGCGGTGGGACGCATGGCGCGAGAACCCGGCTCAGGCCGCGTGGGCCGGTTGCCAGGAAGAAATCAGGCTGTGAAGCTCAGCCGGGTCAGCACAGGCCAGCAGCCGCTCACGCAGGGCGCCATCACTGAGCAGCTCGGCAATTTCGGACAGGATTTCCAGATGCTTCTGGGTCGCCGCTTCGGGCACCAGCAGAAAAATCAGCAGCTTGACGGCTTGCTCGTCAGGCGCATCAAAGCCGATAGGGGTTTCCAGCAGGAGCACAGCGGCCATGGGCGACTTCAGCCCCTTGATGCGCCCATGAGGGATGGCCACCGCGTGGCCCAGTCCGGTGGAGCCCAGGCGCTCGCGGGCAAAAAAACTGTCGGTCACCGCAGCGCGGCTGAGGCCGTGCAGATTTTCAAACAGCAGACCGACTTCTTCGAAGGCTCTTTTCTTGCTGGCAGCGTCCACATGCACCAGCACCTGGGAGGGAGGCAGGATTGCAGCTAATCGGTTCATGGCTTTGGCGCAGATTATGCACATAAAAAAAGCCGCGGGGTATGCCCGCGGCTGCGCTCTGGCGGAGTTGCCAGCAAGTGGGTTACATCAGACGCTTGCCCGATTCATGGTGGTGATCCTGTATGCGATCCTTGTGACGAACCACCTGGCGATCGAGCTTGTCCACCAGCTCATCAACGGCGGCATAAAGGTCCTCATGAGAGCTTTCTGCAAACAGGTCGCTGCCCTTGACATGGATATTGCACTCGGCGCGCTGTCGCCGCTCCTTCTCCTTCTGTTTCTCGACAGTGAGCAAAACCTTGACATCAACCACCTGATCAAAATGCCGGGTGATTCGATCAAGCTTGGAGGTGACATAGTTGCGCAGGGCGGGGGTGACTTCAAGGTGGTGTCCACTGATCGTCAAGTTCATATTAATCTCCTGTAGCTCTCCGGATTGATACATGGTCCGGTCCTGCCCAAGTGAGCAGCAGGGCTCACAGCACAGGCCCAGACGGTTCCACTATGCCCCTGTGGGCCAAGAAAAGCAATCCCATTCCGATGACCCAGCTCATTACACGGATATTTGATTCTGCCCAGGCAAAAATCGGGCAGGATTTCCCAAAAGCACCGGAGATCCGCCGAAAAAGCGGGGGGATCGATGGGATAATCGCTGACGTTGTCAACAACTGGATTTCTCCTTGGAAACTTGCCCTAGTTGCTAGCTTCCAGTCCGTGCGCACTTCGGGGGCTGGAAGCAGTTAATCATCCCCTGCATCCTTCGATGCCCCACGATTGAGGAAGTGAGCCATGCTCAATATTTTTTCGCTCGCCAACGGACGCCTCTTCCAGGAAGAGATCGAGTCCCTGGAGGGTCTGGCGCAATTTCAGCCAGTCTGGGTCGACCTGGAGTCGCCCACGCCGGAAGAAAAGCGCTGGATCAAACAGTACTATGGTCTGTCGATCCCGGAAGATGCGATGGACGAGGACATCGAGGAATCGGCCCGCTTCTACGAAGAAGACAATGGCGACCTGCATATACGCAGCGACTTTCTGATCGCTGACGAGGAAGCGCCGCGCACAGTGCGTGTGGCCTTCATTCTGAACCAGGCCAATGCCAGCCTGCGCAGCCATGGGGTGCTGTTTTCCATCCATGACGAAAACGTGCCGGTCTTTCGGCTGTTGCGCATGCGCGCGCGGCGCGCGCCGGGCCTGATTGCGGATGCCAAGGATGTATTGCTCAAGCTGTTCGATGCCGATGCCGAGTACTCGGCCGACACCCTGGAGGAAATCTACGACCACCTGGAAAGTGCCGGGCGCCAGGTGCTTGCCGGAGATGTGACCGATGAGCTGGCCGGTGAGGTCCTGGGCGCAATTGCACGCCAGGAAGACCTGAACGGCCGTATCCGGCGCAACATGATGGACACCCGACGCGCGGTCAGCTTTCTGATGCGAAGCCGCATGCTCAGCGCCGACCAATTCGAGGAGGCACGCCAGATCCTGCGCGACATTGACTCACTGGACTCGCACACCGCCTTCCTGTTTGACAAAATCAACTTCCTGATGGATGCAACCGTAGGTTTCATCAACATCAACCAGAACAAGATCATCAAGATCTTCTCCGTGGCCAGCGTGGCCCTGTTGCCCCCCACCCTGATTGCCAGCATCTACGGCATGAACTTTCAGCACATGCCCGAGCTGGGGCAGACCTGGGGCTATCCGCTGGCACTGGTGCTGATGCTGGCCAGCGCGGTGATTCCGATGTGGTACTTCCGCAAGCGCGGCTGGCTGAAATAAGGCCATGTCCCATCGGGAGGCGAACAGTTTGGTGGCGCTGTGGCGAGGTCTGCGGCATGCGGGTTAATGGGCAAGCCTATCGCACCATCTGGCTCAAGCCAGGCGCGGAGCATGTGGTTCAGATCATTAACCAAGTCCGGCTGCCCCATGAGTTTGAAGTCATGGACCTCACAGACCTGGCGCATGTGTGCCGCGCCATCCGGGACATGCATGTGCGCGGCGCTGGCCTGATAGGTGCTGCTGCAGCCTTCGGCATGTACCTGGCAGCCTTGCAGGCAAATGACCCTGACTTTGACCGAAGTCTTGCGCAGGCGGCCATCGAGCTCAATGCTTGCCGGCCCACTGCTTCGAACCTGGCATGGGCCACTGGCCGCATGCTGCGTGCATTGACAGCTGGAAATTCACCGCATGAGAAGCGGGCCCTGGCCAAGCTGGAGGCGCTGGCCATTGCCGATGAAGATGCTGAGCACTGCCAACGCATTGGACAGCATGGTCAAAAAATCATTGCGGAGATTGCCCGCCGCAAGCGGGGGGAGGTCGTCAATATCCTGACCCATTGCAATGCCGGCTGGCTGGCATTTGTCGACCATGGTTCGGCCACTGCACCAATTTATGCCGCGCATGATGCCGGTATCAGGCTGCATGTCTGGGTGGACGAGACCCGTCCGCGCAACCAGGGCGCGGCGCTGACCGCCTGGGAACTGGGTCAGCACGGAGTGCCTCATTCACTGATTGCCGACAATGCGGGCGGCCACCTGATGCAGCACGGGCTGGTGGACATGGTGATCACTGGTAGCGACCGGGTCACCCGCAAGGGCGATGTGGCCAACAAGATTGGCACCTACCTCAAGGCCCTGGCGGCCCGGGACAACCATATTCCCATGTATGTGGCACTGCCCTCCTCCACCTTTGACTTTTCCCTGGCGGATGGCTTGTCCAGCATCCCGATCGAGGAGCGCGCCCCCGACGAGGTGCGCTGGCTGAGTGGTCAGACCGCACAGGGCACGATCGAGTCGGTGCTGATCTGCCCGCCTGCAACGCCCGCACGCAACTGGGGCTTTGATGTGACGCCAGCACGCCTGGTGACACAGCTGATTTGTGAGCGTGGCATCTGCGAGGCCAGCGAGACGGGCATTCTGTCGCTATTTCCCGAGCAGCGAGGCGCCGTGTCTGATCATGGATGAGGGCTATATCAAGTTCCAGGCCGAACAGGTGGCTGGCAGCATTGTGCAGCCCGCCGAATTTGACCAGCTCAACCGCGCCCGTACTGAATTATTCGATTTTGGCCTGATCGGCAGCTATGACAACGGCATCGGATTTGGCAACTTGAGTCTGCGTGAGCAGGGCCAGCACTTTCTGATCACCGCAAGTGCCACCGGTGGCGAACGGGTATTGCGTTTCGCCCAGTATTGCCTGGTTGAATCTTTTTCCCCCGAGCGCAATCTTGTGCGCGCGCGCGGAGGGCTGCCGGCCTCCTCGGAGTCCATGACCCACGGTGCCATTTATGCAGCCAGCCCGGCAGTTCAATGCGTGATGCATATCCATAGCCGGGTGATGTTTGATGCCTTGCTGGCGCGTCCGGCACTGCACACCCCGGCCAGCATTCCCTATGGCACGCCGGCCATGGCGCAGGCTGTGTCCAGCCTGGTGAAAAATCAGCGCCAGTTGCCGGTGCTGTTTGTGATGGCCGGCCATGATGAAGGCATCATCGCCTACGGCGCCGAGATTGACTCGGTGAAGCAACTTATTGTTTCCACATTCCTGGAGATCACACAGCATGCTTAAGATCGGCATCATCGGGGGCAGCGGACTGGACAACCCCGATATTTTCGAGAACCCGAAAGACCTGACGATCAGCACCTCCTGGGGCAAGCCCTCGGCACCGCTCAAACTGGGCAAGATCGCGGGTGTCGAGGTGGCCCTGCTCGGACGCCATGGGCGCGAACACACCATTCCGCCAAGCCAGGTCAACTACCGCGCCAACATCCAGGCCCTGAAAGACATCGGCTGCACCCATCTTCTGGCCAGCACCGCGGTGGGCTCCCTGCGCGAGGAGATCGGGCGCGGCCATCTGGTGATCCTCGATCAGTTCATTGACTTCACCAAGCAGCGCGCCATGAGCTTTCATGAAAGCTTTGCGCCACACCAGCCAGTGCATGCCCCTATGGCCGAGCCCTTTGACAAGGCTTTGCGCACCATCCTGATCGAGGCCTGTGCGCATCACGGCTTTACCTTTCACCCACGGGGCACGGTGGTCACGATTGAGGGGCCACGCTTTTCGACCCGGGCTGAATCGCATATGTTTCGCGCCTGGGGCGCGGACATCATCAATATGTCGGTGGCCACCGAAGTGGCCCTGGCCAACGAGGCCGGCATTCCTTACGCCGCGGTGGCCATGAGCACCGACTATGACTGCTGGAAAGAAGACGAGGAACCGGTGAGCTGGGAAGCTGTTCTCGAAGTCTTCAACAGCAACGCCAGCAAAGTGACCACCTTGCTGGTCGATGCCATTGCCCGCCTGGCCGCAGCGCCAGCAGGTCTAGCCGGGCACTGACTCAAACCCTGAGTGCGCCCAGCACCTCGTCCAGCATTTTCTTGGCATCGCCAAACAGCATGCGGTTGTTCTCTTTGTAGAAAAGAGGGTTGTCGACCCCCGCATAGCCCGAGGCCATGGAACGCTTCATGACGACGGAGGTTTTGGCCTTCCAAACCTCCAGCACCGGCATACCGGCGATGGGGCTGGTCGGGTCATCCTGCGCAGCAGGGTTGACGATGTCGTTGGCGCCGATCACCATGGCCACATCGGTGTCGGGAAAGTCCTCGTTGATCTCATCCATTTCGAGCACGATGTCATAAGGCACCTTGGCTTCAGCCAGCAAGACATTCATATGGCCAGGCATGCGCCCGGCCACCGGGTGGATGCCAAAGCGCACGCTGACCCCCTTGTCGCGCAAGGTCTTGGTGATCTCATTGACCGTATGCTGCGCCTGCGCCACAGCCATGCCATAGCCCGGCACAATGATCACGCTCTTGGCCTCGCGCAGCAGTTCTGCAGTCTCTGCGGCGCTCACTGCCACCACCTCGCCCTGCGGCTGCGCGGCGTCGCCCGACTTGGCAGGAGCAGCACCTGCGCCCGAGCCAAAACCACCCGCAATCACGCTGATGAAGTTACGGTTCATCGCGTTGCACATGATGTAGGACAGGATGGCGCCTGAGGAGCCGACCAGCGCGCCAGTGACGATCAGCAGATCGTTGTTCAGCATGAAGCCAGTCGCCGCAGCGGCCCAGCCTGAATAGCTGTTGAGCATGGACACCACCACTGGCATGTCGGCGCCTCCAATGGCCATCACCATATGCACGCCAAACAGGAGGGAAACCACCGTCATCACGATCAGCGGGATCATGCCTTCAGCGACGGTATGCGCATCGAGGAACTGACGGCCGAAGGCAATCACCACCATCAGGCCGACCAGATTGAGCCAGTGTCGGGCTGGCAGCAGCAAGGGCTTGCCACCGATCTTGCCATTGAGCTTGCCAAAGGCGATCAGCGATCCGGAAAAGGTGACGGCTCCGATCAGGATGCCGATGTAAATTTCCGCTTCATGAATCAGCTTTTCAGCGCCTTTCAACTCGATCGAGGTGTCCACATAGCTGGCAAAGCCAACCAGGCAGGCGGCCAGGCCTACCAGGCTGTGCATGAGGGCCACCAGTTCGGGCATCTGGGTCATCTTGACCACCCGGGCCGCGTACAGGCCGATGCTGCCGCCGACCGCCAGCGCCGCAGCAATCCAGGCAAGGCCAGCCGGGCTGACGCGCGGGCCAAACACAGTGGCCAGCACCGCCAGCGCCATGCCCACCATGCCAAATAGGTTGCCCCGGCGCGATGTTTCCGGGTTCGACAAGCCGCCCAGACTCAAGATGAACAGAATGGCCGCGCCAAGATAGGCGGCCGTGGCGAGGTTGGAAGTAATAAGGCTTTGGGACATGATGGTGAATTCCTTGTTGTTCTCGACTTAATGAGTCGGGGACAGAGCTGAAGATCTGTCCCTAAGGTCATTTATTTTCGGAACATGGCGAGCATGCGACGGGTGACGGCAAAACCGCCAAACATGTTGATCGCGGTGAGCACGATGCCGGCAAACGCCAACCAACGGATCAATTCATCCGGACGTCCGCTCATGCCAGCCTCTGGCGGTGCGATCTGCACCAACGCGCCAATCGCAATGATGCTGGAGATGGCATTGGTCACGCTCATCAGCGGGGTATGCAAGGCGGGTGTCACATTCCAGACCACCATATAGCCGACAAAGCAGGCCAGCACGAACACCGTGAAGTGGCCAAGAAAGGCCGCTGGCGCATTGGCGCCGACAAACCAGAAGGCGAGCGCTGCCAGCGCAAAAATGATCGCCAGGGTTTTGGCTGGCAAGGGTGCGCTGCTGCCATGGCCGTGGCCGCCTTTTTTTTCAACGGCCGGCGCGGCTGCAGGCTTGGGTGCGGCTGGGGCAGCGGGCTTGAGCGGGGGTGGCGGCCAGGTGATATTGCCTTCCTTGACCACGGTAAGACCGCGGATGGCGTCATCTTCCATGTTGACATTGATCACGCCATCCTTGGTTTTGCACAGCTCCTCGGTCAGGCGCAGGAGGTTGGTGGCGTACAGGGTGGAGGACTGCTTGGACAGGCGAGAGGCCAGATCGGTGTAGCCGATGATGGTCACCCCGTGCTTGACCACTGCCTGTCCCGGCTCGGTGAGTTCGCAGTTGCCGCCCTGCTCCGCAGCCATATCCACAATGACGCTGCCCGCTCGCATGGTTTTGACCATCTCGGCCGTGATCAGTCGAGGCGCAGGCTTGCCCGGGATCAGCGCGGTGGTGATGATGATGTCAACCTCGCGCGCCTGCTTGGCGTACATCTCGCGCTGCGCCTGCTGGAAACCCTCGCTCATGACTTTGGCGTAGCCGCCCCCGCCCGAGCCCTCTTCCTCATAGTCCACCTTGACAAACTCGCCCCCCAGCGAGGTGACCTGATCGGCCACCTCCGCACGGGTGTCGTTGGCGCGCACGATGGCGCCCAGACTGGCAGCTGTACCAATCGCTGCCAAGCCGGCTACGCCCGCACCTGCGATAAACACCTTGGCGGGCGGCACCTTGCCCGCCGCGGTGATCTGGCCATTGAAAAATCGGCCAAAGGCATTGGCCGCCTCGATCACTGCACGGTAGCCGCTGACACCCGCGGTCGAGGTGAGAGCGTCCATTTTCTGGGCCCGGCTCAGTGTCCTGGGCAGCGAGTCGATCGCCAGCACAGTGGCTTTTCTCGCCGCCAGCTGCTGCATCAGCTCCGGGTTCTGTGCCGGCCAGATAAATCCTATCAGGGTGGTTCCCTCGCGCATGAGGGCAACTTCCTGTGCGCTGGGTGCACGCACCTTGAAGACAATATCTGCCGCCGACCACAGCGCCTGCGCACCAGCGGCAATCTCGGCCCCTGCGCTGCGGTAGGTCGCATCGTCAAAATTGGCGGCATCGCCAGCACCGGACTCGACCACCACCTTGAAGCCCAGCTTGATCAGCTTCTCCACCACCTCGGGCACCGAGGCCACACGCTTTTCGCCCGGGAAAACTTCCCGCGGAATACCAATGCACTGCACCTGCTTGTCTGTGCCAGCCTGCATAATTCATCTCCTGGATATGCACACTAAAAACGCTTTTCGGCCAGCCACTTGGGGGGCGGCCGCAAAGCGGCAAGCTTAGCCGAGATTTAGATGCCAAAAGAGTATCTGGCCCATAAAAATCGTGGCTCCAGCCGCTTTGGCAGCCCATAATCCCGGGCTATGGATATTCGATGGAAACCCAGCGTCACAGTGGCCGCCATTATCGAGCGCGACGGCCAGTACTTGCTGGTCGAAGAAGAGACGCCCGAAGGGGTCCGACTGAACAATCCGGCCGGCCATCTTGATCCGGGAGAGTCCCCACTGGAGGGTTGCATGCGCGAAGCGCTGGAAGAAACCACCCACCGCTTTGTGCCCAGCCACCTGCTGGGCATTTATCTGTCCCGCTTCCAGCGCAGCTTGCAGGACGGCCTGACCGAGGACATCACCTATCTGCGCTTTGCTTTTGCCGGCGCACTGGGCGAGCAGGTCGCAGGCAGGCAGCTGGACCATGGCATCCTGCGCACTGTCTGGATGCGCCCCGAAGAAATCCGTGCCAACCAGGCCCGCTGCCGAAGCCCCCTGGTGCTGCGTTGCCTGGAAGACCATCTGCGCGGTCAGCGCTATCCTCTGGAACTGGTCTACACCGACGAGTCGGTGCAAGCGCTCAGGTCCTGATGGTTTGCTGGCTCACGGAGCCAGGTTGAGTGGCATCTTGCCCTCACACCATAGGCGCAGGTTGTTCAGAAACAGGTTCGCGATGCGCTGCGCATTGCCATCCGAATGACCCGCCGAGTGCGGGGTGATGATCACCCGCGGCATCTCCCACAAGGGCGAGTCCACCGGCAGCGGCTCATGTTCGAACACATCCAGCATCGCCCCACCCAGGCGGCCACTGCGCAAGACCTGCACCAGGGCTTCCTGCTCGACCACCTCGCCCCGCGCCACATTGACCAGACAGGCGCCCGGCGGCAGGGCGCTGAAGGCGCGCGCATCGACCAGCTGTCGGGTGCGTTGCGTCAGAGGACAGGCCAGCAACAACCAGTCCGCCCGCGAGAGCACTGCGTGAAAGCGGTCAAATCCCACCATTTCCATGCCGTCTATGGTGGGGCCTGACCGGGTGCGCACCACAATCAGCTTGAGACCCAGCAGGCGCAGCACCGCGCCGATGCGCTGGCCGATCGGCCCCCAGCCCACCAGGACAGCGGTCTGGCCGCCCAGATCACGCGGCAGACGCTCACCCAGCAAGGGCTCCCAGCGATGGGCCTGCTGCGCCAGCATGAGCTGCGGGAAACCCCGGGCCAGCGCCAGCACGCCAGCCAGGGCCGATTGCGCCACCACTTCCGCACTGGCACCCGAAGAGGTGCTGATTGCCACACCTCGGGCCCGCAATTCAAGATAGATCGGACGGTCGGCACCAGCCGAATGAATCTGCACCCAGCGCAATCCTTTGGACCGCCGCAGTACCTGGTAGCAGGCTTGCAGGGAGGGCGCTAGCTCGTGCTTGGTCGACAGGCCGGTGACATCACGGGTGATGAAGGCCAGATCCAGATCGCTGCGCCCCAGCGCCACAGCCGACTCGATGGTGACCAGCGCATGCGGACGCCCTGCCAGCACCTGGCTGATCGCTGCGCCCCATTGCTGGCGCGCTTGCTCCGACAGCAGCAGATTGAGCGCTGGGGGTACGGGCTGGTTCATGTGCTCGCCAGGTCCATGCGGAGCTTGTCAAATCCTGTGCTGTGTCTGTGCCTGGTCAGATCGGGGTTCAGCGGATCGGGAAATCGTACAGCCTGGCCGGGTTGTCGACCAGCACTTGCTGTTGCAGCCGGGCATCGGGCAGCCAGCGCGCCAGCAGGTTGAGCAAGACGCCGTCATCCGGAACACGCCCTGGGTCAAAATAATTGATATGTGGCCAATCTGTGCCCCACACCACGCGCTGCGGATTGGCGGCGAGCAAGGCCAACGCGAACGGGTCGATGTCGCTGTACGCTGGCTGGTGGCTGGCGGCCTGTGCGGTGTTGCGGTCGGCGCCCGAAATCTTGGTCCAGGCCAAGCCGTCGGCCAGCAGGGCACACAGATGCTGAAACCCAGGATCCTGCACCCCACGCGTGGAGGCCATGCGGCCCATGTGGTCGATCACCAGCGGCACGCCCAGGCGCCGCAGGCGCGGGCTCAGGGCTGGCAAGTCGGGCGCATGCACCCAGATTTGGGCGTGCCAGCCGCGCTCGCGCAGGCGGGGCGCCAAAAATTCCAAAGTCTCCAGCCCCACGCCATTGCGATACACCTTGTGCCCGTCCAATTGGTAGAGGTTGGCGCGCACGCCACGCACCCCCGCCGCATGCCAGCGGTCCAGCTCCTGGTCACCCACCTCTTCAGTGGCCACTGCCACACCGCGCAACCGATCGGGGTAAGCCAACAGCGCTTCCAGCACCGAGCCATTGTCGGTTCCGCTGGCACTGCCCGTGACCAAGACGCCGCGGCTCAGGCCCAGCCCATTGAGGTGCGCCACAAAGGAGGCGCCATCAAATTCGGCTGGGGTGTAGCTACGGTCAAGCGCCAGCGGGTGGCGGACAAACGGACCAAACACATGGGCATGGCAATCACAGGCGCCAGCCGGTGGCTGGAATTGCAAGGGAGTACTACGCGCGTGCGGAGGCAGGCAGGGGCGGGTCACGGTCAGTCGGCTTTCAGTTTGCCGGCGCGGGCCAGCGCTTGGGCGCGGCCATCTTCCAGGGACAAGAGCTGAGCAAATTCCTGAGCGGAGGATGGACGGGCCACGCTGCCCACACCGAGCAAGCGAGCGCGTACAGCGTCCTCGGCCAACGCCTTGCGCAAGGCCGAGTTCAAGGTTTCAATCAGCAGTGCCGGCGTTCCTGCCGGTGCCAGAATCCCTGCAGCCGTGCTGGCATCGAAATTTGTCAAGCCTGCCTCACGCAGAGTCGGCACATTGGGCAGGGCTGGATCGCGCTCACTGGACAGCACCGCCAAGGCACGCAGGGCACCGGATTTGATGTGCGAGGCCGAGCTACTGAGCTGGTCCACCACCATGTCGGACTGCCCGCCGATCAGGTCGACGATGGCGGGTGCACCCCCCTTGTAGGGAATCATGTTGAGCTTGAGGCGGGCGGCCTCTTCCATCTGCAACATGGCCATGTGGTTGGTGGTGCCAAGACCTGCATGGCCGGCAGAAATCTTTCCAGGGTTGTTTCGGATGTGCTCCAACAGGCTGGTGATGTCCTTGAAGCGGCTGTCAGCGCCTTTCACCACCACCACCAGGGCGGTGGTGGCAGCCAGGCCAACTGGCTGAAAATTGTCCAGCTTGTAGCTGGTCTTGGTCATATGGGGCAGCACCACCAGGGCATTGGGCGTGCTCACCAGCAGGGTATGGCCGTCGGCAGGCGCGCGCGCCACGAATGCAGCCCCCAATGCACCGCCAGCACCGGCCTTGTTGTCCACCACCACCGGCTGGCCCAGGGCGCGCTCCATGGCAGGTGCCAGGGTGCGGGCCACCACATCCAGATTGCCACCCGGGGCAAAGGGGACGACCAAAGTGACCGGCTTGCTTGGAAAAGTTTGGCCCTGGGCAGCCACAGCCAGCAAGCCAAGTGTCAGGGCGGTCGCCTGATAGATCCATTTTCTGATTTGCATGGTGTCTCCTGATGGTGGGTCTGTGAACTCAGGTCTTGTAACTGGGATCGATGCGGTCGAGCTTGCGCAGCAGAGCAGGCCACTCCATCAGGCCGTAGGGCCGGCGGGTGCCAGGCTGGTAGTTGTTCCAGGTTTCCTGCAGCACCGCAGCTGACACCTCGACCAGGGGCGTGTTGCAGGCCATGGCCGCCAGCTGGGTGCGACAGGACAGCTCCAGCCGATGCATCCAGTTGAAGGCCTCGCCCACCGTGCGTCCGACGGTCATCGCGCCATGGTTGCGCAGCAACAGTGCTTCCTTGTCACCGATGTCCTTGAGCAGGGATTCCTGCTCCTCCAAATTCAACACCACCCCCTGATAGTCGTGGTAGCCGATCTTGAGAAAACGCATGGCCGTCTGGGTGATCGGTAGCAGGCCACACTCGAGTGCCGAGACCGCCATCGAGGCCCAGCTGTGGGTGTGAATCACGCAGGCCAGCTCAGGCCGCGCCGCATGCACAGCGCTGTGGATGACATAGCCCGCCTTGTTGATGCCATAGTTCAGCTCGCCAAAGTCGGGCTTGGCCAGGATATTGCCCTCCACATCAATCTTGATCAGGCTGGAGGCGGTAATTTCCTCGTACATCATCCCGTAGGCATTGATCAAAAAAGCGCCCTCCTGGTCGGGCACCCGCATCGAGATGTGGTTGGCCATCATGTCGGACATGCCATACCAGTCAACCAGCCGGTAACAGGCAGCCAGATCCACTCTGGCCTGCCACTCCTCTGGCGAGCACTTGCCCTGCAGGGAAGGGATCTGCAAGCGTCCATTTTCAAGCATGGCGGTCTTTCTCTGTCTTGTTGACGAAACGGGCCCGGCCCGATCGGGCATCAATCTTCTCCGATTTTGAGCTTGCTGGGCAGGCGCTTTTCCAGCGCCCATTTGAACAAGGCCGCACCACGAAAAATGCCATGGGCGAACTTGCCGTAGGGCAGGGTCAGGAACAAGGCCATCACACAACCCAGATGCAGGGCCAGCATGCTTGGCAAGGCGGCGGTGCCGCGCGCACCCCAGAGGGCCAGTCCGGTCAGGCTGGTGAAAAACAGCAAGGCGATGAATCCGCGGTCCATGGGCTTCTGGGCAGCATCCCCATGCAATGGGTGACGCCTCAGACTGAGATGAAAGAGGCCGGCTGCGCCAATCAGCAGACTCACCCCGCCCACCGTACCCAGCAGCTTGGGCAAGCTGGGCAGGTCATAGGGCGCCACCCAGCCCCATAGATAGTGGTAGAGAGTGGCCACGCTGGTGGCGGCAAAGCAGAGCAGGAACCCATAAAACGTGAGGTGGTGGTAGACACGGCGGCGCCGGGTCCAGGCGTCATCCTCGTTGTTGCAGCCTTCGCCATGGCCGCCATCGAGATATTTCAATCGCAGCACATCGTGGGTGGCCTCAGCCGCGGCAGCGCCACGCAATGCCTGCAGTTGGGGGGCTGGGTAGTCCTGTCCAGGTGTGACGCTGGACCAGAAGCTGCGCACGCCGCGCCAGAGGGCCAGCACCGCATAGAGAAATACCGGCGCAAACATGGCAACCAGCAGGTTGTGCGGGAAGATCGCATAAAAATCTGCTGTGCTGGGCACGCGCCACAGCGTGTCTTTCAGCCAAAGGGTCAGCAGCAGAAAGAACGTCAGGGCGCCAGCAGTGGCCAGCGCCAGCGTGAGTCCGTTACGCTGATAAAGCTTGCCAAATGCCTTCGGCCAGGCGAAATCGGTATAGGTGCGCAAGCGCACCTTGGCCATGGCCTGCGGAATGTTGACCGCAAACTCGTGCGGCGGTGCGTACTGGCAGGCATGCAGGCAGGCACCGCAGTTGTGGCAAAGATTCGCCAGGTAGTGCACGTCTGTGACGGAAAACTCCAGGCGCCGCGTCATCGCCGGGAAGACGGCACAAAAACCTTCGCAGTAACGACAGGCATTGCAGATCTGAAGCTGGCGGGCCACCTCGGCCTCGTCAGTGCCGGCCACGACCTCACCCCTGGCCAAGGCCTGCGCATCACGGGTCAATTGCTCAAGCTGCTGCACGCTGTTGCTCCAGATTCTTTAGTTTGTACGCGGCCTGCGCCGCACCGGTACCGGCGATACGGCCAAAAGCGGTGCCGATCGACATGCCCACCCCGGCGGTGTAGCCCTTGCCCAGCACATTGCCCGCCATCATTTCGCCAGCCACAAACAGGTTGTTGCTGGCCACCCCAGCAAAGCGAACTGCGGTGGTCTCATCGGTCTTCATGCCCAGGTAGGTGAAGGTGATGCCCGGTCGCAGGGAAAAGCCATAAAAGGGGCCAGTGTCAATCGGCCGGGCCCAGTGGGTTTTGGCCGGG
>Ga0222713_10003090_pt1 | contig 17416 bp, 28 predicted proteins | sample C33_649DmetaG_FD_165061 | JGI IMG/M metagenome (GOLD analysis project Ga0222713, IMG submission 165061) | Estuarine water microbial communities from San Francisco Bay, California, United States - C33_649D | ecosystem: Environmental > Aquatic > Marine > Unclassified | place: USA: California...
AAAGTGGGGGGGGGGTGTATATGCGACCCTACAATAAACAACCGAACTCTTTAGTCAAATCAAGCACTTGCACGACCCCCATAAAGAACTTTATAGGAACTTTTACTATTCGATACTTCTCGCTATAATCAGTCACAAATGCTTGACATACGATACGTTTTGTGCTATACTATAGGTTGTTCAGTAGGAATTCGCCTACAGAACTTTTAGTCCACTCAACCAAGTTAGGCACCGCCTAACAAAACCATGAAAGTAATACTATGGGACACAATCGACGGCTCAAGCCAATCTGCAGTATATGCGGTGATGCGTACTCTGCCAAACGTGCCAATGCAGGTTATCACATCTGCTTGCTGTGCGGTGAGGACGTAGCACGTGAGGAACGCAAGGGATGGTGCATTGCACAGGAATACGGCAAGGGCAACTATCAGTTCATCACCAAGGCCAGTGCATCTACCGCACTCAAGCAAACCAATCAGAAACAACTTAGGGGATAAGCATGACTGACTTAGAAATCAACACGAACACCGAGCCAAGCAACAACCCTGTGCACGAGGCCATTCAGTTCTATTGGGGTGAGCGTTGCCCCGAGCACGAAGATGGTTGCCCTGTGTGTGAGGCATGGCGTCAATACGACAACTTGCTTGCCAATAACGTCTTTGTGCATGTGCCCTTGGGTATGACGTTTGCACCGCCACGTTCATTGTTCATATTGGACGAGATCAAAACGCCCGTGGATGCAGAGGTACAGAAGGCCATGATGAAACTGATATTGGAGGAACGCAATGAGTAACTTGTTATTACAAGACGAGTCCGAGGGGTACGAGCCCCAACGACTTAGCCGATGGTTTGCCAGCCGAGCGGACGCAAGACACGTGGTGCGCAAGCATCACACAAACGAGTGGGCATGGCACGAGGCCAAGGCACGTGAGTACGACAACAACCAACCGGAGAACGAGAATGACTGCAATCACTAAGACGCAAATGGTAAACGCTTGTGCTGACTACGAGGTGGAATGGTTCTTTAACCAAACACTTGAGGAACAGAAGGAAGTGTACCGACACATCCAACTGCATGGGTTTGAGGGGTTCAAGAATGTACCTGACCAAAACTTGTTCGCCTCTTGTGTACACAAGGGCATCTTCTTGATGGAGGAATGAGCATGCTAACAACGTGGGAGAAGTTCGAACGTGCGGTGGTGTTGGTGGCAGTGATCGTGCTCATGCTCGACCTGTTATATTGGCGCCCATACTAACTATCGGATTGTATCAAATCCTTGACATACGTATCATACTGTGGTACAATATATGTATCGAGTGGGAATTCATCTACTCGATAAAGCGAAAGTAAAAACGTGTTAGGCACCGCCTAACTATTTAAGTAACTGTAAACAACTTAGGATAAACATCATGAACGCTTCCAATACACTGGCGAACGTAAATACGAACGCCCCATCCATCTCAACATCAGCAATGCTTGTTGAACTCTCGATCAGCACATGGACAGGACGCAAACTGGACAAACGTGCCTCGCAAGACGTAACCGCCCAAGCCTCAGCGCAGAAGGGTGTTGCCAACGTCAATAAGAAGTTACTCGGTGACTGTGCCGAATTGGATGCAGTACAGAAGTTCACAGCCAATGCACGTAACGTGCACTACGCCATGACAATGCCATGGTCAGATACAGGTCTGCGCTTGTTGCCCACGACCCAATACTTCAAGTACCACAGGGAGATGTCAACCCTGCAAGCGGAGTACGAGCGTCTCGTTAACGTGTTCCTGCAAGCATACGATTGGGAGATCAGCCAAGCGCAGGTCAAACTCGGTGACTTGTTTAACTCGGACGAGTACCCGACTGCCGACAGTCTCACATCTAAGTTCAAGTTCAAGATGAACTATATGCCGTTAGCCGATGCGGGTGACTGGCGTGTGGACATTGGCAACGAGGCCAAGGACGTGTTAGCAACGCAGTACGAATCGTACTATGCGACCCAACTGCAGACCGCAATGGGTGACGTGTGGTCACGAGCACATGACGCATTGACCAAGATGTCAGAGCGTCTCGACTATTCCGATGGCGCGACCAAGAAGATATTCCGCGACTCATTGGTTGACAACGTGATGGACATCATCGAGTTGCTCGGTGCATGCAACATCACAAACGACCCGACCATGGAGTTGGCACAGAAACAACTTAGCACAGCCATGCGAGGCATCACACCCGATGCACTGCGTGAGGACGCTTACCTGAGAGCGGAGACCAAGCGTCATGTGGACGAGGTCAAGCGCATCATCGACAAACTCCCATCATTGGGCATGTAAGTTAGGCACCGCCTAACAACTTATCACAAACCATTTAACAATCATCAACCCGGGAATCACTATCATGGCTAATTCAGCAATCTCTATGTATGCACTCTCACTCGACCAATGTGAGAACGCCATCCGCTTAGGCGGTAACAAGCGCACAGTACTTGTGCAAGGCCACATGGGTACAGGCAAATCATCCCTGCTCAAGTCATTGGGCAAGGCCATGCCGAAACATGTGATGTGTTACTTTGACTGCACGACCAAGGACTTGGGCGACATCACTATCCCTCAGTTGCAGACTATCGATGACCAAGGGTATGTGCGTTACGTGACGAACGAAGAGTTGGGCTTGCACTTAGGGAAAGACATCATCTTGATGGTGGACGAGTACGGCAAGGCTAACCCTGCGGTGAAGAACGCGATGTTGCGCTTGCTACTCGAACGCAAGATGGGTGGTTACGAGTTAACACCTGACTCGATTGTGTTTGCCACGACTAACCTTGGGGCAGAGGGTGTGGGTGACATGTTACCCCCACATGCACGTAACCGCATCTCGGTGGTGACATCACGTAAGTCTACGAACATGGAATGGATTGAATGGGGTATCAACAACAACATCGATCACACATTGCTTGGTTGGTGCAAGGACAACCCTCAGTTGTTCGCATCGTTCGAGGACGTGAAAGACCCTGAGAACAATCAGTACATCTTTCACCCCAAGGCACCACGTACTGCGTTCGTAACGCCACGTTCACTTGAGGCCGCATCTGACTGGCTCAAGATTCGTGATGGCATGGACTCGGTCACGTTAACAAGTTTACTCATGGGCACGATAGGCGAGAGGGCCGCGATGGACTTGATGGCGTTTGTCAAATTGTCTGATCAGTTGCCCACGTTGCAATCGATCAAGGACGACCCGATGAACGCGAAGGTGCCCGACAGTTCGGCAGGTGTATGTATGGTGATCTATCGTACGTTGGCATCTATCGAGCGTGATTGGGTGGACTCATGGATGGATTACTTTGGACGCTTGGACAAAGAAGCACAGGGGTACTTTGCCAATGGCGTACGTAGCCCCAAGTACAACAAGCAAAGCATCGTGATGACTAACAAGAAGTTCACGAAGTGGGCGCTTGACAACAACCACATGTTTGGTGGTGACAAGAAATAAGTTAGGCACCGCCTAACAACTTAACTAATGGAGAACGAAATGCTAATGATTAACAAAGCCCTGACTGCCGAGCAACGCTTGGAACGTGCGATCGTGGAGATCATGCACAACGACAGATACTTTCCGCTTGCGGGTGTATTGATGGTTGGTAGGCGCGAGGTGGTGGATGACTTGCCAACTGCCGCGACCAATGGACGTGATGAGTTCTATGGGCGTAAGTTCGTAGAGTCTCTCAATGATGCCGAGTTACGTTTCCTTGTGTTGCACGAGTGCTATCACAAGTTGTTCAGACACTTACTTACATGGCGTCATCTGTACGATGAGAACCCACGTCTGGCAAACATGGCGTGTGACTACGTGATCAATATCAAGTTAGTAGATGACAACGCGCACGATGGCTTTGCACGTATGCCCATGCGTGGGGGTAAGCAGATCGGATTGTGTGATGCCAAGTATCGCGACATGGATAGCGCACGTGTGTACAACTTACTCAAGGAAGAAGCCGAGAGTGGCGACGACGAGGGTGACGATGAAGGTGAGGGCGATGGTCAAGGTGATGGCCGTGGCCGTGGCCGTAACAAGTCAGGCACTGGCATCCCCAACGACTCCGATGGTGGCTTGGACTCGCACGATTGGGAAGGCGCGAAGGAATTGTCCGATGAAGAACAGAAGGCATTGGAACGTGACATCGATGAAGCGATACGTCAGGGTGCCTTGGTTGCCGGTAAGACAGGCTCAGGTGGTAACCGCGACTTGGAAGCATTGATGACACCCAAAGTGGATTGGCGCGAAGCATTGCGTGAGTTCATAAACACTACGTGCGCAGGGAGTGATTACTCTACATGGAAACGGCCCAACCGCAGGTTTGTATCGTCAGGCTATTACATGCCATCAGGTGTGAGCGAACGTGTGGGTGAATTGGTAATCGCTATCGATACATCAGGCTCGATCGGTGGGGCTGAGTTGTCTAAGTTCTTGAGCGAGGTCAAGGGTATCTGCGACACAGTACACCCCGATGCTATCCGCTTACTGTATTGGGACACAGAGGTGTGTGCCGATGAGAAGTATGCAGGTGCGGAGATTGACAACTTAACGAGTTCTACCAAGCCCGAGGGTGGTGGCGGGACGATGGTTGAGTGTGTCCCTGCGTACATCACAGAGCACAGCATCAAAGCGCAAGCCGTTGTTGTGTTGACCGATGGCTACTTGGGTGGCTCATGGGGTAAGTGGTCTATGCCCGTCTTGTGGTGCATCGTGGGTGGTAACAAAGAAGTAGCCGATGTTGGCAAAACAATTCATGTTAACGATTGAAGGGGGACGAAATGAGATTCAATACATTCGATTCAGTAGTGCAGTTTTACAATTTAACCAAGCCCGTGATCAGTAAGAACTATACGAAGGAACAGGACATGCGTCCTATCAGCGAGCGTCGCTATGCGTGGAGACGTATTAAGAAGTACGACGACAACTGCTATGCGTTGTTAGATGGTGATTACTCTGAGCGCATGACAAGCGCGGAGTATGAGAAGGCCATGGCACCGATACTGTGGACACGTGATGCTGAGAGCGGTGATACGTTTATACGTGTTCGCAATGGCACCGCGCCGTCTGCGCATCATGGACGCTATCGGTTTCTACATTACCACTTACCGCATACAATCAGTTTCCACATCGAACAGAGTGGGGCACAGTATGTGCACGTGTGTACAGACAATGCCCTGCGTAACATGTACAAGTCTCGCGAGTGGGAGAAGTTCGAGTTGCCCAAGACTAACTTCTCATGGAATCACCAAAACAAGCGACCGAATGGTGTGGACGACAACGTGTTCCTGACATTCAAATGCAACGAGGATGGTACGTTCGAGCGGTGGGGTGACAAGATCATTGTGCGTACGCGCAACATTGACATGGACTTGAAGCGCGAGTGGAAGCCACGTCTGCAAGCGTTCTACATGTTCATGGCATCTATCGTACCCATGCTTGAGTTCACATGGGCGACACACAACGAGTACGTCAATCAGATTGACGAGTGGAAGCAAGACCATGGTGCCACGCATGCGTTTGGTACCGCATGGGGTAGGACAACTTTGTATGGCATACCAAAAGAAGTTGCACGAGACATCGTGACAAACACAGAGCACCCGTTACGCGTAGCAGTAACGGCATTGATAGCACGAGAGACCGAGGGACATCGAGAGATTAAATCCCAAGAACAGTTACGTGAGGTACGTAAAAAGTACAACTACGTCATGAATAAATTTTTACACATGCAAGAAACGAAAGAGGTATAACATGTCATACAGTCACATCACAGTAGCGCGTATCAATAAAGATACGACAGATTACATCGAGCGGTTTAACACCCGCACCCATATCCCGTCACCCAATGACGCGACTGAAGATACTACTATGCAGATATTCACCAAGAACACACGGGTGATTGATGGCATGTACGTCAGTAAGAAGTTGGGTACGTTCTGCGACGCTATCCTCAAGGCCAACCGCCATGTGAAGTTTGGTGTTGCCAAGCATACCAAGGGTGAGTTCATACACGGCACCAATCGTCAGGCACTAGCCGAGGTGTGGGTGTACATGCCCGAGCACGAGTACGCCATGATGCGTGTGGGCTTTGCCGACTACGCTGTGAAGGGGAACATGGAAGGTAAGTTCGGTGTGTACTCACGTTTACTACAGAACAACAAGTTCGACTCGCAACGCGATCAGTTCTACATGGTAACGTCTGATGACTTAGAGCGCATCATGAAAACTGTGAAGAAGGTGATGCGTCCATACGCACCGCATGAGGTAGCGAACGTGGTGTTTGAGCCGTACCAAGGCAAGGTGCACACTAATGTATGGACAGCCACGTCCACTGCACGTGAAGCCAAGGATGCCACGATAGGTCTTAACGACTTACGCAATGAGTTGTTTGCACTGTACGACTTGGGCTACGAGTTCGCGTCCGAGACCCTCAAGGACAAGGTAGGTAAGTGGAAGAAGGCTATGACTGAATTGAACGAGGCCGAGGCCAAGAAGCGTAACGCATACTTTGTGAGTGTGATATTGCGCGGTGAAGAGTTACTGTGCAACGTGATGACTGTGAATGATGTCAGGAAGATTCACACGATCAATGAGACAAACATCACGCAAACATTCAAGATGGAGGACTTGCCCGAGGACATTGCAGAGAAGGTCGCGACCTTGGGTATGGTGGACAGGGGGCACTACGTCGAGGATGTAGGTATGAAGGTATCTGATACTACGTTTTGGATTGATCGCACATGAAAGAGTTTCAAGAAGGCGTAACCATCAATGATGCAATACGCTACATGGTGACACAACCTGTGACACGGGATGATCGACTGCGTCTACTCAATAGGGTATGGCAAGTGGATATACGCAGTGCGTCTTATAAGATGCTAGAGAACATACCCGTGGTTACTGACGACAGCATTTACCGAGTAAGTGTTTGTCCTGATGGCGTTGATGTTGTTTGTTTCGGAATGGGTGTTGACACCATCCATGATGGGCATTATATTAACGTTGACGTTCTACCCAAATGGGTACAAGAACGCCTTGCTGTATTGATGATGATGACTAGCACCCCTCCAACAGAAGAAGTGGAAGGTGTTGGTCGCAGAATATCTCGCGATGTGTATTGGGTGTACAAGCCCGATCACGTTGTGTGATACGTTGTTAGGCACCGCCTAACATTTTTTAAAACTGAGAACGAAGGAAACTAAAATGCGTAAGAAGAAATCTGCTACCCAAAGGGTACGCGAACTGATCGAGCAAGGCCACAATAACAAGTTCATTGTGGACAAACTCAAATGCAAACCACAGGTGGTGTACAACGTGCGCTACCAAATCAACAAGACCAAGGGGCTTGGTGCCTTGGGGCAACAGGGAACTGGCATCTCTGCACCCGCCCCCTACAAGCCAATCACGGCTAACGTGACACCCAACACACAGCCAATTAAGGCCGGTGAGTGGGTAGACCTGCCCATTACCATGGAGGAGCCCCCAACTTTATGGCAACGTATCAAGGGGTGGTTCCGTGGCACAAACGCCTGAGTCAAAAGTCAAGGCTAAAGTAGTTGCCCAACTCAAAGCGTTGGGTGCCTATTACTTCTACCCCGTCACAGGGGGATATGGCGGTAGCGGGGTGCCCGACATTGTCGGGTGTCTCCGTGGTAAGTTCTTTGCGATTGAGTGCAAAGCAGGGAACAACAAGCCGACCCCATTACAACAAAAGAACATTGACGCTATCACTAAGCAAGGGGGCTTGGTGTGGGTAGTCAACGAAGAAAACTTAAACGAAGTGACTAACATACTAGAGGCAATACCATGAACAATCAACGACCAACTCCGTACGACACAGGCAAAGTCAAGATCGGTGTGCATTACGTACGCAAGCAACCGCAACAAGATGGTGGCGTGTTTGCTGAGATGTTACAGACCGCATTGATCGAACCGCCCAAACCATTAATCGATCGCATCATCCATCGTTTTAAAGTCAAGCACTTTACAACAGTATGAGAATGACTGTAACCAAGAAGGTGCGCATCACCCTGCGCGAAATGACTGACGGCCTGACCTTAGAAGAACTTGCTGAGGTGTCAGGCTGTACACGAACCAACGTCAGAAAGGTTTTAAAGAACATGCCTGACGTATACATTGACCGATGGGAGCCCGCGCCACGTAAGCAGTACAAGGCTGTGTGGTGCGTTGTTATCCCGCCAACCGATTGTCCAAGACCTGATGGAGCACCCAATGAGTGAAACCGAACGCATCGCCACAGAAGCCGTTGACGAGCAAGTCAACTACTGGCCTTTCCCAAGCAAGTTGTTGGGAACACTACCGCTTAACAAGTTACCTTTTAATCCTGATAACGAGGAGGAAAGTCCATTGTGAGTACATCAATCAAAACATCATGTGGAACTGAAGTTTTAATAAGTACAGAAGATTTAGAAGTTGTTTCTAAATATTGTTGGCATATAAACAATCGAGGGTATGTTCGTGCCAATACAAAAACAATGAATGGAACTAGAAGTCAAGTTATGTTGCATAGAATAATTTCAAATGCAAACAGCGGACAAATAGTTGACCACATAAACAGAATTAAAACCGACAACAGGCGAGAAAACTTGCGTTTAGTGCAACCATTAGTTAATTGCTTAAATAGAGGGCCAAAATTAAATTCTAAAAGCAAATATAAAGGTGTATCTAAACAAAGAAATAGATGGCAAGTCTATGTGAACAGAAAATACATTGGCTTATTTGAAACAGAAATAGAAGCCGCAATTGCATATGATTTAAACGTCGCTAAAGTTTTTGGTGAATTTGCAACTACTAACAAAAGCATGGGATTGCTATGAACAGAGAAGAAATTTTTAAACTCATTGAGGATAACGGCCTGACGTTGCATGGTGACATCGAACACTTTGCCTCCTTGGTCGTTGATACCTTCTATGCGAAGTATTTGGAACAACCGACCCCGCAACTTACTGGTGTAGTTTCAGTCACCATGCCTGAGCCTATTGGCTACCTATGCGAAAACGCGGTGGGGCACAAGTACTTTAGATGGAAGAAGCCCCCGAGTACATTCAAACCAATTCCTTTGTACGCCGCTATGAAAGATGTCGCTACAAACGACACATCACAAGAACGTGTCGCTAAAACAAGTGAAAGCGTACATGAGCCTGTGCAGTGGGGTGTTGATTGGGGCAGGGCAGGGGACTCACCTTGCGTCAGCATTATCAAGCGACTGCCCGATGGCCGCATTGAAGTTGTGGCTGTCGAGTATGGGCCACAGCGCACATGGGTTGGGTTGACCAAAGAAGAACGCCACGAGATCAGTATGGCTAACAGACCATACTGCGCAGATGTTATGGCGGCACATGAGGAAGAACTAAAGCGGAGGAACTATGGATGACGATGACATTCAAGAATACGAATCATCAGGGTGGCGTAAGCGTCAAGTAGCCATGCACGAGGTGCAACGAATAGGACAAGAACTTGAGGAGTCCTATCGCAACGAGGTACTCGAAGAGGTAGCCAAAGAGATCGAGAAGATGAAAGTCTTTGGTCAAGACACGATAGCAAGTTTTGCTGTGTACATAAGGAACATGAAGCGATGAGTGGGTTTGTTAAACAGCAGTTGGCTATCGGCAGTAAACAGCCCTTGCACCAACACAAACTGTGCAACAAATGCGAGAGCATGAAGCCCCCCGAGGGTGGCATACAGATGAGTCCTAACAAGTGGCACTGTGCCCGTTGTTGGACTAAGAGAGTAACTGTTCGTAATTTAAATGGAGAACGAAGATGATAGGCAATGATGAACTGAACGAAGCCACTGCGATACTGCGCGGTGCGTGGCGACAAACAACTGAACACAAGGGTGGGTACTGTGCCGTATGCGATAGATGGGGCAAGATCAATACCCTGCCGTTGACAGGGAGCATGGTCAAGGCATTGATGTGGTTACACCGAGAGCATGCCTCATCGGGCGAGATGTGGATTAACATACCCGAACGTGCCCCGCGCTACGTCATGCGTTCTTATGCTATCTCTACGCTAAAGCATTGGAGTCTGGTGGCACAAAGATACGCACCGCCTCCGACCAAGGAAGAGATCAAGGCAGGTGCACCGCGCAAGACCAAGACATCAGGCATGTGGCAGATCACAGCGCATGGTATTGACTTTCTGAATGAAGCAGTCAAGGTGCCTAAGAAGTTGTTTGTCTACAACGACACCCGAGTGGGTGCAAGCGATGACCTTGTCACGGCACGTGAGTGCTTTGAAGAAGAGTTCAACTATGACGAGATGATGGCAAGCACGTACGCCCACAAGGGTGACATACAACTAGACGATGGAGAAGAAGATGAACCTAATCACGATTGACTTTGAAACTTATTACGACAGGGAGTTCTCACTCTCGAAGATTACAACAGAGGAATATGTACGTAGTGATATGTTCGAAGTCATTGGTGTTGGCGTAAAAGTCAACAGCGACGAAACTGTATGGGCAAGTGGTACGTATGAACAACTCAGGGATTGGTTACAGAAGTCATTCAATTGGGCAGACTCGATGGTCTTGGCTCACAACACATTGTTCGATGGTGCTATCCTTAATTGGCGCTTTGGTATTTATCCTCGTGTTTGGCTTGATACTCTGTGCATGGGGCGTGCTCTACATGGTGTGGAGGTGGGCGGTTCACTCAAGGCGTTGGCAGAGAGGTACAAGTTGGGCGAGAAGGGCACTGAAGTTGTAAACGCCCTTGGCAAACGTCGCGCTGACTTCACCGAAGAAGAACTGTCTCGCTATGGTGATTACTGCATCAACGATGTGGAGTTAACGTACGCGCTGTTTAACAAGATGGCACGTAAGTTTCCCAAGCAAGAGTTAAAGATCATTGACTTGACACTGCGCATGTTCATCGAGCCACGGCTTGAGTTAGACCTTGAGATGTTAGAGCAACATTTGGTTGAGACCAAGGCGCGTAAGGAAGAATTGCTTGAGAGTAGCGGTGTGGATAAGGCTGAACTCATGTCCAATGACAAGTTTGGGGAACTGCTCAAATCGTTTGGCGTTGAGCCCCCCATGAAGATTAGCGCAAAGACAGGCAAGCAAGCGTGGGCGTTTGCTAAGACAGACGAAGAGTTCAAGGCGTTGGCTGACCATCCCGATGTCAGGGTGCAAGCATTGGTTGCCGCACGTCTTGGCACTAAGAGTACGCTAGAAGAAACACGCACACAGCGGTTCATTGACATTGCCAAGCGTGGTTCCTTGCCAGTACCGATCAGGTACTATGCCGCACATACAGGCAGGTTCGGTGGTGATGACAAGATCAACATGCAGAACTTACCGAGCCGTGGGGCGAATGGTAACAAGTTAAAGAAGGCGATCATCGCACCCGAGGGATACACAATCATTGACGCTGACTCAGCGCAGATCGAGGCACGTGTGTTGGCTTGGCTTGCAGGACAAGAGGACTTGGTCACAGCGTTCTCTGAAGGTAAAGACGTGTACAAGAAGATGGCATCTGCGATCTATGGTAAGCCTGAGTTCGAGATCACAAAGGATGAGCGGTTTGTGGGTAAGACTACGATTCTTGGCGCGGGTTACGGCATGGGCGCGGTCAAGTTCCAAGCCCAACTGAAAACCATGGGTGCCGAGGTGGAGTTGGAAGAGTCCCGACGCATCATTGATATTTACCGCAGGACGAACGATGCCGTGGTACGCCTATGGCGACAGGCTCAGAACGCACTTGTGAACTTGTCAAGGGGTGATTCATCTCCGCTTGGCCGGGCTGGTGTGCTTGAGTTGGTTCCTGCTGAGAGCGCAATCCGCCTGCCGAGTGGTCTGCTGATGCGGTATGACGATCTGCGGTTCACCGAGACAGACAAGGGGGTGGAGTTCCACTACCAAACCCGCAAGGGTCGCACCCGTATTTATGGTGGAAAAGTTATTGAGAATGTGTGCCAAGCCATTGCTAGGTGTATCATTGCAGAGCAGATGCTACGTATTGGTAAGCGATACAAGGTTGTGCTGACTGTGCATGACGCTATTGCCATTGTCGTACGTAACGCTGAGGTCGAGGAAGCCAAGTTGTACGTGGAAGCGTGTATGCGTTGGGTTCCCGAATGGGCCACTGGGCTGCCCGTTAATTGTGAGTCAGGCTATGGCAAGTCATACGGAGATTGTTAATGGATAAGTTACCGGCGTGGTCGTTTTCGTCGATCAAGACATTTGAGCAGTGCCCCAAGAAGTATTACCACTTGAAGGTGGTCAAGGACTTCAAGGAGCAGGAGACGGAGGCCATGCACTATGGGACACGTTTTCACGAAGCGGCTGAGTTCTACATCAAAGATGGCACCCCCCTACCCGAGCCGTTTAAGTTCGCGAAGGGGGCGCTGGACAACCTTAACCAACTGCATGGTGAGAAGTTATGTGAGTTCGAGATGGGACTCACCGAAAACCTTGAGCCGTGTGATTTCAAAGCCCCGAACGTATGGTGGCGGGGTATCGCTGACCTGATTATCCTTGACCGAGAGAAGGGCGAGGCGCGGGTGCTTGACTACAAAACAGGCAAATCTGACAAGTACGCTGACAAGGGGCAACTTGAACTCATGGCCTTGGCTATATTCAAGTTCTTCCCTGAGATTACGCGGGTACGTGCAGGGTTGCTGTTTGTCATTGCGCGGTCATTCCCCAAGGCAAGTTACTCCAAAGAGGACGAGCCGGTCTTGTGGCAGAAGTGGCTTAGGGATTATGATCGGATGAAGTTTGCGTACACCAGTAATGTGTGGAACCCCCGCCCGTCAGGGCTGTGCAAGAAACATTGTGTGGTGTTGAGTTGTTCACATAACGGGAGGGCATGATGCCGTATACCAAATCACCTAGACCTTACAAACACGAGTACGAAAAGCAGAAAGCGCGTGGCGAACTCGACGAGCGGATGGAACGCCAACGTGCGCGAAGAAAGATGGATGCCAGTTCCCCCGATAGGAATGGGAACGGCAAGGCCGACAAGCGCGAAGGTAAGGACATTGACCACGTCAAGATGTTATCAAAGGGTGGCTCCAACAAGACGGGCATACGCCTGCTGACACCTGCAAAGAACCGAGCACGTAATGGGCATAGCGTTCGAGAAGCGGGTGGTAAAAAACCTAGTTGACTTTATCGCAGTAATGCGCTAAATTGAAATTTAATAGAACGGCAGTTAGGTGTGAGTGTGCCGTTCGGGGTGTTTCTAGTTGATTGTTTTCAACCCTTTAACCGCACCAGTCAGCATGCGCAAACACTTTCGAGCGTAGGAACTGACAAGAGGAAGTTGGTACATCGAGCAGATTGGAGACCCCATTCTGCTCGATATGCTTTATAAAAAATAAGTGAGAACGAATTGGAAATAATAGACAACAAAGCATTGTTGCTGACACTGCGCAACCCGCAACGTGTCACTACAGTCATTCCCAAGAGCAAAGAACTATCCAACAACCAAGTTGTTGTCAAGTGGGGTTTAGACGAAGCCCAAGTTCTGCGCAACCTTAAGATCAAAGGTGTGCCTAGTCCCATCTTGGGACAGTACAACTGGCCGGGTCAGTACAAACCCTTTGAACATCAAAAAACAACAGCCGCTTTCCTGACCCTCAACAAACGTGCGTTCTGCTTAAACGAGCAGGGCACAGGCAAGACAGGCTCAGTCATTTGGGCGGCAGACTACCTGCTTAAACAGAAGCGTATTCGACGTGTGTTAGTCATCTCCCCCCTATCCATCATGGACTCCGCATGGAGAGCCGACCTATTCAAGTTTGCCATGCACCGCTCGGTGGACATTGCCTATGGCGCGAAGAACAAACGCCAAGCGGTCATCAACGGCACAGCAGAATTTGTAATCATCAACTACGATGGTGTTGAGATCGTTGCTGATGACATCTCACGGGGTGGGTTTGATCTGATTGTTGTCGACGAGGCCAACGCCTACAAGAACAGCATGACGAAGCGGTGGAAGGTGCTCAACGGCTTGGTCAAGCCCGATACGTGGTTGTGGATGATGACAGGCACCCCTGCCGCTCAGTCGCCCCTAGATGCCTACGGCTTGGCTAAGTTAGTCAACCCCCAAGGTGTGCCCCGTTTCTTCTCATCATTCAGGGATATGGTCATGCTCAAGCTGACCAACTTCAAGTGGATGGCCAAAGAGAACGCAACGAGTACAGTGTTCAACGCCCTGCAACCTGCGATCAGGTTCACCAAGGAAGAGTGCCTAGACCTGCCCGAGATGACGTACGTCAAGCGTACAGTCGAGTTGACCAAGCAACAGCAAAAGTACTACGACCTGCTCAAGAAGCGTATGGTGGTGCAAGCCGCAGGGGAGGAAATTACGTCAGTCAATGCTGCCGTGAACATGAGCAAACTCCTGCAAATATCTTGTGGTGCGGTGTACACCGACACGGGCGAGACCATCGAGTTTGACATCAAGAACCGCTATGCCGTACTGAGAGAAGTTATCGAGGAAGCAAGCCAAAAGGTTTTGGTGTTTGTGCCGTTCAAAAGCGTGATCACTATCCTGACAGACAAACTCAATGCCGAGGGCATCAAGACAGAAGTAATCAGTGGTGATGTGCCCTTGAACAAACGCACCGACATCTTCAACAGATTCCAAACCGACCCCAATGACACACGGGTGCTTGTCATCCAACCTCAGTCAGCCGCCCATGGCGTAACCCTGACTGCCGCAGATACTGTGGTGTGGTGGGGGCCGACCTCGTCCCTTGAGACGTACGCACAGGCCAACGCCCGAGTTCACCGATCAGGCCAGCGACACCCAACAACAGTGGTACAGCTTGTGGGGTCAGGTGTAGAAAGACACGTTTACAACTTATTAGATAATAAAATAGACGTACACACAAAAATAGTTGATCTTTACAAAGAAATACTTGAATAAAGGATAAATAGCCACTATAATAAAGATTCCAATAACCAAACGGAGAACGAAGATGACAGAAGAAACAGCCAAAGTACCAGTGGAAAAATTGGTCAAGGTATATTTGAAGATGAAGGCCAAGCACGACGAAGCCCGTATCGCCTATGAGGAAGGGGAGAAGATTCTCAAGGCGCAGATGGACAAAGTCAAAGCGGCTTTACTTGTGTACTGCAAGGAACAGAACATTGAGAGTGTGCGTACGGAAGAAGGTTTGTTCTACCGCACTGTCAAGTCAAACTATTGGACGAACGATTGGGAGTCCATGCGTAAATTTATTGTAGAGCAGGGCGTGCCCGAACTTCTACATGAGCGTTTGCATCAGGGAAACATGAAACAGTTCCTTGAGGCCAATCCCGACCTGCTACCACCGGGACTCAACGTGGATAGCGAATACACCATAACTGTACGGAGGAAATGATGACAGAGCCGTTTGTGCCAATCGAAGCGTTGGCTAAACACTTCACAGTCTCAGTCTCAACTGTACGTGCTTGGTTGCGTCAGGGCTATATCCCCAAAGATACATACGTGAAGGTAGGCAACACCTATCGTTTCAATGTGTCCCAAGTGGTAGCCGCCCTGTCTAGCAAACCCAAGGACGACGTGAAGATGATTGAACCTGATGTGGGACTACCCGTCCAACTTGAACTTGATTTTGAAACAACTGATAAAGATATTTAACCGGAGAACGAAATGAGCGAATTAACAATTTTTGGTAAGCCTAACAACGCCGCCCTTGCCCTGCTTGGCGGTATCGAAGACAACCTGACAAGCACCCTTGCAGGTAGCACAGGTAGCGGCAATCGTCGCATCTCCATTGAAGGCGGTGCATTCCGCGAATTCATTGGCGGTAAAGAAGTTCGTGTCAGCGAAGATCGCGCAATGAATGTTGTGTTGGTCAATGCCGCGCCCGTATCCCGTATGTTCTTTGAGGGCGTGTACCAAAAGGGCAAGATCACAAAGCCAACATGTTGGTCGTCTGATACCCAACGCCCCGACCCCGCTGTTCCACAAGATCAGCGTCAGGCGTCATTCTGCAAGGACTGCCCACAACACGTTAAGGGTTCTGCCGCAAGTGGTGAAGGCCGTGCATGCCGATTCCAACAGCGTATTGCTGTGATGATCGAGAGCGAGTTGGATAAGCAAGAAGTCTATCAAATCAACCTGCCATCAACATCGGTGTTCGGTGATGCAGAAGGTAAGAAGATGCCACTGCAAGCCTATGGTCGCTACCTCAAGGCACACAACACACATGCCATTAGCATCGTGACCGAGATGCGTTTTGACATTGACAGCGCAACACCTAAGTTGATCTTCAAGCCAGTACGTGCATTGGAAGAGCATGAGTTGAAAGCCGCCTTGGAGATGCGTGACCACGCTGACACCATCAAGGCAATCACGTTGAACGTGTCTCAGATGGATGGTGTGATTCCCGCACCGAAGGCCATTGAAGCCGCACCTGCCCCCGCACCAAAGCCCAAGGCCGCACCTGCCAAGGTCGAAGCCGAGGAAGTAGTGGAAGAGCCTATCAAGGTAACAAAGAAGGCCGCAACCCCTGCGGCTGAGAAGTCTGATATTGCCGACATCGTGGGTGATTGGGACGACTAAAATTTGGGGGGAAAGCCGTGCAAAGAGTTTAATAGCTTGCAGACGAGCGGTTAGTACCCCCACCTTTCGGTTATCTCATTCACTTTAACTATCGGCGGATATGGAAACTAAAACATTTTTGGAGGCAGTGTTGGGAGACGCTGGGTTCTACTGTGTCTTTGCGGGTCGTTTATCAGACGAACGCAAGGTGCAGAAGTTCTACAGTTCTCTCGACGAAGTTATCCATGCCGCCCACAATTTGGACAACGAAGGTTATGACGCTTATTTTGCACTCGGTACGTTTGAAGAGGCGGGGTCTCGTAAAGTACCCAACGTAAAACAACTTAGGTCGTTCTTCTTAGATTTAGACTGTGGGCCGTCAAAGGACTACGAAACACAAGCAGACGCGTTACTAGCACTACGCACGTTCTGTAAAGCAGTAAGACTGCCGAAGCCAACACTCGTAAACTCAGGGCGTGGTATTCACGTGTACTGGCCACTGACTGAACCTGTTTCACGTGAAACATGGATTCCTGTTGCGGAGCGGTTCAAAAGACTATGCCGTGAACACAATATGTATGGTGACCCTGCGGTTACTGCTGATGCGGCTCGGGTGCTTAGAGTTCCCCTGACGCACAATCACAAAGACACCCCACCGAAAGATGTGGTGTTTGTCGGCTCCCCTGCTGACCCAATTCCCTTTGAGTTGTTCTGCAACTTGATTGGAGACGATGACGTACCGCTTGCACCCAAGAAGTACGCACCCCGTGAAGCGGACGCGATGATGCAAGCCCTGTCGGGCAGTTACGTCAGCCGTTTCAAAACCATTCTGATTAAGACTCAGGCAGGTAGTGGGTGTGCGCAG
>Ga0222713_10003093_pt1 | contig 17405 bp, 20 predicted proteins | sample C33_649DmetaG_FD_165061 | JGI IMG/M metagenome (GOLD analysis project Ga0222713, IMG submission 165061) | Estuarine water microbial communities from San Francisco Bay, California, United States - C33_649D | ecosystem: Environmental > Aquatic > Marine > Unclassified | place: USA: California...
GTCATCATGCGTCACGATGGATTTCCATCGACCTGGATTAGTTTGTAATTTGGGTAACGAAGTAATACGCAATATTTGATCATTGATATGCAAATCAGAACTATCACCGGTAACACCTAAATCGGTATGTGCGACAAAAGGCTTGCTGACCATCCCTTTTAACAATAAATTTCGATAGAGCGTCATTCCTATGTAATCACGGGTTAAACGGGATAAATTATCATTAAATATCGCATTGGCTTGATTAACACCATCCTGCCAGCCCAAAGTGGCATATTTTTTCCAAATAGCAATTTCTTCAGGTGTTTTAGGCAGAAAGGCAGGCAAGGGTAATTCAGGATGATGATAATCCATCCAGAGATAATTACGCCATTGGGGTGGCGTGGTAGTAAAACGTGCTTGGGTAATAATTTGATAGGTTCGATCATCGATACGCAAGGTTTGGGCGTCGGAAAGATGCAAGGAATTATTTCCTTGAACGAGGACCGGAGGAATGACATTGTGGTCTAATAAAATAAGGTTAAAATTAAAAATGCGATCTAATTGGGATGAGTTTTTAGTTAATGTTTGATTAATACGTTCAGAGCGCCAAGCTAATCCCGCTTGCGCACCCACACTCATTGCAATATTTTGTAAGGCTTCGGTATGTAAAGCCGTCATTTGTTTTTTAGCCGCGATGGCTTTAGCATGTAAATTTTGGACTTGCGCTAAGCTATCTAAACTTCCTACGGCTTGATAGTTAGGCTGAACGGTGCGGCAAGCACTCAGCAGCATACTGAGACTTAAACCCAGTAATAATTGAAAATACCAAATTTTTCTTAAGCCAAAGACAAGGCGTTGAGAGTTATAAATTAAATTTTTGAGATATTTAAGCGAGTTAATACTTGGCATAACGTAGTTCAATAGTTTTAATGCCGGGATAGACAACGATATTTGCTTTTTGCCCTGCCTGAAGATTGGCATCGCGGAGGATGTAACTTAAAGGGGTATTTTGTGAGGAAATTGTGACAAGAACAGGAACGGCGGGATGTTTTCCGATAATTTCGAGATGAAATTGAACCAGCTTCGCAATACGGTACAATAACGGTTCTATGGGCCCTGACCAATCGATCGAGGCGACCGTTTTTTCTAAACCTGAAGCACTCGGATAAGGGAGTGGTTTAGTTATGGGGGGAAAAGAAGCCTTCTCCAGTGCTTTTAGTTCGTTTAATGAGCGACTTACTGAACTTGCGGCTTCAGCCAATTTAACTGAAGCGTCATCTGAGCTCGTATGGAGCGTAGGGGCTAGGGAGTTTGGTAAGCTTTGTGAGGCGCATCCCGATAATAAACTTACAAAAAGCGCGACTGTTATTTTTTTCATGTTTATCTTATTGTTAGATAAAAAACCGATAACGATAGAACAATTCTGTACAGAAACCTTTTAATCTATAGTTGCATTGAAACAAGAAGGTAATATAATGTCAAGCGTGTTTAGGGGCTTGATTTTATTAATCCATATTGTACTTGACCTGCTGTTTTCCAATGCTGAGTTTCCCAATTTTCAGGCAGTATTAGGTTTTTAAGATTCGCTTCGGCTTCAATATAAATCTGGCTTTTGGGGGCCAATAGTCCTTCTTGGGCCAACCAAGCACAGGCAGGGCCGATCAAATTTTGGTAAAAAGGCGGATCAAGAAAGACAATATTAAATAAAGATTGTGTTTTAAAGGCCGGCGAAGTGGCAAAAGGGAATTGACCTTGATAAACCTTCGCGCGATCTTCTGCCTTGAACTGTTTGATCTGTGTTTTTAAATAGGACACTAAGTGCTTAGATTGTTCTACAAAAATAACAGATTGAGCATAGCGAGAGAGCGCTTCGAAACCCAAGGCACCACTACCGGCAAAGAGATCTAAACAATGCGCACCGGCCAGTTCAGGTATTAGCCAATTAAATAGCGTTTCTCGAATACGATTCGGCGTGGGGCGTAAACCGAGTATGGCGGGAAAATGCAGTTTTCTTCCGCGCCATTGACCACCGATAATCCTGACTTCGCCTTTTTGCATAAAAAGTAACACGATTGCTTATTTTCAAACTATATTAATCATAAAAAAATTTTATCGAGATCATTTACGATTGCGTTAAATGAGATAAGTCATTTATTATAAGCCCTCCCTGAGGATACGGCATAGTATGTTTAAATTTTTAAAACGTAAAGAATTGCTCGATGAGATTCCTAATGAGCGTAGCACAGTTAATAATAAAACCGGTTTTTTTAATCGGATTAAGCAATCTTTACAAAAAACCCGTCATCAACTGACTGAAAATCTTGCTAATGTCATATTAGGAAAAAAAGCGGTTGACACGGAGCTCATTGAGGAGATTGAAGATTTACTTTTAACCGCCGACGTGGGCCCTACAGTGGCTGAAGAAATCATCCAATGCCTCAACTCAAAATTAGCACGCAACCAATTAGCCGATGGAGAGGCGGTATGGGAGGTATTAAAACAACAATTAAGGGAATTATTACAGCCATGTGAACACACTTTGGTGATTAATCCGAAACATAAACCGACGGTTATTTTAGTGGTGGGTGTGAATGGTGTCGGTAAAACGACGAGTATTGCTAAGTTGGCTCATTACTTCCAAAAACAAGGTAAACAAGTGCTGTTGGCAGCGGGCGACACATTTCGCGCAGCCGCTACTGAGCAGTTAACAATTTGGGCTGAACGTAATCACATTCCCATTGTGGCTCAACATCAAGGTGCCGATAGTGCTTCAGTTATTTATGATGCATTTCAAGCGGCTAAAGCGAGAAAATTTGATGTACTGATTGCCGATACCGCCGGTCGATTGCCTACGCAACATAATTTAATGCGAGAATTGCAAAAAGTTAAAAAGGTGATCCATAAATTGGACGCAACAGCACCGCATGAAATAATGTTGGTATTGGATGCCGGTACGGGTCAAAATGCATTATTGCAGGCGGAGTCGTTTAACAAAGCACTCGCTTTAAGCAGTATTATCTTAACTAAACTGGATGGTACCGCAAAAGGGGGTGTGATTTTTTCTATTGCAAAAAAATTGGCTTTACCAATTCGTTTTGTGGGCTTGGGTGAGGGGATTGATGATTTGCAAGCTTTTTCGGCACAAGAATTTGTTCGAGCGCTTTTTGCTATTGAAAAATAAAAAACGTTAAAATTTTGCTAAACAAGCATAATTTATTTATATTTATTCGCACGGGTTTAAGCCGAAAGTGTTTAATCAATCGATGTACTAATTAATAACTTAAAGAGTGGAAACAATGTCAGCAGACGTAAGAGCTTTTAGAAAATATATGTGTTTACTGTGTGGATATATCTACGATGAGGAAAAAGGTTGGCCAGAAGACGGTATTTTACCTGGAACCCGTTGGGACGATGTGCCTTTAACCTGGCGCTGCCCTGAATGCGGGGCGATGAAAGAAGATTTTGAAATGGTTGAGTTAGAAATTAAAAGCTAAAAGGACGTACCTCCGTGATGAGGACAATAGCGATCAGCAATAATGTTGGGAGCTCATTCAGCCAACGATAAAATAAGCTGGAGTGTTGATTGTTATCATATTTGAAATCTCGTAAACATTTTCCACAATAAAGATGAAATAAAATTAATAAAGTGACCAAGCCTAATTTTAGATGCATCCAGGTTGCCATCGCATAGTAATTGGCAAAAGAATTAAACAGAATGACTCCAAAAAGGAGCGTGAATAGAGCGGCAGGCGCCATAATGTAATAGTAAAGACGGTATTCCATGAGTTTAAAGCGCTCAATACTGATTGTGTCCTTCGCATCGGCATGATAAACAAATAAGCGAGGTAAATAAAATAAACCCGCAAACCAAGCGACCATAGAGATAATATGTAATGCTTTAATCCAGGACATCAGTCGTTCCAAGTTATTTTAGTGGTTTGTTTTTTTATTGTAAAATTATGAATTATGACCGAATTATTCCAAGAATCAAAGATTATTTACTGAGGTTGCAAACAGAGATTTGTTTTAACCTGGAAGCGCTGGGAGGACGAGAAAAATTTTTAATCGATGATTGGTTGCGTGCCGAAGGCGGGGGCGGGGGGGGTAAAACCTGTGTAATAACAAAAGGCTTACTCATAGAACGCGGTGCTGTTAACTTCTCTCATGTTTTTGGCGAATCCCTTCCTTCCTGTGCAAGTCAACGGCATCCTTCGGCGGCGTTGAGACCCTTTCAAGCAACGGGTATTTCTTTAGTGATTCATCCACTTAATCCTTATATCCCTACGGTGCATATGAACTTACGCTTTATTGGGTTAGAAGGGACGGATCACTGGTGGTTCGGCGGCGGTTTTGATTTAACACCGTATTATCCTTTTTTAGAGGATTGTCGACATTGGCATTTAACTGCCAAGCAAAGTTGCGACCCTTTTGGAAGGGAACTTTATCCGCAATATAAAAAAAATTGTGATGACTATTTTTATTTAAAACATCGTCAAGAGGCGCGTGGTATTGGCGGGATCTTTTTTGATGATCTGAATGAATGGGGGTTTGAGCAATGTTTTGAATTTATTCAAAGTGTTGGCAACCATTTTCTAAGTGCCTATCTTCCTATTGTGCGACGGCGTAGCGATTGTGTTTATGGTGAACGTGAACGTCAGTTTCAAGCCTATCGACGTAGCCGTTACGTGGAATTTAATTTGATTTATGATCGTGGGACATTATTTGGTTTACAAAGTGGTGGGCGTGTGGAATCAATATTATGTTCCATGCCGCCGCATGCGCATTGGCAATATAATTGGCAAGCCGAGCCAGGATCTAAAGAAGCCGAACTCACTGAAGATTTTTTAATCGCTAGAGATTGGTTAGATTTATCATCGTGAACTACGCTCTCATGCTAAGGGATCAAGTTTTTTCTTCTTAGCGGAGGCATGGCGTGCACGCATTTCGACATCGATATACTGATCAGTGATTGCACTCGAACTGTGGCCGGCATCATCACGGACATGTTCGCGTGGTCGATGCTTAACATCTTCAGATATTCCGGTGTGTCGTAACCAGTGTACGGTTGCGGTTTGTAATTCAATGGCTTCTTCTTTAAGTCCGTCTTTAACCATGCGTGCAAAAGCGGCATCAAAACAGGTTTGAACGATACAACGAATTTGTCGAGTACTTTGAATCGCGCCTCGTCCATTGACTTTACTAATTAAAGGTGTTGTTTCACCGCGGCTGGGTAAGCTTATGAGGCCTAGATTTTCTCGATAATGTTTTAATGCAAGTAACATATTATCGCTGACGCTAATTAAACGTTCTTTATTCCCTTTGCCGACGGTTAAAAACCACCAGTTACCGTCCGAATCTTTTTGAAAATGACCCATCTGTGGTTCCCAACGCGGACTTGCAACAAGCTCAGAGATACGTAAATACATGCCATAGAGCGCTTTCATAATAAATAAGGTTCTATTATGCAAAGCGGGTTTCTGTTCATAGAGAATTTCTGCCGTTTCAATGACATACGACCATTGTAATTCACTTAAACGACGTATTTGATGATTGCTTTTTTGTTGTCGGATAAATTTACTTTTTTGTCGAATTTGTGCCACGGGATTGAAATGAATATAGTCTTCTTGAATCAGATAGTTATAAAAACTTCCGCACACCGCAAAGATAGCTTGTAAGGCCTTTTGCGATAAAGAATATTTTTTTATATCAGGCATAATGCCTTGTTGATTGGCCATTTTATTGATTGTTGCAACAAAAGGTCGCCAATCGGGATGAGGCTTTCGTTGGCCTTGATGCGTAAAGTATCGAGCAACTGTTTTAACACCTATCCAGTGTTTGGGTGGTTGCTGGCAGAACTCGATAAAAGCTTCGAGATCAGTTTGGCGTAATTCCTTGATCGATTTTTCTAAAACAAACCAACTCCATTGTAATAATCGCTCTATCTCGCGTCGATAGGCATTAAAGGTAGCCTCGCTGCCACGATAACTATAGAGAAATTTTAAAGCTTGTGCATAGTCTTGCGCCGCATAAGAGTTATTTTGCGTAGCGTTTGGGATAGGCAAGAAATTTTTTTTCGGATCAATAAATTTTAAACTATCAAATAATGGAATGGGAGAAAGGAATGCCATAATTAAGTATTTTAGTAAAATTTTTGCCAGTTTAACAAGATTTAAAAAAATAATAAAAAATAATATTGGACAAGAAAAAAAAATTGAGTATAATCCCGGCCTTCTAGAAGGGGGTAAGTAAACTGAATGCCCAGGATGGTTTCTAGTGTAAAGAAACATATCACTCTAACTGAGTTTTGGCGGGCCTCGTCGTCCGTCTTAAAGCGCTTTAAACGTACCACAAAATACCTCACTCGTTTTTCTTATTTTTTACATTTAGTCTTTATATTTTACATCGCATTAGGCCGGGTCTAAGCATAGTGGATTATTTTTATACAACTAAAAATAAAAATTTAATAGCACCTACACGCTTCTATTAGCCGTGTATTTAGCGTCTTGGAACATTGGTGAGCAGTTAAACCTCTCTCATTCCATTCTAGGCACTATTACGATTGAATAAATTAAGAAATAATAACCGAGCGTTAAGGATAGTAAAAGGAATTATCATTATAATGAGCCGCCGCATGCCAGCTGGCATGCTTTATTGAGAAACACTCATAGAGTATAGACTATGTCGGAGCTTATGCTTATCGATAGGTTTCTTCCAGAACCCATTATTCTACTCAAAGCGTTGTCGGCCTTGAAAAAATTGCAATGGGATTCCTTCTTCGGAATCATTGGGTTTTACCCGGTGAGTCAAGTAAAAAATAAAGACGAACACCAAGAAGTGGGCAATAATCGTGCATTGACCCTTTACTATGAATCCTTGCCTCCCGCCGATCAGGAGATGCTATTTCAAATTCCTGAGTCTAACGGTTCTTTTATTGAATTTATAGCTTCAATTTCTCTTTGGCGGCTGATTATACTCGTGCTCAAACGTATTGGCAGTCTTATTAAAAGTTGGCTTAAAGACCATAAAGTAGTGGATTGGCTTAGAATTATTTTGCATGGCGCTTATTTAAGTGCATTTGAAACCCTCTATTTCTTTATCTATATCTTGCATTTATTTAGAGCGTTTTTAACGCTTATCAAATATTTTACTGATCAAGATAATAAAAATTTAGTTGAAGTGTATAAATTTTTATTGGCTTGTTTTAAAGTCTTTATTTCTCTTGTGATGCTGGCTTTCATGATGATAATGATGGTGAACGGCATTTATCCGTTTGGCCTGATCGCTTATCAGTATATCAAAACTATTTTTTATATTTACACGTATTCGAAGACTTCGGTAAGTTTACTTACGTTAGTTTTTAGTTTTTATAAACTTAAAACCTATGACGATAACTTAGAGCACGCTTGGGAGAAAGAAAACTATAAAAGTAATACCAAGAAACATTTGGAAATATTATTGGTTTCAGTGCCCTTAATGATTTTATTAACACTGGTGAGTTCAGGTATCGTGGCAGGTCCTTTGTTTTATGTCACGCTTGGGATTGCAAGTGTTTTCTTCGTTATTGATGTGCTCAAAGCGATTTATTATTATAAATACCCCACTGATATACCCTATCCTAAAAATTTACCTCAAAAAAATCCTTTTATTAAGCTATCATCTAAGGATTATTACTGGAGGAAATGTCGTGACGCGCGATTATCTGAAAATTATGATAACGATAACCGTTTTCTATTAGGTGAAATTTTAATAAAAATTCAATGTTTGAACACTAATGCTCATTTTTTTTTCGAAAAATCAAAAATAGAAGAAAAAATAAAATTTTTAACCGAGCAGTTTATTTCGCTTTTACTTGATAGGATCGGTTTATCTAATTATCAGGCTGTTACTGAGCGATTGACTCAGCTTATTAAGTATTTAAAAAAGAGCAAGGAGGAGGCGGCGACTGATGAAGATAAACGTTTACTCTTACTCTCTGAAGACGTTATGGATAACGTAATAAACGGGGTAGAGAAATTACGAAATAACTTTAACAATCAAAAAGAAGATATGAACTGTGAAAAAGTATTGAGATTAGTTTACACACAGCCCAAAATAGGTTATTTATTGCCAGCTACTACTAGACAATCATTTTTTAGGCGCACAGGTGATTGTGAAGATATTGAGAGGGCGTGCAATAAGTTATTATTAGCACGCTAACAAGCCGAATGAGATTGATGAGCAAGCACGCTTATTTGTTGGATAAAATAGCGATGTAAATAATTTTCTTGGCTGAGTTCAGGATGAAAGCTTGCTGCAATAATATTATTTTCTTGTACCGCAACGATTTGGTTTTGATAGGTAGCAAGTATTTTAATCGAAGCTTTCTCTAAGGGCGTTAGTTTCGGTGCCCGAATAAAAATCATTTCCATACCAAGATCTCTAACGGTACAATGTCCTTCTACAACACGGCTAGCCAGTTGTCGGCCGTAAGCATTTCGAGTGGCGCAGATATTAAGACGACCTAAGCTATCCTGTGTCGGTGATTCTACGGATTTGGCTAACAGTATTGCTCCTGCGCAAGTGCCCAAAATAGGTTTTTCATAATCGATGAGACTGTTCCAGAGCTGCTGCTGTTTGAGCAATGTAATCATCACTGAGCTTTCGCCACCGGGAATAATCAATGCGTCAGTTGCCTTTAATGTGGTTCGGTCGCGCACTAATGAACAAGATGTTCCAAGCTTATTTAAACACTGAATATGTGCTTGATAACCGCCTTGTAAGCCTAATACCCCAATGTTCATGAGGATTACGCCAAACTATCGATTAACGATGCATGCATTTGATTAAAGCCGCTCATCCCTTCGGTTAAATCAGTGGAAACTTTAAGCACGATCTCAGGATTATCAAAGTGTGTGGTGGCTTGTACGATGGCACAAGCGCGTTTTTCAGGATCAGCCGACTTAAAGATTCCTGAGCCGACAAAGACGCTTTCTGCACCCAGTTGACGTAATAGAGCGGCATCCGCCGGCGTCGCGACCCCCCCCGCCGAGAAATGGGGTACCGGTAATTTAGCTTCTTGTGCGACATAAAGTACTAATTCTAAAGGGGCATTTAAACTTTTTGCTTTTGCAAAAAGTGCTTCTTTTTTTAAAACAGAGAGTTCTTTAATTTCACGCATAATCGCACGCATATGGCGTACCGCTTCAAGTATATTTCCAGAACCGGCTTCACCTTTGGTACGTATCATAGCGGCACCTTCGGCAATGCGTCTTAAAGCTTCGCCAAGATTGCGACAACCGCAGACAAAAGGGACTTCAAAAGCTTGTTTATCAATATGACATTCATCATCGGCGATCGTTAAGACTTCACTTTCATCGATAAAATCGACATCCAGCGCTTGTAAGAGTTGGGCTTCGACAAAATGACCAATACGTACCTTGGCCATCACGGGTATTGAGACCGCTTGCATAATATCGTGAATAATTTTGGGTGAGGCCATACGTGCAATACCACCCACTTTACGGATGTCAGCTGGAACACGCTCAAGGGCCATGACCGCACACGCGCCGGCGGTTTCAGCGATACGTGCTTGTTCAACATTCGTGACATCCATAATGACGCCACCTTTTAGCATTTCAGCTAAGCCGATTTTGATGCGTTGGGAATCATCGAGAAAATTCATAGCCTAATCACCGATTAAAATTTTATTTTGCTGAGACTTAAATAACGGGTCCTATTGTACAACAAATCAAAGAAAAACGTCATTTTTAGTAGGTAAATAAGGGAGGTATCTAGCCTGTGTTGCCAGCATTTCTCCCACGGTTGTTATAAACTTTTTGCTTATTGAAGCGCGGTTTTTGTTTTTTATACGCCGAATCATATGTTTTTATGGGGTGTCGATCCTTTGTGAGCTTAACGGGGGCTTTAGCTTTGGCTTGATAATCAAAGTGAGGTACGGTGCATTCTTCTAAACGTCGTTTGAGCAGATATTCAATAGAACGAATTTGACGTCTATCTTTTTGGGTAATCAAACTAAACGCAGCACCGAGTTTGGAGGCACGTCCCGTACGCCCAATCCGGTGTGTGTAATCGATAGCCGTATTAGGCATATCAAAATTAATGACATGTGAGACATGAGCGATATCAATACCTCGTGCAGCAATGTCGGTTGCGACTAAAAACTTTAATTCGCCAAGTCGAAATTTTCCAATGGCCACTTTTCGTTTACTTTGGGATAAATTACCTTGAAAGGAGGTTGCCTTGTAACCGAGAAACATTAGATGTTCGGCTAAACATTTGGCGCGATGTTTGGTACGGGTAAAAATAATGGCCGATTGTATCGGGTTGTCGCTTAAAAGAGTTTCCAGTAAATCCGTTTTGAGTTCCTCTGAAACTGGAAAGAGTGTTTGTTTGACCGTACTAGCTGGAGCGGAATCACCGATCTTAATCGAAACAGGATGATTCAGTATTTTATCGGCGAATACGCGAATATCGGGCGACATAGTCGCTGAAAATAGCAAATTTTGTCGTTGCTTGGGTAAGTATTTTAAAATGTGATTAATATTGTCCCGAAATCCGAGATCAAACATATGATCGGCTTCATCTAATATCAAGGTTTCGATATAGGGTAAACTCAATTTTTCGTGCGGGTTTTTGGGTTTCTTTTCTAAGAGTTCAAGTAAGCGGCCTGGGCAAGCGACAATGATGTCAATACCGCCGCGTAGATTTTGATATTGTTCTCTGTAATTGCGGATATGGCTATTGCCACCATAGATTGTGGCGCAACGTAAGCCCGTTTTACGCCCTAAGTTAGCGATAGAAGAAGCGATTTGATCCGCTAATTCACGTGTAGGCGCTAGGATTAGTGCACGTAATTGCCCTTGTATGCCGGGCAGGAGGCGTTGTAATAACGGTAAAGCAAAGGCGGCAGTTTTACCTGTTCCTGTTTGAGCTAAACCCACGACATCGTGGCCCTGTAAGATAGTAGGGATTACTTTGGCTTGGATAGGGGTGGCGGTTTGGTACCCTTCTTTTTGGATATTAGATAAAATTTGGGTGTTTAAATTAAATTCTGTAAAGTTCACTTTAAGAGTTCCTGGCTAATTATTGAGCCAAGTAACATCTTTAGCTCGAAAAGGTGCCTATTCTATCAGGCTTGATCGGTGATTGATAGAACAATTGTACGAAAAATAGACTTCATTATAAATCTTTCGTGTAACCGTTTTTAAATTTGAGTAGATTTTATTTTAATTTTTTTTGTAAACTTAAGGTTTACTTTACTGAAAAATAAAGGAGATAAAATAATGCTTAACGATCAAATGATTTCGGCAATCAAAAACGGGGGATATTGCAAGAGTTGGAACACTTATAGAACAAGGAGTTGATGTTAATGAAAATCTGGATTTAAGCAGCGACGATAAGTATGATTTCCCCTTAGGCATGCCCTATGATCGGGGTTTGCTTACACCTGTTTTGCGTACTCCCCTTATTTTAGCAATTGAAGAAGATAAGGACGAAGTGGTTAAACTCCTTATAGAAAAAGGAGCTGATGTTAATGCACCCTTAGAGTTGTATCATCCGCTTCGAAAGATGGAACTGTCCTCCACCACAAAGATTTCTCTCTCCCCCCTTGTTTTGGCAGTCAAGAATAAGAATAAGCAGAATACTGAAATAGCAAAGCAACTTATTAAACACATTGTATCGAAAGACTTAACAACAGAAAAGGATCCGTCTGTTCAAAGTAATCCAGAGTTATCAGACTTTTGGGATAGTTTTAAAAACCAACTCAAGCTTGAGTTTATAAATTCAACGAACGAACTCGGCTGCCTAAGTAGTGCAGAGGGCCCAAAAGAGATAGTTTTAAATTACGATGTTCAGGGGAAGATTTATCAAAATCTTTCCGTTAAAGATCTTCGAAATGTTTACCAAGCGTTTAATCCTACATCTACTCAAGGCGCGACGGCGATGAACGAATTTTTTTCTCGACCTACTAAAGGATCCTCCGACGATTCCGACCCAGAAGAGAGTGAGGATCTAATAAGGCGTAGATTTAATGATTTATCGTTTTAAAAATAAACCTTAATTAACATGATGGAATTGGAACAAATAAATTAATTTTAGCTCTTGACCCATGTTACCTCTGCGATTACTATACGCCCTGCACATTAAAGGTACGAAAGGGTAGGTTTAGGTTTATGTGGTCCTCTTGCCGAGACATGTCGCTCGAATGGGGAGAGTATCTACCTGTCGGTTTTAATCATGTTAAGAGGGTAGGGTACTTTCATGAGGTTTGGAGCTACATTAAGCTAACGGTGTAGCTTATACGGCTTTAATTCCCCGATAGCTCAGCTGGTAGAGCAAATGACTGTTAATCATTGGGTCACAGGTTCGAGTCCTGTTCGGGGAGCCAGTATCATTAATAAAATAAAGATTTTGTAGAAAACACAGCATTTGAGTTTTTGTTCTAAGCGTTTGCGATTAAACGGCAACGTGGCAAGGTTCAAGCCGTCAGAGAGTCATTTGGAGAATATAAATGTACGCAGTTATTTCCACTGGTGGAAAACAATATAAAGTCGCTGAAGGCGAAATAGTTAGGCTAGAGAAGCTATCGGCCGAAGTTGGCGAAACGGTTGAGTTTCCGGTGCTACTCTTGGCTAATAAAATGGATATCAAAGTGGGAACACCTTATATTACCGAGGCTAAGGTTAAGGCGTCTATCGTAGAGCACGGTCGTGGTGATAAGGTAACGATTATTAAGTTTCGTCGCCGTAAGCATCATCGAAAGCAAATGGGTCATCGACAATATTACACCGCAGTTAAAATTACCGAGATTTTATAGAGGTTCATTATGGCACATAAAAAAGCTGGGGGGAGTACCCGAAATGGTCGCGATTCACACTCAAAACGCTTAGGAGTGAAACACTTTGGTGGTGAGTTGGTTAAAGCAGGGAATATTATCATCCGTCAGCGAGGAACCCATTATCATCCAGGTAATAATGTGGGTATCGGCAAAGATCACACCTTATATGCCTTAGTGCAGGGTGTGGTTAAGTTTGCCCGTAAAGGGGCTAAATTACGATGTTATGTCAATGTGGTTCCTAAAGCGGAAGAATTGGCGGAGCAAGCGGGGCAACCTAGCTAATCATAGGGACAAAAAATTGTTTTTTAATGGTTACCCCGCTTAGCGGGGTTTTTTATGAAATTTTTAGATGAAGTTGAGATACAGGTTGAAGCGGGAAAGGGTGGAGCGGGTTGCGTCAGTTTTCGGCGCGAAAAATTTATTCCACTCGGTGGCCCAGATGGTGGCGATGGCGGTGATGGCGGCAGCGTTTATTTAAAAGCCAGTGCCAATCTCAATACGTTGATTGACTTCCATTTCAATCGGCTCTACAAGGCTTCCCGTGGCGAAAATGGAAAAGGGAGTGACTGTGCAGGGAAAAAAGGCGCTGATCTCATGTTAGAAGTTCCTATTGGCACAGAAATCTTTGATGCGGATACACACGAGTTGATTGGTGACTTAACAATAAAAGATCAAACACAATGTGTTGCACGTGGAGGTTGGCATGGTTTAGGTAATGCGCGATTTAAAAGTAGCACCAATCGCAGTCCGCGCCAATTTACACCCGGTCATCCGGGTGAAGCGCGTCGCTTAAAACTTTCTTTGAAATTATTGGCGGATGTGGGGTTGGTTGGCTTACCTAATGCAGGTAAATCAAGCTTGATACGTGCAGTATCAGCGGCGACGCCTAAAGTGGCGGATTATCCCTTTACAACCTTACAACCCCATTTGGGAGTGGTGCGTTTAGAAGCGGGACGTAGTTTTGTCATGGCGGATGTTCCGGGATTGATTACAGGAGCTTCGGAAGGTTTAGGTTTAGGAATTAATTTCCTTAAGCATTTGGATCGTACGCGCTTATTACTCCATGTATTAGATATTCAACCCATCGATAACAGTGATCCGCTTGAAAACATGATTTTGATTGAAAATGAGCTTATAAAATACAGTCCTGAGTTGGCTGCAAAACCCAGATGGCTCATCTTAAATAAAATCGATTTGCTTTCTGAGGAGGAAATACAAGAACGCATGCAATCTATAAAAACCCAAGTGCCTGCGCAGGTACCGATATTTGAAATTTCCGCATTACGACGTGTCGGGACACACGCATTATGTTATGCTCTAGGAGATTTTTTGGATGAAAAAATACATTTTTGATTTTTCGCTTACTAAAACTGTATATTTAGCTTGTATTGTCTTTATTCAACGAGACTTGTTTCAGCGGGTTTAATCGGTTTGTTGATACAATATTTTAATGTTTTTCCCATTTTAAAATGGATACGGTATTTTTCGGGAGCTAAAAAATGTTCTCCCGTTTTTGGGTTAAAAGCAGAGCGTGCGGCATTATAATGGGGTGAAAAACTTCCGAAGCCGCGTATTTCGATGCGCCGACCCTGATATAATGTTTGTTCTAGCAGATGAATTAAATGTTCCACACTTTTTTTAACAGTGGCCGCCTGGAGTTGTGGGAACTTTGATATAAGCTGGTTAATAAGTTCTGGTTTTAACATGGAACACCTATGATAAGTTTGATTAAGCCAAAAAAATGATGCCAATACAACTACGTCATCTCCCTAATTTGATAACTTGTATTCGTTTTATCCTAATAGGTCCTATTTTATGGTCCTTATTGGCAAAGTGCTATCCCCTGGCTTTTTATTTATTTGTGATAGCGGGTTTGAGTGATGGTTTAGATGGTTTATTAGCCCGTTTTTTTGCTTGGACGACACCTTTAGGTGCTTTACTGGATCCTTTAGCGGATAAGCTTTTACTCATGAGCTGTTTTATTGTACTCGCCTATCTTAAGCAAATTCCTTTATGGTTAACCCTGATGGTTATAGGTCGCGATATTTGGATTATGGGGGGTGCTTTACTCTATCGTTATTGGGTGGGTCCTTTAGATTATAAACCTGTTTGGATTAGTAAATTAAATACTTTTTTTCAATTGGTTTTAGTAAGCTTATTGATTATTAAATTAGCGTTTTTTAAACGGCACATTGAGTTAATTCCACCTATTATCGAAGCGGTTTTTGTTACCACTTTACTTAGTTTTATCCAATATACTTGGATGTGGTTTTGGCAAGCTTCTTATTATTTAAAATTGGAAAATAAAAAAACTAAATGCTGAAAATTAAAAAGCTTTAGTCTGAATGAAATAAACCTTCTATTTTTTTAAAAGATCGCCGACCGTGTTTAACAATGAAATTGAGCGGTGAAATTCGATTTGGAAAAAGCTGATGTTGACACAATTGGTTTTGCCTATACAACCTCCTGATGCGCACTGTTTTGAAAATTTTTATGCGGGTCAAAATACAATTTTATTAAATTGTTTACGACAATTTTCTTTAAGATGTGGCGAGCCTTATATTTATCTTTGGGGTAATCCCGGTGCAGGCTGTACCCACTTACTGCAAGCGTGTTGTCATGCGGCGCAACAACAAGGGTTTTCAGTGGCTTACTTGCCTTTAAATATTTTAAAAAAAAATAGTAGCAGCGAGATCTTGCTGGGTTTAGAGACCGTTGATATGGTTTGTATCGATGATTTAGAAAGTATTATCAGTGATAGTATTTGGCAAGAATCGTTATTTCATTTCTATAATCGTTTACAAGAGCAGTCTCGTTTTTTGTTGATTGCAGCAAAGCATCGTCCCCATCAATTAAATTTTTCTTTAGCGGATTTAATTTCACGCCTATCGAGTGGCGTTTTATTTCAGGTACGTGAATTAAATGATGCAGAAAGACTCATTGCATTGCAACAGCGTGCTCACTTAAGGGGCTTAGCGCTCTCTGAAGAAGTGGGCCAATTTTTATTGCTACGTCTTCCGCGAGATTCACGAGCGCTTTTTTCTGCATTGACCCAGCTTGATAAAGCCAGTTTACGTTTAAAACGTAAATTAACAATTCCTTTAATTAAAACGATTTTGAATTTGTAAAGCGCATCCTTTTTTGTGCTCTAGAGCGTATAGGCATACAGACAATACAACGACACTATAACAACAACTAAACCGCTAACTTCAATGCCATCTGTGCTAAACGTTTTCCTGAGGCTTGGCAGAGTCGTTTTTCTTCATCGCTTAGTGGATTTTTACTATCTTTTCCGGCCATGTGTGTAGGCCCATAAGGAGTTCCTCCAGTTTGTGTCGTACTTAAGTCAGACTCGGTATAGGGAATACCCACGATAATCATACCGAGATGTATTAAAGGCAACATCATGCTGAGCAATGTGGATTCTTGCCCACCATGTAGACTCGAGGTGGAGGAAAAAACCGTAGCCGGCTTATTGACTAACTCACCTGAAAACCATAGGCCACTTAAGCTGTCGATAAAATGTTTTAAAGGGGCGGCCATATTTCCAAAACGCGTTGGACTGCCTAAGGCAATGCCGATAGCACCTCGCACATCATCTAAGGTGACATAAGGAGGACCGGCGGGAGGGATTTTTTCTTCCACGGCTTCACACACCGTAGAAATATTGGGGACAGTACGAATTCTTGCCTCGATTCCTGCAACGGATTCAATACCTCTTGCGACTTGTTGGGCCATTTTGGCTATGGCGCCATAGCGGCTGTAAAAAAGGACTAATAGGTAGGGCATGGACTGAGACTCCTATGGATGGGCCCCCGATGGATGGGTTTAGTGTTGATGCAATGAGGAATTCTATGGTATAAAACATCGCGCTGAAAAGCGATTATTTCACACACCTGTGTTATCTAAATTATTTGAGGGTGGCTATGTACAATAGTCTTTAAATAATAGACTTTACACTATTTGTTGTATCAGCAAAATCAGTGGGAGGCGATACGAGGTGGAGGTTTAACCCATTGGAGATGATAAAAAATGTCAACAGCAACATTGAGGCAGTTATTTGAAGCCGGTGTCCATTTTGGCCATCGTACGTGTTTTCGCGAACCTAAAATGGCGCCTTATATCTATGGTGTGCGTAATGGAATTAGCATCATTGATCTAGAAAAAACGCGTGAATATATTACTGAAGCACTCAACTATATTGCCAAAATTGCGGCTCGGCCGGGTAGTAAGATCCTATTTGTTGGAACAAAACGTGCTGCGCAGGAATTAGTTAAAGAGGAGGCATTACGCTGTGGTATGCCATATGTTAATCATCGCTGGTTAGGTGGTTTGTTAACCAATTATCGAACTATCCGTCAATCAATTAAACGCCTCAAAGAATTAGAAGCGAAAAGTCAAGACGGTAGTTTTAATCAATTAACTAAAAAAGAAGCGCTGAACTTACAACGGCAATTGGATAAATTGGAACGTGGCTTAGGTGGTATTAAAGATATGAGTGGCTTACCGGATGCCTTATTTGTGATAGATAGGGGCTATGAGCATATCGCCATTTGTGAAGCACAAAAGCTAAAAATACCCGTCA
>Ga0222713_10003098_pt1 | contig 17394 bp, 17 predicted proteins | sample C33_649DmetaG_FD_165061 | JGI IMG/M metagenome (GOLD analysis project Ga0222713, IMG submission 165061) | Estuarine water microbial communities from San Francisco Bay, California, United States - C33_649D | ecosystem: Environmental > Aquatic > Marine > Unclassified | place: USA: California...
ATCTACTCGGCCAACGTCGAGGACTCGGATGAACCTCTTCGTGTTGTGCTGTCTCGGGAGTACTCCCTGGCCGTTGGATTATCCATCCTAGCCTTCTACGTGTTTGCTCTGCAATGCATCAGTACCATGGCCATCATGCGGCGTGAAACCGGGTCGTGGAAGTGGCCTGGTCTGGCATTTGCGATCATGTTTGGCATGGCGTACACCGCATCGTGGATCACGCATAGCCTAGCGTCCTCGCTTTGACGGAGACATCATGCATGCACGACAGAATCGAGCAATAGCTCAGAGTAATACGCCGGCCAGAAGAAGCGACGCAATCGTAAAGTAGATGATCGTACCGATGACGTCGCTGAACGTTGCAACGAAGGGTGCCGATGAAGCCGCAGGGTCGAAGCCAAGTCGTTTCATGAATAATGGCAGGATCGAGCCACTGGCCGTGCCAGCAATCACGATACCGATGAGCGAGAGGAACACCACCACGCCAATCAAGAGAGTGTTCTCCGTGTAGGTTCCATCGAACCATGCCCACACGACGATGCGCAGGAAGCCGAGGGTACCAAGCATCAATCCCAGCAGGGCACCGATGATGATCTCTCGGGAGACAATCGTCCACCAGTCAGCCAGTGTCACCTCGCCCAGAGCCATGGCACGCACGATCAGCGTAGCGGTTTGCGAGCCGGAGTTACCTCCATTGCTGATGATCATTGGCAGGAGAATGGCCAGAATCACGGCCCGGTCAATCATTGACTGAAAGTAGGTGAGGGCCGTTGCCGTAAGGATGCCACCAAAGAACAACACCACCAGCCACACGGCTCGCTTCCGGAAGAGTTCTCCGATCGAGCTTTGCATGTAGGTGTCGTCGAGGACAGCCACACCACCGAAACGCTGCATCTCTTCGGTAGCTTCCTCTTCGGCGACGTCCAGGACGTCGTCCACGGTTACGATGCCCAGAAGCTTACGATCGCCGTCAACGACGGGCAGGGCAAACCGGTCCAATCGCTTGAACTCCGTTACTGCCGTTTCCTGATCATCCGTCACCAGGAGCGACTCGGCCGTGTGATCCATGATGTCTTCGATGAGCGTCTGTGGATCAGCCAGCAGCAAATCATGCACATGGAGATCATCTACCAACACACCGTGATCAGTGACATAGAGGTGGGTGAGGACTTCTGATCCTTTGCCATACCGTCGGATGTGATCCAGGGCCTGTTGGACCGTCCAGTGCCTCTTGACGATCAGGTAGTCGGGCGTCATCAAACGCCCAACGGAGTCTTCTGGCCAGTTCAGCAACGCGAGGGCCACAGCGCGTTCTTCGGCACTAAGGGAGTTGATTAACTCCTGCACCACGTTGGCGGGAAGATCCTCGAAGAGCTGCGTCCGGTCGTCCGGCGACATTTCGTTCAGCAGCGAGGCCACATCTTCGCGGGCAAGGTCGTGCAACAAGCGCTGTTGCGTGTCGAAATCGCAGTAGGCAAAGGTGGCGCTGGCCACATCCCGGGGAAGGATGCGGAACACAAGTACGCGGCTTTGGGGCGATAGTTCGGTTACCAGGGCTGCAAGGTCCACGTCGGAGAGCTCCTCCATGACGTCCTTGAGCGTGGCCACATCCCTACGCACCACCAGCTCTTCGATTTCCGGAGCGATCAGGTGCGGTATCATGCGGTTCAACGATCAGCGAATCTACGCTATTCGTAGCGGAGGGCCTCGATAGGGTCCAGTCGGGCGGCCTTCCATGCAGGATAGAACCCGAAGCCGACCCCAATCACCGTGCAGGCTACCACACTGAAGATGATGGCTTCAAGGGGCCAGACAAAGCTGAGTGACGGTAGGGCGCTGCTGCGAACGAGTAGCGTTGCTGAGTACGAAACCGCCAAGCCTCCAAGCACACCGGTAAAGCCCCCTAACTGACACAGTGTGATGGACTCGATCAAGAACTGGCGTGTGATCCATCGCCGCTTGGCACCCAGAGCCTTACGAACACCAATCTCGCGGGTTCGCTCCTTGACGCTCACCAGCATCATGTTCATGATGCCGATGCCTGCTGCCAGTAGTGCACCAATCCCACTCACCCAGGCCACCACGACGATGGCCGCTGACAGGTTGTTGAACTGACCAGCCAGTGCTTCGTTCAGATCGATTTCAAAGTCGTTTTCCTGCCATGGTTTCAAGTCGCGCAGGCCACGCATGATTCCCACAGCTTCTTCAAACGTAGCCGATACGGCGTCCTTTCCGTAGGCCTTGATGGCAATGTCCACACTGGTATCCCAGCGCGAAGAGTAGTACTTGATGAAGATGGAAAGGGGCAGAAGCACGCGGTTATCCTGGCTCTGTCCCAGCACACCTCCTTTGCGCTCTAGCACGCCCACCACGATGAACTCTTGGTTCCGAATCTTGATACGCTGGCCAAGGGGGCTGGTTCCGTTGAACAGCGGCAGAAGATCTGTGCCGATAATGGCCACGTTACTTCCCAGCGTCACCTCCTGCTCGGTAAAGGAGCGCCCCTGCTGTAGCGACACGGCATTCACTTGGAAGTAGAGGTCGTCGATTCCAATCACGGCTACGTCCGGATTCGAGGCATCGGCTGTTGTTTCAACCGTGTAGCCGTTGCTGGTGTTACTCACACTGATCAGTTGTGTGGTGGTCATCTGATGACGGAGTCCACGGGCGATCTCAGGAGTAAGATCCGGACGACTCTGGTACTTGCGCCAATTACCCCCGAACTGCAGCGTTGGTGTGCGCTGAATGAGCATCGAATTCTCACCGAGGTCGGCCAGCTGTGAACTCAGCGTCTGGGTGAGTGTACCTGTGATACCACTGCTGGCAATGATGGCAAACACTCCGATACCAATGCTCAGCAGCGTAAGCGACGAGCGCAGCATGTGCGATCGAACGCTTGCAAGGGCCATGATGATGGACTCAATCACATGCATAGGGTACCTAGTCGTACCGTAGGGCTTCTACGGGATCAAGGGTGGCAGCACGTCGTGCCGGCAGAAATCCAGCAGCCAGGCCCACAAGAATGGATACGCCGATGGCAATAGCTAGGAGGTCCACCGGGATGTACGGACTCACGACGGACACCCACTCGAGCTCCAGTGGACCAATCGCGATGGCTCGTGCAGCCGTGACAATACCCTGCGAGATTGGCAGAGCAATAACGGCTCCAACCATGCAGAGCAGGGCCGACTCAATGAGAAACTGTGTGAGGATGGAACTCCTACGAGCACCAATTGCCTTGCGCACACCGATCTCCTTCGTCCGCTCGGCGACAGAGACAAACATGATGTTCATGATGCCGATCGACCCAACAATGAAGGCCAAGACGGTTAGGCCTATACCAACGATCCAGATCGATGAGCGGATCGTGGTCACCTGTGCATCGAAGGCCTCCATCTCATTGACCGAGAAATCGGCATTGGCATCTGGTGCAACGTTGCGGATATCGCGCATGTGTCCAACGGCCTCGTCGCGCACGATTTCCAGCAGACGCTCATTCCCGGCCTTGACGGCAATGGAGAAGCTGCGGTCGTAGAAGCCATAGACTCCCTGGAAGGTGCGCAGGGGAATGAAGACCTGGTTGTCGATGAAGTCCATGAAGATGAAGCCACGCTTCTCAACCACGCCGATTACGCGGAAGGGATAGCCTGCGATCTTCACGATCGCGTTGGTGGGGTTGGAGTCCTCGAAGACGGCCTGGGCCACACCGTATCCGAGAACCACGACGCGATCGCCCTGGAGATCCTCGGACTCGCTGTACCACCGCCCAATCTCCGTGGTTCCAGCCGGCGTAGATCCATACTCATACGTGGTGCCTTGCACGGAACACGATACGGACTTCGAACCATACTGCACGGTACTCGACCACCGCCTCGCGAGTGGAATCACCACTTCAGCTGATTCCATGCGATCTTTCAGCAGCGTTGCTTGTCGAAGGGTGATATTGCGTCGGGCCTCCATATTTCGCCAGTTGCCACCTCCGGCCCAATTCCACTTGTCGATGTAGAGCATATCTCGGCCAATAATGCTGATCGTCTGCTCCCACACGGCATCAAGCCCCTTGATGGTCCACCCCATCACCACCACAAGAACCACACCTACAACCACGCCTGCGGTAGTAAGGATGCTGCGCATCAGGTTAAGGCGTAAGGCCTCAACGGCAATGCGAAATGATTCGCCGAGTTCAGACCAGCGGAGCATGGGCATTCTCGGTATCGGATTCAACCTTTCCGTCGCGAAGCCGCACGATACGGTGGGCGTGTCTGGCAATGTCTTCCTCGTGGGTCACGAGAATGATCGTGTTGCCAGCCTTCCACAACTCATCGAACAGCCCCATGATGTCCTGCCCGGTACGAGAATCAAGATTACCGGTCGGTTCATCGGCCAGAATAATGGCGGGATCGGTTACCAACGCTCGCGCGATAGCGACGCGCTGGCGTTGTCCACCCGACAGCTCGTTGGGTCGGTGATCCATGCGGTTGTCGAGGCCCACACGATGAAGCGCATCCGCGGCACGATCCAGACGATCACGTTTGGACATGCCGGAGTACACCAAGGGTAGCTCCACGTTCTGCAGAGCTGATGCTCTCGGCAACAGGTTGAACGTCTGGAAGACGAAGCCGATCTCACGATTGCGGATCTCGGCTAGGTCGTCGTCCGACATCTCGCTGACGTTCTCCCCCTTGAACAGGTAGGAACCACTGCTTGGCGTGTCGAGACAGCCCAGCATGTTCATCAGGGTAGACTTGCCGGACCCGGATGGACCCATGAGTGCGATGTACTCGTTGCCGTTGATGGTCAGGGACACGTCACGCAAGGCGTGAACCTGTTCCTCGCCCATTTCGTAGACCTTGGCGATGTTCTCGATCTGGATGATGGCGGTGCTGTCTGACTCCATTACTCCGACCTCATCTTGTCGAATCGTTTTCTGCGATCTTCTGGTGCCTCGATCCGGACAGTTGTTCCGGGTGATAACAGCTTCGTGACGGCGTGGTACGGTCCAGTGACGAAGGTCTCGCCGGCGGCCAAGCCACTGGTAATCTCGATGAAGCCCTGGTCGCTGATACCCGTCTCCACAGCCCGCGGCACCACGGACGTGCCCTTGATCATCCACACCATGCTCTGTGGACGATCACGGCGCTTCTCTGCCTGTTCAACCTTTTTGTCCTTTACGCGCCAGTTGTCATCCTCAGTATCGGTCTGCGTCAACTGCCCCTTGTCGATGGTAAGCGACTGAATCGGTACGGCTACGACAGAATCCTTGGTTTCGGTTTCGATGTCTACGCTCACCGACATCCCGGGGCGCATACGATCGTCGGCATCAAGGAAACGAATGCGTACCTCGAAGTTGACCACTTCGTCCTGCGTGCCGATTCCAGTGGACTTCGGGCTGTGACTGATCTCGTAGACCACTCCCGTGTAGGTCGTATCTGGCAGGGCATCGACGCGTACTCGTGCGGTGTCACCCACCGACAGCAACGCAACGTCGTTTTCGTCCACGTCTACCCAGGCATTCATGGTGTTGAGATTGGCAATCCGCATGATCTCAGTACCCTGCATGGTAGCTGTTCCTACGACCTTCTCTCCCTGCTCGACGGCAAGGAAGGTCACCACTCCATCCATGGGTGACACAATTGTTGTACGGTCGGCCGTTGCCTTTGTTTGGCGCAGCGCTCCCAGCGACCGGTTGTAGTCAGCCTTGGCCTGTGCATACCTGCCAGCAGCACTCTCATAGGCCGCTTTGACACGGTCCATTTCTTCACGCGTAGCAAAGTCCTTCTTGTAGAGCTCGGTAATGCGCTTGAGGTCGGCATCCGAACGATCTAACTCTGCCTTGGCGATCGTAATGGAGAGACGTGAAGCTTCGGCAGCTGCCTCCGTTTGTTCCAGCTGTGTCTCGACGATGTCCGGGCGGATCCGTACCAGAACTTGCCCTTTGCGGACGGTGTCACCATCGCGTACGCCCAAGAACACGATCTCGCCTGAGGCCTCGCTGGAGAGCTTCACTTGAAACTCAGGCTGAATCTTGCCGATGGCATTTACGGTCTGGATGATGGTGCGCGTAGATGCTGCTTCAGCACTCACGTAGACGGTGTCGTCCTTTGGAAGGATCACCTGCCACACAACGACGGCAAGTGCAAGAACGATGAGGGTGATCACCAGAATGAGTCGTCCGGTTTTTCGCTGTTGTTTTCGTGCCATAGATACTTCGTTGGTGGTTTCTACTTCACGCTCTCGGTAAAGAGACCGGTTGCAAACTCGACAAAGGTGCGTGCATCAAGGTATCCGTACACAGCCGTCACGCGGTTGATCCGTGCCGTGATGAGCTGAAAGTTGGCCTGCTGGACTTCCACGAGTTGGGCACCTCCTACCGTGAAGCGCTCCTGCATGGCGTCGAAGTTGAGCTGAGCCGTACGCAGCGCCCGCTCAGTAATGTCGAGGTTCCGCTCCGCAGTGCGCAATTGGAGGTAGGCCGACCGTACGTTCTGGCGTAGCTGCTGCTCCAGACGGGCAACTTCGAGACTCCGTTGCGTATGCTGGAATGTGGCACTGGCGATTTGCTGGTTGGTGCGGAACTGGTCAAACACCGGCATCTGCAGATTCAAGCCCACGAACCACTGCCCTTGATTGTCGAAGTTTGAGAACTCGAAGTTCCGCCACACATATCCTCCAGTGGCTTGAAGCGTCGGGTAGTATCCTGCCGTGGCCGAGGTGACGGTGGCCTGTGCGGCTTCCTCACGATCTTGGGCAGCTCGCACGTCCGGTCGGGAGGCCATGGCGCGATCGATGGATTGCTGCTCCGAACCGATCGTTGTGCGGAACTCCTCCACCTGCAAACTCGTGGCTTCGCTGGGAAGTACGGCTGGATCAAACGTCGCGTTCTGCGTGGGATCGACGTTCATCAGCGTCAAAAGGTTCACCTTGGCCAGATCGTGGTCGTTCTCTGCCTGCACCACGGCCACCTCTTGGTTGGCAACCTCCGTCTCCTGCGACGTCAACTGTGTGATCGGTGCCCTGCCGTTGTCGTACAGCGCTTTCACACGCTCAAAGGTGGCCCTGCTGAGCGAAAGATTCTCGGAACGCGCACGCACGACTTGTTCGGTGCGCAGTACATCGATGTAGGCCCGAGTCACGTTAAAGGCAATGGCCAGTCGCTGGAACAGAATATCGGCTTCAGCAGCTGAAACGGCGCTGCTGGCGGCATCATAGTCGGCCTCGCGTCGAAAGCCATTGAAGAGTGTCCAGCCAACGTTCAAGTTTGCGCTATACGTATTGGGAAGGGGCTCACCGCGAATGGGAACACCGTTCACAATCGAGATCTGCTCGCGTAGGTTCGTGAGCTGTCGGTTGTAGTTGAATCCGAAGTTCGCCGCCGGCAGGTACTGACCGAAGGCCTGTGTCAGGTTGGCCGCTGCGGCCTGTGAGCTGGCATACACCTGCCGCACGTCGATGTTACGTTGCAGGGCGATAGCAATGCAGTCGTCGAGAGTGTAGCGCAGCTGCTCACCGGACTGCGACCACGTCTGCTGACCGACCACGGGATGCGTCAGGCCAATCAGGATCGACGTTACAAGAAGTATTAGAGATGTTCGCATAGGCATTCGTGAGGGACGGATACGACGCCCGATCCGGAAAGTTACACTTACCGCGAGAAACGCCACTGTCGCTCTTGGTGTGGTGATCGAATCTCCCGCAGTTGAGCGTGCATGGAGAGGTGGTGTTTGCCCTTCTTGATCGAGCCTCCGGGCGTGGTGATCTCAATCTTGTCTTCGGACGTAGCAAACACATGGTACGGAACGTGCAGTTCGTGATCCATCGAGACTTTTCCGTAGGCGGCAATGACGGCCTGCATGTCTACGTTTACGGAGTTCGATCGCGTCACCACCTTGCCAAGAGCTGTCTGAGTGTATTCGATCTGGATAAACCTGCGGTCGAGCGTGTCGACAGCACCCAGCATGCGCCACAACGTTGAGTGCACGAACACGGGCTCCGGAACGCCGTTCTCAACCAGTAGGGTGGTGTCCACAACTAACCAGCTCTGATTCTGTACGCCACAGGAATCATGGAACGGAGGGATCAGCAGTGGTTGGAAGGCACCACCCGGTGTGATGGCAGCCTTCGTGTCGCTATCGGCACGCACCGATGCACGGCGTCCGTGGGCGTCGATCGACACGTAGGCATCCCGCTTGAGCCATGGCGTCGTGGTCCGGACAACAGAGTCCATTGCTGTGCGCTGCTGCTCGATATAACTGCGCAAGGTTATCCGTAGGTGAAAAAGTCCCTGCGACACGGAGTCACAGATTACACTCACGACTTCATTTCGCACCTTCAGCAGGATCGGATCTCCCAGCATGGCAACGCTGTCTGCCGACTCAACGGTGTAGATCAGCGTATCTCCAGGCAGAAACAGGTAGTCGATACAGGTAGTATCCGTACCCAGTGGCGGCAGCTGAAAGCCGCTCTGGACTTGAATCTGCGCTGCTATCGGGGTAGCAAGCAGTAGTCCTGCACCAAACAGGCGAATCAGCGTCAGCCAGAATCCAATAGCTCTCATTAGGGCCGGCGTGGTTGCTGGTGAATGGTGGTAACAAGCGTGGTGTGCACGGGGAAGACCACATCGGGCATTTCTACAGCCGACATGGTGAGCACCGAATGCGTATGCGAGGTAAGTGTAACCACTTCACCAGTGCGCGTGCAGTGCATCGACCGGCCAGCAGTTTGCGCCGTACCGCGGATGGTCATCGTTACGCCCGACCGGGCGAAACTCCCGGATTGGTCCAATCCTATGGCCGACCAATCTACTACCCAGCATTGTTTGCCGAGCGTATCAACGATACCCATGTAGGTGTAGGTCAGCGTCCCTTGTACGGCAATCTCACCCATGCCCTGTGGGGCAATCACGGTATCGGCATAGGGTAGGGTCCATTGGTCGTGTACGGCAACATCCCTCGTGGGAAAGCGAAAGAAGAGCTGCTCGAGCACCTTGCTGTTCTCCAGCAGGAGCATCACGTCATCAACGGGGGTGTCCACTGTTGATCCAGCCGTTTCTCGATCCACGAGACGCGTGGCACCGTGCGGCTCTACCATCAAACGTTTCAGGTGGCGATGTTTGGGAAGGCGCACGAGCGTATCGCTAGACTCCGGAGCCCCTTTTCCGCGGACGTGCGTCGTTACAGCCAGAGAATCAGCCAGCAGGTCGATGGTTGCTTCATTCATCACTCTATCAACCACCTCTGAGCGAATGGCTGCCTCGACGGAGACAAGGGACTCTACCGACTCATTCATCACCGCAAACTGTTGCGTCATCTGCGACTGACAGACGTAGTTGGTCACATGGTGCTGGGGAAGGCGATACAACAGGCGCACAGCATCCTCTCCTGCCAACGCCGGTGCGATGTGCAGGGCCACTAGGGTGATACTGAGAGATAAAGTGTGCATCAGAGCCCCTTACAACGAAGCAGACTCCCGTTTCTTGGCTCGCTGTCGCATCGTGGTGTCCAGAATCTTCTTCCGCAGACGCACATTTGTTGGCGTCACCTCCATCAATTCGTCGTCTTCGAGGAACTCGATGCACTGCTCCAGCGAGAGTCGTCGTGGCGTATCTAAACGCAGAACGCCGTCCGAGCCGGATGCACGCATGTTGGTGAGGTGTTTGGTCCGTACGGCATTGACCACCAGATCATCTTCCCGGGCATTCTCCCCGATGATCATGCCCTCGTAGACGTCGATGCCTGGTGCGATAAACAGCGTGCCACGCTCCTGGATCATTTCGAGTGCGTAGCCCGTGGACGGGCCAGTCTCCATCGAGACTAGTGCACCGCGGGATCGTCCGGCGATGGGTCCTTTGTACGGTTGATACGAGTCGAAGGTGTGGTGAATCACGCCTTCACCGCGTGTAGACGTCAGAAACTCCGTACGGAAGCCGATCAATCCACGTGCTGGTACGATGAACTCACAGCGGACGGTATCGCTCTGCGGTGTCATGGCCGTCATCTCGCCCTTACGTCTACCGAGAATCTCAATCACCGTTCCAGCATGCTCCTGGGGAACATCCACCGTAACGTGCTCCATCGGTTCAACAAGGTTGTCCTTCTCATCTCGGCGGAAGAGCACCTCCGGACGCGATACTGCAAACTCGTAGCCCTCGCGGCGCATCGTTTCAATCAAAATCGCCAACTGGAGTTCGCCCCTGCCCGACACCTTGAACACGTCGGGCGAGTCTGTGTCTTCCACCCGCAACGAGACGTTGTGACGCAGCTCTTTGTAGAGGCGCTCGCGAATCTTTGGCGTGGTAACAAACTTTCCTTCGCGACCGGCCAGCGGAGACGTATTCACCATGAAGTACATCGCCAATGTGGGTTCATCGATGTTTACGCTGGAAAGGGGCTCGGTGGTATCGCTGCTGGCGATCGTCTCTCCGATGAAGACGTTCTCGAAACCACTAAGCGCAATAATCTCGCCAGCCGAAGCCTCCTGCACTTCTACGCGCTGGATACCTTGGAATACATACATCTTCGTGATCCGCGCCTGTTCACGGGAACCATCTGGTTTGATCAGCGATACAAAGTCACCCACGCGCGCCGTACCCGAGGCAATACGTCCAACGGCGATCCTGCCCACGTAGTCGCTCCAGTCCAGAGCGCTGATGACCATCCCAAACGATGCGTCTTGATCGACCTTCGGTGCTGGAATGTGCTTCAGAATACCGTCGAAGAGTGGATCCAGTGTCGTCGACGTGTCTTCGAGTGTGGACTTGGCGATACCTTCGCGACCAATGGCATAGAATACCGGGAAGTCCAGTTGATGGTAGTCTGCTCCTAGTGCAATGAAGAGCTCCAGGATCTCATCGTACACCTCAGCTGGGCGGGCGTCCTGGCGGTCGATCTTGTTGATCACCACCATCGGCGTAAGGTGCATATCTAGGGCCTTCCGCAACACGAACTTCGTCTGCGGTAGGGGGCCCTCAGCAGCATCTACCAGCAGAATCACACCGTCGACCATCGACAGGACTCGCTCTACCTCGCCACCGAAGTCCGAGTGACCGGGAGTATCCACGATGTTGATCTTGACATCCTTCCACACCACAGCGGCGTTCTTAGCCATGATCGTGATGCCGCGCTCGCGCTCCAGGTCGTTGGAGTCCATGACACGGTCGTCCACGTGTTGGTTATCGCGGAAGGTACCGGCCTGGCCGAGCATGTGGTCCACCAGCGTTGTTTTGCCGTGGTCGACGTGAGCAATGATGGCGATGTGCCGAATGGAATCGCGAACTTCTAAAGACATAAAGAATCGTGGTCGTGAAGGAAAGTCGATGGATCGTGTCCAGAATAGCCTCAAAGTTACGACCGTTACGGCTGGGAATCCCTATTTTCCGGAATCATAACGGCGTAACCACTCTCACAGTAACCACTCTCACATAGGATCTTCATGATGCTCTCCGCTCGGTACCTTCTCGGCATACTCGTTGCCGCTGCCATGCTTCCATCGTGTTCTACATTGGACGTTGGTTCCGACTACGACCCCACAACGGACTTCCTGCGCTACAAGACCTTCGCAGTGAAGCGAGACGTTCGTGTTCCCGACGACGTCCTGGCAAAGAACGACTTTACTCAAAAGCGGGTGTTCGCTGCCATTGAGTCCGTAATGATGGAAAAGGGGCTACGGGTGGTAGCACCAGACTCCGCAGAACTGATCGTGCTGACCTATGCTGGCGTCAAGGACAAGGTGAACTACGACACCTACGGCTACTCCACGGGTGGATACTGGGGCCCGTACGGGTATCCAGGCCTTGGCGGGGGCTATGCCACACAGACGGTCGTAAACCACTACCAGGAAGGAACGCTTCACATCGACCTCTTCGATCAGCAGAAGAAGGAGTTGGTGTGGAAGGGTTGGGGACGTGGTGTGCTTAGCGACGGGGCGTCGCCACAGGAGCGCCAGCAGATGGTGACCGAGGCCGTCGTAGAAATCCTCGATGCGTTTCCGCCTCAGAAGTAATTCGACTCATCACGCCATCGGACGATCTTCCAGACGTCCGATGGCGTTGGTCGTTCTATGCGCAAGTTCACGCGCCCTTGGGCGCGCTCCACGTAGGTAGGCGAGAACGTGATCGTGAGGTTAAAACCGCGCGAGATCGTCTGCTGGAGCGAATCTCCGTAGGCGTCGATCACGCCATTCCACACAAGATCAAGCTGCTGGGCAGCCGTGAACAGGGAATGGGTTGCCAGCATGTCCTCGTCCCGTCCCCACGTGACATCAATGCCACGATCGAAATTGCGGTACACAAACGAAAATTGCCGATCAAGCAGTCTGCCGTACACGAGAGTGTCGCGAAACAGGTAGGCATAGCGGAAGTTCTGGAAGACCCCTTCCACGGTGCGCTGATCACCGATCATCGGAGCATCTGGTGGTTGATCACTGAGGGCCGGCGCAAACGGATTGGTGCACCCAATGGCGGTGAGCACCCATACGGCCAGAATCAGTAGAACAGATCTCATCCGAAGATGTAGGCTTGCGGATTAAAGCCAAAGAACATGGCCAATCCGAGAACGAAGTTCGTGGCACCGCTCCATCCGAAGATGGCTGCCAAGTACGCTCCGTTGACACTGGTACCCGAAGCACCCATCACAGCGCCAGATAGTCCAGTAAGCAGGCCAGCCACCACGGGATGCCATTCCAGGGAATGACCAATCGTGACCAGAGTAAGCATGACAAGGATGCCGAGGGTGATGCCCATCAGGCGCGTTGCAATGGTATCACGTGGAGATTCTGCGTGTGACATATCGATAGTTCCATCGACTCATGGTGAGAAGAACGGTGATGCGCGAAGATACCATTCAATACCATCGCATCGACTAATTACTCAGCTGGGCCTTGAGTAACGACCATGTCGACTCGACGGTATCGGCTGCGCGGCGGGCGTCGATCCAGCGGGCGATACTCCACTGACCCGAATCCTCCCGCTGGAGCTCCAGAACCATGGTACCCGTGAGCGTGCGGGGGACGAGCGACAGATCGTGATCGACAATCAATTCGTAATCCATCGAGAAGATCTTCAGGTCCGGCGAGGAGAACGTCTCGGTCCTGTTGAACAGCGACAGCAGCGGCCGATTATCGCGAATGCGGGAACGCATTGCAAGAAAACTCTGACGCTCTTTGTCGGTAGACCACGTGTCGTACAGGGCCTGGTAGCGAGCACGAGCCTCGGCCGACGGCTCGAATCGAAACGGTTGGGGACTCCGCAGTGTGGCATCGGCCAGGCATAGCATGTAGTTTTCCGTGTTCACATTGTTCACGGCGGCGATGAAGTTATCCAGCACGATGTCGGCCGACACCGGCGGAATGAACTCCCCACCAAACGACGTTGGCGTTTCGGGAGTACGTGTTGAACAGCCCCCTACCAGCATCATCATGACGACGACGCCTGTCAGGAGCTGGCTGGTCGATGTGCGATGAGAATGCATCGTGGTGATGTTGCTGAATCGAAGGGCGTGCCGCTGTAACTGCCGTACATTGTGTCGATCGTGAACCCTGCATCGGTGGCCATCTGGATCAAGTCGTTCGCAGAATAGAGCCATACCTGCTCGTGGTACTCCACTTCGTAGCAGCAGGGATTGGAGATGGTGATGGTCTTCTTCACGAAGGGCTCGTCGATACGACGTTCCTGGATCACCGTAGCGCCGTCCACCATCTGCATGGACTCGGGCACAAGCGTGGCGCGGGTCACCTCGGCGTTGAGGAAGTCCATGATCAGCACTCCGCCGGGAACCAAGGCATCGAACATGGTACGGAACACCAGCTGATGATCGGCATGGTGGTCGAAGTAGCCGAAACTGGTGAAGAAGTTCACGATCGCATCGTAGGGGGCGTGCGGATAGGGGCCGCGCATGTCGCCCACGACGTAGGTGCAGCCGGGATGGGCAAACTGCTCCTGTGCCTGTGAGATCAGATACGCGGACTGATCCAGCCCAACCACTTGGTAGCCATGCTCTGCCAGCGCCATGGCATGCCTGCCGTAACCACAACAAAGGTCTAACACGCGAGCTCCCTTGGGAACATGGGCGGCATCGTGTACAAGCGCTACGGCCTGCCGTGCTTCCTGCTCGGTACGGTGCCGATAGAGCTTCATGTACCAGGGTGACTCAAACCACGTACGGTACCATGGCTGCAGATCCTGAGCCATCATACCGGTATCCTTCCCTCCAGTGCCCGCGCTAGGGTAGCGTCGTCGGCAAACTCGAGGTCGGCTCCGATGGGCACCCCACGAGCAATACGTGTGCAACGGATGTTCAAGGGGCTGGTCATGCGCGAGAGGTACTGGGTGGTGACCTCACCCTCGACCGTTGGATTCAAGGCGAGGATCACTTCCTGCACCTCTGGAGCAAGGCGCTGCATCAGCTGCGCGATGCGAATCTCGTCGGGGCCAATGCCGTCGAGTGGATTCAATGCCCCGTGCAGCACATGGTACAATCCACGATAGTCTCCCGTGCGCTCAATCGCCAGGACGTCCGTGGGCTGCTCAACAACGCAGATGATTGATCGATCACGCTTTTCAGACGAGCACACATGGCAGACCTCTTGGTCCGTGAACGTGCAGCACACCGTACACTCCTGTACGCTGTTCCTCATCGCCACGAGTGCCGAGGCAAACCGCTCCACCTCCTCCGAACTCTGCTTGAGTACGTGGAAGGCTAGGCGGCGCGCCGTTTTCTTTCCAATCGTGGGAAGCGTTGCAAAAAGCTCCACCACTGTGTCGATCGCGTCCATAAGGTAGGGGGCCTACGGCGTGCTCACCGTAAGGCGAATACTGCGGTTCAGGAATCGTCCGTGCGGCGTTGCATCACTGAACGGCGTGGCATCGCCACTCACAACGATGTTCAACCGATTTCCCGACACCGATCGGATAAACTGCTCGGTGTTCTGAGCTCGCTGCTGTGATAACTCACGATTTCGAGCTTGGGTTCCCAAGGCGTCGGCACTACCCTGAATGGCAATGGTGGAGCCCTCAGGTAGTCGAGCGCTTAGTTGCGAAAGCAAACCCTTGATATCCGGCGTGAGCTCTGCACTGTTGTACTCAAATCGCAGTACGGCCTGGAAGTCGTCCGTACGCAGTTCAATCTCACGGCGTGGGAGATCAGCTAGTGTAATCGTGGTGTCGCGCTGTGATGCGGCGCCCACTGATGATACTCTGCAAGTGATCGGCAGTGCAACACTGGATGGCGCTACGACTTGTCGCACGGGAATGCGAGCGGCAAAGCGCGCTCCAGACAGTGTTGTGTCGGCCGTGACCGTTGGTCCTGTCACGCGAATGTAGGTCTTCGCTGTTGCAACATCGCTGCCCGCACCACCGGATCGTACGCCCTGCACGGTAAGCTCGCCGCGCACCTGGGTAAATCGTGCGGTGGACACCCACTCCTGCAGCGGTGCATTCTCTACGAGGATATCTGCGCGTCGGTTCTCTTCTCGGCCACCAGCAAACTCCGTGTTGGATGTGACGCGTGGTTGTGCGCGACCACGGACAGCAATGCGTTGGGAGGGGACGCCCATGGCAACCAGCGCCTCACGGACGGCCACCGCACGCTGCTTGCCTACATCCTCGGCTTGTGGAACAGCATCGCCGGACGCACCTTCGATGGTCATGCGGGCATCAGGGTTGGCCATCATGATGCCTGCCAAGCGTGGCAGCACCCACTCGTGGGCGCCAACGGCATCAGCAGACACGATCGATCCATCACGACTGGTGCGGTACCACGTGGGGATCGTAACGCTGGCACTATCGAAGAAGACGGCATTGACAATTGGCGTCGAGGCTTGAAGCTGATTTCCGGTTTCGATCACGCCGTCGAACTGCGGTAGCGACAGACTGATCATCGGAGCGGCATCAACAACCACTGCCGGCGGCGGTGGCGGAGGAGGCGGGGGAGGTTCTGAGGCCGGTGGAGCAGGCCTGCGGCCGGCAGAGAAACGAATGCCAAGCTCTGCACGGACGCCCAGGATCGACCAAGACGCATCAGTGAGCACGTTCACGAAGGAGTAATCCACAGAAACAGCTGGCACAATGCTGATGCGTTCACTCACAGAGAGCAGACTCTCCACTCCAGCCGTCAGACCGAGCAATGCTGCGCTTCGAGCCGTGAGTGGTGCATCGGCAATCACACGCTCCTGCAGGAGTTGCCCGTTCACGATGAACGTGGCGTTTTCAGGGCTAACGACAGATTCACGTTGCACAAAACGTGCGGTAAGGGGCAGACTGATGCGCGGTCCCACAACCAATCCCAGTGATCGAGACTGATAGTCACCCATGAGGGCTAGACGCAGGTCTGGCTGAATCTCGAGGTAGCTCAGGGAGGCATCTAGCGCATACGTCGTACGCATGGTCCCAGACTGCGCAGTGGTGGTGTCGTAGATGGGATAGCTATTCGTGCGCTCCATCGTTGCACTACGACCGGCCCAGGAGACGCCTACGCCGATACCAAGGGTGGACGTCAGCGGAAACTCAAGGATCGCACCGGCGGTGCCGTTCAGGCCCACGCCCGATCCTAGCTGGCCGCAGTCGATGATGTCGCCCGATCCGGAGAAGTTGGCCGAGTGGAAGGCACCCAACACACCGCCGTGAAGTCGGGCAGCAAAGGTCTCTCGATACGCACCAGAAGGCACCTGAGCAGCAGCGGAGGTCGTGAGTGCTGCAGCGAGCGCCAGTTCCACGATGTACTTCATAGGCGACAAAGTTACCAATGTAGTCGGACGTTCACTGCCATCATGTGTGTTGAAGATGGACCGATGCCGATAGAGAGGTCCGGAGACACATCAAAATCGTAGAGCTCTGCTCCAACATAGGCATCCAGTGCTGCAATAGCATAGGCAGCCACAAACACCAGACCAGCCACGTCACGATTGCTGCGGTACGTTTCTCGTTGGGCCCTCAGCTGTGACAGCTCAATGCTGGTGGCCCCACGAAGCACTGCTGCGTCGTAGGCGTCCGACGCCGTGCGAAAGCTACCGTGATTGGACACCACGAACCAGGCGGACACCGCACAGGTACCCGTCATGATCGGCACCTTCCAATACTGTTCGTTGTACCACTGGCCCAAACCAGGTAGTGCTAGCGACATCCACAGCGCCGTCGATGAACTGTGGGTGCTATCGGGCCTGGCTACGGCTTGTGACGGCGCCACAAGGGTACAGCCCATCAGCAGCAACCACAATGCTACGAGGTGATGGATTCTAGGATTCAAGGCAGGCAATCACCTCAATCTCTACCAGAGCCCCCTTCGGCAGAGCCGATACAGCGAATGCCGATCGGGCTGGTTGGTGCGTTCCGAAGGCCTCGGCGTAGGCTGCATTCATGGCGGCGAAGTCGTCCATGTTCCGCAGCAGGACAAGCGTCTTCACCAC
>Ga0222713_10003099_pt1 | contig 17393 bp, 5 predicted proteins | sample C33_649DmetaG_FD_165061 | JGI IMG/M metagenome (GOLD analysis project Ga0222713, IMG submission 165061) | Estuarine water microbial communities from San Francisco Bay, California, United States - C33_649D | ecosystem: Environmental > Aquatic > Marine > Unclassified | place: USA: California...
TGCTACAGGACCACAAGGTGCAACGGGTGTGCAAGGTGTTACAGGTGCTACAGGACCACAAGGTGCAACGGGTGTGCAAGGTGTTACAGGTGCTACAGGAGCGCCAGGTCAGTCTTCAACCTATTATAACTACCAAGCCACAGAACCAGATACAACTCCGCCTGTATTAACAGGACATATCATGTGGAACGCTGTTCCGCAATCAGCAGCGACAACAATATATGTTTCGCATATCGATAACGATGGTGGCGATGTTGAGGTATTATTGGGGACGCTTACAGCAGGAGATCAATTTATTATCCAAGATAAAGCTAATAGTGCAAATTATCAAATATGGGGTGTGAATTCGACTATAGTGAATACGGGTCAAAATGTACAATATGCGGTTACAAATATTTCTTATACGCATACATTCGGAAACAATAATGATGTGCTGCTTATAGTTCAACAGGTGGGTCCTCAAGGTCCCATCGGTCCAACGGGTCCACAAGGTGCTACAGGTGTGCAAGGCGTTACGGGCCCACAAGGTGTTACAGGACCACAGGGTGCGACAGGTGTGCAAGGTGCAACAGGTCCACAGGGTCCAACAGGTCCACAGGGTGCTACAGGCGTTACAGGTCCCGAAGGCGGAACAACAACATTAACCACTAAAGGGGATATATTAACCAGAACATCAACAATAGTTACAAGATTGGGAGTTGGAACGGATAATTATGTTTTAACTGCATCGTCGCCGACGGCAACAGGTCTTTTATGGAGCCCTTCACCACAAGTTGTAACTTCTGTAACAAGACCCTCAACTCCATATATTGGACAATTAATTTTTGAATCAGACACTAATATTATACTACAATATATTCCATCTTTAGGATTAGGAGTTGCTGGATGGGTTCTCCCATTTGCACAATGCGTTGGAAGAGTTCAATTAGCAGCTAATACGGCATATCCTGCTTTAGTTGTGTCAAGTATACCTCAATATGGAACAGGATTACATTTTAGAGGACGATTGCGCTCGGCTAGAACTACCAATTTTACAAACACAGGAGGAAGATTTCAGCTGAATGGTGATACTGGTAGTGTTTATTCAGGTGCAATTAATCCATCTGGGACTTTTACATCTATATGGGGGTATATGGGACAATTTCCTGCTGAAGGTACACCATCTGCTCCAACAGGAGAATATGGTTGTTATCAAAATTATATTCCAAATTATTCATCTACTAATTCAATAGTTGCCATTCAAACGACAGGAGGAGGATATACAGGTGGATTGCCTGTTGTGGTAAACAATATTTATACACCTGTATCAGCATCTTCGGTTAATCAAGTAGTAGTTGGTGATGATATTAATGGGATTATAGTCGCAGGTTCAACATTAGAGGTTTGGATTGAAAGATAAATCGGATTGGTTAGTTCAAATGCCAATTATTTATAGACCATCTTATAAATAATTATTTGTATATTATTTGTATATTATTAGTATATTTTCTTTACTACATTTATATTTCTCTACAAATCATTATATATCTTGAGATTCAACCCATCGCGTATTTATAAATAAATAATCCGCATCTGGGCCATTATCTACAAACTTTGCTTCTACTATTTCCCATCCATTATCATTCAAATACTTAATCGTTACATCCTCTAATGGTGCACCTCGGTTATACTGAACACTTTGCAACTCGATAATTAAATATTTTGCATGGTTTATTATATTTATTCCTCCTTTTAAAATATCGAGCTCGCAACCTTGAACGTCGATTTTTATCAAATCAGGCATCTGAAAGTTTTTTTGTTGGACTACAGATTCTAGTGTCATTGTGTTCTTCTCTCTATATCTATCTTCTGGAAATACAGCATCTGCGTGTGCGTGTCCTATTTCTTTATAGTATGAATTACCGCCAGGCATTTCCTTGTTTTCATAGAATTTGACTAGTTTATTATCTTCGTCGCTTAATACTCCAATGTGATACAAAATACCTTTTGATTTATATAATGCTTCCACTTCGTTTATTGCATCAAATGCTATCGTAATGCATTCCGGTTCTGGCCATATTTTCATAGCTTCGCGTGTCCAATGAAGAACGCATGCACCTATATCATATATAACGCGGGGTGTAAAATGTTTACTAATGTCTCTTAAAACACGTTTATGGCCATGTGGAACTATATCGCGTTCATGTAGTGCAATCATTTGTTGTTCGACGTATGATAACTGCGGGGGTGCGGGTGCCTCAACACTATTAAACAACAAATCCTCCCAAATTTTGCACCTATACTTCCAGTCACATGACATTGCATATTCTTTTCCACGCTGTCGTATTTCCTTTTTCCTATTTTCGGCAAAAGGTGTTGACGCCGATAATTCCGCGATAGTTTCTATTTCGTCGCTTTCATTTACTTGGATACCATAGTCGCTCATAGTATTTACTAGCCCTCCCATGGGATAATAAATACATACAACTTCAGACATTAGCATTTCCATTGCAGTAATACATGATGTTTCATTAAAATTCGTTGGATAAAACCAATATTCACATGTCGACATGAGTAAATACAAATCTGGTTTAATCAACTTGCCTATATATTTAACGTTGTCGTGTTTTTCCATCATTTTTTGAATTTTCATATCTTTTTCATAGTTATGACTATCCGTCCTTGGGAAATTATTATACGTGCATACATATAGTTCGGCATTTTCCAATTTTTCACTGATTTCTGGCCATAGTTCAAGTAGTCTTTCGAGACCTCTTTCGGGACATGATGAATAAATAAAACGATTTTTTACTTTTGTTGTGTTTGTGTTTGTGTTTGTGTTTGCGTTTGTGTTTGCGGTTGCGGTCTCAAACATCGAGGTATCAATTCCATTATTTATAACATGTATTTTATCCTCCAATGCTTTGTATGATTGAATATATAAATTTTTATGCCACTCGGTTTGACAAATGCATCCATTTATTTTATCATAATGGGTTGTTAATATGTCGTTGATGTTATTATAAGTTCCATATGAGATTAAATGTATGTCATGAGCCCATATATATATTTGATGTGTATATACACATTTATAGAAATCAAAAAAGTTAACATATCTCGATACAATAATAGTATGAAATGCGGTGTTGCATAACAACGCATGCAGGTTATCTGAGTTAACAAATGTAATATTATCTAATTTTTCCTCAAGAACGTCACCTCCAATATATATTTCGTATATTTTGGGTAAATTTTGTGCAAGACTTATTGCAGCAGTTTCAGATCCACCCACAGGATTAGTTAAACTATAAGTATAATTCCATTTGTCTTTCAAATATCCTGTATAAAGTAGTATTTTTTTACTTTGATGACATTCGACTTGGGTAAATTTATTTTTATCTATTTGTTTGATAGGAAACGTTATTCCATATTTTTTATATTTCTCCATGACTACGTGTGTTTCAATAGGATAATTATGTTCTAATAAAAAGTCTACATATTCTTGAAATAATCTCATAAATTCTGTGTCGTCTTTGACTTTTTCTATGTAAAACTGAATATTTGAAAGCAGGTGACCAATATAATACGTATTAAATTCTTTGTATTTTTTTGTAAATAGAATTCTATACATTTGTATCCCCGTTTCCATATCGTCTGCATAATATGCTATAATAATCATATAGTAAGGTAAAAAGAAATTGGCCTTACTAACATCCAAAAAAAGTTTATTACTCATGATGTTCTCTCCATTTCTTGTTAAAAAAATATTATCATAAAATGGTTTGACCATTCGATAATAGTTATAAGCAGTATTATTCATATCATTTGAGCAATAATATACGAGAAGTTCGTGTAAACATTCTACGCGTTCTGTGTCATATGAAAATGCCTTAACAAGGTAAAAAACTCCATTTTCAGTCTCGCCCAAACTATTGTAAATATTATATATGCGCTGACACGATACATATTTTTCTTGTGTCCAATTTTTATTCTCAAGTGTTGCCTTATACCACTTTAATGCCTTATTATAATCGCCTGCATCATAGTAACTATTCGCGCAGTAAAATCCATACCGATTATATATCTCGTCTTTATTTTCAACTGCTTCTTTGTATGCCTTTTCCAAAATAAGTGCATCATTTAAATATTTATTTTTGTCTTTATTGCGACTACTTGTTCTACCGGAAATGACATAGTAGTTACCTTGAATAATACCCATGTCGCTTGATTTTTCGCAACACGTAATGTATTCATGTAACACCCCGACGTATTTCCATTTTTTTTTATTGTTAATAAGCAGTGTTCTCGTATATTGTATTCCATTCGCATCACCAAACTGAAGATTATATGCGTCCTGTTTGAAATTTGGCAATTGAAAGTCGCCGCATATTTCATCGTCTGCATCAAATATTAATAAATAGTCACTTTTATTATATGCATGCATCAATGCTTTTGTGCGATTATAACCAAAATTTTGCCACATGTCATCATAAAGTTCGCCAGGTATATCCTTTTGTTTAAAAAAGTCGACAATAATTTCTTTTGTATTATCCATCGACCCTGTATCTGAAATAACCCAGTAGTCTATTTTTACTTTGTTTAATAATTTTGCAAGAGTATTTTCAATAATATGCGCCTCATCTTTTACTATCATATTCAAACATAGTGCATGTGTCATTTAAATTAAAAATAATAATATACAAGTTATTATGTATATTATTATTCAGCTATACTTTTATATTATTTTATTTATATATTACTAATGATATCGATACATTTACTTACCCTCTACGCGTTTCTTGAAGCGCATAAAGTCATCAATATATCTGAAAATAGACTCAAAGTTCTTCCAAACTGATGTCATCTCTTGATTATTTTGGGTTTTTGATGTTTTTGCATCCATATGAATCTCATTCAAAATAGATGTTTGATTTTGGTGTATTTGTTTACGAAGTTGTTGACGTGTTTTAATTTGCTTTTTAATTCTATCTGTTAACTCGATCTTGGGCAACACTTTCTTTTTTAATGCTTTTTGAACAGGAGTATGTTGGTCTTGGATTTGGTTTTGGTTTTGATGTTTTTGTGACCTTGTAACAACACCTTCGGTAATGATGGTGCTTCTAGTAACACTATCTTTACTATTCTGACTTCTTGTTTTGACCATTATGGCTTTGCTTGGTATACGATATGCAGTATGCTACATATAGTATATGATTAGCATTTAAGTTGGTTTTATATATTTTGTATATTTTCTATTATTGTGGAGTCTCTGTGCTTGTGCTTGTGCTTGTGATTGTGTTTGTGGTTGTGATTGGTGCATTTGTGTCAGAAATTGGCTCCTCCAGTCTTTGAATTGCCTTCTTATGTTCTTTCACAACATAGTTGAGTGAAAACAAAAGCGACCCAGGATCAATGTTGTTTATAAACTCGACCACATAGTTAAATGTAACACTATTCTTATTCTCGCGCAGTTCTTCAATATATTTCTTATTCAACGCAAACATGTATTTTTTATATTGCGTAGGATACTCCGCAAATGGTTTCTTCTTAAATACAAAACAATCCAGATAATTCTGATGCAAGTTGCGTGTAAATGAATGAACTTGGCTCCTATAGTAACTAAAATCGCTTTTACACTCCGGGAAAGACTTCAAATAATCGGCTACGCGTCCACCATGTCGTAGTGTTAAATATTGTAACTGCAATTTTTGCTCATTTCCTCTAATATTTTTCACCATCTCATACATAGGATTGCGTAACTTAAATCGCTGACCTGTTACCATATTGTAAAACACTACTCCCATCATATTGTATGCAGAATTCATCGATGCATATTCTTTCTTGAAATTTTTAAATGTGTAGTCTGAGCCTAAACCAGCGCCTCCATCATTCAATGAAAGAGCTTTGGGTGTCTTGATTTTATCACATTTAATAATATTTTTTAGAAATCCGTCGCGACTATGTTGAATGACTTCTAGGTTGCTGTCGTTGTTAACTACGCGATATACAGCAATAAGATAAATCGATGCCTCCGTAATCGGTAAAACTATGCGATTTTTAGGATGTTGCAAAACAAAACTATATACAACATCTTTCGGCAAGTCCTCGTAGTTAAAACCAATCTTTGCACACGTATCAAAAAACATATTGCGAAATGTATCGCTCTCTCTTACTTCAATCTCATCTTTTGGATTTTTAGGCGAGTAAAATAGCACTTTTCCACCAATCGTATTCTTTGTGGCAATTTCCCATGCTTCGCCACCTGGTCCACTCGAGTAAAAGAGGTTAATCATCGTCCCCTCTACGAACTCTTCAGCATACCACTCATTTGTATTTTCGTCAGACAATCCAGACATAATATTATTTGCATCGAACTGCTTCTCAAGTTCTTCTGTCACATATAGCGACTTGGGTGGCGAATAGCAAACAATTTTTCCCTCCTCGTTCACAACTACTGAACGCAACATACCAATCGTTTTATAATCTTCATATGTAACACCCATACCCCGTTTGTCGTATTTAATAATCGAATACATTCCCGTCGCAGTCTTCCAATTTTTAATAGATAATTTAAGATGATTAAGGATTTTCTGAATTTCTTCGTCAATATTTGTTGTATTTTGACTTTGTGATTTACTTTCTTGGTCCTCGTTGTCTTTCTTGTTGTTGCCATTCTGTTCTTGAATTAAATACAACAATCTATCAAATCCCTCAATGCTCTTAAGATTATACATTTTATATTATAATCCTGTGATTATGGTTTGGTCTGGTCTGGAAAAGTATATATGCGTGTGTATGTATACTTTTATATAGATGTCTTTATGTATATTTGATAACTATTATATTGGTTAATATTGATTAATATTGATTAATATTGGTTAGGTAGATTTAATAATATAGTAGTAAAAATAAATAAATATTGATTGATATATATATTCATATATTCGTATATTCATATATTCGTATATTCATATATTCGTATATTTCCATATTCATATATACGTTCATAAAAAATTCTGTTATATATATAAGTAATCAATGTCAGAACCATCATCCCCTTCACCAAAAGAAGAAATATTACAAACACAAAGTGTTGACATTGGTATAGGTGATATTATACAAATCGTTGCCCCAACAAATTCAACTATAAATGACCAGATTTATTTGATAATATACATCGACGAACATAAAATCAAACTAATAAATGCATCCAATGCATCACGTCTGGTGCTTACTATGAGTCCATCAGGAGGATTCACAGATGAATCTATTACAGGAATTAATCTTTTAGATTCTCCAGAACATCCAGAATATTCGCGCCAAAATGGTTTGATTCCTGGCAAATGGATTGATATCCGTTTTGGTGGAGACTTGCCAACTATTATTACCGGCCAAATCACGAATTTAGAGAATGATAGAATTGAAATAAAAGCATACCCCGGCGAACAAGTATTTTATATTGATTTTGAATACAAGGGTATCCCAGAAAATATACCAATTGAAGCGATAAAAATACGTAGCCCTCCCACAATTACCGAAGAAAAAGAGAAATCGCTTGCAGCAGCGGCACTGGCTGGTGGTCCTGGTGCCGAAGAAGCAACGACAATTCGCCAACAAGAAGAAATCGGAGTTGAACCTATTTCTATAAGTCGCATGAGAAAATCGCCATCTTCACCCGGTGCTGCAGGCGAAGCAGCCGCGGCGCCCCCCGTCGAAGAAATCCAATCTGCGCTAAAGGAAATTCTTTTTGATGCAGATTCAATCGTTTTTGGTGAAGAATTAGAGCCTATTATCCAGTATGTCGAGCTCCCTGAAGAACAAAAACGATACAGCATTGAAAGTCAAACCAGCGATCTTCTAAATGAACTGGTATCAAAATACCCCAATGCTGACAGGACAAAATCAGTTTTAAATAACATTCACACTATTATTGAACGTTTTCAGCAACTTCGCAATGAGTTTTCCAATTTTGACACGAATGGAAATGCGATGGTTCCTGAACGTAAGCAGGAGCACTATAAACCTCTCGCAAAGTCTCTAATGGCATTGAATCAGAAACTATTCTGGCTTCTTCCTGTCGCCAAAAATATTCGCAAATTTTACTATGCTGATCCATCCAATGCATCCGACTTTACGATAAATAACATGGAAGAAAATCTAGAAGAAGCAAATGTGTTACTCGAAGACTATGCATCAAATAAAGAATCATTCCTTTCCTATATTTCAAAGATGAATGCATATATTACACCATTCACTACACCGGAAACAGCAACCACACAATTTATACAAACAAATATCACAGCAATATTAGACAACTTGACTGATTTTTACTCAAGTATAGTCAAAGGCGACAAAATAAAACGAAACCGATTTGTTATCCAGAACTACAATATGGGTCTTTCACATATACAAATTAAAAGGGGTATTTCCTATGGACGTAAAACAAACGAAATCGTCGAAGTTGTCCCCATTACAAAAAGTGATAAAATAGACATTACATCTTATTTAAGTTTACCCGAACCCGCAATGAATTTTTCAAATATTTCACTACCAAATACAAATATTATGCGTCGTGCTGATGCAAATAGGCATTTCATTCCATACTGGAATTTGCTTCGTAAAAATACAAGTATTACTCAAAAAACAATTGAATTGCAAGAACGCGAATCGCATAGTCAGTATTCTTCAGATGAAATTGCAACACTTGCATCTAGTTTTGTTTCGTTTGTTGCTGACCAGGATATAGACTCCGATGAAAAATATAGGAAATTCATTGAAATGTTTGTTCCAAATACGGAGTTATTGATTGACGTTATGAGTAAATATGTGACAGGAAGTATAACACTAGGCAACTACGTCGCTGTGCTTCAGCCCTTCATGGTATACATGCGCGACTTAACTACGCGGCAGTATTCAGTATTCGCATCTATGATTGAGCAGAAAGTCCTAGAGTATAAAAAAACACTGGTTCAAAGCGCACGCGAATATGCCGGAATTTCCGCCGCAAAATATGCTGCAAAATATGCTGCTTCGTCCAGTTTATACTATTTGCTAAAAGATTCGCGACAGGTCGATTTCGAGACAGATATTCTTAGTGTTTATGGTTTGGCACCGGAGAACTATAAAAACGTCGATAACCGCCAGCAAAATACGCCAAGTCGTTCGGCTGGAGCAGTTGCGGGAGGTGGTATGGGTGTGAGTGCGGGTGCAGCAGCAGCATCATTAGGACCCCCACCATCTAATACAGAAATTGAGTATGATATTTCATCTTTTGCAAAGACACCTATTGAACGAGCTATTGCTATGTCTGCGAAAAAAGTGGAAGCAAAGAATGGTGGCACGATTGATCCAGAAGATTTTGACGATGTTGTTGCTGTTTTCAAGGAATTGAAGAAAAGTTATCCCGATGACTTTGCAGAAGCAATTCAAATGCGCGATGATACATCTCTTGTGCAAAGCGAAATAATTAAACCTGTAATGGTCGCTATGGTGAAAGCGAGTGAGGAATATAAACGCATGAAACGACAACTTGAACGGCGCGAAATATCAGCTGCTAAATCTATTTCTTCTATTTTTCCAGACATTTCATTTACAAATAGTGAAATCATGTATCGCCTCATTTGTCTTGACAATGCGCGACTTTATATGAATACGATGGCAGTAATCAATCAGGATCTTGTAACTCCATTTGACTTTGACCAGTTGTATAAACAAGAAAAGAAAAAATACGAAGATAGAATGGATGATAATCATGCAAAAAATGAGTGCAAGAATTTTGTTCTTACCAAAAAATACAACGACCGACTTGAAATGAGAGACGATGAGGATGTGGAGGTGCACTATGATAAAATATACGATTTTACGGACTATGGATTCCTCAAGAAACTAGAAGATGAACGTAAAAACTATTCGCCGCCCGACTTTGAGACCTTTTTAACAAGTCGTTATATGAAAAAGACGAAACTCCCAATGAATGATGCCAAGTCTGAGATCCGTGACATGTTGCGCGGCAAGCGTCTTGTTCAAGATGGGCAATATGCAGTTCTGGTTATAGACGATGAGGAGGGTGTCGGTGGCGGTGGCGGTGGCGGTGGTGAAGCTGCTGGTGGCGAAGAAGGTGCCGAGGAAGGCGCAGGAAGTGGCACGCGCTATGAATATTTTATTCGTAATAATGGCAAGTGGGTTAAAGACGATACGATTCCATCGTCTACAAGTATGTATGATACATCTTATTTTTGCAATGTTAAAAGCAATTGTTTCGCGGTAAATAAAAAATGCATGACCCAAGATTTGGCCGAAGATACACTTAAAGACGACATTATTACAAAAATGTATGACGAATTTGACTCACGATTTCATCAAAGCCGCAATCAGATTATTGCAGCAGTAAATAGAAAGTATAGTTATTCACTAGATAACATAGTAAAAATGACAAGTATACGCCGCTACAATGCATATAAATACAACGACAATCAGTATTTATCCGGTATAGACGTCGACCCTTCCAATAAAGAACGTCTTTCCCCATATTCGCGTATTTTTGACCTCATTCTTGGCCAGACCGACTATGTAAAACGTCAAAAAAATATTATGCGTTTTATTCAGAAATTTACACGCAAGGCTATCGAAGCCAGCACTTCCATGTCGCTAAGTGTTGAAAATGAAAGCCCTTTTTGGTTATATTGTAAAGAGACAAATACGAAATTAGTGCCATCATTTTTTGAAGCGATTGCGTCGGTGTTTTTGAATCAGGGCGATATGCAGTTAACCATTGATACGATATGTAAGGAGCGTGGCTCAATTAGCGAAGATGGTGATGCCTGGACGGATAAATATAGTGGGTATGTAATTAAGCAGATTGATATGGATACCGACGAGGGGTATGATGCTGCGGGATATAAACTACAAACACGCGCAGTCATTGAAAAAAGTATTGGTGAGACATTGATTCAAAGTATAAAAGATAAGAAAATCCCAACATTTAAGAATCCTGATGCCCAAATAATGAGCGGAATATTGACAACGATGACAAAGTATATGGGAATTGACTTGGAGTCTCAGCGTATATTTATTATTGAAAATGCAATGAAGTTTTTATCTTCGCAATCTTTCCCCACCGAAAGTGCGTATAATTCAAAAAGTCAAGCATCTACGGCGTCTTCTTCTCGAAAGATGAGTTACAAGACATTCAAAAACATGACTATATTAGTGCTTACATTGGCATTTATGATAGTGTCGATTCAGGTGTCAATTCCACCTATTAAAACGCAAAAAACATTTCCGGGATGTATTCGTTCGTTTATAGGATACCCTATTGACGGCGATGGTGACAACTCGTCGCTAAAATATGTTGCATGTATTGCATTTAAAATAAAGACCGGTGTTGAACCATGGGATACACTTTCTATATTGAAAACAGAGGAAAAACTGGTTAGTCAAATACAGAGTTTGATTGCTTCATGTGTTCTTAAGAATTCCACATACCAAACACGTATTGCAGAGAAGCGTGAGTATAATAAGATTAGTTTCTCCGAAGAACTTCCTGCAGTCCATGATATTCGCAACTGGATTACTTTTTTGCCGCCATTGTCCCGTATTAAAATACGCACACCCGAGCCCTTGTCACTGGCGTTTAAGAAATCGCTCCAAGAAGAATTTTCACGTGGTCAGGGAACACAAGTTGAAAAAATATCAGCAATTAAGTCGAAGATTATTTATTATTCGCTTGCTATACAGATGATGATTCAGAGTGTTGTTGACCGCGAAAAACTCATTCTTACTACTGCATCTAATGAACCATTTGTTGAAAATGCTTGTTGTAATCCTGGGGGGTCAATAAATACGATAATGTATTTTACAGAAATTGAACCCCTTATCTACGACTATGAGGCAAAAGTTCGCCAGCTTCGCGACGTAATGCATGATATCATCGATATGCAAAAATCGGCTGTATTACTTGACCCTACAAATACACGGACAAAATACCCCGTAATCCCGACGACATTTCAAGAAGATACGATATATTTGGCATTTATTACCTATTGCAAATTCAATAGCGATATTCCTGTCCCCGAAAGTATTCAACATTTGTGTCACGATAAACCCCCTGCGACATTATATGACAAGAGCAATAGTGACGAACCTATTAAAAAAATAGTTGAAAAACTGAAAAGTAGTGGCGAATATGTTTATACTGAAGAATTGCTGCAAGCGCTTTTGGATATCGTAAATCGCGAGCACATTATTCCATTTGATTTCAGTAAAAAGGAAATATCGTATGCGCAACAGATGCGCGACTTGATACAGGCGTGTCAGTCACAGGCAGCCGGGACATGCGATGTGCCGGAAGTATTTATGCAGAAGATTCTCACCATTATGGATACATATGACTACAATATCAAGATAACGGAAGACACAAATGAGTTGCGCGAACTGGTGAACTATTTGTCCGAAACAAACTCTGCAATGGTCGGTTATATTATAGAATTTCTAAATGAGCAAAAGCGCTTGGATGGTCGAACCCAGGCGCGGTTTGTCGACTTTTTAACAAATCCGGCAAGTTTTAGAAAAATGGGTGTTGGTGAAGGTGTTTTATGTCCGAGGCGTGATACTGCTACATATAAGGGTATGCAGTTTGTTCTGAACCAGATGCGTAACTTGGTAGACGTTTACCCAAATTTAATCCTAAACAATATTGACTATAAGAAAGTTTCTATTCCAAAACACTGGGGGCTTTCAAAAGATCATTTTCGCGATATTCAAAATATAATAAAGGTATATTATTCGCGTCTTGATAAATTCCTAAAAGACAAGGATAGTATTTTGACGGATGTTATGAAAAATATAAAAAAGGGTGCACAAGATTGGTTGCGATTTGCCACGCATACGCCATTATATGCGAGAGTAATTGATGTTGTGGATGTAGGTATTGAGGGCGAGGATATAGAGTTCGACTTTGCCGAGAGCGATATTGGGCGAGGTGGGCCAGGGCGTGCTCGTGGAAGTGCAAGAGGGCAAGGTGGTCTTATTATGCAAGGTATACTTGAGTCGAGCAGAGTCGAGTCATCACGTCGCAGACAGCAGCAGAGTGAGGGAGCGTCGGCAGCACCAGAGCCTATGGAAACATCCGGCGATATAGTTGTAAGAGGTCAGTATTCTATTTTCAACGATGAACTAGTGCGATATATGTTTGCACACTATTTGTTAAATGTTTTAATGAAATATATCAAACTTGCAAAGTCACCGCAAATCGTTGTTGAGGAGGCACCAATTCCTGAAGCTATGGAGCAAGAATTAATGTCGGTCTTACAGGCACAAGACGAACAAAATGGTATCGGTCTTGTATCAGAAATGTCTATGGTTTCAGCTGAGAATGTAGAACTCAAAAAAGTAGTTGCCGAACTACTGGGAGTATTTATCAATATGATGATAAGTGATAAAGCCGCTATCAATGTCAACAAAAAAAGCATCAAAGAAGATATTACGCAGTCAAAAGACAAAGAGAAGGATATTATTACAAGAGAACTGCGCGATATGCAGAAAGATGAGCGCCAGGTTGAAAATTTGATGAAGAACTTGCGTATCGGTGACTGGAATGTTGGTGGCACAAAAGGTCTGCGCTTCTATGTTGCCGAGACATATGATCAAGAGCGCGCGGTGATGGAGTCCGAATTCCAGCGCGAAGAGATGATCGCAAAACAAGAAAATCGTATTAAAAAGAACGACAAGGTCACTCAACGTATGCGCGACGTATTTACAACAGAACAAGAGGAAAATATTCAACAAGATGCATTCGTTGATGCAGAAATACAAGATGATTTCCGCTTACAAGGCGACGATGATGAATACGTCGCAGACGATGATGGCGAGTATAATCAACGCGACGGGGGACTAGGAGATGATTGATGGATGACCAATGACTGATTCCATAAAATATTTTACTAATATTAAATAATTAATAAAATTTTATTTAATAAATTATTATTTAATAAAATTTTATTTAATAAATTATTATTTACTAATATTAAATATTCAACTAATATATAGAATGTCTCTTCCTTCTTCTTTGACTGGATTAACTTTAAGTGTTACTTCTGGAAATCCGCCTGCTCCTGTTGGAACACAAACAATTTCTGTTTCAGATGCATCTGTAGGTGCTAACTCTATTCAAATCACTGATTCGAATATAGTTGCTGCTCTTAGTTCTGGAAACACTATTACTCCTTCCTTACAACTTAATTATGCGAATGGATTAAGCGTGGTTTCGACTGCTGGAACACCTTATGTTCCTCCTCCTCCTCCTCCTCCTCCTCCAGTAATTTTAGACACAACAAATAATGTTACTTTAAAGTATACATTATCATCGATTCCTTCAGGACAATCGAATCCATACATTGTTGAAGTTTCAGGCACTTACTATGCTGTTATGAGTAGTAATAATTCTGATTCGAAAAGTAAGATTACAGCTTATGCGACTAACTTTAGTCAATCGATAACAAATCCCGCCGTCGAGCCCTTCGTAGCCAATGGTACTAAAATTCCATTCAATCGAATAGTAACAACTCTTATGACAGATTTAAGTTGGTTGTTTTTTAATTCATCATTCAACGAGGATATTAATTCATGGGATACATCAAATGTTACGAATATGACTTTTATGTTTTATTTGGCTCAAAATTTTAACCTACCTATTAATTCATGGAATACGTCGAATGTTACTCATATGAGTAATATGTTTCAATATGCATACAAATTTAATCAAGATATTGGAAGTTGGAATACGTCTAAGGTGACTAGTATGTCTTATATGTTTATTAATGCATACAAATTTAATAAAAATATTGGAGGTTGGGATACATCCAAGGTGACTAATATGTCTAATATGTTTGCTGGAGCAGAAGTATTCAACAATAATGGAAGCCCAACTATTGGTAACTGGGATACATCGAATGTCACTGATATGAGTAGTATGTTTTCCTATGCATATGCATTCAACCAAAATATTAGTTCTTGGAATGTGCAAAATGTATCAACAAAACCACCTAATGGTTTTAGCAGTAATTCACAACTTACTACCGCAAAAATGCCTTATTGGTATTTATCATTTGATGCAAATGGTGTTACTATTAAATCTACATTGCCGTCACTTCCATCAAGCCCAATGCCTTTATTTGTAAAGGCAAATCTTAGAGGAACACCAGAATGGTTTGCTATTGTTGATAATTCGCTAGCAGCAAATATTACAAATTATGCTAATGGAATCACTAATGATGCGGGTTCACAGAAATTTATACCAACAGGACAAACTCCTCCTGAAACTACTCCTGTGCCTTTTCGTAATATAGTAACCACTTTTATGACAAATATGAGTGCTTTATTTTCAGGCACATCATCATTTAATAGCGATATTAGTTCATGGGATACATCTAGGGTGACTAATATGGATTATATGTTTAATGGCGCTTCAGCATTCAATAAAAATATTAGTTCTTGGGATGTATATAATTTATCATCCAAGCCGGAAAAACCTATCGGTTTTAGTAATGCTTCACTCTTCAATAACTATCCTGAAAACATGCCTGTATGGAGTTCATTATTTTTAGATACGACGAATAATGTAACTATTAAAACTACATTATTGTCATTTTCATCAGCTACTCCTATATTTATAAAGGCAAATCCAAGGGGCACTGGTATGGAATGGTTTGCTGTTGTTAATAATTCGACAGCAGCAAATATTACAAATTATGCTAAGGGAATCACTACCGATGGTTCATCGAAATTTATACCAACAGGACAAACTCCTCCTGAAACTACTCCTGTGCCTTTTAAGAATATAGTAACAACTCAACTGACAAGTATGAATAGTATGTTTCTTAATACATCATCATTTAATAGCGATATTAGTTCATGGGATACATCTAGGGTTACTAATATGAGTCAAATGTTTACTAGTTCAATACAATTCAATAGCGATATTAGCAATTGGAATACATCTAGAGTTACTACTATGTCTGCTATGTTTTCAAATGCACCAAATTTCAACAAACCCATTGGTTCATGGGATACATCTAGGGTTACTAATATGAGTCAAATGTTTGGTAACGCTGTAAAATTCAACGTAAATATTAACAATTGGAATACATCGAAGGTTACTGACATGTCTAGTATGTTTAACGGCGCATCTGAATTCAACAGTCCCATTGGTTCATGGGATACTTCCAGTGTTACGAATATGTATGCTATGTTTAACAGCGCATCTGAATTCAACATTCCCATTGGTTCATGGAATACATCGAAGGTTACTAATATGAATGCTATGTTTATTTATGCCAGAAAATTCAACCAAAATATTAATTACAACCAAAGTGTTAGCACTACTGCTTGGAATACATCGAAGGTTACTGATATGTCTTCTATGTTTCGTAACGCTTCGGCATTCAATAGCGATATTAGTTCATGGGATACATCTATGGTGACGAATATGACTTCTATGTTTAATACCGCTGAAAAATTCAATATAAATATTAACAATTGGAATACATCGAAGGTTACTGACATGACTAGTATGTTTCAAAATGCATTTGAATTCAACAATCCCATTGGTTCATGGAATACATCGAATGTTACGAATATGAGATTTATGTTTGCTAATGCCATAAAATTCAATCAAAATATTAATTACAACCAAAGTGTTAGCACTACTGCTTGGAATACATCGAAGGTTACTGATATGTATTTTATGTTTGTTGGAGCCAGCGTATTCAGCCAAGATATCAGTGGATGGATTGTGACTAATGTAACACCTAAACCACCTCAAGGTTTTTCTACTAATTCGGGTCTTACTACTGCTCAACTTCCACTAGCATTTCGTTAGGTTGATAAACGTATAATTGCAATATCTCAATATCATAATATCCCAAATAAAAAGTATTAAAATATTTACTATTATTTACTAATATTAAATATTCAACTAATATATAGAATGCCTATTACAAATTCTTCTTTGACTGGATTAACTTTAAATTCAGAAGTAAGCAGTCTTTTTGCAGGTTCATTATAGTTCATTATAGTTCATTATAGTTCATTATCTATTTCCTTAAGCATTGTGAATCGTAAACCCTGAATCCTGAATGGTAAAAGCACAACAACCTCCTACTCTATATGTGAATCACTACAAATATTCATATTTTATCATAACAAATATGAATATTAAAACTCACCTAATCGTCACCATTATGGTAACAAATATCGTCATGTTGTCAATGCTAGCGCCGCGACCATAAGTTCGCAATGCGCCGCTGCCATAAGATTGGGAAGCATGTGAGTTTGACGTTTTGGAATCATACAAAAGAAAAACCCTTGTAAAAACTTATGTAAATATATTGTGATTTTGGTGAAATGGAACGCAATAG
>Ga0222713_10003102_pt1 | contig 17385 bp, 26 predicted proteins | sample C33_649DmetaG_FD_165061 | JGI IMG/M metagenome (GOLD analysis project Ga0222713, IMG submission 165061) | Estuarine water microbial communities from San Francisco Bay, California, United States - C33_649D | ecosystem: Environmental > Aquatic > Marine > Unclassified | place: USA: California...
GGCCGTCTGGCAGGGCGTCCCAAGGGATAGTGACCGAATCCTCGAGGTACTCCTCTTCGAAGTAGAGGCCGTACTGGTCGCCTAGGGAGGCCATGACCTGCTCTAGGGTAGCCCTATCTGGCAGGCTGGACTCGCCGCAGGAGTGGCAGTAGCCGTAGTGACGGCTGGAGGTCATACGTTCCCCCAGCTTTGCGATTGGCGCCCAGCCCCTGCGAGCCCCACAGAAGGGGCAGGTCTGACGCTTGTTGGAAAATCTAAGCTGCATAAACGTTTCCGTTGTTGATGCCGCAATATCGGGGTCTTCTGGCGTCTGCGCAAGGGCTTTGTTTCCAGAACTATATGCGACTGGATTTGTGAGCTACGGCAAAGCAGTAGATAGCAACGGCTTACGTACCCCAGGTTCCTGTGGATAAAATGATTTCTTTTTCAGCCCAAGATGTATGTAGATTTGTGCGTGGTCAGCAGCGCACATATCTCAGACGTCATGCACGATGTCCTCTGTGGGGCCGGCGTCGCAGTGCCTGTTGATAAGTTGGCGGCTAATACACACGACCCAGCAGAGAATTTTTGGATGTATGCAGAGCGCTACACGGGCATGATGCTGATGGTTTCTGCTGGGCAGGAGCTGGCGTTCTTGGACGTACGGAAGAAATGCTTCACACTGGAGCGCAACGAGACGAGGGAGATACGCATGGACGGTGGCGGCAAGGTACGCCTGCATTGCTACCTGAGATACCCCATGCCCGGCGAGATGCTGGATGCTGCGCTGATCTACACGCCAAAGGGCGAGTACGTCTACATCAACATCTCAATGAAGCCAGTCAGGATTCCTGAGTTGATTGCCAATGAGATCATGTTGGTAAACAGTATTGAGAAGGTGGTGCGATGAGACCACGCTGCGGAGTACTTTACAACGACGGTACGGCACGTATGCCAGTGGGTAAGAGCCGCTTGGACATATCACGGCACCTTGTTCCGAAGCTGATTAGCTTGGGTGTGGAGTTCGCACCGACGTACATGTCAGCGCCGATCCCTACTGGGCGGCCGGTACAGGAGACGGTAGAGCTGATCTCGGTGGCGCTGATGCCGGAGAAGCGTCCGAAGCGGGTGCTGTCAAAGGACAAGAAGCCTACGAGGGTGTCGATACTGCAGATTGAGGACGAAGACGGCAACGTGTTCGAGATCCACAACCTAGCATCATGGGTGCGTGAGGAGTTCCCGACGGAGTACTCGAAGGCCTACTACGCCTTCCTGCGCCGCCGTGGGTACAGCACCTACAGGATCGTGACGAAGGAGACAGTAGTCATCAAGACCTAGCAAATTAGGAATCTGGTTCCTGATTTTCAGGGTAGTTAGTCCAATTTTCGTTTACTGAAGGGAGTTCTATGTCTCAAGAGATGGCCGACGAGCGCAAAGAAATCGTCGCAGAACTGACAGAGTGGGGGTGGACGCCAGTGAAATTGAAGATCCTGAAGGGGATCTTACCACCAGATACGCAGCTTGAGAACCTCTACGAGTTCCTCTACCGCTGCAGGCAGTACAATCTCGATCCTATCGACAAGGAGCAGATCATCCTGCAGGCTCGCAAGAACAAGAAGAGCGGGGAGGTGTTGTTCCAACACGTGGTGGGCATCGCAGGCCGCCGGATCCTAGCCGAGCGGACTGGGCGCTACGCGCCAGGCTCACCTACAGAATACAAAGTCAAAGAGGTCGGCGGCAAGGAAGTCCTGCACTCGGCTAAGGCCTACGTCAAGATCTGGCACAAGGAGTCGGACACGTGGCATGAGGTCGCCGAAGAGGCGTTCTTTGAGGAGTACGTCCAGACGATGACGGACTACAACTCTGGCAAGAAGACGGCGATGGGTCTGTGGGCAGAGAAGCCACGGACGATGCTCTCGAAGGTAGCTGAAACACGCGCTCTACGCCGTGCGTTCCCGGACATCTTCAGCGGTGTCTACGACGAGGCGGAGTTCGACAAGATGGACTCGGAGGTTTCTGCCCCAGAGCAGCCAGCACCGAAGAAGCCGTCGGCAGACATGATCAAGGCAGCACAAGAAAGCTTGGCAAAGACCAAAGCACCAGAACTTACCACCCAAGAGACAGGAGAAGAGCAATGAATTTTCTCGCACTGATCGCCTTTGCGATGATCGCCGCAGCGTTCGCCTCAAGTGTGTACAGCCTGTACATCGTGCTAAAAGTCTCCAGTAGAGTCGCCGACTTAGAGGACGACATTAGGGAGGACATCCCTGATCTCCGCGAGCGCATTGAGCAGGCGCGCAGCTACATGTACTGGCTAAAGAGTACAGCAGATGAAAACGGCATACCTCGTGGCTACGCGACGTTCCGTCCACGGTACAGCGAACGTACGTCTATTTCCGATAGGCGCATCTACGACGGTCTGGAGCGGCAAGATGGCCACGCATAACGGCTACACCGCGATCCGCAGCTCTGGCAAGGAAGAGTGGCTACAGCAGCGCAGGGAGCTTGGTATCGGCGCTTCGGAGATCTCTGCTATCCTTGGCATGAATCCTTACTCGGCAAGCGGCAAGGTTTTCTACGACAAGATCGGTCTAGGTAAGCCATTCGAGGGGAACGTGCATACGTTCATGGGTAACTACTATGAAGCCTCTGTGGCCGAGCTGTGGCAGTACTGGGACCCTGCTGTCGGGATGCAGTCTGTCGTTGACAACTTCAACTCAGGCAAGCCAGTTCGTAAGATGCGGCGTATCAACGCTCTGCTCAAAAGCAACGACTACCCTTGCCTGCTGGCAACACTCGACCGTAGGTTTCAGCACAACGGCAAGTCTGCAGTTTTGGAGATCAAGACCATCTCTGGCTGGGAGCAGGACAAGTGGGAGCATGGAGTACCGCTGCACTACCTCTACCAGATACAGCAGCAGTTGCTGGTGACGGGATGGGAATACGCCGAGCTGTGCCTACAGCGCGATGGCAGGACATTGGAGGTGTACGATTTCGAGCCAAGCCAGCCGATATTCGATGCCATCATCGAGCGCGGTGCAGAGTTCTGGGGACGTGTGACGAAGGCTCGTGAGATCCTCGCCAACGGTGGCACGGAGAACGACATCCAGCACTTGGTGCCTGAGCCCGATGGAACGCCAGCATACACCGAGTTCATGAAGGAACGCTTTCGGGACAAGGAAGCATGCAACGCCTACATCGAAGCTGACATCAAAGACTACGATCTGGCTCTCGAGATGATCCGCCTAGAGCAGCAGAAAGAGGCTGCCGAGCAGGCCTATGAGAAGGTGGTACAGGATATCAAGGCAAGGATTGGTAATTTGGACGGTATCAACTTTGGTGAGGATTTCGGACGTATTACCTGGCGCCCCAACGCCAAGAACGTGCGGGTCTTCAACAAGAGATCGTTCAATGCACACGCTATGGTGAAGTACAATGCCCCAGAAGTTCAAGAGGAAGGAACATGATGTCCAATCTGCGATCATCGATTTCTTGGTACGCGCATGCGGTATGGAAGCGGTTCGCTTCAATTCTGGAGCTACGCTATATGGTAGTGGTGCTAGCAAGAGATTTATCTTCTTCTACACGTGGTTTGGCAAGATTGGCGCGAAGATGCATAAAGGCGTACCTGACGTGTTTGCGTTCTGCCCTACGACGGGTATTTCCTGCTGGATTGAGGTAAAGAGGGATGGCAAAAGCAAAGAGCGACCAGAGCAAGAGCGCTTCCGCAAAGCCGTCGAGGCGTCCGCAACGTTTGCCATCGTCGCAAGTAGCGTGGATGAAGTGGCGGAATCAGTCATCCCAGAACTACAAAGAAGAGGCAAGGACATTCGGTGGATGGGATATCACCATTTTCAGGACAAAGGGGATGGGGTACACGCCGATAGCAGTGACGGGGCCTCTGGAGAGCAGGGTGACAATGGCACCGAGGCAGGAGAACGGCCTGTCGAAGTGGTACGCAAAGGAGCTAGACGCAAAAAGAGCGATAGCTAAAATGATCATTTACGCCAACCGGATGGCGAAGATTCTCCGGCAGGAAGGAGGCAACGATGCTGAGCGACACGCAGATCCATGAGTACGCCATGAAGATCTACGACCACGGCAACCATGAGGCGCTGGATAACAGCATGGCGACGTTGAGGATGTTGGCGGAGAATGGCATGGCCAAAGACGCTCAGGCGTTGACGCAGCACTTCTGCCGTCTGGCAGGTCTCGACACGATCGACTATCAGGACTTCATCAAGTGCATTGAAAAGGCACTGAATTACAAATCACTTACTGAAAGGGAGGAAGACTCTTATGAGTACCGACTCGCACACTGGACAGACCCCTGGTACTACAACTCCAGAGGAAACGGTTAACGGCGACCGCATCTTCAAGCTGGCATTCATCGTAGCTGAGAGCGGTCAGATCGGCGTCCGCGCTGACAATGGCGGCCTGAGCACCCTCGAGCAAATCGCTTGCTTGCAGGTAGCTATCGACGCTATCGTCTCCTCAATGAAGCGTGCCTTGGACGGAGTGGAAGAAACGGAAGGCCAATGAGCTACGTAGACCATAAGGCAGAAGCTCTATCGTGGTGGGGCATAGGTAACTCGGCAGCGGCATCGCTAAGCCGAGGCGCCGCCCTGCGCGACCTAGCGCATCTGGCGAAGGTCTCGCTGCGGGAGTTGCAGGAAGCTGTCGAGGTAGCCAAGGTGTATAGCACCGAGCGCGACTTTGTGGCGGCCTACGACAGCCACGAGGTGGACACCCCGGGCATCGAAAAGAGCTGGCGTACGTTTGTTGCTACGCAGGGCTTTACATCAGTTACGGTGGGGGATCTGAACGAGACGGTGGATCGGGCAAAGAAAACTATCCGTGAGGCTGTGCATATCGCGCAGTCGATGGTCGATAGGACGGCGGCCATCAACGGGCTAGGTGCTCTGCGCTCGTTCGTTTTATCTCGGGTCCCCGCTGTGGCTGGGATGATTGACGATATCTCGTGGTTTTCCTTCGCCAAGTGCGTCTACTGCGGTGATGACACGGCTCCGGCGGAGGTCCGCGAGGTGGCCGGGTTCCACGCTCCGATCTGTCGGGGGTGTGTCGACGATGCTGTGGCGACGGAATCTATCAACTGGCGTGTGGTAGCTGAGAACTACAACGCCTACGCTTTGGAGTGTTTGCATGCGGTTGAGAGCATTAGATACCGCTGACGGTGGCAAGTCTCTGCTGAGTGTTCCACGTGAAACATTCGCGCTGGTAGAGGCAGCCAGGATCTTGGTGAGCAACGTGCTGATGAGCAGCCAGCCTCGGCACGTGGGGATAGGGATGGCGTGGCGCGCACACAAGGAGGTCGACAGCAAAGACACCCGTACGATGATGTCGCTGCTGCTGCCGGTGCCGGGCGAGAGGGGCGTAGTGGCGCTTCCGAAGCCTCTGGCGCAGGAGATGCGTAAGTATTGCAAGGCGTATGGTATCCGCATGGCGGTGCTTGTACATCACATCTGCAAGAACTTTGTGGTCTCCTTGGCGACAAAGGCTAGCTTGGCAAGTAGTAAGGACGCTGCGCTGCAGATGGCTGCAGAGCTGATAGAGGTTGGCGAGGATACGTTCTCCATCAAGAAGAACCGCAGCCGGACATTAGATGAGCGGCGAGTGGAGATGGAGTATCGCGTAGCCAGGACACAAGAGAAGTTGCGCAAGAAAGACAAAAAGCTGGAGAGAGAGGAGATGAAACACGAAGCCTACATGGGCAGGCTAGAGGCGGAGCTGGACAAGCTCGGCGGCGTAGAGAGCTTCTTGGATGGGAACAAGATCTTCCGCATCCACTCGATGCCACTGGCTGACTACTCGGAGTCCGAGATGGCGATGCCTCGTGCTGACAACCCATGGGCAGACTACGCAGGGCGCCTTAGCAGGCGCGGGAGAGGCTACCAGCTGGTGCTCTACTGGCAAGCAGAGACATCCGGGAAGGTAGCAGAACACCCTATCGACGGCAGGGAGATCAGTTGGCCGGTGTTGCCTCCGGGAGCTTCCTTCAGGGTACGAGACATTTGGGAAAACATTGACTGGACGGCAACACGTCTGGCGAACAACTAACTTTGAGGAGTTTATGGCACAATCAATTTCTATCCAAGGGAAGATCACGGTGATCAACCCTGTACAGCAGCGGACCGAGAAGCTGTCGATCCAAGAGATCGAGATCGAAGAGACCGTAGGGAACTATCCAAACGTCTTCGTCGTTCAGTTCGTGAATAACAACGTCGACATCCTCACGGGTTCCGGCGTCAAGGTGGGCGACGTGGTCTCCGTAGAGTGCTACCTAAACGGCCGCCGCTGGGCGAAGCGCCCGGAGACAGTGTTCCTGTCGCTGTCTGGATTCAGCATCCAAAAGGCTGGGGCAAAGTCCAACCAGCAGTCGATGGGTCTGGCAGAGCCAGCCGAGATTGACGACATACCGTTCTAAATGACCAGATCTTTGCAAATCCCCACAGGTTGTCTAGCTTGTGGGGATTCTTATTGAGGGGAATACGTGGCCATTGTAGCTAGTAACTTAGGCGCCCGGGTAGATCTGCAGATCCGCGAGGGCTTCGGACTGCCTCTGGAGATCCAGTTCTTCAGCGACGAGGCGCAGACGACACCGCAGGACATCACCACGTGGTCGCTCGCTGGTGGCGTTTATGATAGCGCTGGTGCACTTGTATTTGCCTTAACGGTCACTGTGGTAAGCGCTGTGAACGGCGAGGTGGACTGCACGATCACCAATGTGCAGTCGGCGCTGCTGACACCTGGCAATAGCTACTTCTGGCGCCTGACGAACGGCACGAGCTACGGCCTGTTCTACGGTGGAGTATTTGTCACCGATCCGCTACAGATGTGATCGTCAACGAGCCCACCATACACCCCTCCATACGGCCTGTAGTGGTCACCGTCGTCAAGGACGGGACGCTCCTGAAGGCCACGGTACGCAAGGTGCCGAACGCTACGACGGCGAACAACTTGGTTAAGTTCTCCGTGACGCAGTTGTAGCATAACCTATAGTTGCCTGTTGCTGCTCTTGTAGGTAGTTTGCCCAAAACTAACGGGCAAAGACATGAGCATTGAAATTGCACAGAAGTATGGCGTAGGAGTCACCTATAAAGGTGAGGACGGTGGTCTATACTTCAAGGACGAAGCAGGCAATGTTACGAACCTGACGCAGCCGGATCAGCTGGTAAAGGTGTCATCTAACGACACGACCGCTGGATACCTTGAGGGCAAGCTGGTCGCCGGTACGAACATCACGCTTACAACAAACAGCGAAGGCGCCAACGAGACCATCACCATCGACGCGGCTGGCGGAGGCGGAGGTAGCCTCCCTCTTTGGTCTGAAATAACCGGTGCTTCTTATCATAACCTAAACCAAGGCGTTACGGACTATCCATTAATCCCTAAGGCATGGGATGATTTGTATGGAAATCGCCCCGGCGTCTGGGTAGATACAACGCAATTCTACAGAGACGACATCAACAAAGTTATAACAGCGCAAGCAACGAGTGCTTTGTTTAACAGGTGGATCGGCGGATATACGAACGACAGTAAGCTACTAATTTATGAAATGGGCGACAGCCCGGTAGCGCAGACAACGTCGGACGGAGCTTCTTTTTCATTAGTTGATTTGCCCACGTGCGGAGGAAAATATCAAGCCATATCAAGTAAAACTGGTGACCTTCATATACTAGCTCGCAATCATGAGTATTGGTATAGCACTGATGGTTATACATGGACGAAAGGAGCTAAACATGCAAGTAGCGCTAATTGGTATTCTCGCTTAGTGCCGCTCGGTATCATCAACGGTCGCACTATCTTTCGTGCTACTAGTGGAGCGTATGGTGATACTATGACGCGAAAAATTATAGCTACTAGTGACCATGTCAATTTCACAGAACTACTCAGTCTGCCAATCAACACGCAGCTCATAGCCCACTACACGTCAAATGGAGAGCTGTACCTGCATTCAACTGGAACCTCTGAGTTCTACCACACGTCAGATGGCATCACGATGTCTACGTACTATTGGCCAGAGTCAAACAGCCACGCTTTGGATCACTTACTTGACAAGCTATCAAGCACATACATCTTCACCTACCTCGGCGCGGTCTGGACTTCGACTGACTTAGTAACATGGACGCAGCAGTCAGTAACCTTTCCAAACGCACGGAATAGTGGAACAGGTGTGACAGTAACAAATGGCGTGGCATTTGTTGCGCAAAGTTCGACCTCTTTGACAGATTGCCTCTTCACAAGTATCGACGGTATCAACTGGACGCAACGCAACATTTCTGCTACCTACAATACCGCTTTTGCCAGTGAGTACCATGATGGTAAGTATTTCTTCGCTACAAAAGCTCGGGTTTTTACTAGCTCAGACTTGTCAACGTGGACTTTAGAGCAGACAGTAGCTCCACAATATACAGCAAGTACAAGCGGTTTCAGTTGGTGTCTTGGCAGTCACCGGAACTACATGTATAAACTAGGCTCAAAATTGTTTTATACAGCCAGCAACGGTTCATTGTATGTCTACGATAGTGGTTCTTGGACAATTGTTTCAACAAGCACTGAACCCCTTGCGCTTGTCACTCTATCTAACAGCAATTCAAATTATAAACATCTGCGAGTGCGATAATGAAATATGCTGTGATCAACACAATGACAGACACAGTCGAAATAGTAGGCCATACCGACAACCCGTCGCAGTACGCTGCTGAGCCATGCATTCTAGTCTTCAGTGAAGACGAATATGAAGTTGGATGGTCATACAACAATGGTGAGTTTTTACCACCAGCAGGATAAAAGGAGTAGAAATGTCAAACCCAATCCCACGGCAGGAGTACATCCGTAGTGGAACCGTACGCTCCCTCAATGTAGAAGAGGAGTTGACGTACCAGGGTGTTGCGTTCGTCCCGAGCGCAGCCACTGACGAGAAGGCAAAGGTTTCATCGAATGACACTACGCCCGGTTATCTCGACGGGAAACTGGTAGCTGGCTCGGGTATTACGCTGACGCAAAATAACGACGGTGGTGATGAGACGCTGACCATAGCGGCGGAATCCGAAGGTTTTGTAAAAACATTCCTAATGATGGGTGCATAAATGCCACAAAGTCACAAAGTGCTGGGGCAGGCCGCTCCACTAGCTACAACAGAAACGACTCTCTACACGGTGCCTGCAAGCACGGAAGCAATAGTCTCTACGCTGGTCGTTTGCAATCGAGGTGCGGCAGGTACAGTTAACATCGCAGTGCGACCAGCAGGCGTAGCAGTAGAAAACAAGCATTATATTCTATATGCTGCTCCATTAGACGCAGGTGAGTCAGCGTTCCTAACGATTGGCCTCACTCTAACAGCCACTGACATCGTTTCGGTATATGGAAGCCATGGCGATTTCAGCGCGAGTCTGTTCGGCGTGGAGGTTTCGTAATGAGCATCAGAAGAACCGCAGACCTTAAGACTGAGAAAAAGGTTTTCGGGCCGATCTCACCGAGCGGTGGAGGTGGCGAAGCAACAGCATGGACACGCCCTGCCGACTGGCTAACGCTGACAGATCCAGCGGCGGGAGAACAAAAGTTTGTTGGCCTTCATGCAGTATGGCCTGGCGATGGGAACTTTGTTGCGATAAACTTCTCAGGAAACTACACGGTAGATTGGGGGGATGGCTCGGCCCCAGAGAACATAAATAGCGCCACGACTGCTTACCATGAGTACAGCTACTCGAGTATCAGCTCATCGACGGAATCCACGCGTGGATATCGTCAGGTTATCGTGACGGTCACACCGCAGAGCGGTGCAAATCTTACGTCGTTCAACTTATTTTTGAAGCATAACCAAAGTGGCCTTGGCATTGGGTACGCCACCGGTTGGCTTGATATATCCGCTCGGCTGCCCAATTTGACATCTTTACAGATTGGCGCAGCAAATACGACCGTAAGGCATAATCTAATAGAGCAGGTGAAGCTCTTGGACAACGGTAGCGTGACAAGTTTTGCCAACCTGTTCTATAATCTTCAGGCTTTGCAATCAGTGCAGCTAGACGATACTTCGGCAGTGACGAATATGTCCGGCATGTTCATCAATTGCTACTCCCTGCAGACCGTTCCGCTCTTCGACACGTCAGCGGCAACAAATATGACCAGCATGCTCTACTATTGCTCCTCCCTGAAGACCGTTCCGCTCTTCGACACTTCAGCGGTAACAAATATGAGCAGCATGTTCTCATCCTGTTACTCGCTCGAAACTGTGCCGCTCTTCGACACTTCGGCAGTGACGAATATGTCCAACATGTTCTTCAATTGCTACTCCCTGAAGACCGTTCCGCTCTTCGACACGTCAGCGGCAACATATATGACCAGCATGCTCTACAATTGCTCCTCCCTGAAGACCGTTCCGCTCTTCGACACTTCAGCGGTAACAAATATGTTCAACATGTTCAACCGTTGCTACTCCCTGCAGACTGTTCCGCTCTTCGACACATCAGCGGTGACAAACTTTGCAAGTATGTTTTCTGAATGTTACGCGTTGTCTTACATACCCGCCTCCAATGTTTCCAGCGCGTCTTCTTCCACATCTTACAGTGGTATGTTCGCATCAACACCTAGTCTCGCCTACATAGGCATGACGGGCCACAAGTACACGTTCTCAGTCCAAAACTGCAAACTTTCTTCCGATGCACTCGACACGCTCTACACCAACCTCGCAACCGTAGTAGGTCAGACAATCACGGTGACAGGCAACTACGGCACGGCTGCCGATGACCCAACAATCGCGACGGCAAAGGGCTGGACAGTAACAGGATAAACCAAGGCAACCAATGGAATCAGTACTACCACCCGAGGGCGTAACCGCCGGATTTTACAAGCTGGACGGCGTCCTGTTGTATGCTCCGAATTACGTGTTGAACAAAGACTACACACTGCTTAAAGAAGAATACGAGAATCACGCCTACCCAGTGGACGGATGGACTTGGTTCGAATCCGAGGACGAAGCACGGCAGGCGTACGGTCTACCACCTAAGGAAGAAGGGCAATAGAGACATGTCCAACACCGCAGACAACAGCTTTGAGAAGTACGTCATCGGCGTATCGGCCGTTCTCCTAGTCACCGTTGGTGGCTGGATGGGCTCCTCTATTATTGCGCTGAAGGAAGAAGTCGTAGCTATGCGCTCGGATCTGAAGCGCTTCGACCCTGCATCTGTTGAGGTGAAGACGGCTCTGAAGGAGCAGTCGGATCGCCTCGATAAGATCGAGCAGCGGATCTTTGAAATCGAAGTCGGCCTGAAGAGGGACAAGTGAAGCCAGAGCCCAAAAAGAAAACCAAAGCTTCCAAGGCGAAGGCTCTTCTTGCATCCTTGCAAGGTTTGAGTAAGACGGATAACATGTAACAACATACTTACTAGGTAGGATCAAGATGGGACCGAATACGCCAAAGCCAGCCAAGTTGTCCATCGGAGAGTTGATGGCGGCGGATATACAGTCGCTGTCGCCCGAGGACAGGAAGCGCAAGATTGAACAAGAAAACGCTATGCTACGTGAGGACGCAATGCGAGGCATGCTGGTGCCCATGGAAGTCGGTCCAGATGGCGTCAACATGGTATACATGAGTCCTGATGTTTTTGCCCGTCCAAGCCAGATTACAGAAGGACAGCGTGCTGCTGGCGTTCGGCCAGTCTTGCCACAAGACGTCTATCAAGCTGTCGCGAATCAGATGCCATTGCGCGGGATGCCAGTCGCACCTCAACGAGTGGTTCCTGCGAATCTGCCGCAGCAACTTGCTGTTTTGCCGGCCGCAGCAGGTGGAAGCCAATTAGTCGGCGATATGGGATACAACGCCCAGATAGACCGCGCCATGCAGGCCCGAAGGCCATCTCCACAGCAACAAGCAGCTTACGAGAAAGCTATGCGCGATCTCCTCATGAGCTCTTTGGTGAAGTAGTTTGAATGAGCTAGACAAATATGGCGCCTTGGTAGAGCCGACGATTGGCTTGCCGTATTCGACGTCGGGTGGCTACGGACCTGGCGGTTTGTTCGTCTCTCCAATGGCGGACTATTACACTGCATTCGCCCCGTCGGCGTATGTTAACCGTGAGCTCATTGACCCCGCCAGTAGGAAGACATCGGCTTATGAACCAAGTCAGTTTGTGATGGCTAGACCAGCATCTTATGCTGAGAGCCCAGAACAGGAGAAAGAGCGCGTCGCGCTTACTACTGCAGACATTAACGACTACTACGAAGTCTTCAAGAATATCACCAAGCGAGATGAGCCATATTGGCCTAAAGCTATACGTATCGAGCCAGAACATGTTGGGATTCGCAAAGATGCAACTGGCATATACTCGCCTACTTTCCAATCCATAGCTCTATACGCGAGGAACGGCCCAGCGTACATAGATCCAGATATCAAATATGTAGAGCAAGCTTATGATGGTGCCAAGTTGGACGATAGCGTTTTGCCGCACGAGCTAGCACATTTTGTCGATGACAGGTACGCGCTGCCCAGAGAAGAAAGGGTAAGTAGCGGGCAACCTGAAGCACCCAGGTTTCCAGAGGACTTTTTTTGGGATAAGTATGCCCCAAACAGAGGTTCGATAAACAGAGCTATTTTGTTGAATGAGATGCCTGTCCCTAAAACAGAAATGCGCGAGGTTTTCTCTAATGACTATGAGTACATTTACGAGCCGTATGCGTTGAGCAGGTACATGCCTGAAGGTTACTCATCAAAGGGGGCGCCTGAAAGCGAGCTCTACGCAGACCAGTTAGGCAAGGCGTTTACTCTATGGAAAAATGCTCCGAGCTACCCCAAGAGCGAGCAGTATACTATAAATCCAGTTACTGCTGAGGAAGTTAACAAATACGCATATGTGGCAGAGAAGAGCCCCATAATCGGGCTGCTGCAAAAATTAATGTCAACAGAAGCCATAGACAGAAGTGAGATAGAAGACGCATATAGCCAAGCTGCTAAAAATTCTATGGCTTTTGTCAACCCGTCTACCGATAGTGCTCCAGACATCACAGCAGGGATGATGAGGCAAGATGAGATAGCTAGGGCAATCCTCATGGGGATGGCTCTTAATAGGTTGCAGGCTGGCACGAACGTGTCCGCAAATAGACAAGTGCCAGCTCAGTTCAGCCCTATCTTTGACCCAGCTTCTCAGCAAACTATACCAATACGCAGCGTTCATCCAGCGCCAATAATGACTGGAGATTTGAGTCCACGCATTACACCTGAGAAGAAGTAAAGATAACCATGCCATCGAAATCTAAATCTCAACAGCGACTGATGAACTGGGCTAAGGGCGTGAAGTCCGGCAGTGTGAAGGATGCACCAGCGAAAGTCAAGAAGGTTGCAAGTTCCATGTCTATGTCAGAACTGGACAAGTTTGGTAAGTTAGTCGGAGACATCAAGAAGAAACGGAAGAAGTAACATGTCACAACAACGAGATCCACGTCTTGAGCAAGCAGGCGTCTCTGGGTACAATAAGCCGAAGCGCACCCCGAATCATCCGAAAAAATCGCATGTCGTGGTGGCTAAGGAAGGTCCGAAGGTCAAGCTCATCCGTTTCGGCCAGCAAGGAGTTTCTGGCTCGCCTAAGAAAGCAGGGGAAACGGAAGGGTATCGTAAGCGTCGGGAATCGTTCAAAGCACGCCACAGCGACAACATCAAGAAAGGTAAGATGTCTGCCGCTTACTGGGCGGACAAAGAGAAATGGTGAACACTATGACATGGTATAAAGCTGCAGTATTCGGTGCTCTGTCTCTGGGGTCGCTCCTGCTGTATCTCTTTACGAGCTCGACAGAAGAGCTGCTAGGGCCGATCCACTTCCTGTTCATCCTAGCGGTATGCTTTGCTTTCCACGTGGTGTGGGATCTCGTCTTCCTCAAGGAAGCCGACACGTACCAACAAATCATCATGGAGAAAAACATTGCTTACGCGATTCATCTTCTTATTCCTAGCCTTCTCTGTCTGGCTGCCGCAGCCAGTCTGTAACGCGACGAAGGACTCGTTAGACCCCGTAGCAGTAGCAACAACATACATAGGCAGTGGTGAGACTCATGGACCCAATCGTTCTCCTATCATTGATCGCTGGAACCGCGCTGTTGGTGTACCTCTTGGTTCGCCATATTGCGCCTCAGCTGTTTCATTTTGGCTCACCCAATCAGGATGCGACCACACCAGAATCCGAACTGGCTGGTCTAGAGCTTTCGTCGCAGATCCTCGCGCCATCAGCGCCAAGAAAATCTTACGCGGCGAAGACAGCGTCGAAAAAGGCGACATCATCGTCTGGAAGCGCAAAGGCGGCGGGCACATCGGGATCGCAGCGGAAGACTGGCAAGGCAGCCAAGGCGCCACAATCGAAGCAAACACCAGCCCGCCCAAAGGGAAAGGCTCCCAGTGGGACGGCGACGGCACTTGGCGGCGCTGGCGTAAAATCACGCCGTTCGGCACGTACCGGATCACGCACGTCCTAAAGATGAATAGACATGGATACTAACAGTGGCAAGCTAGCGATCACCGCCTTCTTTACTACGGCGGTGATTTTCTTTGTGACGGGGTTCATCATCGGTGAGCGCTATGCCTCGAAGGGCTATGGCAATACCTATATTGCGGACGCCCGCGTGGTGAAGGACACCGTAACGAAGATCGTCGAGCGGCAGCCCATCTACATCAGCACCGCTGCCAAGGTAGAATACATCCGCGATACGATCCTGCACAAGGACACGATCTACCAGACGAAGGCGTTCATAGCCAAGCTAGACACTGCTGTGGCCAAAGACACCCTCAGCGTGCAGTACGCCTTCCCTCAGCATACCTTTAGCGTAGCGCTGCGCCGTGCGGCTGACTCCATCCAGTACGAGACGAAGACAGTGTACGTGCCTGTGCCTAGCGACAAGAAGCCGTGGCTGGAGTATCTAGGGGTGGCAGCTGTCGGTTTCGGTGCAGGGTACATTGTGGCTCGGTAGGCCGTCATAGCCTCAACGTGAGAAAACAGAGGCACGTCGTTATTTTGGGCTATGCGCAACGACAATCAACAGTTCATTTCGGAGGCGACATTCTTTGCCGGTCATACATCGTTGATCTGTAAAGATGACGCTGGTATGGTAGGCTTGATCTCGCGCCGCTATGCTGGTGATGAGCCAGACGAAGGCGAACGATGGCGTGTCAAAGTAGTTCACAAGACACCACGATACTTCATTTGTGAGCCAATTGAATGCCTCCGAAGCGACCCAGAATAGAACCCTCCCAGACGAAGATCTCCGTACAGGACGTAAGGGATTACTCTACGCCCCAAGGCGCAGCTATGGCCAACGAGGAGATGCGTCGCATCCAGCTCGCATTGGAGCAGGTGCAGCAGCCTCAAGAGATAGCGGCGCCTAGCTCTGCCCAAACTGCTGGTCAACAGCCGCAGCGGGCTGTCAGCGCATACACCCTAACAGTCGCTAACAGGGCGAACGCCGACGGCCAAGATAAGATTGTGGGCGATGTGAGGGACCTCCGCTTCGACGACCAAGGGCAACCCAAGGGGACAATATCTGTAAACTTTGAAGTAGCGGATCTAGGATCTGGCATCGCCCAGGTACGAGCTTTCGTGCCTTCGCAGCGCGCAACGGTGCGGCTTGGCGGGGTTTCCTACACCGAAATCGACACGTTCACATTCGCAGATACGACGACAGTTATCTGGAATCTGCGACAAGTGGTAAGTGGAAACGTGGCCATCTCGGCTATCAGTCCACTACAGATACAGCAGAGCGATGTCAACGTAGGCGACAACCTGACGACGGCTCTGAACTTTGAGAACGCTTCGCCAACAAAGCCAGCAGCATATACAGACCCGCTATGGTTTGACGTAGCTGATGACGGTAGCGGGAAGAGGACAATCACAGCTTGGTACTCTGGCGGGTCAGGGTCTGCCTACAGCTGGTATTTGCAGGCGGGAGCCGGAGCCACCGAGGAGATCGGCAACGGCGAGACGGTGACGTTTACAGGCACTGGGTCGGCCACGGTAACACGGGCGGGCAATACGATCAACATCGACGTTCCGGTCGGTGCATACAACTGGAAGGCGTCGGACGGAGGCGCTGCCGATACGATCCTGACAGGTCAGACAGTAGTGTGGAAAGGCTCCACTAATGGCGGGATCTCGGTAACATACACCGCAGCTACCAACACATTTAGCTTTACCAACACTGGTTATTGGCGCGTAACAGCGGATAGTGGTCCGATCGGCAATAAGATATTCCATGACGACGAGCTCTTCATCAAGGGCATAAACGGCGTCACAACAGAGATGCAGGTAGGCGTCTTTACCGACCTGATCATAGACAGACCACTTCAGCTACAGCAGTCCAATGTAGACGTAGGCTTACAAGACACACTTATTGTTGATTTCGACAATGCCACCACAACGCTGCCAGCAGGCTACGTCAACCGAATCTTCTTCGAGGTTGAAGACGTTTCACTAAATAATACTGTGCCGCCGATTGGGAAGCGTAGGATCAAGGGGTGGTACGAAGACACTTCAGGGGCTGGGTCTTACGATTGGACAGCTAGCGATGGAACTACCAGTGAAGTTATAGCCAACGGCGATGTAGTTAACTGGGTTGGCGGAACGGATATCGATGTAACCTATGACGCGCCGACAAACACGTTTACGATTGATAACACCTACGAGTATCACTTCTTTATCCAAGCCTCGTCTGGTACTACTGAGCGTATCGACTCTGGCGAAACAGTCAACTTCACCGGAACGGGTGCTGCTACAGTTACGCGAAGCGGCAATACGATCAACGTTGATGTCCCGGTTGGAGGATATATCTGGACCGCAAGTGACGGTGTCGATAACTACAGCGTGGGGAACACCGATACAGTTGTCTGGCAAGGAGATGGGGCTGTAGATGTAGACCTCGTAGGGTCTACGTTTACGATCTACAGGCCGCTGACGATCGAGGATGACAACGTCGCCGTAGGTGGTAGTGATGTCGAGTACATCAACTTCGACAGCCAGGGCGCTACGACGACTGGTCAAGCGGTAAACTTTGTAGTCACTGACAACGGTGCTGGGCAGCGCACCGTACAAGCATTCGTACCCTCCGGTGCTGGCACGTATGGCTGGAACGTCAGCGCCAATGGTGGAACTTCCGAAGCAGTAGACGACGGTGACACTGTGGACTTTAGCAGTGCCGACGGGACTGTCACCATCACGAGGACTGGCGACAACCTCGATTTCAGTAGACCTCTGACCATTGAAGATGACAACGTGGCTGTTGGTGGCGTAGACACGTTCTTCCTAAACTTCGACAGTCAGAGTTCTACCTCAATGGGTCAAGCAGTTAACTTTGAGGTAGTTGACGATGGTGCTGGGCAGCGCACAGTACGCGGCTGGGTGCCGGCATCCGCTG
>Ga0222713_10003103_pt1 | contig 17381 bp, 35 predicted proteins | sample C33_649DmetaG_FD_165061 | JGI IMG/M metagenome (GOLD analysis project Ga0222713, IMG submission 165061) | Estuarine water microbial communities from San Francisco Bay, California, United States - C33_649D | ecosystem: Environmental > Aquatic > Marine > Unclassified | place: USA: California...
GAGCCGAGCAACGGGGGGTTGACATCCCCCACCCTCTCGGATATAATATACACAAGTCGCTGTGGCGGAATTGGTAGACGCGCTGGGTTTAGGTTCCAGTGGGGTATCCCGTGAAGGTTCAAGTCCTTTCAGCGACATTGATACTACTGGAAATATTCGGTGGTATCAACTATCTGGCCAGATAGACCTCAAACTAAACCCTTACAAATGTGGGTTGGGATCCATACAAGCTCAAACAGATTCTATTATATACAGAATCAAGCCTCTGTTAATTAGCAACCAAAGGCATGAAAAACTGGAGGTTGTATCGCTCAAAACTACATCGTATCGTAGCAGATATATAGTAGTGGCGAGCACCTGCGGAGTTAGTTCAGCGGTAGAACGCTATCCTTCCAAGTTAGATGTCGTCGGTTCGATTCCGATACTCCGCTCTTATCCCTGAGGATAAATACCATGTCACTTATTTCACAAAGAGACAGAGAAGTTGCTATTGCAGCACTTGAAAATTACGTTACAGAAACTGAAAACACAGAGTATTATAATGGCACTCCTAAGCACTCCTCAACCGAAGTCTACGCACTTCTCAACTGGATACGACTGGAGTATTTCAAACATGAAAATTAATCTGTGGTATTGTGAGATTCTGAAACAATGGCGCTGGTCTCTCACTGATGACCACCGCCCAATCGTTCGACAAGAATCTGGTCAGCGACCTTTCCTACGTGATGCAATGAATGACATTGCAAATACTGTAGAATACATGATGGATTGTAAGCAATCCTAATTTCATTGGAGTGTAGCTCAGCGGTAGAGCGGTCGGCTGTTAACCGATTGGTCGCAGGTTCGATCCCTGCCACTCCAGTTGCTACTTGCGCTGGAAAGATAAACCAGAATGCCGTAGCGAGATAGAGGCTACGTCCCTGTTATATCCTTGAGGTATATCACACGTAGTCCATCTGGGTAGGTGTCCGAGTGGTTAATGGAGGTGGACTGTAAATCCACTGGCTCTGCCTACGGGGGTTCAAATCCCTCCCTGCCCATATGGGAGCATAGCTCAGTGGTAGAGCAACGTGCTGATAACGCGGAGGTCGATAGTTCAAATCTATCTGTTCCCATTGGTATCAAATGTTACTAAATCCTCACATAAATAGTAATACGTTCATCGCTATATGCGACGGAAGTAAGCCGACTCGGAACGGGACGTTCATCTATGGAAGCACTCGTTTTAACTTGCTTGCAGGCACAACTAATCTGGGGAAGAGTTAATGCTCATCCACAGATGACGCCTCAGTTAAAAAATGATTTGCTTTATGAATTAAAAATTGTAACGCCTAAGAAGTGTAACATAGACGCAAAAGCCGACTGAAGGAACGCTCTTTAACCTAAAAAACTAAGGAGACACCTAATGTCACAAGCAACCTATAGAGGGTGCAAGTATAATACAGACACCCCTAAGCAAGAATATCAGCACTGGTATTCCGAAACACACGCACCAGCACATCCACAAAATAGATATCGTGGTGTTGCCTACCGTCCATGTAATAACTGGAACTGGGAGGAAGCAAAATGAATTGGTTGTATGTTATCCGTCAACGCATGATTAAAGAAAGAAAACTCCAAGAAGCGCAATATTACATTGCAACTCTTGGATAAAACGAAAGGGGGCATATGCCCCCTTTTTTAATGGTGTCGTAGAGTTTTAAGATACTCTAAAACATTTTCTCGCACCCACATCAATTCATGGTAGCACTTTTGATTGTGAGCACATTGTCTAAGCTCTTGGTCTGGTTTGTATACACTTTCAATAAACAAATCCAAACCTCTATTCCATTTGTCTTGTTGTGTTTCTGTGTCATCCATAATTATTCATCCGTAAGGTGATCTGCACAGGCGATAGGTGTGCAATGAGCAGCATCATAAAGATGGTTGAGAATTTCTCCTAGTTCGTGGTAACGTTTAGTGTTTTGGTGCTGTAGACATCGCATTTGTTCTTTACGAACAATTGCTTCTACTTCTTGCCATTGTTCTTCAGTCACGTTGCCTCCAGTCATCGGGTTTGTCTTCAGTCCACCAGTCGATCATATCATCAACGCTATCAAATCCACGTTTGCCAAAACGATCATTACCAAAACCGCCAATGTCAAGTTGATTTAAAAAATCATCCATATCACCATCCTGCATGTCTGGGTTCTCTGCTTTGCGTCTCGCTTGGCGTAGCATTGTGCCAGCTGTACGATTTGCTTTGGCAAGTTTCTCTGCCCAAATCATGTCTTCCAAACCTACTGCTTCTTGTAGAATAATTTTTTTACAGATTTCTTCTAGACGCAGGCGATATTGTGTAGAGAGCATATGTAGTTTCCATATAGGGTTATTTAGCATTGAGCATCGATTCTAAATCATTGATTCTACTGAATTCTTCGTATGCTCTTTCAGACCTTTCAGATAGAATATCAGAAATATCATCAAGGATTACTTCGTTGTCGATGTATTCATCCAAATACTTATCCAACGCTTCTTTTAGATAGCGTTTCCGATGCCACTCTGGTGAATATGGTTTGTAGTGTGTCATAACGAAACAGATATATGTGGCTGATTATAGAGTATATATGTTAATTTGTCAAGTCGGTTGGGTATGCATGGTGCAATCCCCAGTAAATAAACAGACCCATAGATGTGAATAATAGTGCTGATTTAATGATGAGTTGGAGGTTCATCTTTCATTTCCTCTGCTGCTAAGCGTAGTATATAGTAGATACAATAAAGTGTGAATAGTAATCCTGCTGATAGGAGTATGATAACTCCCCAAGGTAATTCTGACATTAACTTGCTCCGTCTCTAAATCCGTAGACATAACCGATAATCATTCCACACATAAACACAATAAAGATTAGTATTTGTTTTCCAAGAAACTCAATAAGCTCACCATATTCCATATTCATCTTCATCCTCGTAGGTAGATGGTTCTTCAAACAGCTCAATCATTTTTTGTTGAAGCACTTTTTCTTGTAACTCTTTTAAATCTTCTTCGGTGAGCACTATCATTTGTCTTTTAATAGTTCTTCTATTCTTTTACGCATATTCGTGCTATCCTGTTTGAGATAATCTCTCAAAGAATAACCACGCTGCCCACGCATGATACAAGTTCCTTGATAGAACATGGTGGCAGCGAATACTAATAGGAAAACGATACCGATTATTTCAGGGTAATGTTGAGCCATGGTAGTAGAGGGGGAATGACGCCAATCAATCTCAGCAATCCTTCAGCAAATAAAGCAAGAACCACCCAACCAACGCACATAGAAATAATGGAAGCATTTCTATTGTGCCTTCGTATAGCAGCATCAATCATCTCCTGCACTTCTTCTTTCGTTACTTGTGTCATGGATTTTAGCGATACCTATAATGGGAAACATTACCAAAGCGAAGCACAGGATACCCAAACTGATGGGATTATTTAAGATTTCAACTACCAGATGTGTCATTTTTCTTTACACGAATGTAACACTCTAAAGGTTTCTGCGTTTCGTCATCGAAGTTTTGCTCTAAGTAAGTGCAAAGCTTCTCGATGATACCGATGTATTCGTCGTGCATCCATTCACTGCCTGTCTCGTGATAAGCATAGTGTTTACAAGCAGTGATGATACGATTAACGTCTTTACTTGATAAGTTATACATTAGATTACTCTCGATACATTATTATGTCACCATGTTTTCTGTGAAAATCTAGGTGTTTCTTGCCCCAAGGAATGACTCTCCATTCGGTTTTGCCATTCCAAAGTAATAAACAGATATGAATATACCTCATACATGCGTAGTATAACGAGCTATTTAGTAGGTGCAAATGCTTATCAGGGTTTGCTGACAGGAGGGGGCTTGACAAACGCTTAACAATACTATATACTATGTAAAGATTCGTTACAAAACCAATGACTGTTACAACCAATGAGTACGGCCAGCAAAACATGTGGGCAAAAGAGCCCGAGATGGTCTACCAAGAATACAATCGCAAGGGTCTTATGACTCCTATGCAAACTACGGAGATGTATAATGGACGCTGGGCTATGGTCGGCATTATTGCTGGCGCTATTTCTTATGCTCTCACTGGTAAGCTCTTCTTCGGCATCTTCTGATAGGTGATTGACAATGGCTGAGATTACGTTTACAATGACATCCGTTGCCTTCTTCGTATTGCTGGCAGCGTCCGTAGAAAAACTCTGTGAAACTTACTGATGACTTATTCGATTACTCTTCAATCCCCTGACGGCACTGAGAATGTAATTCAATGTGCCCCTGACCAATATATTCTTGAGGCAGCAGAAGAGGCTGGTATTGACCTCCCTTCATCCTGTCGTGCAGGTGCCTGCTCTGCTTGTGCTGGCAAACTCATTAGTGGCACTGTAGATAATGAGGAGCAATCCTTCCTCGATGACGACCAACTTGCTGATGGTTGGGTGCTCACTTGTGTAGCATATCCCACCAGCGATTGCGTCATCCTTACTGAACAAGAAGAAAACCTTTAATTTAGGAGAACAACTATGAAATTCGGATTCACCCCTGAGGCAGAAGTCCTCAATTCGCGTCTGGCAATGATCGGTTTCGTTGCAGCAGTCGGTTCATACCTCACCACTGGTCAGATTATTCCTGGCATTTGGTGATAGTTTAAAGGGGGCATATGCCCCCTTTTTTATTTGGATTGATAGATTCTTCTTCGTGGAAATGTCAGTCCTGATGTAGGTCTAACAGATTCAGTAACATCATTTGTGATGTATCCAGTAGATCTTCTTGGACTTGGTGGCATTAATGCATATGGTTGTGTTCTAGAACTAACCGCTGTATATGTTCTATCAAATTGTGAGTATCTCAGTGTGATGGTTCCAGACATTGTGGAAGTATTTTGAGAAATGTAATAATAAGTTCCTGGTGCCATGTTAGTGGTGTCCCATATAACACTACCTGATGTGGCACCATTATTTGTTACTCCAGTTGTTACTGCGTTGCCAGTACCAGTAATCTGTAATGTTTTAATCCAAAATGGTTGACCAGGAGTGTTGACAGAAAATTCTAAAATATCTCCTATGCGAACATCTATTGCTGGATTTGTTCCACTTGCTGCAAACAATCGATCAGCATTCGTTGTAAAATCAAATGATGTTCCATTGACAGTTACATAATTCTTCTGATAGAATCCAGAAAATACTCTTGGATACTGATAACTATTTTGTGATAAGTATTTTAGATAATCTGCTTGTTTCCATCTGGGATATCTTTCTGCTAAACAAGCAATCATACCAGCAATTTGTGGCGATGCCATGCTCGTTCCAGATAAAAGTTGTAATGAGTACGAATTGTTTCTTGGATCTTTTAATGTTTGTGATGTATAACTAGCGGAAAGAATATCAGTTCCCGCTGCCCATATATCACATGTTGAACCATGACTGGATGAGGATGATTTAAATTCAACCCATACTTGATCATTGTCTGAAGTGCTGATGCTCATTTTCAGTGGTGCATCTGAGTCTAAATTACCGACTGTAATTGCACTTGGAACTCCAGCAGGGTCGGTTCCTTTTTTATAATCAATTAATACATTTGATATTGTTTGAACACTCCCTGAACTTTGGTAATTAAAAACCAACTGATTATTGTAATCTGGGTGACTAGAATCTACGCTAGTATCTCCGTAGTTACCAGCAGCAGTTACAAAAACTAATCCATTATTGATTGCGTCTTCTATGTCTGCTTGTTGAGCAGTTCCTCCACGATAAGGAACTAGCACAGAATATTGCGCCTGTTGTGTTGGCCAACTACCATACACATATGTTGTGTATAGTCCACCAAACAATCCATAGTTACGACGCACAATATTTAAGTCTGATAAAGTATTTGTATAAGAAACGTTTGTGTTTGTTCCTCTGTATCTTACTTGTGTTATTTGTGTAATAGGAATAATCAAATAATAACCATAACTATGATTTGATATCGTAGGATTTCTTCTACCAGTTGTAGCGTTAACTGGTTTGTTTAGATGGAATGCACGAAGCAGATCATACATTAACGAAGGAGGAACTTTACTATTACTGTATGCATATAGGTTGTAGATGTTTGCTTTTCTAGCCCACCCTTGTCTGTTCCCTGCTACTGTTCCCGCTACGTGAGTTCCATGATCTCCATAATCTCCATATGTATAGGAAGAAGGAACAGATGCATCGACTACATCATTATCTATAGATTGCACCGCAGTTCTATATAATCCCCACCAATCAATTTGATTGACTCTACTACCACCAGTTCCATCTTCATTTAATGCATACTCTGGATGATTCACTGGAATTTCGTCATCAACTACAACAACATCGACATTTTTTCCACTGAAAGGAATATCAATTGTTGCAGTTGCAGTTCCAGTTCTATCTGATCCCCATGTAGAATATCTTGCTTGCCCTAAACTATTAAGATAATCTGTGCCAGCTTCATCTAATGCATTTACTGCATTTTTATTTCCATGTGCTAGTAATCCCCAGTTCAATTCTGTATTCAAAATGCTTGTAGATTTTCTAGCAAATGATCCATTAACAATAGTAGTACCATCACTGCTGATACTTGATCCTATAAATGTGCGAATGTCTTGCTGTAAAACAGTATTAGATACAAATGCATCGTGTCCACCAGAGGGATAATATTTGAAGGTTCTTATCGAACAATTAGAACAAGCATTTAATGCAGGTTGTAAAACAGTTTGCATTAAATTAACTTGATATGGATCATCATCAATTGCTTGACTATAAAATATTGGTGACAAAGTTCCTGACACATAACTTTTAGCAGATCTTATATTGTATGCTGCAGGATTTGTTGTTCCAGGCCCAAGAGCTAAATTTATTTTGTTGCACGTAAGTGTATTAGTTTGTGCTTGTCCAGAACATCTATCTAATAAATCAATAGGACCAGGAGCATTTGCTATGATACCATCAACAGTGTGCATGGTGTTTAATTGATGCACTAAGTAAGCACCTTGAGAATGTCCAAAAGTAAATACTCTGTTGATTGTTTTTGGTATATTATTACTTGACATGTAAGAATTTAAATTATTCTTAACCCACAAGAGTGCTGCTTCTGCATATACAATGTTGTCTCCAAAATATAATGTAGAATAATTTAATCCAGGAAATTGAGTTGCTGCTAATGATGGATTTGATTCCCAGAGAGGAATTATATCTTGTGGATACGCTACGGAAAAAATAAGTTTATCCTTAATGTTTATTTGATTTAACGCTATATTCATAAACGTTGTAGCGGCAGCAGCTGGAGACACTCCAGAACCTGTAATTGTTCCGTGATACAATACTACTACATCTACAGACGATCCTACATTTGATGATGTTGGATAGTACAAGTATCCCCTAACAGGATAACCATTATATGTTGTTGTAATAAGAGAAGTTGTGACACCAGTGAATGTTCCAGCACACGGTAAAGCAACTACTCCTTTCTCTTCTAATGTAAGATCAACATCCCACACTCTAGGATCTTCTTTTAACTTTTGTGCTTCTTCTCCTGTTAAAAGATAATGAGTGTTCCTACTTAATGGTCTTTTATTAGTTCTTTCTACAGATCTCTCGGGAATAAATTCATTACCATTTTCGTTATTCATTTCAACGTAGAAGTTTTCAAGATCTTCTTTGTCGTACAAAGTTACTACATATTCCCTCAGAGAATTATCATCTGACGGAATGTTTAAATTTAAATGTGTTATCGCTACATCATCATCAATTTGTTGTTTATTCGAGAGAATATTTTCTAGATTCATTTTATGTCTCTAGTTGTAGGATGGTTAGAGTTACTGTAATTGCTGCAGTTGATCCACTCTTGTTGACTACCTTCAAGTATATGTTTGTGCTTGGGATAGTATCATCATTCCAACCAATAGTTCCTGGTGTTATTTTTGTTGTTGCAGCAGCAGTATGAATGACTTCAGCAATTACACCAGAACCAGGAGTGGGGTCAGTATTTTCTGAGCGAGATGCATCTGATAATCTACTTCCAGTATCGGAATAAATTGTCACCCATGCTGCTGCCGATGTTTGAATCTTGAGAAGAGCATAAGATTTAAATCCAACGATGGTAATATTTTCCGATGCTCCATTTACAATACTGGTTGTTGATGCTTGCACTGTAGATCTTCCACCTGCTGCATCTGCTGGATTCCAACTGCTACCATTCCATTTCAATACTTGACCAGAAACTGCTCCACTTGTGGCAACATCTGATAGAGCATCAATAGAGAAAGAACCAATTCCAGTTATGTAACTACTTAGATTTGGCGGTGTATATGTAAAAACTCCATTGGTGTTATTATATGCTAGTCCCCCAGAACCACTTGCTGCTGCATTCGCACCAATTGATACAGATGATAATGTAATATATGCTGGATCTGTTATATTAACCCAACGGGTTCCGTTATAACGGATTGTTTGATTAGATACTGGTGATGTGATAGTAACATCAGTTAAAGCACTTAATGCTGTTACTAATGTTGGTTTGTTTAGTAGATCATTATATGATCCTGTGATAGCAACAGTAGATAATGCTGGTCTATTACTTAAATCATTATAGTTTCCAGATGTTGCAACAGTTGATAGTGATGGTCTACCACCTAGATCAGAATATAATCCAGAGGTTGCAACAGTGGCAAGCGTTGGTTTGTTTAAAATTCTCGCAACACCACTGATAGCATTCCAGTCAGAAGAAACCTGAGCAGCAGGGATGACTGGTAAATCTACGAGATCATTGTATGATGCAGAAATTGCAACTGATGCCAGTGATGGTCTGTTTGCAAGATCTGCATACTCACCTGAGGTAGCAACAGTAGCAAGCGTTGGTTTGTTTAAAATTCTTGTAACTCCAGTTGTTGCTGTCCAATCAGAAGGAACTTGAGCAGCAGGAATTGTTGGAGTGTTTGTTAAATCTGTATATGATCCAGAGGTTGCAACTGCTGCTAATGTTGGTCTTCCAGATAAATCAGTATATGATCCAGAGGTTGCAACAGCGGCGAGTGTAGGTTTGTTTAAAATTCTAGCAACACCTGTGGTTGCATTCCAATCTGCTGGCGTCTCGCTGGTTAAAAATGCAGAGAGATTTGGTGGTGTAAAAGTAAATGTACCATTACTATTATCATATGTTAGAGCCCCACTACCAGATGGACTTGTATTTGTCGTTACTGATAGATCAGTGAGTGCGATACCTCCACCAACACCACCACCAGTTAGATCAGCAGCGGGAGACCAATTACTTCCATTCCATTTTAATACTTGACCTACTGATGGAGTACCATCAACGTCAGCAAGGTCATTGATAAAATTAGGAATGGATGGTTTAAATGTTAAGTCATTGTATATACCAGATGTAGCAACTGGTGCTAGTATTGGTGTACTCCCCAGATCATTATAAGATAGAACTGCGTTTATCCACTGAGTTCCATTGTAACGTAGAGTTTGACCAACGATTGCTCCACCTATTGTTACATCAGAAAGACCATCTAGATTAGTTGCTCCTTGATTTCCTCCACCAATTACTGTGAGAGTTCCTGTGGGAGAAATTGTTAGAGTAGTTCCATCTGGTTTTACAACACCAGCAACAGTTGTTGTTGCGATGGGAACACTAAAGTTTAATTTTGCGTTTGCATCATCGTAGGTTACTGAAATATTAGTTTCTGTATTAACAGAAACCATGTCGCCAATGATGTCTTGAATCTGTTCCGTTGTGAGTGGTGCCTGCCACGATATAGACGAACCAGTAGAAGTTAAAACATAACCAGCAGTTCCTGAACTGGTGCCATCGTATATACCACTTTGAGAAAGGTTGAGATTGTCCCCAACTTTTAATTCTTCTAGCTGTCTTGTGATCGCATTGGCAATTAATGGGAATCTATTTGCCATTATTAACCTACATGAGTGCCCTATTTAGTTATATTTATAAATCCACCAGCATGGGGGCTTGACAGGTGTGGGAACCCGTGCTATTATAAATAAGTCAACTGGTTAAGAAATGTAAACATTTTTAATCGTTTGTAACACCCGTTAACCGAGACCTATGGGTGTATAAATTACGTCTCTCATATCCCCGCTGAGGGTGCGGGGAGCATAGTATCACCACCATTTCCCTGATGGTCCTACTATCTTTTTCAAAAATGACTGCTACACTTTCACAACAACGACAATCAAATACTTGGGAACAATTCTGCAACTGGGTTACCTCAACCGATAATCGTCTTTATGTCGGTTGGTTTGGAGTCCTGATGATTCCTTGCCTGCTTGCTGCTACGACTTGTTTCATCATCGCATTCATCGGTGCTCCCCCTGTGGACATCGACGGCATCCGTGAACCCGTTGCTGGTTCTCTGATGTATGGTAACAACATCATCTCTGGTGCTGTTGTTCCTTCGTCCAATGCCATTGGACTTCACTTCTATCCCATTTGGGAAGCTGCTAGTCTTGATGAGTGGCTATATAATGGTGGACCATTTCAACTGGTCGTCTTCCACTTTCTGATTGGTATCTATGCTTACATGGGACGCGAATGGGAACTTTCTTACCGACTTGGTATGCGTCCTTGGATTTGTGTTGCCTACAGCGCACCCGTTGCTGCTGCTTCTGCAGTGTTCCTCGTGTATCCCTTTGGGCAAGGTTCCTTCTCTGATGCTATGCCGCTCGGCATTAGTGGAACATTTAACTACATGCTTGTTTTTCAGGCGGAGCATAACATCCTCATGCACCCCTTCCATATGCTTGGGGTTGCTGGTGTATTTGGCGGTTCTCTTTTCTCTGCTATGCATGGATCTCTGGTCACAAGCTCACTCGTTCGTGAAACGACTGAGAACGAATCGCAAAACTATGGATACAAGTTCGGACAAGAAGAAGAAACATACAACATCGTAGCCGCTCATGGTTACTTCGGTCGTCTGATCTTCCAATATGCTTCCTTCAATAACTCTCGTTCGCTACACTTCTTCCTTGCTGCTTGGCCTGTTGTCGGTATCTGGTTTACTGCCTTGGGCGTATCAACAATGGCGTTCAACCTCAACGGATTCAACTTCAACCAGTCTATCCAAGATAGTCAGGGTCATGTGATCAACACTTGGGCAGACATCCTCAATCGTGCTGGTCTCGGAATGGAAGTGATGCATGAGCGTAACGCTCATAACTTCCCTCTCGATCTTGCTGCTGCTAGTGCAACTCCAGTTGCTCTGACTGCACCTGCAATCGGTTGACACTCAAGTTACAACTGATAAACTGGGGGAGCAATCCCCCTTTTTTATTGCAATAAATACTCAACGACATTGGAGATACATTGATGGTTAAAGAAGTGCTAGGTGTGCATCACATTGCTGAGTTATGTGAGTGTAATGCAATCCTTTTAAATGACTCAGAATTTATTAGCACTTCCCTTAGGCAAGCAGTAGAACATGCAAACGCAACACTGATCGAAGAAGTTAAATACGAATTCACGCCACAGGGAATCACTGCTGTCTGCCTGCTGTCTGAGAGTCATATCAGCATCCATACGTGGCCTGAGAAAGGTTACGCTGCTGTGGATATCTTCACCTGTGGCGATCACACAGCACCAGACGTTGCTTGCAGATTCATGGCAGATGTGTTAGAATCAAAGCATCCGATATATACAATCCTAAAGCGAGGAATCTAATGGAAATTACTGCATATACATTGCTTGGGTGCTCTCACTGCAAAACTCTTAGAGAATTATTTAAGAGAGCTGGCACAGAGTATACTGAGATCATGGTGAAGAGAGACATGACATTGGAAGATTTCAGCGCATCATATCCACATGTTACTTCTTTTCCATTTGTTGTGATTGATGGCACTGAAGTTGGTGATCTTGTCGCTGCTGTTAAACTCTTTGTTGCCAAAGGATTAGTATCAAGTTCAAAGAAATCTGAATGATGTAGAGGACAATGAGTGAAACCATATATGATATTGTAAACGGCGCAATTGATATTGCTTTCACTGAAGATAAGTATCAATTAAATTTTCATGCGTACTTAAAATCTGAGAATGCAAAACGCAAAGATGTTCTTTCATTCTTAGAATCAAATCTTGGTAGAGCTCTTGTAGATCAAGTCGAAGAACTTGACATGTATCTAAGCGGAGGAAACGGAGAACAGATTTTAAAAGAAGCATACAGCTGGATGGGTAAACCCAGAGTCAGAAAGATTAGAAACTATTTGAATCAGATTATTGAAGATGCAAAAGATTATGAGCAATCAAAGAAGCCAGGTAGGAAAAGAAAGTCAGGAACTACAAATAAATAAAGGTATAGAATTCATGTTGCGTAGGAGGGTTGATAAAGTCGAACCTAAGCATGGATTAATACTGAGTAAAACATTCAACCTCCTACGCAAGACATTCCATTTACATCTGGAGTTCTCTTGGGAGGTTGACAAACCAACAAGGGAGTAGTAAAATGGAGTCAGCAACACCATACATCCTGTTCTTCTCTGGAATAGGAATCGTAGGATCTTTCATGATCGGTTTAATGATTGGATGGTTCGGTAACGATATCGTCTATGCATTCCTCAACAAAAATAGGATTCAACCAATGCATCCAGAAATGTTTGATGAGAATGGTCAACTGATTCCTGACGAGATTGTAGCGGTTCGCTTTGAAAACTCAGAAGATTTTGAGGATTACGACGACGAGGACTAAATGATTCTTATTGATATGAATCAGATTATGATTAGTAATCTGATGATGCAATTGAAAGGTGACACTTTAAATGAGAACCTTGTACGACACATGGTTATCACTGCGCTACGTGCTTTTGAAAAGCAATACTCTCCTAAGTATGGTGAGGTTATTCTTGCTTATGACAGCAAGCACTACTGGCGCAAAGAAGTTTTCCCCTACTACAAACAGAATAGAAAGAAAGATCGAGAAGCATCTGACTTAGATTGGAATGCTATCTTTGAAGTTCTGAATAAGATTCGGGATGAGATCAAACAATACTTTCCTTACAAAGTTGTTGAAGTATATGGTGCTGAAGCAGATGATGTTATCAGCACTCTCACCACTTACCAAGCTTATCGCAACATCAAGTTGGAGAAGGAAGGCAAGCAAGGTGATCAAGTTCTGATTCTTTCTGGAGATAAAGATTTTATTCAACTACAGAAGTATCCTTTTGTAAAACAATACAATCCAATTCTCAAGAAAGAAATCAAACATGATAACCCACGAGAATATCTTCAAGAACATATCATTAAGGGAGATAAGTCAGATGGCATACCTAACTTCTTATCTGATGACGATACATTTGTGGTAAACAAAAGACAGAAACCTATAAGTAAGAAAAACTTAGAACGATGGGTTGATCAAAGTCCATTGGATTTCTGTAAGACACCACAAGAGAAAACAAACTACATGAGAAATAAGAAACTGATTGATATGGAATCAGTTCCTGAAACTCTTGCGATTGAGATCGTCAGTTATTACAAGGCACTAAATAATTCTGAAAAGAAAGTTCCACTTGAATACTTTCAACAACATCAGTTGACTAAACTGATGGAAGAATTTGTATTTCGCAATACTAAACCACACTTTGAGGTGAAATAACATGGCAGCTTATAAAACATATCGACCTTTGATCTCAGAAATTCTTCGCAAGACAAACAATGCGAAGACAAAGGAAGAAAAGAAAAAGATTCTACTGGATAACAATAGTCAGACACTTCGTAGCTTGTTCATCTGGAACTATGATGAGAGCGTAGTGTCGATGCTACCCGAAGGTGATGTACCATTCACTCCCAACCCAGCACCAGAAGGAACTGATAACGTTAAACTGGAGCATGAAGGTAAGAAGTTGTTCTACTTTGTGAAGGGTGGTGCAGATCATATCTCTCAGTCCAAGCGTGAGCAAATGTTCCTTGCTATGCTTGAGAGTATGCATCCAGATGAAGCAGAAGTTCTGTGTCTGGTAAAGGATAAGAAACTGCAGAGCAAGTACACACGTATCTCTCGTGCTTTGATTGAAGAAACATTCCCCAACATTCAGTGGGGAGGTCGCAGTCGATGAAAATTCTCCATCAAAACTGCGATCCGAAGCTTGCAAATGATCGTAGTTTGCCATATAATTGTTACTTAGTTACCTATGAAATTGATGGAGCAATTGCATATGATTTAGTTATCCCAGACAAACAAGTAGAAATTTTTGATTACTACTGGGATAGATATAGAGAAGGACTTAAAGGTTGGAAACAATCTGAAGGTAGAGTCAACCCAAAACTATGGGGAGCGCAAGTAAAAGAAAGTAAAAAAGGTAGATCACAATGATTATCACATCCGTCGCAAAAACATTAGCACTTTCATATCTTGTTTCAAAAGAAACAACAGTCAGAACATTGACTTTACGTTTGTTTTCAAACAATGCTACTATCTCTGATACCACATCTGCTGCAGATTTAACTGAAGTAACAACTGGCAATGGATATGATGCTATTGCATTAACTGGATCCTCTTGGACTGCAAATGCAACAGGCACCAACCTGTCGTATCCATCACAATCGTGGACTTTCACTGGTCCTAAAGGAAACATTTATGGATATTATGTAACAAATTCTGCAGGCACAGTTCTATGGGCAGAAGTATTTCCATCTGGACCATACAACGTACAGAATAGTGGTGATTTAATCACAGTAGATATTACTTTAACAATGGCATGATTTATGGATGAACAATTTGAACCAGATGCATCTGCAGTTACTGTAGATGTTACTAACACAACTGAAGAAGTTTCTGATACTCCCCAAGAAGAACAACAAAAAGAATATATTGAAAGAAATATGTTTTATGCCCAAGATGCTTTGCGTCCACCGCCGCCTAGTGCATCAGCAGCAGATAAGAAAAGGTATCAACAGATTAAACAGTCTGTCAAAAAATTGAGAAGACTGGAGAAAAATCCTATCTTTATGGTTCAGATGATGGACCTTAAAGCACAACAAAAAATTCTGGATGAGATGAACGATGAAGGTTGAACTTGTTTCCGTAACACCCGATGCAGAAAAGACAATGGCATATGTTGCTAGAGTGTCTAACCCTAGTAACCAAGATAACGAAAACTATGCAGGGCTACTGCGTTATTGCATTAAGCATAATCATTGGTCTGTGTTTGAGCAATCTCATATGACACTGGAGATTGAAACCTCTCGTGGTATAGCAGCTCAAATTTTGCGTCACCGTTCGTTTACATATCAAGAATTCTCGCAACGCTATGCTGATGCTAACCTTCTAGCAAACGATATTCCTGTGCCAGAGTTGCGTCGTCAGGATGAAAAGAATCGCCAAAATTCTACAGATGATCTTGAGGGTTATTTAAAACTCATTCTTGAGACAGAAATTCAAGAGCACTTCATCCGCTCCAACAACCTCTACAAGCGTCTCCTAGAGGCGGGAGTGGCAAAGGAGTGTGCAAGGTTTGTGCTGCCTCTGGCGACCACTACACGCCTCTACATGACAGGCTCATGCAGGTCATGGATACATTATATTGATCTACGCTCAGCGCATGGCACTCAGAAAGAGCACATGCAAATTGCTGAGGCATGTAGAGAAATCTTTAAGCAGCAGTTTCCAACGGTTGCGGAAGCACTGGAGTGGTGAGGTGTCTAATTACTTATTATTTCCCACCAACTTTGTTTGGTGGGATAATGTTGAAAATCATTTAGATATTAAAGAAAAATATTTAAAAAGAATAGAACAATCTAAAAGTAAAATAGACAAAAAACAAAATTGGGATTGTGATGTTGTCAGTAGTTTTGGCAATCAGTATATAAATGATAGTATATTTGATAAGTATTTTCGTGACAATGTAATATGGAAATATTTTGATAGAATGTTAGAGAAGAAACCATTTGAATTTGATACTCCACATTCATCTATTGTGAGAGATATATGGTATAATACTTATACAAGGGGGCAGTACCAAGAAATTCATACACATGATTATGTTTCTTCTTATTCTTCAGAATTGAAAATAAAAACAATGGGAATGTTTTCTGGTATTTACTTAATAGATTTACAAGAAAAAAATAAAACCGTTTTTTATCAGCAAGGACCATTGCCCTGTAGAGTAAATACTGATGGAGTTTATGTTAAATCTGATCATTTGAATGAAGGATCAATTATATTGTTTCCCTCATCACTTGCTCATTATGTCTTGCCAACAGAAAAATCTCGCACTACTGTGTCTTTTAATATTACGTCTTCATATTCTTACTGCGAATCCTCGTGACAAATACGAAAATTTGTGCTATAGTGGGAACAACCACAGAAGACCCATGAATATCTTCTATCTCAGTTACGACCCACGCACTTGTGCCGCCGAGCATTGTGATAAGCATGTGGTAAAGATGATTGTTGAGTACGCTCAACTTCTTTCCACTGCTCATCGTGTGCTCGACGGCATTCCTTATACTGCCAAGACTGCTAACAACCGCAACATCAAACGTTGGAAACTTGACAAACCCCGTGAAGACATTCTATACAAAGCATCGCATATCAACCACCCATCTGCAGTGTGGGTGCGACAATCAAAAGCACATTATCGTTGGTTGTTTGATTTATTTCAGCACTGCTGTGTAGAATATACACGTCGCTATAAAAACTATCATACCAGCGAAAGTTTAATTAGTTACTTATGGGTTCCTCCATTTAATATTAAAGATGCTGGGTGGACTGATCCCCCTCCTGCGATGCCAGATAAATACAAAGTGCCTGGAGATTCAATCCAGTCTTATCGTAACTATTACATTGGAGATAAAGTTTCCTTTGCGAAATGGAAGTCTCCTGCCACAATCCCATCATGGTTTATTGAAGATGCCAACTTACAGATTCAAAGATAATAATACAGGTGAAGAGTTTGAGAAGTGGATGTATATGGCTGATCGAGAGCAGTATCTCGCAGACAATCCTCATGTCACTCAGATGCCTACAATACTACATGCAGTCTCTGAAGTAGGAAACTGGCAGAACAAAACATCAAGCGATTGGAAACACGTTATCAATCGTGCTGCTGATACTCCTGGTTCAAACATTAATCGTCTCTAATTATGCCTGTAAGAAATCGTAAATCGAAGCAAGTCATTCCAAATGGAATGAGCGTTAAGCAAATGAAGCGCAAGAAGCCAATCAACAATGATATTTTCGCAAAAGATATTGAACCATTAACAGAATCTCAAACTAAAATGTTTGAGGCATGGGAAAATGATAAACACTTGTTTGCGTATGGTGCTGCAGGTACAGGTAAAACATTCGTTGCACTTTACTTAGCACTTAAAGATGTTCTGAATGAGAACACTCCATACGAAAAGGTTTACATT
>Ga0222713_10003104_pt1 | contig 17380 bp, 17 predicted proteins | sample C33_649DmetaG_FD_165061 | JGI IMG/M metagenome (GOLD analysis project Ga0222713, IMG submission 165061) | Estuarine water microbial communities from San Francisco Bay, California, United States - C33_649D | ecosystem: Environmental > Aquatic > Marine > Unclassified | place: USA: California...
CCAGCGTTGAAAGGGCTTCGCCTTCAACATCTTCAGCAATAATCAATAGCGGCTTTGAGGCCTTTGCAACCTGCTCAAGAATTGGAAGTAGGTCAGCTAGAGCTGAGATTTTGCCGGCAGAGATCAAGATATAGGCATCCTCAAGGGTTGCCTCCATGCGATCTTGATCGGTCACAAAGTATGGCGAGATATAACCTTTATCAAATTGCATACCTTCAGTAAATTCCAGCTCAAGGCCAGTTGTTGAAGATTCTTCAACGGTAATTACGCCATCTTTACCAACTTTATCCATCGCCTCAGCAATTAGATCACCAATACTGCGATCTTGAGCAGAGATAGTTGCAACATCTGCAATCTGCTCTTTAGCAGAGATCTTGGTGGAGTTAGCTCTTAGCTTCTCAACGACTGCAGCAACTGCAGCTTCAATTCCAGCTTTGATTCCCATTGGCTGGGCTCCAGCTGCAAGGTTTCGTAGGCCTTCACGGACCATTGCCTGGGCAAGAACTGTGGCAGTTGTAGTGCCATCTCCTGCAACATCATTGGTCTTTTCAGCAACCTGCTTAACTAATTGAGCTCCCATATTTTCGGAAGGATCAGAGAGTTCAATTTCCTTAGCGATGGTTACACCATCATTGGTAATTAAAGGCGCGCCAAATGACTTGCCGATAACAACGTTACGTCCCTTAGGTCCTAGCGTTACTTTGACAGTATCGGCAAGGATGTTAACTCCACGCTCCATAGCGCGACGAGCGCTTTCATCAAATTGCAGTGATTTACCCATTTTTAGTTATCTTCTCTTCTTCGTTAATTACTTCGCGATTACTGCAAGGATGTCACGGGCTGAGAGAACTAAATATTCCTCGCCACCATGTTTAATTTCAGTTCCACCGTATTTGCTATAGAGAACTACATCGCCAACTTTGATATCCATTGGCACGCGAACTCCATCATCAAATCGTCCTGGACCAACTGCAACTACTGTGCCCTCTTGTGGCTTCTCTTTTGCAGTATCTGGAATAACTAGACCTGATGCGGTCTTCTCTTCAGCTTCGTTAATTTTGATAACGATACGATCTTCAAGCGGCTTAATGGCAATGGCCATCGTTATTGCTCCTTCTTCATCGAGTTTTTTCCTACTTCGGGTGTTTTATCACTCTCACCCGCTGAGTGCTAACGCCAAGCCTAGAGGCCTCTATTCCCGTTCTCAAATCCACAAGGCTCTAGGCCCAGATAGCTATCGAGGGGCTGATCTCAGAGGCGACCTGAATGCCTAGCTTTGAGGGGGCAATCCCGTTTGAGATGGCAAGGGAGCCCAGGGCAGCCACCATCGCCCCATTATCCGTGCAGAGATTGGCAGGGGGGCTTCGAAGTTCAAGGCCGGCCTGATCACATCGCAAAGCTGCAAGGCTTCTAAGGCGAGAGTTTGCCCCAACCCCTCCGGCAATTATCAGGGTTTGAATTCCGCTGGATAGGCAGGCCTTAACCGCCTTATCAAGTAAGACATCAACAACTGCTTCTTGAAAAGAGGCAGAGACATCAGAGCGGTTATATGAAGGATTGGCTGTTAAATATCTTGAAACTGCAGTCTTAAGACCTGAAAAGGAGAAATCAAATCGATGCTCTGCCATATCTTTTGCTTGGTTAAGCCCGCGAGGAAAATTAATTGCATCACCTCTGCCATCTTTGGCATCTCTATCAATTAATGGCCCGCCAGGAAAACCTAAATTAAGCAGGCGCGCCACTTTATCAAAGGCCTCACCAGCTGCATCATCAAGTGTTCTACCAAGTGGTTTTATATCTTTAGTTAAATCATTAACTTGCAATATCGATGAGTGTCCCCCGCTAACTAGCAGAGCAATTGCAGGGCTAATTTTTCTATCATCACTTAATAAATCAACAGCGATATGAGCCGCTAGGTGATTGACTCCATAGAGTGGTTTATCAAGAGCAAGTGAGAGAGCGTTAGCTGTTGAAATACCAAGAAGTAGAGTGCCGACAAGTCCAGGACCTGCAGTAACTGCTATGCCATCAAGATCTTTTAGCTTCACTCCAGATTCATTTAACGCTTGAGTAATTGCTGGTTGCATCGCCTCTAGGTGAGCCCTGGAGGCAACCTCTGGAACTACGCCGCCAAATCTTGCATGCTCATCAACACTTGATGAGATGACATTTGCTAGAAGCTTTCTTCCTCTAACAATGCCAATAGCTGTCTCATCGCAGGAGCTCTCAATACCAAGGACTAAAGGCTCGCTCATCTAAAGCTCCACCTCTTTTCGCATGATTAGAGCGTGAATGTTCTTGGCATAGTAATTATCACGCCGTGAAATTAATTGATATCCAGCCTTTTGATAGAGGCTCATCGCAGCCTCATTTCCCTCACGCATTTCAAGCATTAGCGCTCTTGCTCCGCGCTGGATTGCCCAAGATTCAAGTTTTTCTAACATGCTTGAGGCAATGCCTAGCCTTCTATGGCTCTCTTTAATGGTTAGCGTGTGAACATCTGCCACATCCCCAAGCAGGGCTACTCCTCCATAACCAATGACTTCTATCTCATCGAGTGCTACCAAATACTCTCTTGTCTTTGGCATCCCTGCAAGCTCCTCTTTAAATTGATTAGCGCTCCAAGGGCTCTCTGGATATATCTCACGCTCCATTGAGACAAGAAGTGGAATATCTAAGGAAATCATCTGGCGAAAGTTAGCCTTCATCTTGCGCTACTTTCTATCGCATCAGGACGTCTTAAATAAAAAGGCTGCTTAACATCTTGTGTTTTGGATTTGGCAAGAAGAAGAGCCATTGAGGGATAGAGCACATCGCCAAATCCAAATCCAAACTTCTTGATATCGAGATCTTTTATCTCATCTGGCGCGCAGACTGATGGCCCCTGGGTTCGAATACCATCTTGATATCTCGCCGCGTAAATCTCTTTTCGTCTGGCATCAGTTGCCACAAGGTATGAATCACAATCTATATCTATTCCATCAAGTGAGCAGACCCCAATCCAAGGAATCTGCCTAGCGTTTGCAAAGCTCATAGCAAAGATAATTCCAACCCTAAGCCCGGTATATGGCCCTGGCCCCATTCCAACAACTACTTGATCAACTTGGCTCTCAACAGCTAGACACTCTTTAAGAAGTTTAGGCAGAGCCTCTGCATGCTCTGTTGCGCCATCATGAAAACCTGAATAGATCAGATCATTATTACTAAATAGCGCTAGTAAGGTGCGATCTGTTGCAGTATCGATAACTAGGTAGTTCATAGGCTAAATCCAGCCCATCTTGGGCCAATACCTTTAGCGCTGAGCACTCGCTCACTTTCACCTTTTCCAAAAGCAATTTCAATTACTAAATACTCATCACTAAGACGGTTAACCAGGCTATCGCCCCATTCAATAACAGTCACTGCGTGATCTTTAGAGGTTGAGATATCAAGATCATCAAATTCAAATCCCTTAGCATCGCTTAAAAGTAGGCGATAGGCATCGATGTGAATTAAGGGCACCTTTGCTTTATGAACCCTTGAAATAATAAAGGTAGGCGAGCTAACTCCATCTATGCCAAGCCCGATACCAATTCCTACTGCTAGAGCTGTCTTTCCTGCCCCAAGCTCTCCTTTAAGAACTATGACATCACCAGCTCCTAATTGCTTAGATAGCGAGATACCAAAATCTCGCATCTGCTCTGGTGATTGAATTAACACCTAGTCATATTACTGACTATCTAGATAGTGAAGAGCAAATCCCTACAAGTTTTAAATATGCCTTGGAGTTAAGTTGTATTTTTCAAATAAATATTGTGAAACTCAGAAAGCGATCTCCTATTAAAGAGAGAGGGCCTGGTTTCCCAGGCCCTCTTTTTACTACTACCTTCTCGATGGATTACGGAAGATTATTCTCCGTAATACTTCAATCTAGGAGCTTCATAACCGCGATCGAAAGTCATATTTCCTGCCTTACGAATCTTGGTATAAAGCGCGCCACCTGACATGTTCTTTCCATTCTCAGCAGCATATGCAAGAAGATCTGCAATAGCTAGGTACTGAGAAACGGTGAAGTTACAGTGGTTAGTTCCAGTCGCTGCGGCAACCGTTGTATCTGGTGAGCCCGTAGCAGTGAACTTGGTGTATTTCTCTGGTGGGAAGTTCCAAAGAACTAATTGATTATTAGCTGGACGCTTGCGCTCTCCAGCTTTCTTTGCTGCTGCCCACTTCTCTGCAGAGTACTCAGCATATTTATCAATAACGGCTTGTTGATTTCCAGCTGTTGTTACTGGATCAGCTGTACCGGTAAATAGAATTGTTGGAATCTCAACTTTGCCAGTATGCGCTGTTAGCGTAGCCAACTTCGCAATAGCAGCAGGATCACCCTTAACTCTTGGAACTGCGGCGAGATATCCAAGAAGCGCATTTACTCCTGCCTCACCACTTAGAGCTGAGCTCCAGATAAATCGTTCAACAGAGACACGCGCAGAGTAATCAGTTGCAGTGTTATCAAATATAGCTCCACCTGCTTGTTGCTCAACATCATGAGTTGCAAGTACTGCAAGAGCTGCAGCATTTGCAAGGTTCTCTAGAGCAGCAAGGGCTGGATTGATAGCCAACTGGAATGAGAGAGCGTTTGAGGCTGGAATGCCTGCTGGCGCTGAAGTTGAATCAAAGTGTGCCGATTGCATTGGAACACCTGACATCAAAGCGATAAGAACTAGCGCACTTCTTGATGGAACTGCTTTAAGTGCATCTGGCACCTTTGATGTCGCTGGCCATGCTGGGGCAACTGGATTTGCAGAAATTGCAGCTTGCATTGCGCCAATAGCTGTAAAGACCTTAACTAGATCTCCCATTGCTTCGGCATATCCAGCTGTTCCTGCGCTATAGCCTCCACCTTTGATTGTTGGATCAAAGAAAGTCTTGATTCCCCAAAGTGCATCTCCAGCCATTGTCATAAGTGGCGTTAGATCACTTGCCATACAAAGTGGCGCTGCTGCGCTAATTAGATCTGGATATTGATCAGCAAGTGCCTGAGTAATAAAGCCTCCAAGTGAATTACCCCAAGCAACAACCTTCGTTGTCTTTGGATATTGCTTCTTAAAGACGCCGATTAACTCAACATTTGTCTTAATTGCTGAATCTGCATTCCAGCCTTGACGGGCAAAGCCAGATCCCATAACTGCATATCCCTTAGCAAGAAGTGTCCCAATAATCTGGGCATTTCCACCAGGTGCTGGCTCTGGAGTATTAGTAACTGTGTAGCCACCATATCCAGGAATTCCCGCAGGCACTGGAACGTTTGGACGATATCCATGTGAATATAGATAAACAGTTCCATTGAAATTTGCTGGAGTCATCAGCATGTATGGCGCAGTATCTGATGTTGCACCGAGGCAAGTTGTTACAAAGTTTGCGGTAGTGCAAGCAGGATCTGCAGCGCGCGCTGCCGTTGGAATAGAGACAACGGTGATTGAGAGCAGTGATGAAACTGCTACGAGCGTTAAGGAACGCTTGAATTTAAAGGTTCTCATGAGTTACTTGGTAATCCTTTCGCTGGCATTGCCGGACGTTTGAAGGTAGAGACCACAACTGGACCGGAACCGCTATCGGTGGTGTAAAGCGTTACTTTTCCACCAAATGGCTTTCTATCTCCTGTGGCATCCATTACTGCCATGTAGTAGCCGGTATGGCCAACATTGCTCGTTCTTGAAAAACCAAGAGGTGAGTAAGCAACAGATGCAAACTTTGATCCCTTTGTCTCCATCGCACGAACTAGGCCTCTGCGAGTTAAATTCTTACCTGCAGCCCTTAGAGCTTGAACGGTCAAAAGACCGATATTCATGCCCTGCAATACATAGTCATCAAATGCAACACCAGTGTTGTACTTGGTATTGATCTCTTGGAACTGCTTTACATACTCATCGCTAGTGTCATTTGGTGATGGATTACCAGCTGGAGTCTGTGCGCCATTTAGAACAGCTACCGGAACACCAATTGCTCGTAGCGTTACTGGGTCAGAACCAACTGATCCAAGAATCCACTGCGGTGCATATCTAGCTGCTGCAGAAACTCCAAGTAGAGCACCTGTTGCTGAAGTTACGCCAAACATGACTACGACTTCAGCTCCACCTGCTGCAAGCTGGGAGACCCAGGTCTGCGCGGTTGCGGAGCTCTGTGAGCCCGAGGTGTAAGGAATTGTTACATCAAACTTAGTACCAGCTGCCTTAAAGGCGCCCATACCATCAATACCGAATTCATCGTTTTGGTAGACAATGCCGAGTTTCTTTCCAGCATGGTTCTCCTTGAGGAATTGAGCGATGATCTTTGCTTCCATAGCATAGGAAGGAAGGACCATAAATGATGTTGGATAGCTCTTCTTTTTTGAAAAGCCGCTAAAGCCAGTGTTTAGGAAGAGGCTTGGGACTCTGCGCTTAGCGAGGCCAACAGATTTGTGAACTGCGGTGAAGTTTGCAGTTCCAAGAGGGCCAACTAGAGCGAAAACTTTATCTCGCAAAATTAATTCATTTGTCTTAGCAATCGACAACTGTGGTGAGTACTCATCATTTTTCTGAATGAGAGTGACTTTGCGTCCATAGACGCCGCCATTGTCATTGACATATTTGAAGTAAGCATCCATCGCATTGCCGATCTTGCTATAGCCTGGCGATGCAGCTCCAGTTAGAGGCAGAGTGATTCCAAGTTTGATCTCTCTTGCGCTAACGCCCGTCTCTGCGTTTGCTGGAAGCGCTGTTGCTAGGAGAGAGCCAGAGGCAATCACCGCAGCAGCGAGCCAGGTTCGCTTTATACGAGTCTTTCTGATCATTGTTTTCCTTCCATCGAGGGTATGGTCTATCTCTATTAATCTAATTGGTTACTGGCTAGTAACCAATTAATGCGCAGGCTTCTTATGTAGATGCTTACGCAAATTCTCACCTGGTCCATTTGGGGTAAATATCACCGAGAGAATCAGCAATACGCTCACAATTAGACCTGGTAGATAGTTATTTAGTTTATCGGCATCACCTAGCCTGTCGGCAAGGGCCACAGATATCTCAGGAATGAAGACCAAAATTAGGGCTCCCAGGACAACCCCAGGAAGGCTTGAGATTCCAGCTAGAACCGCCCCAGTCACCAGGGCAAATGAGAGTGCCAGGCCATATGCCCCAGGGGCCACAAGGCTAATAGTCATCGCCAGAACTGCTCCTGCAAGACCTGCAAGGCCAGAGCTAACAGTGAAGGCCAGGACCTTCATTCTCGAGGAGTGAACCCCGCAGAGCTCTGCAGCTAGAGAATTTCCGCGGATTGCTTTCCAGGTGCGACCAAAGCGCGATGAGAGAATATTTGAAGTAATAAATAAAGCAATCAGAGCAATAAAGCATGCAATCCAGAAGAACCATTTATATTGCGTGAATTCATCACCAAATCTCTCTGGTGGAAAACCAACATCAAAGAAAAGTCCTGGCTCTCCCCCAAGAAAAGCAAATTGATTAGCAATTGCTGGAAGACCAACAGCTAGCGCAAGTGTTGTTCCTGCTAAATAAGGCCCCGAAACTCTTGCAGCTGCTGCTCCAAGGAGCGCCCCAAATAGTGATGCAGTAACAATTGCCATTAAGAATGCGAACCAGATTGGAGTACCTAAATTATTTAAAGTAAGAGCTGCGCCATAACCACCAACAGCCATCATCGCGCCATTACCTAGTGAGACTTGTCCTGAGTAACCAGTTAGTAAAACAATTGAAGCAAGTGCGATGGTGTACATCGCCACCTGAGCTCCTTGATAGACGCGCAGTTCATCAACGCGATCGCCAATGATTAGCAGTGCCCAACCAATGAGAATAAAGATAGCTATTTTCTTACGCACGGCGGGCCTTGCCTTTGGCCATGATTCCATCTGGCTTAATTAGTAGAACTAAAATCAGAACGCTAAAGCCGCCAATAAACACTAGAGAAGTTCCGACATAGTTCAAAATAAATGTAAGGCCAATTCCAAGCACAAGAGCTCCGATTACAGAGCCGACCATACTTTCAAGACCGCCAATGACAGCTGCAATAAATCCAAAGACAAGTAAGAGATCTAATGAATAAGGAGAGAGGAAGTTATTTGAAGTAACTAACATTCCAGCAACCCCTCCTACTGCTCCTGCAATTGACCATCCGATAGTTCTTGTTCGAGCAGTTCTAATGCCAGCTAATTGAGCAATTTCAGGGGCGTAGGCTGAGGCTCTAAGGGCAAGACCTAAGTTGGTGCGCTGGAAAATATAGGCAACTGTAATAAGAATTATTGAAACTGTTGCAATGATTAAAACATCTAGATCTGAAAATGGAATTGTGCCATCTCCAACGCTAAAGCCATCAGTTGAGGCTGGCGCTTCAATAGATTTAAATTCTCCGCCCCAAGTTAGCCCCACAATACTTCTGATAAGTCCAAGTAAACCTAGGGTGGCAATGACTGGCGCTACAACAGCTGCAGGTCCAGAGGTTGCATGCTTAAAGAGCACGCGCATAAAGAAGTAATCAACACCTGCTCCAACTAGCGCTCCTGCTGCAATTGCAAAGACCAGCCCTAGCCAGAAAATCTCAGATCTAGATGCGATCTCAAAGCCAATATAGGTAGAGAGCATTGCCTGTCCTGCCTGAGCAAAGTTAACAACTCTTGTTGATCTCCAGACCAAGACAAGCGCTAAAGACATAAGGGCATAGATAGATCCTGTTGATAGTCCTATTAATAGAGTCTCAATTACTTTTTGCATCAGTACCCCAAGTAAGCAGCTCGTAGGGCGGGATCATCAATTAGCTCACTGGCTCTGCCTGAGGCAACCACTTCACCAAGGTTAATAATGATTCCGATATCAGCAATCTCTAGCGCGCTCATTGCATTCTGCTCTACCAAAACAACAGTTAAACCAAGTTTTCTTCGAAGTTGATCAATCGTTGCAAATATCTGTTCAATGACAAGTGGCGCAAGTCCAAGTGATGGTTCATCTAGTAATAACAATTTTGGTCTTGAAACTAAAGCTCTGCCAATTGCGAGCATCTGCCGCTCGCCGCCTGAGAGAGAATCAGCGCTCTGGCTCATTCTCTGACCTAAAACCGGAAAGAGCTCTACAACCTCAGCAATTGCTGCGCTGGTATCGCTCTTATTGCTCCGCCAAATTCCACCTAAAATCAGGTTTTCTTTGACGCTTAGCTCTGCAATTACAGATTTGCCTTCAGAGACATGGCTAATACCTCTTCTTACTAGCGCATCAGGTCTTGCGCCAAGGATTTCTCGTTCATTCCACTGCGCGCTTCCTGAAGTTTGATTATTTAACCCAGAGAGCGCGCGAAGCAGTGTTGTCTTTCCAGCGCCATTTGAACCAATAACTGCTGCAAGTTGGCCAACTTCAACGCTAAATGAGACTGCGCGAAGAGCCTCAATTGCTCCGTGGGAGACGCTAAGTCTATTAACTACCAATCCACTCATGACTTGGCCTTTGACTTAGTTCCAAGATATGCCTGGATAACTGCTTCATTATCTCTAACCTCTGCTGGAGTTCCAGATGCAATGATTTCTCCAAAGTTTAAAACATAGATTCGATCACAGACTGACATCACAACATCCATATGATGCTCAACGATAATTATGGAGGTGCGAGATTTGAGATTATTTATAAGGCTATTGAGCCATTCAATATCCTGAGGGCCTAGTCCTCCTGCAGGTTCATCAAGTAATAAGATCTCTGGCTCTGCTACTAGAGCTCTAGCGATTGAAACTCGCTTAGTATCAGGATAGGCAAGAGTGTCTGCTCTTCGATCAGCAACTGCTCCGACATAGACTCGCTCAAGCGCTGCTTGCGCTCGCTCCTTTAACCGCTTTTCATCTTTATGGTTTGTTCCAAAGGCAGCGCGCATTAAACCTGATTCAGCAAACTTACTAGCCCCAATCATCACATTGTCATAGACAGTTAAATCTGGAAAGAGACCAACGCCTTGCAGAGTTCTAGCAATTTTTAGCTTTGCCAATTTATAAGGCTTAGGCCATTTAATTTCCTTGCCATTTAAAGAAAGAGAGCCAGAATCTGGTGTGACAATTCCGCAGAGAGCATTAAAGACTGTAGTTTTTCCAGCGCCGTTAGGGCCGATAAGTCCTAGGACTTCGCCCTTTCTTAATTCAAAGTTGACGCCATTGAGAGCTTTAAGGCCGCCAAAATTAACCGAGAGATCATTAACAGAGAGCACAACGCCTTCTGTCATGCGCCCTCCTTTAGCCTTGATAGATTCGCTTTACTCTAGCTGCTATTCGCGTAACGATCTCATAATTGATCGTTGCGCTAGCGCTAGCCCACGAATCGGCGGTGTAAGAACTTGCCGAAGTATAACTATCAGAAGGATTACTTCCAATAATGTATGCCCAATCTCCAGCCTTTGCTGAGCTATCTCTGCCTAAATCCACGACAAATTGATCCATTGATACTCGCCCGATGATTGGCGCTCGCTTATTACCTATCAGTACTCCAGCGCTGCTATTTGCATTTCTTGGAATTCCATCAGAGTAGCCCATTGCAATTACTCCAAGCTTGGTATCAACTTTTGTTATAGCACTTCCGCCATAACCAACCTGAGAGCCTGCTGGGATATCTTTAACTAAATGAATTCTGGCACGGATACTCATTGCAGGTTTTAAATTTAGTTTTTCAGAACTTCCCATATGTGAAAAATCTGGTGATAGCCCATAAATTGCAATACCTAAGCGAAGTAGATCAAAATGTGAATCAACATCATTTATTGCAGCTGCAGAATTACTTAAGTGAATTATTTCAGGAGTAATCCCAACGCTCTCTGCTTCTGCTACTGAGCTTTTAAAGTTCTCTAATTGCTTCTTGTTAAATTCATGTCCTGCCTCATCAGCTCTTGCAAAGTGCGACCAAATACCAATAACTTTAATTAGCCCAGAGTCTTGATAAGTCTTGGCGCTGCTTACCAATTCACTCCACTCATTAAGCGCTCCGCCGCGAGACATTCCAGTATCAACTTCTAGATGAACCCTGGCGCACTTTCCTAAAGATCTTGCAGCGCTAGTTATCGCTTCAAGGTGAGCAAGAGATGGAATTGCAATATCTATATCTTCATTTATGGCAGATTTGAAATCATCTGTGATCGGAGTTAACCAAGCAATAATCGGCGCGCTTATCCCGCCCTGTCTTAAGGCTCTTGCTTCTTCAAGTAGCGCAACTCCTAGCCAGCTAGCGCCAGCGCTAAGGGCGCTCTTAGCCACTGGAAGTAGGCCATGGCCATAACCATCTGCTTTGACTACAGCAAGCGCTGGCTTACCACTTTTGGCCATTAGGTATTTGATGTTTTCTCTAATAGCTCCAAGATCTATAAGTACCTCTGCTCTATTTTCCATAGTTAATCGCTACTTTTACTTAAATACCTATGAGGGCTGGCGAGTAGAGGGAATAAAGCGATCAATTGCAACTACTAAAACCAAAATAGCCCCACCTAGAAACATTCCGCCAAGAAGATCGGTGAACCAGTGAGTATTGCGAAGAAGGGAAACAGCTCCTACTGCAATAGTTATAACAGCTACCAACCAATAGAGCTTCAAGCCCTCAAAAGGAGCTCTATGGGTATATCGAAAGATGATGTAGGCAAAGAGTCCCCATGTAACTAGCGCATTTGAAATATGGCCACTGGGATATGCCATCCCATCGCCAAACATACAGAGATCAAAATCTTCTTTTGCCTTGCATCTTCCAAAGAAAATCTTAGAAGCACCAACAAAGATATTTAAAAATACTAACGATAGAAAAGCTAGATTTAGCGGTCTAAAGGATTTAAACCTTCTACTAATTAAACCTGCAGCCACTAAAAGGATAAGAGCGGTAATCCATCTAAGACCTAGGTCATCGATTCGAAGAACTAGAAAGTTAGTAAATCCAGATAGCTTAGGGCGGTTTAAATCTGCAACGAATTGATCAAATCTATATAACAGGCCCTTGTTTATGACATCAAGAGTCACTAAAACAAAGCCAAGAAGTAGTATCGCACACCAAGTAAGGGCGATATTCATCTCCCGGCGACGGATCTCAATTCTTTGATCAACTACATCATCAAAGAGGCTACTAGGACCACTCATTCCACTGTCACCGATTTAGCTAGGTTTCTTGGCTGATCGACATCATTTCCTCGAGCCACAGCCATTTCATAGGCAAAGACCTGCAAAGGAACGATTGCAAGTATTGATTGCAATAGTTCATCACAGCTTGGAATTCTAATAACATGTTTTAGATCAAGAGGGGTTGAAGCATCTGCTATAGCAATCACATTTGCTCCGCGGGCTCTAACTTCCTGAATATTACTCAGCATCTTTTCTGATATCGCGCTAGATGAAGGAGGCAAGATTGCAATAACGGCAGTTCCCTCTTCAATGAGAGCAATCGGTCCATGTTTAAGCTCTCCGCCGGCAAAACCCTCAGCATGCATATATGCCAGCTCTTTTAGTTTAAGGGCGCCCTCCAGCGCAGCTGGATATCCCACATTCCTTCCAAGAAAGAGAACTGAAGTTGCATCTTTAAAACCTCTAGTCATCTCGCGAAGTGGTTCAACGGTTTCCAATATCTCCTCAACTTTATTTGGCAGCGCTAGTAACTCAGTAATGATCCTTGCAATCTGCGCGCTACTTAAGCTCTTATTATTCTGCGCCAAATAAAGAGCAATTACTTTAAGAGCCACAATCTGTGTCAGTAGCGCCTTAGTTGATGCGACTGCAATCTCAGGACCTGCATGGGTATAAAAGACTGCATCAGATTCTCTAGCAATTGATGATCCCATTGTGTTGCAGATAGATAGCGTTGCAGCGCCAAGTTCTTTGGCATGGCGAGCAGCCATCAATGTATCCATAGTCTCGCCAGATTGAGAGATTGTTATTACTAATGTTTTAGCAGTGAGAAAAGGTTTTCGATATCTAAACTCAGAGGCAAGTTCAACATCAACAGCAATCTTTGCCCATTGCTCAATGGCATATTTTCCAATTAGCCCCGCGTGATAGGCAGTGCCACAGGCTAAAATCAAAATTCGATCAATATCTAGATTAAGGCTTGCAAGCTCACTGCAGATAACTTTTGAGTCATCACTAAATCTTCCAAGTAGGGTTTCAGATATTGCCTTTGGCTGCTCGAAGATCTCCTTGAGCATAAAGTGGGTATATCCCCCGCGCTCTGCCGCCTTTGCATCCCAGGTAATTTCAAAAGGCTTCGCACTTACCTGCCTGCCATCTAAATCTGTAACTACAACTGAGTCAAGACTCACCTGCACTACTTGATCTTGACCTAACTCTAAAGCGCTCTTAGTGTGAGCAATAAATGCAGAGACATCAGATGCTAGAAAGTTCTCACCTTTACCAAGTCCTACAACTAGGGGTGAATTACGCCTTGCCCCAACTATTACCTCAGGGCTATCAGATGAAATTGCAAGGAGAGTAAATGAACCACGAAGTCGCTTGCAAACCTTGCGCATCGCATCTGCTAAATCTTTACTCAAATTAAACTCATCACTTAACAGATGTGCAACGGATTCAGTATCGGTTTGGGATGAGAATTTATGGCCACGCTTTTCTAGCTCCGCTTTTAGTTCTATGTAATTTTCAATAATTCCGTTATGAATAACAGCAACTTTTCCATCTCTTGAGATATGTGGATGGGCATTTTCATCGGTTGGTCCACCATGGGTTGCCCAGCGAGTATGGCCAATTCCACTTAGAGAATCAGCATGATCTGAAGTTAGCGCGCTCTCCAAATTACTTAACTTTCCAGCGCGCTTAGCCACAATTAATTTCTCGCCCGCTTTACTAGTTAGCGCAATACCAGCTGAGTCATAGCCCCGGTATTCCAACTTTCGAAGGGATTCAATCACCATTGAAAGAGCAGGAGAGCCTCCGGTATAACCGATGATTCCACACATCTAAATTTGCTCCCTTAAAGTGAGAGTTCAGATTTTACTAGCGTTGCCAGTTCTGAGGCTAATTCTTGGGCAAGAGATAGTTCTTGGGCCTCAATCATCACTCTAATTAGGGCTTCAGTGCCTGAGGCGCGAAGCAGAACTCGACCCTTATCTCCCAATTTTTGCTGCACATCAACTACCGCTTTTGAAATCACTTGATTTGATGACAATTTTTCTTTAGCTACTCCTGAGACATTGATAAGAACTTGCGGATAACGCTTCATAAAAGAGGCTAACTCACTAGCGCTCTTGCCACTCTTCTTAAGTTTTGAAATTAGTTGCAAGGCTGTTAATAAGCCATCACCAGTATTTGCATACTTGCTCATGATGATATGGCCTGATTGCTCTCCTCCTAGAAGATGGCCTCCAGCTAGCATCTCCTCTAAGACATAGCGGTCACCAACAGCTGTTGCAATAAATTTAATACCTTTTTCTTCTAGAGCTTTAATCAGCCCTAGATTTGTCATAACAGTTCCCACAACAGTCTTTGTTGGTAGCTCCATATCTTGAGCAAGAATTCCTAATATGAAATCACCATCGATAACTGATCCTTTATCATCAATAGCTAGGACTCGATCTGCATCGCCATCATGAGCAATTCCAATATCTGCCCCCTCACCTTTAACTCTTGCAATCAAGTTCTCTAGATGAGTCGAACCGCAGTTATCGTTAATATTTAAACCATTTGGAGATGCTGATATGGCAATAACCTCAGCTCCAGCTCTTTTAAGAAGTTCAGGTGCTACAAAAGAGGCAGCTCCATTGGCGCAATCAACAACTACTTTTAGCCCACTTAAATTGCCATCAAGGCTCTTTAAAAGATTTTGGATATAACTCTCTTTAGCGCCCAAATCTTCAATTACACTCCCTGCTCCATTAGAGCTCTCTACTATCTGCCCTAATACGCTCTCAATCTTTGCTTCAATTTGATCAGCTAGCTTTGAGCCAGTTCGATCAAAGAACTTAATTCCGTTATCACTTGCTGGGTTATGAGAGGCGCTAATCATCACCCCAAGATCTGCCCCTCGATCTTTAACAAGAAATGAGATAGCAGGGGTTGGAAGAATCCCAACTCGATAAACATCAATACCAGCACTTGATAACCCGCGGCAGATTGCCTCCTCTAAATACTGGCCAGAGGCTCTTGAATCCTGGCCAACAATTGCAGTTGGGCGATGGCCGGCAAACTCACCAAGATCTGCCAGAACTGATGCGGCAGCAGTTGAGAGATTAAAAGCTAGATCTGCAGTGAGATCAACGCCAGCAACGCCTCGGACACCATCGGTGCCAAAGAGCGCCATTTTTCCTTCTTTGCTAATTAACGCTTGCTGTATTGAGAACGCTTACGTGCTTTCTTTAGACCATATTTCTTGCGTTCAATTACGCGAGCATCACGGGTTAGGAATTTTGCCTTCTTTAAAGCTGGGCGATTTGCATCAGTATCAATCTCATTTAGGGCTCTTGCAACGCCTAAGCGAAGCGCTCCTGCTTGACCTGAAATTCCGCCGCCATCAATACGGGCAATAACATCGTATTTGCCTTCAGCGCCAACGGTGCGAAGTGGCTCAGAAACAGCCTGTTGGTGAACTTTATTTGGGAAATAAACTTCTAAATTCTTATTATTAACAATCCAGCGACCAGTTCCTGGGGTTAGTCGAACGCGAGCAACTGCTTCCTTACGACGACCGATACCTGCGCCAGCTGCAATTACAGCAGCGCGGTTGGTTGCAGCAGCAGGTGTTGCAGAGCTAAAGGTGGTTACGTTCTCTTCTTTTTCGCTCATCTTTTACTTACCAACCTTCATCTGATCGATCTGGGTAAATACATATGGAATTGGTCCTTGTGATCCATGAGGATGTTCAGCGCCAGCATAAACTTTTAGCTTAGAGGCCATCTGCTTGCCCATAGAGTTCTTAGGAAGCATTCCCTTAATTGCCTTTTCAACGGCGCGAGTTGGGAACTTCTCCATTAATTGTTCATAGCTGCGCTCAGTTAAACCGCCTGGATATTGGGAGTGCTGATAAGCCATTTTGTTGGCCATCTTTGATCCAGTTAAAACAATCTTCTCGGCATTAATTACGATTACAAAATCTCCCATATCCATATGAGGAGCAAATGTTGGTTTATGTTTTCCGCGAAGCAAGACAGCGGCATGGCTAGCAAGGCGACCAAGGACAACGTCAGCTGCATCAATTACATACCATTGACGAGCAACATCCTTTGGGGTCGGTGAAAAGGTGCGCACGGGCTTACTCTCTTTCTTAAGTACTTATCTATTAGTGCCGCTCCACAGCTAGCGGAGACAGAAGGCGAAGATTACCTGCACTACCCAAAGGGGTCAAAATCGAGCCTGATTAATGGCTCCAGACTGGTTCAGGGCTCTCATAGACCGCACCCTCTGCGCCAAATATTAGAAATCTAGTAAATCCTCTAGCAAACCAGCGATCATGAGTCACAGCGATAACAGTTCCTTGATAAGTATCAAGTGCTCGCTCTAGCGCTTCAGCACTTGCCAGATCTAAGTTATCAGTTGGCTCATCAAGAAGAAGGAGAGTATCTCCAGCTAATTCAAGTAAGAGAACTTGAAAACGCGCCTGCTGTCCGCCAGATAAAGATGTGAATTGTTGTTCTGCTTGTTGGGCCAATTCATATCTACCAAGAACAGATTTAGCTGCCCCTAATTGCAATGAATTCTCATGCCATAAAATCTCCAGCAAAGTCTTCCCGACAAATTCAGGATGAGCATGAGTCTGAGCAAAGAAACCTGGAATAACTCTTGCGCCGAGTTTAAACTCACCGCTATATCTAACGCTCTCATCACCTGAGAGCCTTCTAAGGAAGTGAGATTTTCCCGAACCATTCTTTCCAAGAATTGCTACCCGATCTTGATAATAGATTTCAAAGGTAAAGGGCTCAGTGAGATTTTCTAGAGTTAAATCCTTACAGGTCACTACTCTCTCCCCAGTTCTCCCGCTCTTTAGATTTACCTTCACATCTTGTTCTAGAGGCGGCGGAGGCGGCGGGCCGATCTCTTCAAACTTTCTAAGCCTAGTTTGCATCGCTCGATACCTGGATGCCATATCTGGCGATGAAGCAGCTTGCCATTGCATAGTTAGAACTAGTTCTTTTAACCGCTTATGTTCATCTTGCCAACGCTCTAAGAATTCAGCGAATTGAGCATTACGAGCCTTTCTTGCATCATGCCAAGTATTAAAACCCTCGCCGTGTATCCATGCGCTATTTCCAGTAATGCCCTGCTCAAGAGTGACAACTTTGGTAGCAGTTGCTGCTAATAACTCACGATCATGGCTAATAAAGAGGATTGTCTTCTTTGAAATCCTTATCTGCTCCTCAAGCCATCTCTTTGCTGGAACATCAAGATAGTTATCCGGCTCATCAAGGATTAATACCTCCT